>WFLX010177886.1_pt1 | contig 14760 bp, 13 predicted proteins | sample 4967041 | NCBI WGS metagenome assembly WFLX01 (sample SAMN12857096, study PRJNA449069) | gut metagenome | isolation source: stool from male and female vole | host: Microtus ochrogaster | place: USA:Florida | collected 2017
GCTATGTTGGAGAGAGTAAAAGCGATTATTGCAGAACAGTTGAATGTTGATGCGTCCGCAATTACGGAGGAGTCCAGCTTTAAGGATGATCTTGGCGCGGATTCCCTTGATCTGTTTGAGTTGGTTATGGCTTTTGAGGAAGAATATGAGATCGAGATTCCGGCAGAGGATCTGGAGAAGATCACAACAGTCGGCGCGGTGATCGAGTATATGAAGAGCAAGGGCGTTGAGGCATAAGCATGACGACAAAAGAGATCATGGAGATCATTCCGCACAGGCAGCCGTTTCTGCTCATTGACACGATCGAGGAGCTTGAGCCGGGTGTGCGTGCGGTCGGAAAGAAATGTGTGAGCTATAATGAGCCGTATTTTGCGGGGCATTTTCCGACGGAGCCGGTGATGCCCGGCGTGCTGATCATTGAAGCGCTTGCGCAGGTCGGCGCGGTGGCGATCTTAAGCCTTGAGGAGAACAAGGGAAAGACGGCGTATTTTGCGGCGATCAACCGTGCGAAGTTCAAGGGAAAGGTCACGCCGGGAGATGTGCTGACGCTGGAAATCGCACTGACAAAGATCAAAGGACCGATGGGAATCGGAGNAGCGNAAGCAACGGTNGATGGGAAGCTGGTNGCAAGNGCGGAGCTGACCTTTGCGATTGGATAATGGGTTAGAAATGCGTCGCTGAAAGAATANCGAGGCNTATCCGTGATCGTGAACGAGCGNGAATGGANGTTAATAGGATGCCGGAATTAAAAGGTTCTAAAACAGAAGCAAACTTGAAGACTGCATTTGCAGGAGAATCACAGGCAAGAAATAAATACAGTTATTTCGCGTCCAAGGCAAAGAAGGACGGCTATGAGCAGATTGCCGCGATCTTCGAGGAGACGGCTGCGAATGAAAAAGAGCATGCCAAGATGTGGTTTAAGCTGTTGGGCGGTATCGGAAGCACACCGGAAAACTTAAAGGCGGCAGCAGAGGGTGAGAATTTTGAATGGACCGATATGTATGACCGCTTTGCAAAGGAAGCGCGCGAGGAAGGTTTCGAGGATATCGCAAAGCAGTTTGAGGGCGTGGGAGCGATCGAGAAGGAGCATGAGGAGCGTTACCGCAAGCTTCTGGTTAATCTTGAGAGTGAGACAGTATTTTCCAAGGACGGTATGGTTATTTGGCAGTGCCGTAACTGCGGACATATCTGTGTCGGAAAGAAGGCGCCTGAGGTGTGTCCGGTCTGTGCGCATCCGCAGGCCTATTTCCAGTTAAAAGAAGAAAATTATTAATGATCAGTGAGGAACGTGTTCAAATGAATAGATCCTTCTTTCGTTCGTCACTATTTTTCAGGAAGACGGTGAGCTTATTCTGCATGTCTACGGAGGCGAGCAGAACATCGCGGACGCTATCTGCGCCCTGCGCCTTTAGCCCACGGTGAAGCCAAGTTTCGTCTTTTCCTGTGTGAAGAAGATTTTTCTGCATGATATGACCGTCAATGACAACATTGGCGGTCATTGTTTCCTGTTCGGGGGAAAGTTTAACATCGGCAGCGGTGAGCGGCCGTTCCGTGGAGAGCGGCAGGAAGCTGATCCGACCGTCCGCTTCCAAGACGGCGCTTTGCAGCTTGGAGACATCGAAATAGCCCGCTACGCGGCATTGCGTGAGAAACTCGTTAATGTCGATCTTTGCTTTTCTCAGATTCTTTTCATAGATACTTCCATTGTTTAACAGGATAACTGGACGTCCGACAATAAAGCGCCTGAGCTTGATGGATTTCATGGACAGGAACGACAGCAGGACGGCAAACAGCGCATAGACTGTCATGGCGACGACGCCATGCAGCGGATTTTCGTCTAACGCGGTTGCCATTTCCGCGGCGATCGAACCGATCGTGATGCCGTTGATGTAGTCAAACATGCTCATCTGGCTCATCTGACGGTAGCCCATGAGCTTTGTCAAAATAAAGAGCGTGACGATGGAAGCAATGGAAAGAATAACAATCTGTAACAAGTCAGGCATAAGGGAATCTCCTTTTATGATCTATTTCATTTGCAGACTTAAGCTGCATATAAAATTAAGTTTGATACGCCGTACTAGCATGTGCAGACATGCTTTTTTTATGCAAACAAATTCAAAGACTAACTTTTGAGAAAAATGCGTAGTCTAACAGATGTTAAGCAGCTTACAGGAAATACAGGAGCGAATTATGACGAAAATCTATGAGGAATTGACAAGGTGTATCACAGAAAATCAAAATCGGTATTATCGCCTGGCATACAGTTATGTAAAAGAAGAGCAGGCGGCGTTAGATGTGGTGCAGAATGCGGTGCTGAAGGCGCTGGAGCATGTGCAGGATCTACGTAACAGCGCGTATATGGGAACATGGCTTTACCGTATTGTCATGAACGAGAGCATCAGTTATCTGCGCAGGAACGCAAGGGAGATGCCATGCGAGGAGCAGACTTTAAGCGGTGCGGCGCAGGAAGGACGGCTTGAGGGGGATGCGCAGTATGGGAATCCGGAAAAAATTTTAACACAGAAACCGGAGGAACTATATGCGGCGATTCTTTCTCTGCCGGAGGGTATGCAGACGGTCATCAAGCTTTACTATTTTGAGGAACTGACGATGCCGGAGATCGCGGCGATCACGGGTGTCAACTTAAGCACGGTCAAGTACAGATTATACCAGGGCTTGCAAAAGCTGAAGCTCACAATGAAGGAGGGCGTCGCATGAGGGAGTTGTTGACGGAGCAGGAGGAAGAAATGTTGAAGCATATGATGATGTCGGAGGATGAGATCGATCTGCGCGGTGCAGCGCAATATTATCGGAGCATTCCGATTCCCGAACGTTTACAGGACATGGTTGCGGAGACGATTGAACGGCATGCAAAAAAAGAAGGGGAGCAGAGGGGAAAAAAGCGGCGTAAAAAAAGTATCGTGGTTACCTTACGCACCGTCGGTGCGCTTGCCGCTGCGGTCGTGCTTTTTATGATCCCACTAAATGTGAGCGAGGCGTTTGCCAAGCAGATGCAGGATATTCCTGTGTTAGGAGCCTTTGCGAAGGTATTGACACTCCGTTCCTATTCTTATACGGAAAATGATGTGAATGTAAATATTCAGGTACCGGAGATCACGATTTCAGACGCCGGAGAGGGTGCGGATATTTCCGGTGGGAGCGATGTGGCAGCAGGAGGAGCGGAAGATGAACCGGAAAACAACGGGGCATCCGACGCGGAATGGATCGCGGATGTGAATGCGGAAATCCTGCAGATTGTAGAAGGCTATGAAGCGGCTGCAAAGCAGCGCTTTGAGGAGTATAAGGAAGCCTTTTTTGCGACCGGTGGAACTGAGGAAGAGTGGGGCGGAAGAACCTGCGACGTGGATGTGGAGTATACGGTGACCTATCAGGAGGGAACGCGGCTTTCGCTCGTGCTGACGACGACGGAATCCTGGGCCGCCGTATATGCGCAGCGCTATTATTATAATCTGGATGTGCAGACCGGTAAGAAGCTCACGCTGGAGGATATGCTTGGCACTGACTGGAAAGAGATTTGCAATGAGAGCATTGTGGATGAGATTGAACGCCGGATTGCTGAGGAAGAGGATATGNTGTACTGGGGCTTCACCNAAGGAGATGAGTATATCGACGATATAGAGGNTTTCCNAAGTGTCAGTGAGCAGACGAGTTTTTATATCAACGAGAGAGGAAATGTTGTTGTTTGCTTTGACAAGTATGAGATCGCGCCGGGCTATATGGGTATGCAGGAATTTGAGATCATGGATGCAGATTAAGGGGGTTACATGTAAAAAGGCATGTACCGGCGAAAGGCCGGTACGTGTCTTTTTACGTTTCAGTAGCTTTCCCTGTGCGAAAAGAACAGGGTTTGCTGTATGGCAAATTTTTCCATATGAATAAAAGTTATCTATATCAGATAACTTTTATGGAAAGTAAGCTTGACATTTTTACTCCAAGGCGTTATATTGATGACATGGAAAGTATACTTTACATATCATCAATATAACATATCAGGAGGTGAGATATACATGAAGAATCGGCTTGAAGAGCTGCGGAAGCAGCGGGGAATCAAGCAGGAAGATTTAGCGGGTGCGTTGGAAGTATCCCGGCAGACGATCGGTTCTTTAGAGAATGGCCGGTATAATCCGTCGATTCAACTGGCGTTCAAAATTGCAAGATATTTTCATATGACTATTGAAGAAATTTTTATTTATGAGGAGGAAGAACAATGAAGCAAAAAAAGTCAGGATACGTAATTGCCATAATAGGGGTTCTGTTACTGATAAGCGGTCTCTATTTAGTGAAAACCATCAGTAATCCGCAAGGGATCATGTTAACATTGCCATATGTCTGTATCGGGGTAGGTTGCGGCTTATTTGGTCACGGCATGGGAAGCATCATTTCGCAGAGAGCGATGCAGAGCGATCCGCAAATGCAGAAGCGGANGAAAANTGAACAAAATGATGNGCGTAATATTGCCANCGCAGATCGGGCGAAAGGAAAAGCGTTTGAAATGATGACGCNCGTATTTGGCATGTTGNTGCTTGNGTTTACACNGATGGGTGTNGATATGATCGCAATANTACTTTTGGTTTTTGCATACCTTTTTGNNCATGGATATGCTATNTATTGCAGATGTAAATATGAGAAGGAGATGTAGGTTATTAAATAGGAACCCCGCTTTCCTTTTATAACATCAAAAAACTGCGTAAAGTATGTTTTGTTGTGTTGGATGCTATTTAAATCCCAGTAGATGTTTTTCCATGCTGTCAAGCAGGTCATGGGAACCATCCTCTATATGGGAAAGGTATGTGACGATCAGGTTTTGTTCAGGCAGAATGTAGCATTTTTGTTTCCATTTGCCGTTGATGCTGAAGCCGTCGCGGTATTTCCATATAAAGTAGCCGTATCCGCCCTCGCGGTTCATTTGCTGGATAGAGGTTGCTTTTTTTACATATTCTTCGGAGACGATTCTGTTTCCTTCATAAACGCCGCCGTGATAAAGTAGTAAACCGACCCGGCTTAAATCGTGGACGGACAGCTCCATGCCGGAGGCACCGTAAAAATAGCCGTCGGGGCACCGCTGATAAACCGGATCTATTATATGTAACGGAATGAGAAGATGATGGTTCAGATAAGCAAATAAATCTTCCGAAACCGCATGCGTTAAGGCAACGCCGACTAAATAGGCGGGAATGTTGCTATAGTTAAAAATGCGTGACGAGGTATCTTTGATCGGGCAGGAGAGAGAGTAGGTCAAATAGCTCTCTCCTTCCGGTTGAAGAGGAAACCCGTCCACCGACATGGTTAATAACCGCTTTATCGTAATATCCTGAAATGCCNCAATCTGTTTTCCGGGTATTTGTTTTGTTACTTCTGTCGGAAGATAGGCAAGGAGGGGCNTTTCGATATCAAATTTTCCCTGATCCTGTGCAATACCGACTGCGATCGAGAGGATCGTTTTCGTAGCGGAGTAAATCGGAAATCGGGAGCCGCGCGTATTGCCGTATTCATGAATGAGCTGACCGGATTCATAGACTTCCACTCCGAATACGTTCCATTGGTTCTGTTTGATGTCAGTTACAAATGCGTCAAAATCCATGTGCCTGCCTCCTTCGTGCTGCCTCGGATCTATTTAAGAATGAACTTCGTCAAAAGGAATTGCGATAGCAACACCGTTATTTTATCACAGGTAAGAATGAAATGCCATTTTTTGTTGACAACATTCCCGGCGGAGACGTATACTTTAGAAAATGACGATAGGGGGGTGGATTTATGGACAGTTGCGATAGTACGGGACGAANNNCCATCTNNGGTGGCNGACAANNGAAATNTTTGGCGCAATCNGTCATAAATCTNACCTAGACTGCGTCCTTNTTCATACTGTCTTTTCACACCACCGTATTTGGTTTCCTCTACTATACACAGCGGTTAATCTGCAGGTCTGCTTTGGGAAATCCGGAAGCGGTGGTATTTTGTGCTCTTTTTGGCGCAAAAAATAATTGGAAAGGCGGTATAAAGATGGAAAAAGAATTATTAAAAAAACCTAATTTTGTGGAAGAATTGTTAGAAATAATCCGCAGCTCCATAGCGGAACAAGAGCTGTTGGAGAGACTGTCGGATTATCATGATAACGATATTGCGGGTGCGGTGGAGCAGCTGACGGCGAAAGAGCGCGAAAGACTGTGGAAGGTACTCGGAATAGAGAAAACGGCTGAGATTTTTGCTTATCTGGAGGATGTGGATAAGTATTTTAATGAATTGGGTCCGGACAGCACGGCAAAGATCATCTCCCTCATGGACTCGGACGATGCGGTCGATGTTTTGGAAGAGATGGACGACTCTGCGCAGGAGCAGATTGTTGCGCTGCTTGACGAGGAATCGAGCCGGGATGTGCAGATGCTGTTGTCCTATGAGGATGATGAGATCGGAAGTAAAATGACAAACAATTTCATTATGATAGACAATGCCCTGTCCATCCGGCAGGCAATGAAAGAGCTGGTGCGGCAGGCAGGGGATCATGATAATATTTCCACGATCTATGTGACGGATAAGCAGGGTTGTTTTCATGGAGCAGTCGATCTGAAAGATTTGATCACCGCAAGGGAAGGGGAGGAACTGGAAGAGATCATCAGTACATCCTATCCGTATGTGAATGATCATGAAAAGATCAGCGACTGTATTGAGATGCTAAAAGACTATGCGGAAGATTCCATACCGGTCATAAACGAACAAAACAGGATACTTGGAATTATTACTGCACACGATATTGTCGAGGCTGTAGACGAGGAGCTTGGCGATGATTATGCAAAGCTGGCAGGTCTGACGGCGGAGGAGGATTTAAAGGAAACAACATTTCAAAGCATGAAAAAGCGGCTGCCCTGGCTCGTGGTTTTGCTGTTTTTGGGAATGGCCGTATCGTCTGTCGTGGGCGTTTTTGAGACGGTTGTCGCCGTGCTGCCGATCGTGATCTGTTTTCAGTCCCTGATACTTGATATGGCGGGAAATGTCGGAACGCAGTCGCTTGCGGTCACAATCCGCGTTTTGATGGATGAAAATCTCACGGCATCACAAAAGTTTCATTTGGTGTCCAAAGAGATAAAAGTGGGTTTTTCAAACGGACTTGTTCTCGGAATGATGGCGTTTATTTTTATCGGCGCATATGTGTGTCTGTTAAAGCATAACCCTGTCGGAAACGCGTTTTTGATCTCTGCCTGTGTCGGGGTTGCGCTTATAGCGGCCATGGTAATCTCCAGCATGGTAGGGACGCTGATTCCGATGTTTTTTCACAAAATAAAAGTAGACCCGGCAGTAGCGTCCGGGCCTCTTATTACAACGATTAATGACCTTGTGGCGGTCATTGCGTATTATGGCTTGGCATGGATATTACTCGTCAAGGCGTTTCCCGTAGGATGACAGGTGCCGCGCCCGCGCTGTGAAGCTGCGGGATAAAGGGAACGGCGGAAAGTATCCCGGAACTGTGTGAATCTACACGGCTTGTATTTGCACTGTGCAGATCTGTGGAAAGTTCGTCGATGTAGCAGGAATCTGCGGAACCGCTAACGGTACTGCACGGATTTGCGGCTGGCAGGACGGTAACCACGTACTCTTGTCCGGGCATCATGTGAAAATCATTATCCGATACGGCTATGCGGTCTGTGCCGCCGATATGCAGCATCCACACAAAGCGGTCCGCGCGCAAAGTAAGGCGCAGAGCGTTACTGTCCGCAGTTTCTTCGATGCGATAGCGGATCTCCGCCGGCAATACCGCAAGGTCTTTGTAGGGTGCAAACAGGTATTCCGCGTCGGAGAGCAGCGTATCGCCGCGGTAGACTTCCGCATGCATGACCGTCTGTTCCGGCGCCGTGATCAGTCCGCGGATCGGAACGGTGAGTGCGGAAGTGCTGATATTCGCGGGGAGTGTGGTCTGATGTTCTCCGGATGTAAGTACAGTGCCGTCAAACAGGCAGATGGTATAACGGATGCGGACATCCTCTTTTTGTAAGGTGTCGTTGCTCAGCCAGATTTCCAATGCGCCGGGATTTCCAGCATAATAATCCCGATAGTCCCGCATGCCTTCAAAGCTTTGAGGACAGTAGCCTTTGATCGAGATGGCGACGGGACTCATCGCCCGTTTCAGCGCATAATAGATCGGCTTTCTGTCAAGATAATAGTCGATCAAAGACCAGTTGTGGATGCCCCAGGAGTCGGAAAGCGTCCAAAACAAAAGACCGGAGCAGACAAATTTTCTGCGTCGAAATTCTTCATAGAGGTATTTGGTAAGCTCCGCCTGCAAAGCCTGACTTTTCAAAATATATTCCTGCAGCCCCATTTCTTTTGTATGGGGAAAATACGCGCTCATGACAAGCTCCAAAATGCGGTGGTCTGAGCTGGTGTTACAATGATGAAGCCATGCGGCAGATTCACGGTCTGGGGCGTCTGCTGTTTTCCATAGTGAAGGCAGAGAGCGCTTTGTGGATTCTAAACTCATGGCGCCGATAATGCCGAACTCGCTTAGGAATTTGATCGGAAAATCGGTAAAATGAACGAGATCCAGATAATGCTCAAATTGCGGGCGGTGCGTAAAGTGCCAAATATGCTGATCGCCGCAGAGAGAACCGGCGGGATCGTCGCCGCCGAACGGACTGCTCTCACGATAGACCAGATTCGGGCAGTATTTTCTGACAATGGCAGGAAGGACTTTCTGAAACAGCTTCATACCATAAGGACGGGAAAGCGGGTCGTAGGTCATCATGCCAAGATACATTTCCTGAATTTCATTATTGCCTGACCAGCCGATCAGACTGCTGTGCCTGCGCAGGCGCGTGACGGCGCGGATCGCTTCGTCTTCCACGCGTGCGGTAAAATCCGGATCGTGATCGGGATAGTATCCGCAGGCAAACATAAAATCATGCCATACCATGATGCCTCTGCGGTCGCAGGCGCGCATAAATGCTTCGCTCTCNTAAAANCCGCCGCCCCACACGCGNAGCATATTCATATGGGAGTCCGCCGCGAGATGGACAAGCGCCATGGTTTTTTCGTCCGTGATNCGTCCGATCAGGCAGTCCGCGGGAACATGGTTTGCGCCCTTGCAGAAAACGGGAACGCCGTTTAATACAAAGGTAAAGCCGCTCTCGTCTTCGGAAAGCTGTTCTTCCCGCAAAGAGATGCTGCGGATGCCGTACTCCTGTGTCACAGTCTGGACGGGAGTACCATCCGGCGCATGTAGGATAAATTCGATGTTGTATAAATAAGGATCGCCGAGGCCGTTCGACCACCAAAGCTTTGCGTCGGGAATCGTGAGCGGCATAGTGCAGGTTACGGTATCAGAAACGTTTCGCTCGATGCGGACGGCGCCCGTTGCGATCACGTCGGCCTTGTCAAAACGCGCATCTCCGTAAACCGTGGCAGATACCGAATAGTCGCCGGGAAGCACGGTATCGAGCGTAATATCCGCCTGTACGGAGATCGTTTCGTGCGCAGCCGGTACGGAGTTGTCCGGCTGGTGAATATAAATATCCGTTATGGCGGCCTGTTCATAGATCGTCAGTGTGACGTCGCGCCAAATGCCGCAGGTTTCCAGCCAGGGCGTCCAGTCCCAGCCGTAGACGAATTGCGGTTTGCGCATGAGAACGCGATAAGGCTGATCGCCGTTCCACATTTTTCCCATATCGTCAAGGGGGTGCGTTTTTGCCTCGGCAACGCCGCTGTCAAGGCGGACAATGAGCGTATTTTCCCCGGCGGTGACGAGTGCGCTCACATCGTATTCCGCTTCTACGAGTGCGTTGTTATGACGCCCAAGATAAACCTGATTCAGCCATAGATCGGCAGTGCAGTCAAGTCCGTGAAACGTAAGAATCGTTCGAGCTGAAGCGGATACCGAAGAAAGCATAAATGTCCGGCGGTACCAAAATTCTTTTGTCTCCAGAAAGCGGCAGTCAAGGGTATTTTCATCCACTAACGGCTCGTTGATGACGCCGGCTTCCATGAGCGCCATGCGCACGTCTCCGGGGACGGGACAACGCATCATATAGGGCGGGCGAATGCCACAGCCAAGCTCGCAATAACCAAGTTCCCACATGCCGTTTAAGTTGATCGTCTGATTCATGTTTGCTCCTGTCTTACGCAATATCTTTCATCTGCGCCGTGTAGAGTTTATAGTAGTATCCTTTTTTGGCAATCAGTTCGTCGTGTGTGCCGCATTCCATGATGCCGCCCTCATCGATATACATGATCTTGTCGCAGTTTTTGATCGTCGAGAGGCGGTGTGCGATGATAAAAGATGTACGTCCCTTCAGCATGGCGTTTAAGCCCTGCTGAAGAGCACGCTCTGTCTGCACGTCAATGCTGGAGGTCGCTTCATCAAGCACTAAGATCGCGGGATTGGCGAGCAGCGTGCGGGCAAAGGAGATCAGTTGTTTCTGTCCCTGTGAGAGCAGGGAGCCGCGTTCCTTGACTTCGGTCTGATAGCCGTCGTGCATGCGGCGGATAAACGAATCCGCGCAGACGGTTTTGCTTGCCTGTTCAATTTCCTCCAAGGTTGCATCCAGTTTTCCGTAGCGGATATTGTCCTCGATCGTGCCGCTGAAAATAAAACTGTCTTGAAGCATGATGCCCATCTGGGAGCGCAGCGAGTGAAGCGTGACCTTGGAAATATCCTCGCCGTCAATGAGCACGCGACCCTCGTTGATATTATAAAAGCGCGAGATCAGGTTAACGATCGTGCTCTTTCCGGCGCCGGTCGGGCCGACGAGTGCAACGCTCTCGCCGGGTTTCACCGTAAAGGAAACATCATGAAGGACCATTTTATCCGCCTCATAGCCGAAGGTCACGTGATCGAAGGTGACTTCCCCGACGATCGGTTTCATGGGGACGGCGTCCTCGGCGTCGTCCACGATCGCGGGTTCGTCAAGTGTCTCAAAAATACGCTCCAGATAAGCGATGTTATTGATAAAGTTATTAAAAATATTGCCGAGGTTCATGATCGGCTGCCAAAAGCGGGACGCATAGGAGGTGATCGCCACAATGACGCCGACGGAGGTATAACCGGTTCCGAAAATGATCAGACCGAAAATAAAGACGGCGGCGCGCACCCAGACGGAAATATTGTCTATGCCGGGCCATACAAGGTTGCTGTACTTGACTGCCTCCATCCAGCTCGCCCTGCAGCGGCCGGATAATTCGGAGAAGATTTCGGCATTTTCATCCTCGCGTGCAAAAATCTGTGTGATCTTTGCGCCGACGATATTTTCCTGCAGGTAGGCGTTTAAGTTCGAGTTTTTATTGGAAACAGCCTGCCATGCCCGGCGTTGTCTTTTTTTAATATAGCCTAGGAATACCGCTAAGACCGGTACGCCTGCGAGTACGACGAGCGAAAGCTTTACGTCCACGCAGAACATGAANATCACAATAAAGATCANATTCATGATCTCCAACACAACGTTGATCAAGCCGTTTGAAAGCATGTCCGAAACGGAATTGACATAGTTGACGACACGGATCAGAATTTTACCGTGCGGTCTGTCATCATAGTATTGGAAGGGCAGTTTTTGCAGGTGGGCAAAAATATCCTTTCGAATATCATAAATAATATCCTGACTGACCCCGACCATGATGCGGGAGCGGATCGTGGTGAAGAGGACGCTGACGGCGTATGCTGCGATGAGCAGAAGAACCAGCTCATAGAGCAGATTTTTGTCTTTGGCGGGAATGGCGACGTCCAGCGCGTGCTGGATGATCATGGGTGAAAACAATGCCGCAATACCGCCGAGCGCACTTAAGATCAGGGCGAATATCATTTTTTTCAAATAACGCTTTACATAGACCAAAGCGCGGAGCAGATGATGAAAGTCAAAGGGCGTTTCCAGCACCTCGTCTTCTTTATAGGTATTTCTTCGTTCTGCCATGTCTACGCCTCCTCTCCAGTCTGAAGCTTTACAACCTGTGCATAATAACCGCCCTGCTCGATCAGTTCGCGGTGCGTGCCGGATTCCAAGATCCTGCCGTCCTGAAGAACGAGGATCTTGTCAGCGTTCTTGGTTGTGGAAATACGCTGCGCAATGATGATCTTTGTACATGGAAAATCTAAATGTTCCAAGCTGTCCTGAATCTGCCGCTCCGTCTCTAAATCGACGGCGGAGGTTGTATCGTCAAGAATCAGGATGGCGGGCTTGATGGCAAGCGCCCGTGCCAGCGAGATACGCTGCTTTTGTCCGCCTGACAGGCCGACGCCGCGTTCGCCGACAATCGTGTCATATCCTTCCGGCATCTTGGCGATAAAATCCGATGCAGCGGAGTAGCGGGCAAACCGGGCAACCTCCGCCTGTGAAATATGACTGTCGCCGTAGGCGATGTTGCCGTCGATCGTATCCGAGTAAAGCAGGACGTCCTGCGTGGCGAGCCCGATGTTTTTGCGGAGCTGATGCAGTTTAAATTTTCTGACATCAATGTCATCAATCAAAACCTGTCCTTCATACGGATCGTAGAAGCGGGGAATCAGCTGGATGAGCGAAGTTTTTCCGCAGCCGGTCTCCCCCATGATGGCGATGGTCTCACCGGGGGCGGCGGTAAAGGAAATATCGGTCAGAATCGGACCGTGCGCCTCCTCATCCTCATAAGCAAAGCTCACATGCTTAAATTCGATGCGTCCTTCAAAGCGTTCCTCATGATCGATCGCGTCCGGCGCATCCACGATGGAAGGCTCGGAATAATAGATTTCCATGACCTTACGGGAGGCGGCGGAAAAGCGCTGAAACTCGTTCATAATATTGCCGAGCTGCCGCATAGGGTTGGAAATTGCCCATGTCAGACCGGAAAAAGCGACATATTCCCCCATTGTCAGCTGGTCGTTAATGAGGAACAGGCCGCCGACAAGCAGGAGCACAACGGGCAGCAGGTTGGCGAACGTCTCGACATAAGGAAAAAACGACAGCCATGTCAGCGCGGTTTTCTTATTAGTCGCCGCGTAATCGGAATTGCAGAGATCGAATTTCTCAATCTCATAGTCTTCGCGGGCAAATGCTTTTACCACACGGTTTCCGGAAATATTCTCCTGCGCGTTTGTATTTAAGTGAGAGAGTTTTTCACGCAGGGCGCGGTGGCGCGGGGCAACTTTATTTTTGAATAGCACAACGATCAGGAAAATAAAGGGTGCGATTGCGATCAGGCACAGGGCAAGGCGCCAGTCCATGATAAAAAAGTAAATCGTTGTGGCACCGACAAGCGAGACCGCCTCAATGATGGAGCGGATGACCCATGCGATCATGTGGCGCACGGCGTCGAGGTCGCCCGTCAGTCTTGTCATCAGATCTCCGGTGCGGTAGGTTGCATAAAATTTCATGTCCTGCCGCTCGATCTTATTAAATNAGTAATNGCGGATGCGGANCAGGNCGGNCTGGNAACAATGCTCGTACGCNANGCAGACGGTATAGACAATGCCCGTGCGGATCAGCGTCAGGAGTACCATTGCCGCAAGCAGCCAGAACAGANGGTCGCGTTGGTNTTTCAGNTGATCGGCGGCATCTGCTCCGGTCAGGANACGGTCTACGATTTCCTGCGAAACATACGGCACGGTCAGCTGCATAAAATTGTATAGAACCGTACCAAAGATACCGAGTATGTAAATGGCATGATAGCCCTTCATATTTTCCCACAGCCATTGTAATTTTGTCTTTGGAAAGCGCATCAGATCTGTCCCTTCTTTCGTCAAGGAATGATTGTGTAATGAGGAAACTTTTCCTTATATACATTCAAGCGTTTTGACAGTATAGCACAATGCGATTGCAAAAAAAAGTATAAACGAGGAAAAAAATCGTATAAATCGATACAGTTATAAAGTTTTTAAGGTAGCACGGAAGGAATACCTTCATCGGGTTGCGCGTAAAGTGTATGGAGGAACGGCGCGCATGCGTGTTGTGGGCGAAGGCAGCAGGATAGGAGAACAGCGCATGCGCAGGGAAAGGACGCGGAGGAAATTCCGCAGACAGTTATGCTAAATAAAATATGGGGACTTATGATCATTATCGGCGTTGTATACGGCGCGGTGACGGGAAATATGGAGGCGGTGACGGACGCTGCACTGGATTCGGCAAAGGAGGCGGTCTCACTCTGCATCACGATGATCGGGGTGATGTCTTTATGGGTGGGGCTCATGGAGATTGCAAGGGATGCAGGTATCATTGCATCATTGAATCGGAAACTGAATCCGTTTTTGACATGGCTGTTTCCGGATGTCCCGAAGGATCATCCGGCGAGAGAACATATTTCGACCAATATTGTCGCGAATCTGCTGGGACTCGGCTGGGCATGTACACCTGCGGGGTTAAAGGCGATGGAAGCGCTCCGGGAGCTGCATGTGGAAAACTGCAAACGCAAATATCCGGCGCAGTGGGAGGAGCATGCGCGCTGTGCTTCACGCGAAATGTGCACCTTTCTTGTTTTGAATATTTCTTCGCTGCAATTGATCCCGGTAAATATGATCGCGTACAGGAGCCAGTATGGGAGCGTGAATCCGGCAAGTATTATCGCGCCCGCGATCATCGCAACATCGGCGTCCACCGTGGCGGGACTGCTCTATGCGGCGATCCGCGCGGGACGGGAACGGAAGAAGGGGGTGTTGTGAGGGGGAAGGACGACGACAGAGATGTATTGTAAGGAGAAGAATAAAAAGCGGCGGCGGTGATTTACGATTCTATTACTTATAATTCTGCATAAAGCAAAACGGATTATCTTCCTGAATATGACATATTTATTGATTTA
>WFLX010052640.1_pt1 | contig 14759 bp, 13 predicted proteins | sample 4967041 | NCBI WGS metagenome assembly WFLX01 (sample SAMN12857096, study PRJNA449069) | gut metagenome | isolation source: stool from male and female vole | host: Microtus ochrogaster | place: USA:Florida | collected 2017
TAACAGCAGATAGCTGACAAAGGCGAACTCAACAGACAGCATTGCGCTGACAGCATCGTCATGACGGTACCCGATGCCCGCGCTTATAAATTTCTTATATCTGAGCCGGGCGGTGGCAATTGCGCGGGTAAAAGTGAAATCACTCATTACGAGCATAGACGGAATCACTTCAAATAACGTGTTTTTTATCCCGATATTGCCTCCGGCTATAAAATAAAGTGACCTTGCAGGTCCAAATTCAAATAATTGAGTGGAACTATCCGGTGATGCACCTCCGCTCTCGGTTGTTAATGAAACTTTTGGGGAATTGATATGCGTCACTGACAGTCCAGCCCAAAATGCACGCCTTGTGTACCATATTCCCGCCCCGAGGTCGAATGCAGTCCCGCTGACATCGGTGCGCGGTATCGCGGCATCGGTCTCCTCATGGTAGTCATCGTCCTCCGGAATAAAAACCTTTGACCCTTTAAATGTGTCGCTGATTATTCCCGGCTGTATGCCAATTGATAGGGTACCGCCCAAAAGTTTCATTTTGTAGCTTATCTGCAGTGCGGCTGACAGATTCCTGTAAAGACCCATGCTCTCCTGGTTGACAGCTATTCCCGTTCCAAACCTACGGTTGCCTATTTTGAAAGGGGAATCGGCAAGCGCGAGGAAAGTTTTTGGAGCGTTTTCCACTCCCACCCATTGCAGGCGGGAGCCGCCATGCACCATTACAAGGTCGGTAAGCCCTGTAGCAGCAGGATTGTAGTAAGCGGGCACTTCAAAGTAGTGCGTGAGCAGAGCATCATTTTGCGCCATACCTATATTATATATAGAGGCGATGAGAGCAGCGGCTATTATAAGGATGCGTCTTGCCATTGTCATTCAAAATAAAAGCTCAGTACTATCATTTTTGTAGTGGCGCGTTTGAGCGATTGGGTAATTTTTAGCCTGTCCGGTTCTTCGGAAAGGTCATCACGCTTGTGAACAAGCACATCGGTAAGCCCGAAGCAGAATTTTATTTCAGGATTGAGCTTGAAGAAGGGGAGATAGAAATCGCAGCCGAACCCCGCTGTGACATAAAAATCAAATGGCTTCAACTTTATATAGTCAGTACGCTTCTTTGCCGCATCCACAGCCGGCATTATACCAGCTGTGACGTAGGGACGTGAATTACGATAACGCACAGAGGAGTATTTCAAATCCACAGGCACTACCACAAGGGCGCTTTTTATGTTCTGGCTATACATTTCGCCTGACTCAGCCTCACGCATTTTTATGTCACGGCTGCCAAAAAACAGTCCCGGTGAAAAACGCACGTTGAAATAATCGTTCAGCCGGAAATCCACAATTCCTCCTACATTGAACCCGGGAGCATAGCCCGGCTGGTCAGCAAACCAGCTTTCCCCATTTTCCGTGATGAACCCATTGTGGCGGAAATGCAGGTCCTGTGCGTTTATTCCCACATAGAACCCGGCATGCCAAGCTCTGCCGTCGCTATATGGTCTGTTAAGCGGTCCGGTTGACAAGTCAACTGCACCCGCACCCGCAGCGATGCAGAGGAGTAAAAAGGAAAGTATGACTGATTTCGCACTCATTATGTTTTTCAAACGGCGAATCATCGCTTTTATTGCGTGTGGCAGCGAAAGAGCAATTGAAAAGCATAATGAATGCTAATATATGCGGCGAGATGGTAAATGAATGTTAATGATGCACCCATTAGCTAAAGGGATGTGTTAGAATATAAATAGAATAGCCCTAACTTTGCGCANGNAAAGNTAAGGCTTTTACTAACCAAAATGCAATTATATGNCTAACNTACTCACNAGCTTANTAGAGCAGCAGACAGTAAAGTATGGCGACCGTACAGTGTTGTCCTATCCAAAGGATGGTCAATGGCTCCCGGTTTCATGGAGGGATTTCAACGATAGGGTGAATACCGCAGCCAAATCCCTTGCCGCTCTCGGTATAAAGGAGCAAGACAATATAGCGACCTTTTCCGGCAACCGCCCGCAGATGCTTGTAGTTGATTTCGCGGCATTCAGCAACCGTGCCGTTCCGATAAGCATATATTNCACCNGTACNNNCGAGCAGGTTAAANACATNGTTGANNATGCGNCCANCAGCNTNATATTCGCAGGAGATGCCAAGCAATATGCCATTGCCCGCAAGGTGCAGGCTTCAACCTCTGGGCTTAAGCAGATTGTCACTTTTGATAATGTAGAAATAGAGGATGGCGATACCACCACAATAAGTTACGGGGAATTTCTGAAGATAGGGGAGAACACTCCGCCGGCAGTTGCCCATGAGATAGAGGAGCGCCGTAACCGCGCCCTTGACACGGACATTGCGGCAATTATATNTACTTCCGGCNCAACCGGNGAACCTAANGGAGCGGTTCTTCCTCATTCATGCTTCAATGCCGNGCTTAGAATCNACAAAGANCGCTTGAATACAGTTAGCGACAGCGACTCTTCAATGAGTTTCTTGCCATTGAGCCATATATTTGAGCGCGCATGGACTTATTTTTGCCTCTACATCGGCATAAAAGTGTTTGTTAACTATGACCCGCATGATATCCAGGCATCTGTGCGCCAGACCAAACCGACCTGCATGTGTTCGGTGCCGAGATTCTGGGNAAAGGTTTACGCGGTTGTCGAGGATAAGATAAGCAAAATGAACCCGTTNCGCAAATGGGTNNTTACCACCGCGCTAAAAGTGGGCAAGAAGCGCAATATCCACTATAAGCGTCTCGGCAAGAAAGTTCCTATCTTCCTTGAACTTGCATATAAATTTTTTGACCGCATAGCCTATACCCCGATGAAAAGGGTTATCGGCATAGAGAGAGGCAGGTTTTTCCCAACCGCCGGAGCACCTCTGTCACCGAAAATCGTGGAATTCCTGCACAGTTGCGGCATAAACATAATAATAGGCTACGGTTTGTCTGAAACCACTGCGACTGTCACCTGTTACCCGAATATTGGNTGGGAATTAGGCACTGTCGGCACAGTGCTTCCCCGNATACAGGTTAAGATAGGGGAGAACGATGAGATACTTGTGAAGGGTCCGTCTGTCATGAGGGGCTATTACAACAAGCCGGAGGCAACTGCCGAGGCATTTACTCCTGACGGGTGGTTCCGCACCGGTGATGCTGGATATATAAATAAATCGGGCGCACTTGTCCTGACAGAGCGTATAAAAGACCTATTCAANACNAGCAACGGNAAATACATNGCTCCTCAGGCACTTGAGAGCCGTCTTGGTGAAGACCTCTTTATTGANCAGGCGGCGCTGATTGGTGACGGGCGGAAATTTGTNAGCGCACTGATAGTACCCTCCTTTGAAGCATTGAAAGAGTATGCGGCAGGGCATGGCATTGCATATAATTCCATTGAACAGCTTGTTTCAAAACCTGAAATCAATGCCATGATGATGGAACGCATTGAGAAACTGCAGAGCGACCTCGCTGGATTTGAACGTATCAAAAAGATTACACTTTTGCCGAAGCCGTTCACAATGGAGAGCGGCGAGCTTACCAATACCTTGAAAGTCAAACGTCCGGTAGTAGCGTCACGTTATGCAGAGGCAATCGACCGTATGTACAGCTGATGTCTTTGAACACTATTTAATAGAACCTGAAAAAAATAGAAGATGCATCAAAAGCCAGGATGCATCTTCTATTTTAATATTGTTATGTCAAAATAANATGGGGTCAGCGTGTATAGCGCTTTACAACAATTCCATCCTCGGGAGTTTCAGTAATAACGTAGAAGGTTTTGCCATCAGGAGCAACGGCAAAGGTGCGTGGCAATGCGTCAATGCGAATAGCTCCAACGAGATTGCCGTTGAAATCATATTCGCTTATTATTGTTTCTGCTGGAATCTCACCCTGGTTCATCTTTTCGGCGAGTGCAATATATTCATTTTCAAGCAGTGTGTTATGCACTANNTAAGTCCTNTCTGCTGACATTACCGGACCATTNTTCACAGGNATAATATAGTTNTCCTCATATTGGAAACTTGACCATCCGTTACCGACTATTACTTTGATGCCTTTAGGTGGAGCTACAAATGAGGTCTTTACTTTTAGTGAGTCCTCAGTCAATTCGCCGAAAACAAGGTAGTTGGCAACTCCCATGCTTGCAGTAAAATGACGACCGTCCGGGCTGACGGCAATATTTGGGCGTATGAAATTGAACAACATATAGTCCGGTATGCCGTCCCCATATTCAGATTTAGGAGGATATGGCGCCACAAATTGACGGAAAGAACCGTCTGGCGCGAAAAATGCCAGCAAACCTCCGCGTGACATATTTCCCGCAAGAATCGAGCCATCAGCAAGGCGTAGCATTGCCCCGCTCGGCATAGGCTGTGACTCATTGAGGTTTGAATTGTCAGCGTCCTCCGGTACCTTAAAAGCAAATACATTATCTAAAACCGGGGCGCCTTCGAGGTTCAGGGTCTCCAGATTGTATGGAATCTTTACGATATCAAACTGTTTGTGGCACTGGTCAAGTCCAATGGAATATATAAACGGCACTTCATTTGGTCCATTGCCTTTCGTGAGGAATCTGCAGACAAAATCACCGTTGAGGGTGTACTCTTCTATAATGGTATCCACACTAATGGAGTTGCATAAATAGAGTTTAGAATCAGTTGCATAAATGTGCTGCGGTTGACTAAGCGAGTCGTAGGGAATGATAATTTCTCCCTTGAGGTCAATGGTGTCAATGGAATCCGAGGTGCCTTCACCTGCACCTGTGCATGCCGCAACCCCGAGCAATAAAGCCGCGGCAGAAAATAAAATAGTTCTCATGTTTTGATTATAAATTTTGTCGTTGCAAAAGTAATATATTATAATGATAAAAGGAATAATAGAAATGGAAACTTTCATGTGGGTTAGATTAATCCATCTTTCCTGTCAAATATTTACCATGCACAGCTAACATGGCACGGTTGAGGTAAGATGAATTTTTTGTAACTTTGGCATCGGTATGAAGAGATGGATCATAGCTATTAGCCTGTTGTCGGTCGTGCCCTTGCTTTACGCGAAGGAACCGGCTGATACTCTTGCCTTTTGGCAGGCTGAGGGAGTTGCCACTCTTTCAAGCGGTTGTTTCGCGCCCCATTATATTGCTGCAAACCGTTTTGGGCTTCTCAGCAGTGGAGACAATCTCCTTTTTTCAGCAAAGGTAGCGCGAGGTATTGAGCGTGAACGTCGTTTCAGCTACGCTTTCGGGGCTCAATTGACTGGAGGATATACTTCTTCTGTCGACTATACCCGTTATGATGCCGGCACAAACAGTTTTGTCAATAATCCGATGCACCCCTCCCGTGCAGTGTTGCAGCAGCTATATGCCACAGTGAAGTGGCGCAGCCTTTTCCTGACAGCCGGGATGAAGGAGGAGGAACCGTCTCTGGTTGACAGGAACCTTAGTTCAGGCAATCTCGTCCATAGCGGCAATACGCGCCCTATTCCCCAGGCTCGTGTTGGATTTGTTGATTTCCAACCTGTGCCGTTTACANGCGGGGNGCTCAAAGTGCAAGGGGAATTTGCATACGNCAAGTACACGGACGCAAAGTGGTGGGAACGTCACAGCGACAGGTATAATTCGTTTACAACAAGCGGTATATGGTATGTGTACCGTAAATTATACTTACGCATTGACGGTTCGCGGCTCTTTTCGCTTACTTTCGGCGCACAGGCGGCAGGGCAGTTCGGCGGCAAATCCATATATATGAATCACGGTGAGGTTGACCGTATTGACAACCGTGGTGTAAAGTTCAAGGATTTCATAAATATGATATTTCCGGTTGAAAACGGCATGGAGGACTTCTATCAGGGCAACACTATTGGCTCATGGGACGTGCGTGCCGATTTCCGCCTTAGCAACGGCGCCAAGTTGAGCGGTTATGTTGAGTTTCCTTGGGAAGATGGCAGCGGCATGGCAAAACTTAACGGTTTCNNNNGTNNCTNTGGCATAGAGTTGCAGCNACCNGGTNNGCATCAGNCTTNANGCGCGGCAGNAGTGGAGTNNCTNNACCTTGTANACNANAGTGGTCNCATTCNNNNCANTCCCGGTGATTACGAGGGTACCCACATAACTTCCACTGCCACCGGAGCGGATGACTATTATAATAACAGGTATTATAATTCGTACGCTAATTACGGAAGTCTGATTGGCACACCTATGGTCATGGGNNCCATATATAACCTTGACGGATATAATNGNCTGATTGGNACCCGTATGCGTGGCNTTCATCTCGCAGCNCAAGGGTGGATTACCGGAAATATGGCGTGGGAAGCTAAATTCGGCTGGCGAAAAGCGTATGGCAATGGCTTTTTTGCCTTGATACCGCCGAGGCATTCCACCTCTGCGCTTGCTGGGGTGAAATGGAGCGTCGCATNGGTTAAAGGCATGGTTGTTGGAGGAAAAATAGCCTTTGACCGTGGCAATCTTCCACAAAACTCTTTTGGCGCTGAAATCTCTGTGGCGTATTCCGGTGTTATTTTTTCAAAGAGTAAGAAATGAAAGTAAGCCTTTACATATTGTTTATTCTCGCGGCTTTTGTGCTTGCAGGTGCCGGATGTACCCGGAACAACGGCGATATAGGNTCTTGGTTCGGNACATGGAAACTCGTTTCCATNACATCCACAGGTGATGGCATAGCGCCGCTTGATGCAACGGTGATAGTGCGCTTCCAAAATGACATAATCCAGACTTCCGAACAGAGTGGGCATTACGAGTCAAAGGATTATTATGCCACATGGAAAACTTCCGGCGGCAAACTTATAATAGATGGAGTGAACAAGTCGATAGCTCCAGCTCTTCTTTTGCCATGCGATTGCGTCGTGGAGCTTGAAATAGTGCGCCAGCCCGGAAGCGTAATGGTGTGGAGGTATATTGATGAAAACCATAACGCGATAGAATATAACCTGAAACGGCTTTATTGAACATGAAGGAATCGTTGCAGTTAAATCNGAAACAGAAGTTGCACCAGTNGCTTTCGCCGCTGCAAGTGCAGTTTGTGCGCGTGCTGGAGATGNACGCGCCGGAAGTTGAGGAGGCTGTTGAGCGCGNGCTTGAGGAGAATNCTGCGCTGGAGGTGGACTCAAGCAGCCAGCTCTCTGACAACGATGAAAATGATTTTAATGAATCTGCTGAAGATATGCAGCTCGCTGATTTCCGCAGCGAGGATGATATTCCCTCTTACCGTTTTGAGGCGCATAACCACAGTGCCGGTGACCGTGCTTTTGAGCCGGTTGCAGTGCAGGGGGGAGGTTCACTCATGGAGCAGCTTAACAGCCAGCTTGCACAGATGCCGCTGACCGACAAGCAGATGAAAATAGCGCGTATCATTACCGGAAACCTGGATAATAACGGATATATGACCCGCTCTATAACTGCACTCACTGATGATGCTGCAATAAATGAAGGGGTGGACGCTACCCCCGAAGATGTCCGTGAGGTATGGGAAATCGTGCGCGGGTTGGAGCCGACAGGAGTTGGCGCGGTGGATTTGCGTGATTGCCTGCTGTTGCAGCTCAAGGCTCGTCCGGAAACACCGGATGTGAAAGTGGCTACAGAGATTGTCGAGCATAATTTTGATCTTCTCAGCCGAATGGATTTTGACAAGCTTGGGCGTGCGCTTAAGGTGAGTGACGGGCAGTTGCGCAATGCTATGGGTGTGATACGTTCGCTTGACCCGAAGCCGGGAGGAGCATCGCTCGGCACAATTGACCAGGAGGACAAGATGCGCCACATTACTCCTGATTTTATAGTGGATAACGAGGGGGGCACTCTAAGCCTTACTATTCCAAACCGAATTCCCTCTTTGCAGGTAGAGAAAAGTTTTGCGGACGCGGATGTTGAGATAGAGCCGGGTACTCCCGGGCGGCAGGCTGAGGCAAAGGCGTTCATAAAAAGCCGGCGTGATGATGCCGCAAGTTTCATCAAGGCTATAAGCATGCGGAATGAAACTCTTTTGCGGGTGATGACTGCAATCATGAAGATTCAGCGGGACTTTTTCCTGACAGATGATGAGCACACCCTCAGACCTATGATATTAAAGGACATTGCGGAGATGACAGGATATGACATATCTGTTGTGAGCCGAGCCACCTCTGGAAAATATGTTGCCACAAGGCAAGGAATATATCCTCTCAAGTTTTTCTTCAGTGAGCGTCCCAAGGAAAATTCCGATACTTCGTCCCACGAAATAATGGCGGCATTGAAAAAACTTATTGAGGATGAGGACAAGCTGAATCCGCTGAGTGATGAGGCTCTTGCTGCTGCGCTCACGGCGCAAGGCTATGAGATTGCACGCAGGACAGTGGCAAAGTACCGTGAAAAAGCTGGATTGCCGATTGCAAGATTACGTAGAACTGTATGATTATAATAGCATAGATGAAAATTTTAAGTAGAATATTATCGACCGTGTTTTCGCCGTTGCTTGTGCCTACTTACGGCGTAGCAATAGCTTTCTGGGGCAGTATGCTTGCCATAACTCCATTTCCCGTGCGCTTTCGGTTGCTCCTTGCAGTGTTTGGTGTGACCTGCATTCTTCCCGCACTGCTTATTTATGGAATGCACCGCGCAGGAATGATAAAGGATCCGGGGCTAAACGAGCGTACCGAGCGCACAATTCCTTATATACTGACTGCTGCGAGCTATGCCGCTGCAGCTTGGATTCTTGCACATGCCCATGCTCCGGCATGGCTTTGGCTGTTTATGATTGGCGGCATGGTAGCTGTTGGCGTTAACGCTGTTGTGAACCGCTGGTGGAAAATCAGCGCGCATCTCGCGGCAATGGGAGGGCTTGTTGCACTGGCAATCCGGATAGTAGAGAAGCAGTTTGTGTTTCCGGGAGTGAGCTTCATGTGGATTGTCATAGCAACGATAATAGCAGCGGGAGCGGTTGGCACTGCAAGAGTGTATCTGGACCGCCACACGTTGGGACAGGNCGCAGCAGGNTTCTGCAATGGATTTCTCTGCGTATATATAANATCAGCNTTNTAAGTAACCACTAATATATCATGATATGAAACCAGTTGTAAGTATAATCATGGGCAGCACTTCCGACCTGNNTGTGCTGAGNNAGGCAGNCGATTTTCTGGAGAAAATGGAGGTGCNTTTTGAAATGANTGCNCTTTCAGCCCACCGCACTCCGGCAGAAGTGGAGGAATTTGCGCGTGGAGCCGAAGAGCGCGGACTGAAAGTTATCATTGCGGCTGCTGGTATGGCGGCTGCGCTCCCAGGAGTGATTGCCGCAATGACTCCCCTGCCGGTAATAGGTATTCCAATTAATTCCACACTTGCCGGTACTGATGCTCTTCTCAGCATCGTGCAGATGCCTCCGGGCATTTCCGTAGCAACTGTCGGCATCAATGCGGCAATGAATGCTGCTGTAATGGCGGTGCAGATTCTCAGCCTAAGCGACAAGGAGCTTCATCAGCGTTTTACTGCTTACCGTGAGAGCCTTAAAGACAAAATTGTGAAAGCAAACGCGGATTTGCGCGAAATAAAGTATAAATTCAAGACAAACTAATCGCCGTAAATTGGTGTATGGGTGCATTTGACTACAAGCGTCGGCAGACCGATGAAGTGAAAGTTGGTCCTGTTGGCATAGGAGGTGATAATCCGGTGCGTCTGCAATCGATGACAAACACTTCGACGATGGATACACCCGGAAGTGTTGCGCAGTGCGAGCGGATTCATGAAGCGGGTGCGGATATTGTCCGGCTTACTGCACAAGGCGTGCGTGAGGCAGAAAATATCGGTAAAATCCGTGCGGAATTGCGTGAAAAGGGCATAAATGTGCCTTTGGTCGCAGATATCCACTTCAATCCCAAAGCTGCTTTTGAGGCGGCACGCCAGGTGGAGAAAGTGCGCATCAATCCCGGCAATTTCGTTGATCCCGGGCGTACATTCCGTAAAATATCCTATACGGACGATGAATATGCGGCGGAGCTGCAGCGTATAGATGAAGCGCTCACCCCTTTCCTTGAACTCTGCCGCGAAAAAGGGACGGCAATCCGTATAGGAGTTAACCACGGCTCGCTTAGCGACCGCATAATGAGCCGCTTCGGCGATACTCCTGCCGGCATGGTGGAGAGCGCGATGGAGTTTTTGCGTGTGTGCGTGAAAAGGAATTTCACAGATGTGGTCATATCCATAAAGGCATCAAATGTCAGGGTAATGGTGGAAACTGTTCGCAGGCTTGTAAATGCTATGGATGCTGAGGATATGCACTTTCCCCTGCATCTCGGTGTTACTGAGGCTGGTGACGGTGAGGACGGACGCGTTAAATCGGCTGTTGGCATCGGTACTCTTCTTGCAGAGGGGATAGGGGACACCATAAGGGTATCGCTAAGCGAGGCACCTGAAAATGAGATTCCGGTAGCACGCTTCCTCGCAGGTTATGTCGCTTCATGGAGCGGCACGACCGGCATTGAAGGGGAATATAGCAAGGGGTACGACAGGTTGAATCCACAGCGCAGGGAAACAAAAGAATCGGATGGTTTCGGTGGAGAAAACGAACCCTGTGTTATTGGTGCGGATAGCAAAGCAGGCTATAATCCTGACAGTATTCCGGACAAATTCGCTGATANATGGANCGGTTTTGTNGAAATTAAANNGNCTTGCACAGATGATGAATTNAAGTCAANTCCTGAAGGAAAGGTAATAGTCATTACCTCCGATCATCCGAATTTCCAGGGGGCAGTCAGTGCTGTAGTCCACAGGATGATTGATTTGGGAATGACAAATCCCGTAGTTCTTAAAGCTACATACAAAGGGATTGCAGCCGATGAAGTTATGCTCCGTGCGGCGGTTGATTTAGGTGCACCGCTTATGAATGGGCTTGCAGACGGAATATGGATTGATACCGAGGCAATGATTCCGGCAGATGCCGCTCGTCTTGCGTTCGGAATACTCCAAAGTGCGCGTCTACGAATAACAAGGACTGAATACATAGCTTGTCCTGGATGTGGAAGGACGCTTTTTGATCTCGAAAGCACCCTTAAAAAGGTCAAAGAGGCAACAGCTTCGCTGAAAGGATTAAAAATTGGCGTTATGGGCTGTATTGTAAATGGACCCGGAGAGATGGCGGACGCCGATTATGGCTATGTAGGTGCTGGTGCAGGTCATGTTAGCCTATACAAAGGCAAGCAATGTATTGAAAAGAATATTCCTGAAGAGGAAGCTGTGAGCCGGCTTATTGATTTTATAGAAAAAGACAGGAAATGACGGTTGATGCACGGTTTATGGCACGCGCTGTAGAGCTTGCGCGCGGCGGCATAGGCAATGTTAGCCCAAATCCTATGGTTGGAGCGGTTATTGTGCATGACGGCAGAATCATAGGGGAGGGTTACCATCGCAAATATGGCGGTCCGCATGCTGAGGTCAATGCGATTGCCAGTGTTTCGGATGTCAATCGTCCGTTGCTTGCGGACAGTACAATATATGTGACTCTTGAGCCATGTTCGCATTACGGCAAGACTCCTCCTTGTGCAGACCTTATTGTGGCAACCGGCATACCGCGTGTTGTGGTCGGTTGCATGGATCCGTTTGTAAAGGTAAGCGGGCGGGGTGTGGCAAAACTGCGCGATGCCGGTATAGAAGTTGTGACCGGAATATTGGAAGATGAGTGCCGGGAACTCAACAAGGTGTTCATGACGGCTCATACTCTCGGTCGTCCTTATGTGGCATTGAAATGGGCACAGAGCCGTGACGGTTTTATTGGCGCATTAAAAAATGGCAAAAAATTACCGGTGCGTTTCTCCACTCCTGCGTCTTCGGCATTAGTTCATGCCATGCGTGCGCGGCATGATGCGATAATGGTTGGTAGTGGAACGGCAATAACTGATATTCCTCGCCTTGATGTCCGGTTGTTTTGCGGTAATAACCCTGTCAAGGTAGTTTTGGACCGAACCGGTAAATCCTTTGCCGGCTGCAGGAATATGACTGGAAAAGTTCTTTACTTTAGCAGCGTTGCTCCTCAGTGCGATGCCGTTGAATGGATAGATTGCCCGAAGGGAACCCCATTGTCTGCTATCCTTGCGGAGTTATATCATCGTGGCATCACAAGCGTGCTTGTTGAGGGTGGGGCGACTCTGCTGAAATCTTATATCGAATCAGGNNGTTGGGATGAAGCAAGAGTTGAAGTGGCACCATTTGACCTCGCTTCGGATGGCGGGGCAACTGCGCCTGTTATTAAAAGTGTCCCTGATAGGGCTGATGAAGTTGACGGCAACCTCGTTCTGTCGTTTCGGAACAAATGAGGCTTACGGGGTGTTATAGCATTGTAAATACTCTTTAATTATACAATTGTCTATAAAATTACTATTATGAAAAAATTTCTTTTGAGTCTCGCTGCTGTACTTGGGCTCGGCTTTGCAGCAAGTGCGGCAAGTCCCGCAATCAACATAGGTTATGGCGGCTATACCCAGATGGATGCTACCAATATGCATGGTGGTCTTAAAAATGTGAAGAATGCGTGGGGTGCGCTTAATGTTGGTGTTGATTTCAAAGTGGCGCCCAAGCTTTCGGTTGGTCCGTCTTATTCTTTTTCCAGCACAAGCACCAAAGATTCTGACATTAATTTGTACTACCACGTTATCATGCTCAACGCCAAGTACGAGTATATGAACGCCGGTGTGTTCAAGGTGTATGGCCATGTTGGGGCTGGCGCTGACATAACCCACTTCGGCTATAAGGGTGAAAAGGAGAACAAAGGATATTTTGCATTTCAGGTATCACCTGTGTGCGTTTCAGCAGATGTTGCAAATAAAGTAGCTCTTTTCGGTGAGCTTGGATTTGGCGCACAAGGTTTGCTTAATATAGGTGTTCGTATAGGACTTTAATACATACTATTATGAGTGATAGACTTACATACGAAGAGAAGAAGGAACTTCCCGATAGTGTATTCGGGTTGCCCGAACGCAGGGAATATCCTATGCCGGACGCAGCTCACGTCCGTGCGGCAGAGGCTTATTTCAGGTATTGCCCTGAAGATTTGAAGCCTAAACTTGCAAGGGCTATTCTTAGCCGTGCGAAAGAATTTGGTGTGGACGTGCAGAGTCCCGCCGTACTGGAAGCCGCAGGTGAATAATCCTACGGCATTCAACAAGATTTTGTCAGTCCGCCACCCGAAATGCTTTTTAAGCTCCGGGTGGTGACTGTTGTTTGATATATAATTATAGTTATGAGGAAATTCTTTTTAATTTTAATCGCGATGTTAGGGCTNGGTGCGNGTGCAAGTGCGCAGGATAANNACGGTTATGACAATATGGATGTCAAGAGTTTCGCNAAGCTGTTGAGTGACGATAATGTACAGTTGNTGGATGTGCGTACTCCTGCGGAATATGCCGAAGGTCATATTGCCGNTGCAAAGAATATAGACATATACGATGAGGGATTCATTAGCCATGCTGTTCAAGCGTTGGACAAATCCAAGCCTGTTGCAGTGTATTGCCGGAGCGGCAAGCGGTCGGCTGAGGCAGCAAGGCAGTTGTCTGAAAAAGGGTATAAAGTAACCAATCTTAAAGGCGGCATCATGGCTTGGACCGAAAGCAATNAGCCTGTGGNTAGGTAATTATCCGTAATGNAGNGGAGTTGGNGGGAGAGGAATGCCTGTATGTCAGGACATTTTTCTAACTTTGCATATCAAGAAATCTGTCACGGTTCAATTTTGCAATGTGATGAAAAATATTTGGGTATTCCTCGTGTTGATTGCAGGGATGTTCTCCTGCACGCGCTCGCAATCACACTATAATGACATAATAGATAGTGCTGAGTTGGTGATGTCCGATAATCCGGACAGTGCTTTGTCAATGCTGGACTTTATTGACCCTTCTGAATTGAAGGTTGATTCGATAAAAGCGAAATATTATTACGTCATAGCATCCTTGCATGACTCAAAAGGAGATTTGATGTTGTCTGATTCATTAATAAACTTCTCTGTCGATTTCTATAGGGGGAAAGACTTGCGTAGGAGCATACACAGCACAACGTTGCTTGCATTGTATAAATACTGGATAGGAGAAAGCAAGTCAGCACTCGCAATGATGGACTCATTGTCTAATCTTGAGAATGTCCCGGATAGCTTGCTTGTTATACCGCTGCGAGAGAAAGCATTCTTAGGTGAGGATTTTTTGGACGCGAACTCGAGTGAAACGACAATACGCCGGCTATTGGAAATTGAGAAAGAAAGTGGATGGCGCAATCAATATAAATATTGGCTATACATAGACTATCTTTTTAATGGCAAGAATGATTCCGCTCTTGTTGTTTTGGATGGACTTTTGGATGTTTTTATAAAATATGGTTCAGATGAAGACTCTGTAAGGGTTGAAAGGGCGAAATTAGGATTTGAGTACGAAAAGATCGGTGNTTTGGAAGAATTAGGTCGATATGCCGAGAGCATGAGCCTTGCNGANAAATTNTTGGTTGGNGTGTCNGATNAAACGCTCCCNTCTTATCTTCATTTGTGGAAAGCCTTATGNTNGNTCNATATGGGGCNTANGNNTGAATCAATTANAGAANTGGAAATAGCGGACAGTTGCGCCACCGGTAATTCTGATAATGAAAGAGGATATTACAACAGTTTTGCTTTCATGCTTAAAACAGCATTTGACTATCAGAAAACCGGGAAACTGAGCTTGATTCGTATGGCTAAGGTGATTAACACCCAGAGGAGTGTATTGCTTCGTAGCCAGGCTATGCAGCGTAATGCGAAGCAGAGTGCTCTTGAAATTGAGAACAAAAGATTGGCTC
>WFLX010110471.1_pt1 | contig 14758 bp, 12 predicted proteins | sample 4967041 | NCBI WGS metagenome assembly WFLX01 (sample SAMN12857096, study PRJNA449069) | gut metagenome | isolation source: stool from male and female vole | host: Microtus ochrogaster | place: USA:Florida | collected 2017
TCGCAAGCGGCACTTGCAGAATTGGTCGAAGGAAAGGATTATGTGGAGATTCCTCTGTCGACCATAAGTTGGTATCACCACATATCCATGCTCCCTAAAATCAAAAGTAATGCTGAACGCGCCTTCTATATACTTGAAACCATGCGTAACGGATGGAGCCGTGATGTTATGATGTCAAAAATAAATAGCGCATACCTGAACACCGTAGGTAACGCTATCACTAATTTCTCAAAAACCTTACCTGAATATCAATCTGATCTTGCTCAATATGTTTTCAAAGACCCCTACAATTTCAGTTTTATAGGCACCATGGCTCTCCAGCATGAACGAGACATTGAAAACCGTCTTGCCGAACGAATCACAGAGTTCTTGCTGGAACTGGGACATGGATTTGCCTATGTAGGCAGACAATACAATGTCGTGGTTGATGGAGATGACTATTATATTGACATTCTTATGTATCATCTGAAGCTGCATTGCTATGTGGTCGTTGAGTTGAAGTCAGTCGAGTTTATTCCTGAATTTGTAAGCAAACTAAATTTCTATATTTCAGCCGTCGACGAGTACGTGAAAGCTCCTGAGGATAAGCCTACAATTGGTCTCTTGCTTTGCCGTAGCAAGAGCAATAAAAAGGCAGAATTTGCACTGAGAGGAATAACCCAACCTATGGGAATAGCCCAATACGAAACAGAAAAACTATTTAATGATGTCGCTTCTGCACTGCCTACGATAGAAGAGATTGAAGATGAGTTAAACGCGAATGACTATTGAGCCCGTTTATATTAGAGGAGGGTGAGGTGGAAGTCGTCGATGAATTCATTGAAATAGGGATTATTCTTCCGCATGACCTGAAAGACTTCAGCATCGGTGAGCGAAGTGACGGTAGTTTTCCCTTTATTAAGATCCACCTCAAGAGTTACGAAATCATTTGACAACCGCTTTCTCAATTCTCCCACGATAAGCTGAGTCGACGCAACAAGAATGTCACGGATAGCCTCACTCTCCACCACGGCGACAAATTCCGTCGCCGAAGAGCGTTTCGGATTAGAAATGCGCATGGCATTGATCATCAAATGCTCGGAAGGATATTTCTCCATAATATCTTTCCATGCGTCGGCAAACTGAGCGTCGGTAAACTCCTGATTCCTCCGCTGATAAACCGGAGCATCCTCGGCGACTTTTGATTCATCCTTCTTTTTTATTCCTTTAAGCGACAAATCAGGCACACGCAGACCGCCCATCGGACCACGCGGACGCGACGCCATGCCGCCCACAGCAGTCATTGGCTTAGGCACCGCCGGAGCCTTAGGCGCTTCGGCATGGAAAGTCCGGGCTGCAGCCTGAGGCTGGGACTGTCTCGGCGCCGGCGTTGCCGAAACTGGCGGTGTAGTCGGTGATGCTTCGCCCGATGATGTTATCGGACGTAACTGCCCCTCTCCCGCATCACTTTTACCGTGAGAGGGGCTGACCGCTTGGCACAGTTTTATGAGAGTAAGCTCGACCAGAAACTGCTTGTTGGATGCAGTCCTATAATTCAAGTCAGCCTCGTTGAGCAGATCCATCGCCTTATACAAAAAGGATGGAGAGCACTTTGCCGCAACGGCAGCCATATGGTTTTTCGCATCGTCGCTCGCTTCAAGAAGCGTGATTGTCGAGGGATCACGCGCCACCATCAAATCGCGGAAATGAGACGCCAGTCCNTTGATAAAGAACAACGAGTCAAAACCNTTGTCTCTTATTTCCTTATATATGAGAAGCGCCTCAGGCACGTTGCCGCTNAGAAAAGCCTCGACAAGGCGGTCGTAATACTCGTAATCCAGAATATTGAGGCTCTCNATCGCAGCNCGATAGGTCACATTTCCCATCGAAGACGCTGCCACCTGGTCAAATATCGAAAGCGCNTCGCGCATGGCTCCGTCAGCTTTGCGAGCGATCACATTGAGAGCGGCATCTTCCACCGCTATATTTTCTTCACCGGCGATATATTTCANATGGTCCACCATGTCCTGAATGGTGATGCGGTTGAAATCATATATCTGGCATCGCGACAAAATAGTGGGTATGATCTTGTGCTTCTCCGTAGTGGCAAGAATAAACACCACATAGGATGGCGGCTCCTCAAGAGTTTTAAGAAACGCATTGAACGCAGCGGTTGAAAGCATGTGAACCTCATCGACAATGAACACCCTGTAACGGGCATTGACAGGAGGCACCTGAACCTGATCGGTCAACTCCCTCATGTAGTCCACGCCATTGTTGGAAGCTGCGTCAAGCTCAACTATGTTCAACGAATTTCCCTTATTGAATTCACGGCAGGAGGCGCATTCATTGCAAGCTTCCCCCTCGGGAGTGCGATGTTCGCAATTGATAGTTTTGGCAAATATTCGCGCGCAGGAAGTTTTTCCTACTCCGCGCGATCCGCAAAAAAGATAGGCATGCGCAAGGCGGTCTTTGCTGATTGAATTCCGCAAAGTCGCAGTCAATGCCGCCTGCCCTACGACACTCTTGAATGTCGACGGGCGGTATTTTCGCGCTGATACTATGTAATTTTCCATGATTAGCTCTTTCTTGCACAAATATACGATTTAAAACTGACATTTCGCACAAAATGAGCTACCCAATGATGAGGAGATTAACTTTCTTTTTCAGCGTCACTCCCGCGCGATGCGATTTTTTCCAGGACATCGGGGGTAAGGACAGTGCGTTTTTCGGAAAAACGAATTTTATTCAAATCCATCGCCGAAAGCTTTATGGCATCCTTTATTTCAACACGCGGTATCTTTTTCATAATAGAGTCATTTTTCTGTGTTGTCAAACATCGGCAACAATCGATTCAATCCAAGCAATGCCGTGAGATAAGAAACTCCGAGTACAAAAAACTCGATTCTCAACGGGAACACGCCTTTGAACCATCCACCGCCAAGATAGCAGAAAAACAGAAGCCACAGCACGCACTGCACACTCACGCAGAGCGTACACCAAGCCTTAGCCTTGAACTTCTGATACCATATACTCCAAAAAGAGAACGGCAGACAGCACGCATTGCATAGGGCGAGGTAGCATATCCATTCCGGGAAAATAAGCAGAGCNAACAGNCTGACCGANAAATAGGCNAATCCAACCTCGCTCCANCTGAATATCCCGAAAAACTTTGCCGCNGTCGTTTCAAGCACGCTGTCGCATCCTCCTGCCTGAAGCACCTTGCAGACATTGTCGGCGACACTGTTCTTAATCTTAAGCGACTTCTGAACAAGAAGATAAGTAAGATACAGCCCTGCGATATCTATCGCCACAAGCAGAACGGTCGACACATGTCGATAGATGCCGTTGCTAATGAACAGATAAAGGAAAAGAGCGACAACAGCTGCCCATAAACCCCATTTTTTAGCCTTGCCTATAAATATCTCCCGGCAATGCTCCTTATACCCGGGCTCGCAAGCGTCGGTCGACGGATAAGCGAGGAACACCGTCCCGTCCCAAGTCTTTATAAATTCGTCGAGCGGCATCGTCTCGGCGACTCCTTGAGTGAGATAACCCACAGCATCCTTCGAAAGCTCCCTGACAATGACCATGCCGCCACCGGTGTTGGCGATAAACGGAGGGGTCAAACGAGTAATGTCGGCAGGAGAAGTCAACCTCATGCCCTCTCCGTCGACACCATATTGTTTAAGCAATTTGGAAAGTCCGAACAATGACTTAAACGGCATATTCTTAAATTGCTCGTCGGAATAATCTTGCGTGTGGGGCACTTCAAGCTCCGTCAACAAATCGGTAAAAATAGTCGTCTCAGCCATAGGTGTCGCTCTTTAACCAATAAATGATTCGATCTTGCTCAGAAGAACTTCGCCGTCAATTTCGCCAGAATGTTTCCATACAGCCTCACCATCACGATAAATGATGAACGTAGGTACTGATTCAACGCCTACAGCATCGGCTGCCTCGCGGTTTTTGTCAATGTCAAACTGATAGACGTCGGCTCTGCCGTCAAGCAATTCTTTCACCTGCTCTACCACCGGCATCATCTTACGGCAATGAGGGCACCATGTAGCATAGAATTCCACCAATACCACGCTACTTGAAGTTGTCACGTCTCTATAGTCCATAATCGTAATATTTAAAGTTAGTTTCTGCCTTATAAACAACCCTCCGAAAATATTGGTTCGGATTTTAACCTTAAACAACATTAAAGCCATTCAACTTATCAAAACAAAAGCACCGCCAGGTTCCGGATCGGGAATTGGCGGCGCTTATTATGTCAACGCAAGGGATAAAACTTACTACGGCTCAGCGACTTCTTCAAGTTCACCGTCGGCTGAAGGCACCTGATGCTTCTCGGCATAGGTTTCTTTGATTGCGAATACGCATACGGCTCCGATGATGAGCAGCACGCCGGCAAGGATAATCATATTAAGCTGACTGTGACCGCCAAGAAGGTTGAATGCCAATCCTCCCAATACGGCAGCAACAATCTGAGGGATAGTGATCGTTCCGTTGAAAAGCCCGAGATATGCTCCCATGTGCTTGCCTGAAATTGAATTAGTGAGAATGGTGAACGGCATCGCAAGCATAGCAGCCCATGCTGTTCCCACAAGGAAATAGCTGATGAAGAGCAACCACTTATCACAGAAGAACATCGTTGAGATGAACCCTATACCTCCAATCAAGAGGCTCAGCGAATAAGCCACACGGCGATTCTTGAAATTAGGCAGAATCGCAGCCCAGATCACCGAGCCTATAGCCTGCACGGCAAAAAGTATTCCATTCCAGTTTGCCGCATCCTGATAATTGGTGGTTTGAGTTCCTTGTGACGCATCCCAGCCAAACGCCTGTTCGGCAACGCCGCCGGTGTTATAGGTCCACATATACATGAACGCCCCCCAACAGAAGAACTGCACAAGCCCCACCGTCCAGAACACCTTGGGAGCCTTGACAAGAAGCGATATAAAATTGCTCTTTTCTTCATCCTGCTCCTTACTGATGCCATGATATTCCGCATATTCCTTAGGCGGCATCTCCTTAACCTTGCAGAAGGTGTAGATCACGCAAACGATCAGAATCGCAGCGCCGCCATAGAAAGAATAGGTGACGGAATCAGGCACCTTATTCCCTTCAGCCACATTGCTCACGCCTATCCAGGCAAGAACAAACGGGAAGATGAANCNCACCACTGAACCTGCATTGCAGAGGAAACTCTGTATTGAATAGGCAAGCCCTTTCTGCTTTTCNNTAACCATGTNGCCTACAAGCATCTTGAACGGCTGCATGGAGATGTTGATCGACNCGTCGAGCATCATCAACGCCACCGCGCCAAAGATAAGAGCCGCGCCAACCGCAAAATGGAAGCTACCTGCATTGGGAAGGAGAGCCATCACAATCACCGCAAGGATAGACCCCAGTAGCAGGTAGGGCAACCGCCTGCCGAAACGAGTCCAGGTGCGGTCGCTCAATGTGCCGATAATCGGCTGAATCACGAGACCGGCAAGGGGCGGCAATATCCAAAAGTAGCTGAGNNCATGAGGATCAGCTCCGAGGGTGGCGAAAATTCGGGAAATGTTGGCGCTNTGAAGAGCATAGGCGATCTGGACACCGAAGAATCCGAAGCTGAGATTCCACAAATTCCAAAAGCCTAAGTCGGGTTTAACCTTTGCTTTCATCAGTAATAGTGGGTGTTAATGTATAAGACAATTCTTTAGAAATCTAATGCAAATATAGCATAATTCCTTTTATTTTTAACAAATAACTCAGCGTTTTTACTCACGAATGAAAAAATTTATTTCATTTAATGAATAAAATCAAAATATACCTTCCCTTTAAANGAAANATANCCCGATTNACAGCATCAGATTTAAGTATTCAATGAGCAGGAGAGCCCTTAATCTCTTTCGCTTTAAGCTTAGGAAGCGATAGAGTCTCCCGAAAAAATTAAATTTAGATTTTTCACGGAATTGTTGCCAATATTAAAATAAAAAATATAACTTTGCAATGCAAACAATAAGCAATTCGTATAATAACTAAAAATTTTTCAATCATGGCTTACGTAATTACCGATAAGTGTGTAGCATGCGGTACTTGTCTCCCGGTTTGCCCGGTTGAGGCTATCTCAGAAGGTGACATCTATCACATCGATCCCGATACTTGTATCGAATGTGGCAGCTGCGCTGAAGTATGTCCCAGCGAAGCAATTATCCCGGGCTAATCATCCGGCATACGCAACAAAACACAGAACGAGCTTTTCCAATCGGAAAAGCTCGTTTCGTTTTAAGATTGAGCGGAACTATAAGCCGGGTTATGTCACAGTCCGAGGACCGTGGTCGGTCATTTATCTGCGCAGTCTACCCCCCGGCAATGGGCGAGCAACCCTTAAATGCCGGTATACTTGACCTTGCAACCCATAAGGCGTGCGGCATCCCGCATTGCTGCGGAACCCGGTGAGCTCTTACCTCGCCTTTTCACCCTTGCCTTCACGAATGAAGGCGGTTATTTTCTGTCACGCTACTCGACCATCACTGACCGGTCACCGTTAGTGACTATGGCGCTCTATGTTGCCCGGACTTTCCTCTTGCCGCACTCGAAGTCGGCAAGCGACCAACCGCCCCACTCAATTATGCGTTTGTTGGCACAAAGTTAATAATTCCTACTCGTCTCACCAAACCATGAGGGACTGTTTTGATGTCGATGCCGGCAACAACGCTCTGTCACGCCGTCATGTCAGAAACTGAACTGAGCCATGAAGCACACCCTGTCAGCCCATCTATGCTGCAAGTCGATGTTCTGACGCTTGCCTATGTTATATTCCAGTCCGACTTCACATCTCGGGGTAATGTCCCATATCACATTTGCGGTAGCATAAAGCCCGTATTTGTATGTGAGGTTGTCGAAGCTCGGATTATACTTTGGCAAAAAGCGCTCTTCACCAAAAATCACCGTTGAAAAAAGGTTGGGTTTAAAATGGTAGCTCACGCCGCCATACCATCCCAAGCTCATCGGAGCGTACATGCGCCCCGCCCTCTCGGGATCGCCAATCAAGTCGCCGGCGCCATTCTGCAAGTCATTGTTGAGGCTGCTCACCCCTTTTCCCACTAAAAACGCGCCATAAACAGTCACAGGCGACACAGGAACGAACACCGTGCTGGCATGAGCGCCCCAACCGGCTACACGATAATTGCGCTCCGCCACCAAGTCGCGATACTTAAGCCCGCGTACAATTCCCGACAGGCGCACATGGGAAGAGCCACCCCATTGATACTGCACGAAGCCGGCAAAATCAGGCATATAATCGCTGCAGCCGGTATAAAAATCGGGCTTTGATGTTATCGAGCTTGAAGGCGTTTCAACCGACAAAGCCACAGTCCAATGTCCCTTCATCGTGTGCATCCAACGCAGCAGCATATTGGTCGAACCGGTTTTCGAATTAGGTCCTTGCGCATCAAGAGTGGGCGGCTGAGCTGCCGGGTCCTGAAATGTCGACGTGGTGTAACCCAGCGTCCAGTCGTTGAGAGTGGCATAAGCCTTCTTCAATTTGAATCCGCGATTGTTATAGCCCGAGAAATTACCCTCTATATATAATTGATACTGCCCGTAGGCGTTATTACGCCCGAATACAGAAAAGAACAACGCAGTTCCGGCAGGTGTTGTGCCATACCAATTCTCTTTCGTGGGATTTCTCGGAATACTGATATTGTAAGGCGTGAATCCGGCATTTGGCATGGCTCCGTTCCAGTCATACCAACCCCTCATTCTGACCACGCCGCCTATGCCCATGGCATACTTGCGCGTCTTGCTCATAAGCATGAAATAAGGAGCTCTCGGATCCTGGAAGTGTCGGAACTGGTCATAGTAGAACATATTGATAAGTTCTTCCTCAGAAACAGTGTCAGCCGCTCCTTTCTCACCGTCAATATAAATAATGTGGTGATCCTTTTTAAGAAGCGTCAGCTGCTTCTCGGCGGGAGTAATCGCCATTCCTGACAGAGTTGTTCCCACAAGCGCGGCACACACTAATAAAAGCCTTGATTTCATACTTTTTCAAAATTTAAACATATTAACAATTATTATAACAACTTCTATTAAAAGAAGTTTAATCAATCTAAAAATTCCTCTTTCTATCCCATACTTTATGTTGAAAAACATAGTTTTAAAACATTTTAACAATTCTGTGAAAAGCTTGGATTCATGCGGTATGCGCGACTTCTTCCTGTGCCGTTCCACAGAGGCGACAAGTCTAAAACTTTGTTATTTTAATGAATATCAGTTAACTTTGCGCTATTCTAATTGTTTAAATAGAAGGTTGGAAGAGTCCAACCTCGCCGAAAGCCGGCAACGGGACACCCGCGTGAGCGTCTTTCTCGTGAGTATTAATTTAAAGATTATGCAATGAAGAAAACAATTATGATTATTGTACTCTTCGCAGTTCTGATCGGATTGGGAACCGCTGCCACAATCAAGGCATTTGATGGCAAGAAAGGCAGCAAGGCGCCTGTGTTCAAAGTTGAAGCCAATGACACAATCGTATCCCTTAACGACATGAAGGGGCATTGGGTTCTGCTCCAGTTTTGGGCAGCGAGCGACGCCAAATCAAGAATATTGACAAAACAGTATTCTGATTTAATCCGGACAAATCCGGCAAACCGTCCGTCATCAGATCGATTCCGCTTTCTTGCAATCAACATGGACCGAAGCGAAAAACTGTTCAAAGAGATTGCGAAAATAGACGGAATGGACGAAATAGCACAATTCCACGTTTCCGGTAAAAAAGCCGGAAAACTCGTCAATGACTACCATCTTGAGAACGGCATGCACTCCTATTTAATCAATCCTCAGGGCAAGATTGTAGCCAAAGATCCCACCAAGCAGCAGCTAATAGATTTTACAGTAGAATAACCATTATTCAACTCTCTCAACAAAAACAAAGCGGCGTTCCATTCAGAGCGCCGCTTATTTTTATACGTCAACGCTTCGTGTAGCGCCGCCCTATCACAGCGAGAACAATGCCGCGCATGAAAAGATAGCACACGAATGCAAGCCACAATCCGTCGTTGCCCATCACGGGAAAAGCGAGGTAATAAACGGCAAAGAAGACTACCGTAGCGACAAACATGGAAAACAGCATGTCGCGGGTGGCGGTCGCGCCTATAAATATGCCGTCATAGGAAAATGCCAGAAAGCCAACTGCCGGAACAGTCACAACCCACCATCGATAATCGCGCGCCGCATTTATCACTCCGCTGTCATCACTAAGGATGGAAAGCAACGCATCGCCCCCTGCGGCATAAAGGAGAGTGAACGCCACAGCAATGCCGGCGCCCCATTTACATAGCGCGAATATGCGGCTGCGGAGCTCATCAGGCTTTCCGGCACCGATATACTTCCCGACAAGCGCCTCGCCGGCAAATGCGAAACCATCCATGAAAAAGGAAAAGATAGTGAAAAACTGCATCAACAAGGCATTGACCGCAAGCATAACGTCACCCTGCGAAGCGCCGGCTCGAGTGAACCACATCGTCACCGCAACAAGACACAGCGTCCTGAAGAATATGTCGGAATTAATCTTGAAAAAACGCTTTAACATAGCCCATTTCAAAATTTCTTTCAGCCGCAGCCTCACCACCCGATAATGAACAAACGCGATAATTCCACCTAAAGCCGCGCCACACCACTGAGCCAAAAGCGTCCCCCCGGCAAGTCCCGATATTCCAAGATGGAACACATAAACCATAACGCAGCTTGCGGCGATGTTGCATACATTTATCGCAATAGAAACCCACATCGCAGCAGCGCTGTTCTGCATTCCAACAAACCATCCGCATAAAGCGTAATTGCACAACACTGCCGGCGCGCCCCATATCAGGATTTTGAAATAGACTGCGGCGAGCTCACGGGTATCATCCCTCACATCCATGAAGTCAAGCCCCGCGCTGCAAATTAGCGATTGCAGGAGAATCATCGCCATCCCGGCAAGAGCGCCGACCGCAAGAGCCTGATGCAACACTCGCGACTGTTGCTGCCGGTCATTGGCTCCGTAAGCCTGCGCGGTCATGCCGCTTGAACCCATCCGCAGGAATCCGAACAGCCAATAGAGCATATTAAATAAGGAGCCACCGACAGCGATGGCTCCTATATATGAGGCGCTCCCCATGTGTCCGGCGATAGCCACGTCTACCAGTCCAAGCAGCGGAGTGGTGATGTTGGTGACAATCGACGGCACCGAGATTGCCAGAATCTCTCTATTTATTCCTTTAAACAGCACACATTAATTCTTTTTAGCGCGCATCGAACTGCAAATCAGATACACAATCAAAAGCGCGTACATCACGCAGCCGAGAATCTGAGTAGTCAATTCAGGAACAGGATTATCATATTCAAATCCGGCGAAACGGGTCAATGCCGAGAACACACCAAACAGGGCGCCACCGGCAATCAAACCGGATGCAATGAGAGTTCCACGGTCACGACGAGCGTTATTGACTGCTTCGTCGGTCGAACGGTTGGACACGAAATATGCTATCGCGCCACCTACAAGCATGGGGGTGTTAAGCTGCAACGGAATGAACATACCGAGACAGAAAGCGAGCGCGGGGACTCCGAGCCAATTCAGAATCAACGCAAGAATGGCGCCCACCATATACAGAATCCAGGGCGTTTCACCGCCCATCATCAACGGCTCAATTACTTTAGCCATCGCATTAGCCTGAGGAGCTACAAGAGCGTCAGGTCCGGAGAATCCATAAACCTTATTCAAAACGAGAATAACTCCGCCGACTGTAGCCGCCGACACGAGTGTGCCCAAAAATTTCCAGCTTTCCTGCTTTTTAGGAGTTGAACCGAGCCAATAACCGATTTTAAGGTCGGTTACGAAACCGCCAGCCATTGAAAGTGCCGTACAAACGACACCTCCGATTACCATAGCCGCCACAATGCCCGAAGTTCCGCTAAGACCTATCGCCACAAATATAGCCGAAGCGATAATAAGGGTCATTAATGTCATTCCCGACACGGGATTGGAGCCCACGATGGCAATAGCGTTGGCGGCAACGGTAGTAAAGAGGAATGCGATTACGGTAACCACTATCCATGCCACGAGAGCCTGCCAGAATGTGTGGATGACACCGATCCAGAAGAAACAAAGCACGGCGATCAAAGCCACAGCCACCATATAGACAATATGCTTCATGGAGATATCGGTTTGCCAACGCACCTCCTTTTCTCCACTCTGCTTGCCTTTAAGTTCACGGGCGGCAAGCCCCACAGCCTGCGCTATTATATGCCAAGATTTAACAATGCCGATCACTCCCGCCATAGCGATACCGCCGATACCGATAAGCCTTGCATAGTCGCTGAAGATCACTCCGGGATCAAGCGATGCGATTTCAGCGGCTCCGTAGGTTCCGATAAGAGGAATTATAATCCACCACACGAATATTGAACCGGCAAAAATCACGAAAGCGTATTTCAAACCAACTATGTAGCCGAGACCGAGAAGCGCGGCGCCGGTGTTGACGCTCAAAACAAGTTTAGTTTTCTCGGCAAGAGCGGCTCCCCATTGCGAAGCGAGAGAAGTCACATTCTCAGCCCACCATCCAAATGTTGCGAGCAGGTAGTCGTAGATACCGCCTATGAGCGACGCGATCACAAGCGTCTTAGCCTGAGATCCGCTCTGAGCGCCTTTACCCTCTCCGCTGACGAGCACCTGTGTGGTGGCAGTCGCTTCGGGGAACGGATATTTTCCGTGCATATCCTTAACGAAGTATTTTCGGAAAGGAATAAAGAACAAAATACCCAATATACCGCCAAACAATGAGCTTAGAAATATCTCAAGGAAGTTCACGGTGATTTCAGGATACTTTGCCTGAAGGATGTACAGAGCCGGAAGAGTGAAGATAGCTCCGGCTACGATAACGCCCGAACATGCGCCAATCGACTGAATGATTACATTCTGCCCGAGCGGATTCTGCTTTTTAAGGGCGCCGGAAAGCCCCACTGCAATAATGGCGATGGGAATCGCAGCTTCAAACACCTGTCCCACTCTCAATCCAAGATAAGCGGCAGCCGCGCTGAATATAACAGCAAGGAGCAGCCCCATACCTACCGAGTAGGGGGTTACTTCGGCGTAATCATGGGCAGGATGCATCACGGGATGATACTGCTCGTCGGCGCCAAGCTCCCGAAAGGCATTTTCAGGCAAGCCCGACACGCCATTGTCGTCTGTTTCAAGATCGACTTGATTAGTTTTCTCTGACATAAGTTATGTGATGATTGGTTAATTTATTTCTTAAAGAATGTATGGTCAAGATATTCGTCAAGACTCTTGGAAAATAGCTCGTTGGAGGCTTTTGGATAACGAACTTCAGCATACACCTGGGCAAGATTTTCCTTGTTGTTCTGAGCGATGAACCCGGCGCTCTCCTCAAGCGATTCTTTATCGGCATAAATCGCCTTTATGCGGGAATAGTCATAATCGTCGTATTTCCCGAAATGCACGATAGCCCCGATAGGAAGCCTGTCGGAAGGCTTACTGTCGCCGGCAGGATAACCGACCGCAAGCGATATCAACGGAACAACTCCGTCGGGACAGTCGAGAAGTCTCGCAATTTCAGCGGCATTATAAGCCGTTGTGCCGAGATAGCAGCATCCAAGTCCGTGAAGTTCCGCAATTGTATTGAATTGCTGGGCGAAAAGCGAAGTGTCTATCGCCGCCGCAAGCAACATCTGTGTGTTGCCGAATCCTTCCTCAGCCTTATTAGCCTCACACCAGCGACGGAAACGGTTGATGTCGATACAGAAAGTCAGCAAAACATTACATCCTGTCACGCAAGGCTGGTTAAAATGCTGAGGGGCAAGAGCCGCTTTTTCTTCGGCTGTGCGGCTCACGATGACTGAATAGAGCTGCATGTTCCCGGTATTGGGAGCATGAGCCGCCTCGTCAAGCATCTGAATCAGCAATTCCGGTTCAATCTCTTTATCGGTATAATTGCGCACCGTGCAACGGTTGGCGAAATATTGGTTTATATCCATAATTTTGACAATTTATCCACAAAAATACATAAATTTGTTATATAAATTCACAATCTCCCGATATAATCTTTATATAGCCATGGCTAAACACAAAATTCTATACCAATTTTACGAATCCCCCTATGGAAAAATGTGCGTGGGAAGTATTGACNNGAANNTCTGTATNTCCGACTGGACCGAAAGCCGACGTCANGAAGCCAANAAACGGCGACNNAGCGAGAAANTCGACGCCGTNTTTCAATNTGAAGAATGCCCCGAAACCGCCGGAGCGATTCAGGAGCTTGAAGAATATTTCGCCGGCTCGCGCCGCTCTTTCACTATGCCTATACTGCTGGAAGGCTCTCGGCTTCAGTCGTCGGTGAGGCGCGAACTGCTCAAAATTCCTTACGGGGCAACAGCCACCTATGCCATGATAGCTGCGCTTTGTGGAAATCCCAAAGCTGTCCGCGCCGTCGCAAACGCCGTCGCCTCCAACCCCCTTTCAATCATAGTCCCGTGTCATCGTGTAATCGGCTCATCAGGATCGCTGACAGGCTACGCCGGGGGATTGGAAACGAAACGCTGCCTCTTGACATTGGAAAAGGAATCCCGGAGTTGATTTATCTTCCACCGGCTGTTGATTTATCGGTGTTAGCGTCAACATTGATAATCTTGTTGGCACCACGCTTCTGTCGCCCCCACTGGAGATTGTAGCTGACGCTGATATATGGCATTTTCATGTCGAGGCGGTGATGCTGTTCATTTGTGTTCCATTTNCTCAACAACTTTGAGCCTTGNTCATATTTGCCGAAGGGCATGATNACNCCNGCGCCNAATCGCCAGTTTTTCCAGTTATATGCGAGATGGATGATTGAGATATTCTCTCCCCAACTGATTTTTTCTCCCCAAAGATCNTGCTGGGCTCGAATATATTGCCCGACCAGTTCAAATCCCCAATGCGCCAGCATGACATTGANATTGCCGCTCCAGTTATGATTATAGAGTTTGTAATCCGAGCCACGCATGCGTTCCACACGGTATTGAATATGCCCGCTCGCCATCATCCAATCGGGTATGATCTCAACTTGCGGAGACAAAAAGAAAGTAAGATTCTTCAGTCCTTTGCTATTTTCGTAGGATGTGATGAGCTTGTTGTCATTCCAATACAGATAAGGAGTAATGGCGTCAGGACTGTTAAATGCGCGAATTCCAAATGTGCCTTCCACGCGCGGAAGGCTGAAATTATAATTGAGCGCAAGCATGTATGACGTAGATGTTTTCAAATTGGGATTGCCTATACGCCATTGAAAACCGTCAATCTGCTGAGGGGCGACATTTGTTTCGGCAAGCGAAGGGGTGGATTGCCATGACTGGAAGCTCAGCCTAACCCTATGGCTTGGAGCAAGACTATAGGCGATAGTCGCTTGTGGGCGCAGGTTCCAGGAATGGTTCCCTTGATTTGTTTCCTTGAACATGAAATCAGTATATTGCGCTCCGAGTCCGGCGGTGAGGCTTACTTTGTTGATGCGTTGGAAATACTCGGCGAAGAAATAAACCTTGTCCTGCCGTTGGTGAAATATCTCTCCTCCCAAATTATCATATTGTGAGCGGTTACGATTAGCGGTATAGGACACTCCGGCAGTGACTCGTGAATTTTTCCACTTTTTGATATAGTCAGCCTCGACTGCGTAGGCTTGATTACGGTCTTTGATATTGGTATGGATGTCTGTAAGGCTGACACCGGCATCGGGACTCTGCTCGACATATT
>WFLX010112723.1_pt1 | contig 14746 bp, 13 predicted proteins | sample 4967041 | NCBI WGS metagenome assembly WFLX01 (sample SAMN12857096, study PRJNA449069) | gut metagenome | isolation source: stool from male and female vole | host: Microtus ochrogaster | place: USA:Florida | collected 2017
ATTAGTCAATCCAACACACCGGCTGTGGGTGCAAGTGTGAATCCGTTGCAAATTACGGTTGCACTCTTTGCATGCATCTGGGCGGTTGGCGTTGCTGCCTTGCTTATCTACACTGTGGTCAGTTATTGGCGTTTACGCCGTAAAGTTGATACCGCTGTTTTGTATTGTGACAACATCTTCCAGAGTGAGAATGTAAGTTCTCCGTTTGTGCTTGGCATCGTTAGACCGAGAATCTATCTGCCTTTCAAAATGGACGAAAGGGAGTTGGAACATGTTGTTGCCCATGAGAAAGCCCATATCCGGCGTAAGGATCATTGGTGGAAGCCCTTTGGATTTCTGCTGCTGACCTTCCATTGGTTCAATCCTCTGATATGGCTGGCATATGTACTGCTGTGCCGTGATATTGAACTAGCCTGCGATGAAAAAGTGATCAGAAAATTAGGTAATGAGCAGAGAGCAAATTATACTCAGGCACTTCTGACCTGTAGTGTCAACCGCCGCATGATTGCTGCCTGTCCATTGGCATTCGGTGAAGTGGGTGTGAAAGAGAGGGTAAAATCAGTGGCAAATTACAAAAAACCGGCTTTCTGGATTATTATGGTTTCCGTCATAGCCTGTGTCATTGTTGCTGTTTGTTTTTTGACAAATCCCAAGCGAGACAGCTACGACGTAAAAATTGTTGTGCCTGCCGGAAGTCAGGAGCCTATCGTTTATTCGGGTGAAGACATTTCTCCGACGAAGAATCAAATTATTATCACATCCGGTGATAATCTGGGCGATACCGAGGTCGTATTGAAACCAATAGAGGTAAGACAGGAAAGAGCCTATGATGAACCGGCTTATCTGACACAGGGGATGCCTGTAAAAATGGATGTTGAAAAGGGGGCATGGTTCAAGGTTGGAATCAATATGCAAAATCCGACAGAGGAAGATATTGTTGTATATGTACACATAAAAAATATTCAAGTAAGAATAGCAGATAAAGCTTTGAATGATTCAGCACAATACCACACCGAATATTCAGGCTCGGAGACGAGTACTTCTTCTGAGGTTTTGAAGGATGATGAATCCGGTTCCGCTAGGAACGATACAGCTTTTTCGCTGGATGAAGCGATTTCAAAAGCTATTTTGGGTCTTGCTGCCAATGATAAGAAAAAAGGTTTGATTCATGTAGAGAGTCATTATATCGCATACACCGAGGAAAACGGCAACCGCATTACCGTGTATCTGCAAGCATTAGAATGCGGCTACTATGCCTATGGTGGAAGTCTGTATCAGGAATCGGGAAGCGATCTTCCCACCGCCATCACTTTCTCTGTCAACGAGTCGGGAGAATATATATTGGAAGAATATTGGATTCCCCGGGACGGAAGTTATTATGTGTCTGATCTTCAGGAGAAATTTCCCAAGGAGGCATTGGATGCTATACATGCTGCTCATGAGGAGATTCAAAAATTATATCGGGAATGCTATGACAAAGCAATGGCGCAGGTTGAGCAGGAGGGAGGTCTGGAACTTAAAATTGCTGAGCTGTTAGATACCATCTGTTCCTCGCCGACAACATCTTCCAATCCTCAGGACTACATTGCAGCACATGAGGCCGAGTATAAGAAACTGATATGTTATGGTGAGTATACTCTGCGATATTGCATTGGGGAGTTTCTTGAAGGCGGACAGACGGGTCTGAAAGGACATATCATGCGCCTCGCCCTTGATGACCTTGCGCCAGATGTACAACTCAAGCTGGAAGCCGAAACCGGTCAGGAATATTTTGACGAGTGGAAAGTTTATGCACAGCGAGTAGCAGAGCAGCATGATGCTGAGTGGGTGGAAAAGTATCAGCCCGCCATCCGGATTCTTTTGCAGATGATGAATGAATAGGAAAATATACAACACTTCCAATCTGTTTTGTGTTATACTTTTATCAGGGTTTGTAATGTCCTATGGGAAAATATGACAATAAATAGCAGCAATGGCACACCGGGCGGGAAGTCCGGCATATGATAAAGGTAAGATAATATGCTGTTGGGCGGCAAAATAGAACTGTCCCAGCGGTTTAAAATAAAAGGAGATTAATCATGGAAGTGTATTTGGACAATTCTGCAACCACCAGAGTGTTTCCGGAAGTGGCAGAATTGATGACAAAGATTATGTGTCAGGACTATGGCAATTCTTCCAGCCTGCATATGAAGGGGGTTCAGGCAGAACTGTATGTGAGGGAAGCAAAAGAGATTCTGGCACGTATCCTGAAAGTGAAGGAAAAAGAAATTTTCTTTACTTCCGGAGGAACGGAAGCGGATAATATGGCGATTATCGGATGCGCAACGGCGAATCACAGGAGGGGAAATCATTTGATTACCACACAAATCGAACATCCTGCCGTGATGCAGACCATGCGTTATCTGGAAAATATGGGATATNGTNTGACCTATCTGCGNGTGGATGCCTATGGATNTATCAGNTTGGATGACTTGAAAAATGCCATGACATCGGNTACNATATTAGTATCCATTATGCATACCAACAATNAAGTGGGCTNTTTGCAGCCCATTGGAGAAGCGGGGGAATTGATTAAGAAAATGAATCCCAACACTCTGTTTCATGTGGATGCGGTTCAGGGTTTTGGCAAAGCATATATTTATCCCAAAAAGATGAAGATTGATTTGCTGACCGCCAGCAGCCACAAGATTCATGGGCCTAAAGGTGTGGGACTTTTGTATGTGGGTGAAAATGTAAAGATTCAGCCCATCGTATATGGTGGAGGGCAGCAGCAAAATCTCCGCTCCGGAACGGAAAATGTGCCGGGCATTATGGGAATGGCAAAGGCAGCAGAGCTCTTGTACGAACATTTTGAACAGGACCATGAAAGGTTGTATGGATTAAAACGCCGTTTTATTGAAGGAGTGGAAAAAATAGATGATGTAAAGGTGAACGGACTTTTGCCGGGAGAGCCATATGGCGCAGGGACGGCACCCCATGTGGTGAGCGTATCTTTCAGAGGCGTGCGCAGCGAAGTGCTGCTTCATGCATTGGAGGAGGATGAAATTTATGTGTCTGCGGGAAGCGCCTGCTCCGCCCATAAGCCGCAGCCCNCTGCAACGCTGANAGCTAGTGGGNGTGGAAAATACNNTGCTGAGCNCNACGATTCGTTTCAGTTTTTCGGTATTTACCACAGAGGAAGAAATAGACTATACATTACAGGCATTGTATGATAAAATTCCTTTGTTGCGAAAATTTACAAGACGCTAGGCAGGGTACAGAAAGGAAACATTAGATGTTTAGTGCTTTTTTGATTAAGTATGCTGAGATTGGCATTAAGGGAAGAAACAGATATTTATTTGAGGATGCTTTGGTTCACCAGATTAAGCACGCTTTAAAAAAGTGTGATGGTGATTTTGCGGTTTCTAAAACTCAGGGGCGCATCTATGTGGAGGCACAGTCAAAATTTGATTATGATGAAACCGTGGCGGCTTTAAAACAGGTATTTGGCATTGTGGGGATATGCCCCATGATTTATGTGGAAGACGAGGGCTTTGAGAAGCTCTGCGGCACCGTGATAGAGTATTTGGAGAAGGTTTATCCTGAGAGAAATAAAACCTTTAAAGTCCATGCAAGGCGCACCCGTAAAAATTATCCAATGGATTCTATGACCATTAATCGGGATATGGGGGAGGCTATCCTGAATGCTTATCCTGACATGAAGGTGGATGTCCATGAGCCGGAGATTCTGTTGACTATTGAGATACGGGAGAAAATTTATATTTATTCAGAAATTATTCCGGGACCGGGAGGTATGCCTGTGGGAACAGGGGGCAAGGCAATGCTGTTGTTATCCGGCGGCATTGACTCCCCGGTAGCGGGTTACATGATAGCAAAGAGGGGCGTGAAGATAGATGCGGTTTATTTTCACGCGCCGCCTTACACCAGCGAGCGCGCCAAGCAGAAGGTGGTAGATTTGGCGAGGATTGTATCTCGTTATACCGGCCCCATCTATCTTCATGTTATTAATTTTACGGACATTCAGATGTATATTTATGAAAAATGCCCTCATGAGGAGCTGACCATTATCATGCGCCGTTATATGATGCGGATTGCGGAACATATTGCAAAGGAAACGGAGTGCCTGGGGCTTATTACAGGCGAGAGCATTGGACAAGTTGCCTCCCAGACCATGAATTCTTTGATTGCCACCAACGAAGTCTGTGAGTTGCCGGTTTACCGCCCCCTCATTGGCTTTGATAAGCAGGAAATTGTGGAGGTGTCTGAGAAAATCGGCACTTTTGAGACCTCCATCCAGCCCTTTGAGGACTGTTGCACGATTTTTGTGGCAAAACATCCCGTGACCAAGCCCAATGTCAATGTGATTCGCCGCCATGAGCGCAATCTGGAGGAAAAAATAGAAGAATTGTTTCAGAAAGCAATTGAGACGGATGAAGTGATTATTGTGGGGTGAGAACTCTCTCTATGAGCATATAAAAAATCCCAAAGGACATAATCCTCTGGGATTTTGTGGGCGGAATATGTATCTGTTATGCCAAATAAGGCTTCAGAACTTCCATAATTTCATCTGCACCATCTTCTGTATGGATGTTCAGGTCGATGGGCTTAGATAAATCTAAACTGAAAATACCCATAATAGATTTTGCATCGATAACGTATCTGCCGGATACTAAATCGAAATCATAATCAAACTTGCTAATATCATTCACAAAGGATTTTACTTTGTCAATGGTATTTAAAGAAATCTGAACTGTATTCATAAAACATTACCTCCTTAAGGTTATCATACCTTTATGTTTCATATTAATGGCAAATGAAATAAAAGTCAAGGACAAAACAATACAATAAAAGTGGAGAATCCTATGAAAAATGTAGCATTTCATAACCTTGGATGTAAGGTGAATTCTTATGAATGGGAAGTAATGCAACAAATGTTACAAGAAAAAGGCTATAATATTGTGCCTTTTGATGAAGTTGCTGATATTTATATTATAAATACCTGCACCGTAACCAATATTGCAGACAGGAAAAGCAGGCAGATGCTTCACCGGGCAAAGCAGAAGAACCCTGAAAGCATTGTAGTGGCGGTGGGATGCTATGTCCAGACCGGAAAAGAAACAGTGGAGAAGGATGAAAGTATTGATCTCGCCATAGGCAATAATAAAAAGGCAGAGATTGTTGAGATTTTAGAACAGTATTTGAGAGAACGGAAGAGAGACAGNNAANGGAANTTGGNNGATAAGNNCCTGGNNNGNAGTACCNNAGTTGACATTGCCCATGCGAANGAGTATGAGNCNATGACCCTCAGGCGAACCATGGAGCATACCAGAGCCTATATCAAGATTCAGGACGGCTGCAACCAATTCTGCTCTTACTGCGCCATTCCCTATGCCAGAGGGCGGGTCAGAAGCCGTAAGGCAGAGGACGTGTTGGAGGAGATAAGAGGGCTGGCTGCGGCAGGCTACAAAGAGGTAGTGCTGACAGGTATTCACATCAGTTCTTATGGCGCGGATTTTAAAGAGACTTCCGGAAACGATGGTATTGGGTTGATTGACTTGGTGGAACGGATTCATGAGGTGGAAGGTGTGGAGAGAATCCGCTTAGGCTCCATGGAACCCCGCATTGTGACAAGGGAGGCGGTGTCAAGATTGGCAAGGCTTCCAAAGCTCTGTCCCCATTTTCACCTGTCCCTTCAAAGCGGCTGTGATGAAACACTGAAACGCATGAACAGACATTACACTACAGAGGAATACTATCAATGTGTGGAGCTTCTCAGAGAGGCATTTGAGCATCCGGCCATTACTACGGATGTCATTGTGGGATTTCCGGGGGAAACCGAAGAGGAGTTTAACTGTACCAAAGCGTTTTTGGAGAAGGTAAATTTTTACGAGATGCATATTTTTAAGTATTCCAGAAGAAAAAACACTCCCGCAGACCGAATGGAGAACCAGCTTCCGGAACAGATAAAGGCTTTGCGCAGCAACGAGCTTCTTGATTTGGAAAAGAGGCAGTCAAAAGAGTTCCGCAGATATTACATAGGTAAGGAAGCAGAGGTGCTTTTGGAGGAAGAAAAGGAGATAGGCGGCTCAAAATATTTTATGGGGCATACAAGGGATTATGTCAGGGTGGCAATTCCCGTATCTCAGGCTTTGCAGTCTTTATGCTCCAATATGTTGATAAAGGTACAAGTGCAGGAAGCCCTCACGGATGACATATTGCTGGGGCGATAAAACATCATGGACAAGAATCTGGAAAATATTCCGAGGAGGAACTATATTTATGATGCGACACACTAAATTAGGCTGCATTCGGCCCTCGATGCTGTTTTTTCTATTCCTGTCTGCCCTTATGATATGCACGGCCTGCGGAAAAAAAGAAACTGCACCCGATGCCCGGAAGGAATATCATCTTCTTCGGACAACGGAGCTGCAGGCGGACGGCGACAGCTCTTTTCGCAGTATACAGTTTGCCGGCGACAGCATATTCTGTGGCAGCTATTCAGGACCGGAAACCGGAGCGGACGGTCTCTCCACAGAGACCATTTTTCGATTTTCCAAATCTGGGGAACTGACCGATAAACTTACGCTGCCTCTTGGCGCAAGCAGAGATGTGGTTCAATGGTTTGTGGACGATGCGGGAAATATCTATATCACGGCGCAGGATGCAGATACCGTTTCCAACAAGGGTGGTCTTTCCCTGCGTCTGTATCAATTTGATGCAGAAGGAGCTCTCTGTTTTCAACGAGATTTCCAACAATCGGAAAAGTATCCTGTCCCCAACAATCAAGTCAGCGATGTGGCAGCGGATGCCGAAGGACGGATCTGTCTGTTGCTCTATGATACCGTTCTGTTGTTTGATGCAGAGGGAAACTTCCGCGGGGAAGCGGAGGTTCGGGAATACTCCCCTCAGGCCTTTGTGCCTGGAGCGGACGGCGCGGTCTGTCTTCTCTGTCGCACAAAGGAAAATCAATTTGTTTTTGCCCGGGTGAATCATGATGCCAGAAAAGTCGAGACGCTCTATACCGGTCTCAACCAGCCGAGCGGAGGAGCTGTTGCTTACAGCGATACGGGACTTCTCTTCTCCACGGAGGAAGGTCCCTGTCTGTTTGACGGCGTGAACAAAGAACAGTCAATTCTCTTTTCCTGGCTGAGTCAGGATCTTCTGCATTCTTCAGTGCGTGCGCTCTCGTTGACTGAGGAAGGCACGCTCCTAACCGCTGTCATTGAAAGGAATGACTCGGGAGGATTCTCCGCCCGATTGATGGAATTCGGTGATGACTCTGCGAAGACGGACTCCGTTTCCAACGAGGCATCTTCCGCAGGGATTGTTTCCCCAGAGGATGCATCTTCCGCACAGGTGACCGAGGACGGAAAGACCATCCTCACTCTTGCCGCCATCATGCTGACATTTCAAGAGAAAGATGCCATTTTGGAATTTAACCGAAACAGTGCAGAATACCGCATAGAGGTTGTGGAATATCTGCCCTATGGATGGAACACCCCTGAGGAATTGGAGGATGCGCGCACTAAACTAGAGATGGAAGCGGCTCTGGATTCCAAAGGCTTTGATATCATTTCCCTCGATTATCTCCATGTAGAGAATCTTGCACAAAAAGGAGTGTTGGAGAATCTTTATCCATTTTTGGACCAAGACGGCGGGTTTGAGCGGCAGGATTTCTTTGATGGCATCCTAAAGGCCTACACTCTGGGTGACAGGCTGATTTCCATACCTAATGAAATCTCGGTGGAGGTATTGGTTGGCAAAGAATCCGATTTGGGAGACAAGCATGGATGGACTTTGGCGGAACTTCTGGACTATGGCAGTTCCCACCCCGAGGCTGTGCGGCTTTTTACTGACCGTTTCCAAACTGTGGCGGCTTCAAGGATCCTCCTTAATGGAAACGACAACTTTATTCGCATGGAAGGCGGGGAAGTGCTGTTTGATCAGGAAGTTTGTGAAAATGTTTTGAAATTGATTAAGGCCCATAAAGATATTGACTCTGACATTCCCGCGGCAGTCAGACTGCAGCAGGGCGAGTCTCTGCTGACCGCCGCCTATTTGTACAGTTTTGACGGTCTGCAGCTTGATCGAGCCCGATTCGGCGAACCCGTCACATGGATTGGCTATCCGGACCAGAGTGGTGCAAGCAGTGTGTTGTTTGAGGGGCAGACCGAATATGCCATTTCCGCCAAATCAGACTGTAAGGACGGCGCCTGGGAGTATCTGGAATTTTGCCTGCATAAGGATCCACAATTTCGCTTTTCTCCTCAAAAATCTGTGTTTGAGGAACAGGCTCGGCGTGCGCTCACAGAGCAATATATGACGGATACAGATGGCAATATCCTATTGGATGCGGACGGTGTTCCTAGGTTAAAGAGTGTTTCCACATATCATGAAGGAAGCGGAGATAATGAATGGATTTTTACCAGAACTCCCGTTACGCAGGAGGATGTGGAGACGCTGCGCCAGATTATGCAATCCGATGGCAGAGCATGGCTTAATCCCACGAATCAGGTCATATATGAGGCTGTCCTTGAGGAAGGAGCCGCATATTTCAGCGGTCAAAAACCTTTGGACATGGTGACTGACATTCTGAAAAACCGAATCACGCTTTATCTGCAGGAACAGTGAACCGCGGAGTCTTTATTTTTGAAGAGTATTTTCGCTATTGAATTTTCAGAATAAATGAGGTAAGATAGATAGTGGAGTAGATTTTTTCATTGGTTGAGAGCCATAGATGGGCAGAGTTATTGTTTGATGCGGCAGTCCGTCATGTGGGGAGGTATTATTATGCAGGACTTAGGAAATACACAATACTTCAGGGTAGAGACAGAACCGGAGACCGGGGTGCAGGTAGTATTGTCAACAGTATACGAGGCGCTTACGGAGAAAGGCTATAATCCTGTAAATCAGATAGTGGGATATATTATGAGCGGAGACCCTACTTATATCACCAGCCATAAGAGTGCAAGAAGCCTGATTATGAAAGTAGAGCGTGACGAACTAGTAGAGGAACTTTTAACGGAATACATTAATAATAAGCATTGGAAATAGGAGGCATCCATGCGCATTATGGGTTTGGATTTCGGCTCTAAGACAGTGGGCGTGGCTGTGAGCGACCCCTTGTTTCTTACGGCTCAGGGTGTGGAGATTATCCGCCGCAAAGAAGAGAATAAGCTGCGGCAGACTCTGGCAAGGATAGAGGCGCTGATTTTGGAGTACGAGGTGGAAGAAATCGTGTTGGGTCTTCCCAAAAACATGAATGCCACAGAAGGTATCCGTGCAGAACTTACCTATGAATTCAAGGATAAATTGGAGCGTAGGACAGGTCTGCCCGTCTTTTTGTGGGATGAGAGGCTTACTACGGTTGCAGCGGACAAGATTATGATGGAGGCCGGCATCCGCAGAGAGCATCGCAAGGAGCATGTGGACAAGATAGCGGCAGCCTTGATATTACAAGGCTATTTAGACAAAAGGAATATGCAGAATGAGTAAATTGGAGAAAATTACGTTTAATCCTCAGGGAGAGGATCCAATAGATTTTTATGTGGTAGAACAGACCAGAATAGGCGGATATAACTATATTCTGGTGACGGATTTTGAAGAGGGGGACGGCGAAGCCCTTATCCTAAAGGATATATCAAAAGACGGCGAGGAAGAAAGTGTTTTTACCATTGTATCAGATGATGAAGAACTCTCCGCAGTGGCTGGCGTATTTGAAAATATGCTGGATGATGTGGAGTTCGAGAGATAGAATAAAACGGCGGCTTTAGTCGATGCCAGATTCATCAGTCTGTGCAGGAATGGTTTAAGTGGTCATGGGACAGGGAATACTCAGGAACACAATAGGAGACCGTTATCATGCTTCGGGCTTGGATGGATGAGGATGATTTTAGGGCTGTTAAACAGGAAGTGGAGGAAATATGCTTGAAGAAAAAAGAGAATACTAGTGGTTCCGGACTAAAGATTATTCCTTTGGGCGGACTAGAGCAGATTGGCTTGAATATTACTGCCTTCGAGTATGAGGACAGTATTATTGTGGTGGACTGTGGTTTGTCTTTTCCGGCGGATGATATGCTGGGAATTGATTTGGTGATTCCAGATGTGACTTATCTGAAAGAAAATTTGGACAAGGTTAAGGGTTTCATGATTACCCACGGACACGAGGATCATATTGGGGCTCTGCCCTATGTACTCAGGGAGGTCAATGTCCCCATTTATGCCACAAGGCTTACCATGGGCATTATTGAGAACAAATTAAAAGAACATAATATGACCAAGACCACCAAGAGAAAAGTGGTGAAATTCGGACAATCCATCAATCTGGGGCAGTTTCGGATAGAATTTATTAAGACAAATCACAGTATTGTAGATGCGGCGGCGTTAGCCATTTATTCCCCTGCCGGCACGGTGGTGCATACAGGAGATTTCAAGGTGGATTATACCCCTGTATTTGGGGATGCTATTGATTTGCAGCGATTTGCAGAAATCGGTAAAAAAGGCGTGCTGGCGCTCATGTGTGATTCCACCAATGCGNNGCGTCCCGGTTTTACTCCTTCGGAAAANACCGTGNGCNGAACCTTTGACACTTTGTNTGAGGAANACAAAAATACCAGAATTTTTGNGGCAACCTTTGCCTCCAATGTGGACAGGGTGCAGCAGATTATTAACACTGCTTACAAGTTTGGACGCAAAGTGGCAGTGGAAGGCAGGAGCATGGTAAATATCATAGAGACTGCCAGAGCCTTAGAGTGTATCAGCATTCCGGAAGATACTCTGGTAGAGCTTGATATGATGAAAAATTATCCCGATGAAAAACAGGTGATTATCACCACAGGAAGTCAGGGAGAGAGTATGGCGGCGTTAAGCCGTATGGCCAACAACATGCACCGGAAGATTACCATTGGCCCGGGGGATACGGTTATCTTTTCCTCAAATCCCATTCCCGGCAATGAAAAGTCCGTTACCAAGATTATCAATGAATTAATCAGAAAAGGCGCAGATGTGGTATTTCAGGATGCTCATGTGTCAGGCCATGCCTGTCAGGAGGAGATTAAACTTCTCTACACTCTGATTCATCCCAAGTATGCAGTTCCTGTACACGGCGAGTTCAAGCACCTGAAAGCGCAGGCGAAGATTGCGGAGAGCCTTGGAATGGATAAGGAAAATATCTTTCTTTTATCCTCCGGGGATGTGCTGGAGGTCAGTGAGACGGAGGCAAAACTTACGGGCAAAGTTCCGGTTGGCGCCATTTTGGTGGATGGTCTGGGCGTTGGAGATGTAGGAAATGTAGTTCTTCGGGACAGGCAGCATCTGGCGGAGGACGGCATTATGATTGTGGTTATGAGCTTGGACAAGGTCGGCGGAGAATTGATGGCAGGACCGGATATTGTCACCAGAGGATTTGTCTATGTGCGGGAGTCCGATGAACTGATAGAGGAGGCAAGGCAGACCGTTGAGGATGCTTTGCAAGGGTGCATAGACAGAGGAATTACCGATTGGGGCAAGTTAAAATCCACAACTAAGGATGTGCTGAGTGACTATGTCTGGAAAAAGACAAAGAGGCGGCCCATGATACTGCCTATTATAATGGAAATTTAATAATTTTAAAACAAAAGCAGACGGAGGCGACGAGAAATCCGATGAATAATGTAGATGGTGCAACCCAGCAGTTGATTACGGAAATTTTAGAGTCTGATACCTACAAGGAGTATAAAGTGCAATGCGCAAAGGTAGGTGTGGATCCGGATTTAAAGGAGCAGATAGATGAATTCCGCAGGAGGAATTACGAGATGCAGATGGATCAGGATTGCGCCCTTGACAAAATTGATCAGTTTGAAAAGGAATTTGCCAGCTTTCGTGAAAAACCGCTGGTAGCTGATTTTCTGGCAGCAGAGCTTGCTTTTTGCCGTATGATACAGAGTATCAATCTTAAAATAGTGGAAGCCATACAATTTGAGTAAAGGATTTTGGAGGAGATTATGAAATCAGAAAGGCTCATAGGCGTAGTGATAAGCGCCATACTGAAGTTAGTCGTGGCTGTGGCGGTAGTATATGCAGTGTATCAAGGTGCAATGACCTGCTATAGTTACGGTTATCGTATCTTTACAGAACCGGCAGTGTCTTCGGGAACCGGAAGAGTGGTGACGATTACCCTGAAAGAAGATGCTACCGCAACTGAGCTGGGCGAATTGTTTGCAGAAAAAGGGCTGGTGAAGGATGCTAAGCTGTTTGCCCTGCAGTATATGTTTTCCGAATACCGCAAGGATTTGATTCCCGGCACCTACGAATTAAGCACCGCCATGACGGCGGAAGAGATGATGGAGGTCATGGCAACGCCCGTGACACCTGCAGGGGATGATGCCTCCCAGCCGGCACAATAAAAACATGTGAGGATATTATGATAGTAGACGAGAGGATATCTGCCTTTATTGATTTGCAGGACAAGGGAAATACCCCCTTTTTGGATGAAATAGAAAAGTATGCAAAAGAAAATAATATTCCAATTATCCGCAAATCCACACAAATCCTGTTAAAATTTTTGTTAGCTTATGCAAAGCCGAAGCGCATTCTGGAAGTCGGGACTGCCATCGGCTTTTCTGCATTACTGATGAGCGAATATGCGCCTGAGGACTGCCATATTACTACCATCGAAAAATACGAAAAAAGAATTCCCGCAGCCAAAGAGAATTTTGCCCAGGCCAAAAAGGAAGGACAAATTACTCTGTTGGAGGGGGATGCCACAGAGATTTTAAAGGAGCTTCAGCCCTCTTATGACTTTATTTTCATGGATGCGGCAAAAGGGCAGTATATTCACTTCCTGCCGGAAATTCTGCGGCTGCTGTCACCGGGCGGACTGCTGGTTTCCGACAATGTGCTGCAGGAGGGAGATGTCATAGAGTCGAGATTTGCCGTGACCCGCCGCGACCGTACCATCCATTCCCGTATGAGGGAGTATTTGTATGAATTAACGCATCATCCGAAATTGGAAACCTGTATTTTGCCGGTGGGGGACGGAGTGACCCTGAGTACAAAATTGGGTGATTGATGAAATATACCAGAAAGGAATTCGTCATATGGAACGTAAAAAACCTGAACTTTTAATTCCTGCAAGCAGTCTGGAAGTATTAAAAACAGCGGTAATTTTTGGAGCGGATGCGGTTTATATCGGAGGGGAAGCTTTTGGCCTTCGGGCGAAAGCGAAGAATTTTTCCATGGAGGAAATGGCGGAAGGTATTGCCTTTGCACATGACCATGGGGTGAAAGTATATGTGACCGCCAATATTCTGGCCCACAATGGGGATCTGGCGGGGGCGGAAACCTATTTTAATGAATTGAGAGACATGAAGCCCTATCCGGCGGATGCCCTGATTATTTCTGACCCGGGTATGTTTGCCGTTGCAAAAGAAGTCTGGCCGGAGGCGGAAATCCATATTTCCACACAGGCAAATAATACCAATTACAGGACTTATTTGTTTTGGTGGGAGCAGGGGGCAAAACGGGTGGTGTCGGCAAGGGAACTTTCTCTGTGGGAAATCCGTGATATTAGGGACCATATTCCGCAGGAGATGGAAATCGAGAGCTTTGTGCATGGAGCTATGTGTATTTCCTATTCGGGAAGGTGTCTGCTGAGCAGTTATCTGGCAGGAAGGGATGCNAACAGGNGCGNCTGCACTCATCCCTGCCGTTGGAAATATGCTTTGATGGAGGAGACAAGACCCGGAGAATACCTTCCGGTTTATGAAAATGAGAGAGGAACTTATATTTTTAATTCCAAGGATTTGTGTATGATAGAACATATACCGGAATTGATAGAGGCAGGTATTGACAGCTTAAAGGTGGAGGGCCGCATGAAGACTGCTCTGTATGTGGCGACCGTAGCCCGCACTTACCGCAGGGCAATTGACGATTATTTTGTTTCTGAGGAGACTTATCAAAATAACATGGATTGGTATCGTGAGGAGATTTCCAAATGTACTTACCGCCAATTTACCACAGGCTTTTATTTTGGAAAGCCGGACGAAAACACACAGATATACGGTGACAGCACTTATTTAAGCGAGTCAGTGTATCTGGGGATTGTGGAAGAAGAGGACAGGTCAGCCGGACGTGTGCGCATTATGCAGCGCAACAAATTTTCCGTGGGAGAGCAAATAGAAATCATGAAGCCTGACGGAAGAAATGTGCCTGTCACAGTGGAAGCCATGTATACAGAGGAAGGGGAGCCTATGGAAAGCTGCCCCCATGCCAAGCAGATGTTGTGGATAACATTGTCGCAGATGCCAGAGTGCTATGATTTACTGAGAAGACCGTTATAGAGGCTTCTCCTTTTCCCTGCTGTCCAAAACTTCATCTATGATAAAGGGCGGGCGTGTCCTTGCGGCATCCAGNGTTCTCCAGNTGTNTTCTCCCAATATGCCTAACATCAACATNATNAGACCAGANGCGNATNGANTAACGCACNTTAAAGNNGCCCAGNCTANGATGGNGGTGCCTGTGGTAATTNNTTCCACAAANNCANTGATTAANAATATCAATGCCAATATATTAAAGACAACTNCCAAACCGCTCATAAAACGAAGAGGGAAGTAGGAGAAACTCATGACGGAATCCATTACCAATTTAATTTTTTTGGAAAGAGTCCAGCGAGACTTGCCGATTTCACGCTCTTGTCTGACAAAATAAATTTTGTCCGTGCGGAAGCCTGCCCACAGTACCTGCAAGGTTAAGGAAGAATTTTTCTCGT
>WFLX010253208.1_pt1 | contig 14741 bp, 12 predicted proteins | sample 4967041 | NCBI WGS metagenome assembly WFLX01 (sample SAMN12857096, study PRJNA449069) | gut metagenome | isolation source: stool from male and female vole | host: Microtus ochrogaster | place: USA:Florida | collected 2017
GAAACGCAGCCACGAGGAGGTGGCCGACATGCAGGCTTACGTCGACGCTGCAGGCGGTGGCTTCAAGATCGCTCCCTGGGATTATTACTACTACGCCGACAAGGTGAAGAAGCAGAAGTTCGACCTCGACGAGAACGAGGTGCGCCAGTATTTCGCCCTCGACAATGTGATCAACGGCCTCTTCTCTGCCGCCGAGCGTCTCTACGGCATCAAGATGGTGGAGATGCCCGACGCTCCTAAGTATATGGANGAAGTCACCGTCTACGACGTNCAGGATGCCAAGACGGGCGAGCATGTAGCCGTGTTCATGACCGACTACTTCCCCCGNGCCTCGAAGCGTCAGGGAGCNTGGATGGAGCAGATGCAAAGCTCTGGCCTCTATGAAGATGGCGAGCGTCGACCCATCGTCTACAACGTTGGCAATTTCACTCGCCCCGCGGGCGACACCCCGGCTCTGCTCACTATCGACGAGGTGGAGACCACCTTCCACGAGTTCGGCCACGCCCTCCAGGCCATCCTCTCGCAGGCCCCCTACCGCTCTATCGCCGGCACTAACGTCGACCGCGATTACGTGGAGCTCTCCTCGCAGCTCAACGAGCACTTCGCNTTCACCCCTGAGCTCCTNAAGGAGTATGCNCGCCATTACAAGACGGGCGAGGTGATCCCCGACGANCTCATCCGCAAGCTCAACGCATCTTCGAAGTTCAACCAGGGCTTCATGACCACCGAGCTCGCCGGAGCNGCCCTGCTCGACCTTGCCTGGGGCGCCACCGACGGNCAGAACGTCAATGTGCCTGAATTCGAGGCCCAGTTTGCCGAGAAGATCGGTATGCCCGCAGANATCACNTATCGCTANCGCTCACCCTANTTCAAGCATATCTTCGGCGACGACGGCTATGCCTCTGGCTATTACACNTATCTCTGGAGCCANGTGCTCGAAGCCGACGCCTGGGAGCAGTTCGAGAAGAAGGGTCCNTTCGATAAGAAGAATGCCGAGGCCTACAAGACGTATATCCTCGAAAGCGGCGACACCGAAGACCCCATGGTGCTCTTCAAGAAATTCCGTGGCCACGAACCCGACCCCAAGGCCGTGCTCCGTCTGCGCGGTCTCGAATAATCCCCCTCGGAAATGACTGAAAATATCGATCTCACCTATATGCGCCGCGCGCTCCAACTCGCGCGCGGCGGCGAAGGACGCACAGCCCCCAACCCTATGGTGGGGGCTGTTGTCGTCGCCGACGGCCGCATCATCGGCGAGGGCTTCCATCGCACATGCGGCGAAGGCCACGCCGAAGTTAACGCCCTCGCCTCGGTGGCTGAAAAAGACCGTCACCTACTCCCATCTTCTACTATCTACGTCACTCTCGAACCCTGCTCCCACTATGGCAAGACGCCCCCCTGCGCCAAGCTCATCATCGACACTGCCATNCCGCGCGTGGTGGTCGGTTCGTCAGATCCCAACCCNCTCGTGGCGGGCCGNGGCATNCGCATGCTCCGCGAGGCGGGCGTCGAGGTCGTAGAAGGCGTCCTGAAAGAGGAGTGCGACGAGCTCAACCGCCGNTTCATGACGGCTTTCTCNACCNATCGCCCCTGGATCCAGCTCAAGTGGGCCCAGAGCGCAGATGGTTTCATGGCCGCTGTCGACGATGAAGGCCAAGCGAAAACGGTGAAATTCTCCAACCCTCTCTCCTCTGTCTGGATGCATCGCCAGCGCGCCCTCGTCGAGGCCATCATGGCGGGCTCAAACACTCTGAAGATCGATCGCCCACGCCTCGACGTGCGCCTCTGGGCCGGCCGCTCCCCGCGCCGCGTCGAGATTGGCCACGACGAAGATCTCCCGGCTCTCATGCGCCGCCTCCGCTCCGAAGGCGTCACCTCGCTCATGGTAGAAGGGGGCCCCACGCTCCTCCAAAGCTTCATCGAGGCCGGCCTTTACGATGAGATCCGCATCGAGTCGGCCCCCCTCTCGCTCGGCCAAGGTCTGCCCGCCCCGCAGCTCCCCTCCGGCTTGCGTTTCATATCCCGAACCCCCTGCCGAGGCAACGAAATTTCTGTTTTCAGACGTTAAAAACTTATAAAAAATTATTATTTGTTAAAATCTGCCACTTTTCTATCCTGTAATTCACCAATAAATACTAATTTTGCAGATTGTAACAAGTGCGCTCTCGCCGTAGCCCTCTCCTCGCCGCGGCTCGGGGCGCCTCTAACCAACGTCTTAAATAGTGAAAAAATCATTTTTACGCAAATCGCCCCTGCTGCTCCCGGCCATGATCCTTTTCATGGGCGCGGCATCTTCATGCAATGATAAGAAGGAGCAGGCAGAGGAGATCGCAGTCACTGTTTCTACCGTCGCCATTAAGAGTTTCAACCTCAAGGCCGATTCGAAGGTGCTCTCCAACCTCGACTCTGTCTTTTTCTCTATCGACCTCAACAACGGTGTCATTTTCAATGCCGACTCCCTCCCGAAGGGCACCAAAGTCACNAAGCTGATTCCCGTAATCACNTTCATGACCACCGTCTCCAAGGCCGAACTGAAGTACACCGACACCGAAGGTAAGGAGAAAACCGTCAATTATCTCGAGACCACCACCGATAGCGTCAACTTCTCCTCACCCGTCACGCTCAGCGTCACGGCCTACGATGAGAAGACCGAATACACCTATCGGCTCAAGGTCAATGTGCATGAGCAGCTCCCCGACTCCCTGATGTGGAGCGAGATGGCTGTCGGCAAGCTCCCNTCGCGCCTCCCCGCCCCCGTGGCCCAGAAGTCGGTCGAGCTCCCCGACGGCAAAGCCCTCTCGGTTATCGAGGANNNCGACGGCTCNTACACTCTCGCATCATCNGAGCAGCTCTACGCCGGAGAATGGGAGAAGAGCCCTCTCTCGCTCCCCTTCACCCCTGATGTCTCGTCGCTCGCCGCAGCCGGCCAGTCGCTCTATATGCTCGACACCGCCGGCAATCTCTACGAGTCGGCCGACGCCCTCGCCTGGACAGCCACCGGTCAGCAGTGGGTCGCTATCGTCGGCCCCTACCTCGACTCTGTGCTCGGCATCCGCTCCGACGCCTCCGGCCTGCGCCATTGCCATTACCCGGCCTCACCCCTCATCGAAGATACCGATGTCGATCCCGCCTTCCCCCTCTCGGGCCGTAGCGCGCTCGTGTCGGTCTATTCGAAATGGGTAGATCAGCCCACGGCTTTCTTCGTGGGTGGTGTCTGTCCCGACGGCTCTATCTCGGCCGCCACGTGGGCTTTCGACGGCTCCCAGTGGGCGCAGGTCAACGATTCCCCCGTCCCTGCCCTCGAAGGCCCGGCCATCGTGAAGTATTTCACCTATCGCAACACCTCCGACATCTTCTATACCCAGGAGGCTGAATCGTGGCTCCTCATCGGCGGCCGCCGCGCCGACGGCTCTTTCAGCAAGACTCTCTTCTATTCTCACGATAATGGTGTCACCTGGAAGGAGGGCTCCTCGCTCATGCAGCTCCCCGACTATGTGCCGGGTCTCATGGCGGCCGACGCNCTCGTGATGGATGCCTCTCACACCGTAAGCCTCACCGACTATTGGAAGGCCGCACCCTCGCGCGAGGCCGGAATGTGGCTCAAGCCGGCCTACGTCGTAGATGGCTATGATGTCACCTGGGAGTGCCCCTATATCTATCTGATTGGCGGCTACGATGCCTCGGCCCGTCTCTCCGACGATATCTACAAGGGTGTCCTCGCTCGCCTCCGTTTCACCCCTCTTCTCTGATGTCTCTCTCTTAACAATCTTTTTCAGCTATGCGTATCTTTGCTCTCCTCTTGGCTCTCTCGGCCCTCCTATCCTCTTCTCGTTGCGCGGCTCAGGAAGACTATCGCTTCGACGCCGGAGGTGGCCTCGGCCTCACCGGCTATCTCGGCGATGCCAACACCTCCAACCTCTGGAGCTCCCCCTCCTGGGACCTCGAACTCCTCTTCCGCTACATAGCGAATCCGCGCTGGGCCTTCAAGACCAATTTCTACGTCGGTGCCCTCTCGGGCAATTCCGCGCGTATGACCAATGTNTTCCCCTCCGACGAAACCTATCGCNTCTCCACCACTTTCTACGAGCTCGGTGAGATGGCTGAATTCAATTTCTTCAGCTACGGAATGGGCGAATCTTATCGCAAACTGAAAAGAATATCACCTTATATCACGGCCGGCCTTGGCGTTACGGCGTGGAGCGTCGCTGGCTCGGCTGGCGCCGCCCTCTGCATTCCCCTCGGCGTCGGCGTGAAATACAAACCCTCCCGGCGCCTCAACCTCGGCCTCGAGTTCCTCATGAAAAAAACCTTCACCGATCGCCTCGACGGCACCGCTCTCGACGATCCCGTCGGCATCAAAAGCTCTTTCATGAAGAACACCGACTGGTATTCCACCCTCACCTTCACCGTGAGCTACGAATTCTCAAAACGTTGCGCCGTCTGCAATTATAAAGACTGAATAAACCCACCTACAATGGACCCTCTTCAGAAGAAAATAGAATCTCTCGACAAAGAACGCATTCCCGTGCATGTGGCCATGATCATGGATGGCAACGGCCGTTGGGCTAAGCAACAGGGCTTCAACCGATCCGAAGGACACGCCGAAGGCGTCTCTACTGTCCACCGCGTCACTAAGCTCTCGTCCGACCTCGGCGTGCGCTACCTCACCCTTTACGCGTTTTCTACCGAGAACTGGCGCCGCCCCTCCGATGAGGTGGCCACGCTGATGTATCTCATCGGCTGGGCCATAGAGCGTGAGCTCCCCGAGCTCCTGCGCAATAACGTGCGCATCGTGCTCGTCGGCGATATCGAGCGTATCCCCGAAGAGCCCCGCCAACGCCTCTTCTATGCCCGCGACGCTACGGCCCATTGCACCGGTCTTCAGCTCAATATGTGCCTCAGCTATTCATCCCGATGGGAAATCACGGAGGCCGCGCGCCGCATAGCCCGCCTCGCCGCAAAGGGCGAGCTCGATCCCGAGGCCGTCACTGAAGATATCTTCGCCTCTCATCTGGCCATGGCCGGCGTCCCCGACCCCGACCTTCTTATCCGCACCGGTGGCGAGGAGCGTATCTCAAATTATCTCCTCTGGCAGATTGCCTACAGCGAACTCTATTTCACCCCTGTCCTCTGGCCCGATTTCTCCGACGAGCAGTATGTCGACGCTCTCTTGGATTTCCAAAACCGCGAACGCCGCTTCGGCAAGACAAGCGAACAGGTACAGAACAACGAATAATTTTCCTACTCACACCCTTTTCAGAATGAAGAATCTCCTGAAGATTTCGTTAGCGTCTATCATGATGTCGGGTGCCGCCCTTTCCATGGCACAGGCTCCCGCCGTCGTCGGCGACACTATCTATAACCCCGACATCATATACTCCCCCATTCCGCGTTCCTATGAGATCGCGGGCATTGCCGTGGAGGGAATCAACCATGTCGACGATTATATCATCGTCGCTAATTCCGGGCTCTCTGTGGGTGAACGCGTTAATATGCCGGGCGATGCCATCACCAACGCCACCAAGCGTCTCTGGCGCCAGGGTCTCTACTCCAAAGTCAACATCACGGCCGATAAGATTGTCGGCGACAAGGTCTGGCTCACTATCCACCTCCGCCAGCAGCCCCGCATGTCGGAGATGCGCTTCGCAGGCGTAAAGGGTGGCGAGAAGAAGGATATCACCGAGCGCCTCGGCATGGTCGAGGGCCAGCAGATCACTCCCAACATCGTGGCCCGCGCCACTCAGATCGTTAAAGATTACTATGGCGGCAAGGGTTTCAAGAATGCCGTGGTCAATATCCGCCAGACCCCTGATCTCTCCAACGATAACCAGGTGATTCTCGATGTCAACGTCGACCGCCACAACAAGGTCAAGGTGCATAAGATCTATGTCGACGGCAATGAGGTGCTCTCCGATCGCAAGGTCAAGGGCGCCATGAAGAAGACCAATGAGAATGGCAACATCCTCAATCTTTTCAAGCAGAAGAAGTTTGTCGATTCCGATTATCGCGACGATAAGGAGCGCATCATTCAGAAGTATAACGAGCTCGGCTATCGCGACGCCCGCATCGTCAGCGACAGCGTGGCCCGCTACGACGACAACACGGTCGATGTCTTCCTCACTGTCGACGAAGGCAAGAAGTATTACATCAGCGATATCAACTGGGTGGGCAACACTGTCTATCCCACCGACTATCTCAACCAGGTGCTCGGCATCTACCCGGGCGAGGTCTATAATCAGAAGCTCCTCGAGAAGCGCACGAAAGACGACGATGATGCCGTCTCCAACCTCTATCTCGACAATGGCTATCTCTTCTTCACCCTCGTCCCTATCGAGGAGAATGTCGTGGGCGATAGCGTCGCCCTCCAGATGCGCGTCATCGAAGGCCCCCAGGCCAAGATCAACCGCGTCGTCATCAATGGCAACGACCAGCTCTTCGAGAAAGTGATCCGCCGCGAACTCCGTGTCCGCCCGGGCGACCTCTTCTCTAAGANCGACCNCATGCGCTCGGCTCGCGAAATCGCCGCCTCGGGCCATTTCAACCCTGAGAATATGGATANCCAGCCGCAGCCCAANGAGCANGANGGCACTGTCGATATCGTCTTCANCCTCGAAAGCAAGNCCAACGATAAGGTGCAGCTCTCTTTCGGCTGGGGCCAGAGTGGCGTCACGGGTCAGGTGGCCCTCTCTTTCTCCAACTTCTCTATCAAGAATCTCTTCAACCCTGGTTCCTACCGTGGCATAATCCCGCGTGGCGACGGCCAGACTTTCTCTATCTCGGCCCAGACCAACGCGAAGTATTATCAGAGCTACAGCCTCTCTTTCTTCGATCCCTGGCTCGGCGGCAAGCGTCCCAACTCTCTCTCCGTCTCGCTCGATTATAGCCGCTCCACCGGTATCAACTCGGCCTTCTACAACCGCTCTATCATGTCCTCGGGCTACAACAGCCTCTATTATAATAGCATCTACGGCAACAATTATAATTATGGTGGCTACAACTATTATGAGAATGCCTACGACCCCAACAAGGTGATCCAGATGGCGGGCGTCAATGTCGGCTTCGGCACGCGCCTCTCCTGGCCCGACGATTATTTCCAGTTCCAGGCCATGCTCTCTTATCGCTGGTACTACCTCAAAAACTGGGATTATCTCTTCGATATGTCGAATGGCGTCTCCAACTCGCTCGCACTCACCCTCTCCCTCTCGCGCACGAGTATCGACCAGCCCATCTATCCCCGCCGTGGCTCGCAATTCACGGTCGAGGCCACTCTCACTCCCCCGGCCAAGCTCTTCTCGAAGCATAAGAACTGGGAGCAGCTCAGCTATCTCTCGCGCCGTTCCAACACCGACACTGAGCAGCGCGAGGCAGCCGCCCGTCAGCTCTACAAATGGATCGAGTATTGGAAGGTGAAGTTCAAGAGCAAGACCTACACCCCGCTCACCGACCCCGACGGCCAGTGGACCCTCGTCATGATGACGCGCGCCGACTTCGCTCTCCTCGGCTCCTGGAACAAGTATTTCAAGACCCCCTTCGAGACTTTCTATTTCGGTGGCGACGGCATGTCGGGTAGCTACACCTATGCCACAGAGGCCATCGCCATGCGTGGCTACGAAAACGGCCAGTTCACACCCTGGGGCTACGAAGGCTACGCCTACGGTCGCTTCGGCATGGAGCTCCACTTCCCCTTCATGCTCCAGCCCTCCACCACCATCTACGCCCTCGCATTCGCCGAAGCCGGCAACTGCTGGACCTCCGTCAAAGAGTTCTCCCCCTTCAATCTCAAGCGTAGTGCCGGTGTAGGTGTCCGCCTCTACCTCTCCATGCTCGGCTTCCTCGGCATCGACTGGGGCTACGGCTTCGACAAAGTCTGGGGCAAACGCGGCGGCAGCCAGCTCCACTTCGTCCTCGGCCAAGAATTCTAAGCCAAGCATCCATGCAACCCATGCATCCATGCAACCCATGCCAATCCATGCAAATCCATGCAAATCCATGCATCCATGCATCCATGCCCAATTAAACCATCCCGATAGTTTAGTTGTCTATATAATAAAAAAGCAAAAAGAATGAAAAAGATAATATTCTCTCTAATGTTGGTGCTCTGTGGCATGGGAGTTGTCTCCGCCCAGAAGTTCGCCCTCGTCGACATGGACTACATCCTCCGCAATGTCCCCGCCTACGAAATGGCCAACGAGCAGCTCAACCAAGTCTCCCAACGCTGGGAAAAAGAGGTCAATCAGCTCGCCGCCGAGGCTGAAACCATGTACAAAAACTATCAGAGCGACATGGTCTTCCTCACCGACGATCAGAAAAAGAAACGCGAAGAAGCCATCGTGGCCAAAGAAAAAGAAGTCACCGATGCACGCTACAAATACTTCGGCCCCGAGGGCGAGCTCTACAAAAAGCGCCAGTCGCTCATGAAGCCCATCCAAGATGATGTCTACAACGCCGTCAAAGCCGTTGCCGAAGAAAAAGGCTACCAGACCATCTTCGATCGCGCATCATCCCAAAGCATCGTCTTCGCCTCCCCTCGAATCGATGTCAGCAACGAAGTGCTCGCAAAATTGGGTTATTCAAAATAATTTCACTAACTTTGCACTTCCAATGCATAATGCATAATTCATAATGCATAATTAAGAGAGAGTCCTCCAANTCTGAANTATGAATTAANAATAATGAATAATNAANTAANAANTGAGAATAATNAATTATGAATTAAGAATTAAGAATAATGAATTATGAATTATTCACTATTCACTATTCACTATTCCCTATTCCTTATTCACTATTCACTAAATAACGAATAAATCTAAACACTAAATAACATGTTCAAAAAAATCTTGTTGGTGGCAGCAATCCTTCTTCCAATGTTTGCCTCCGCTCAGACTTTAAAAATCGGCCTTGTTGATCTCAACGAACTCATCAGCAAAATGCCCGACACAGCCGCCGCTGAAAAGCAGGTCGGCGACGTAAGTAAGAAATACGAAGACGAATACGCAAAACTCGGCGAAGAGATGAAGCGTATGTACGACGAGCTCCAGAATATGAAAGAAGACGAGCTCCCCGCTATCCGCGAACGCAAAGCTCGCGAATTCACCGACTATCAGCAGAAAATCCAGCAGTTCGAGCAGACCGCTATGCAGGATATCCAGCGTATGACTCAGGAACTCATGGCTCCTATCCANCAGAANGTCCGCACAGCCATCGNGTCTGTNGGCAAAGAGNGTGGCTATTCNCTCNTCCAGGATAAGAATCCCCAGCTCGTCTACTACTACGACGCTCCTGTCACCGACATCACACCCGATGTCAAGGCAAAGCTCGGTATCAAATAATTGAGAGAATTCTTGTCCTCTCAATAATCATGCACAAGTGTTAGGCGGGGAGGCAGCTCCCCGCTTTTTTTATGAAAACCGAAGTTTAAAAAGATTGGTGTTTAAAAAGATTGGTGTTTAATTTAAAACTATGAAAATTGGAGTTTTCGATTCAGGCTACGGAGGTTTGACAATCCTGCGCGAAATTCGCGCACTCCTCCCGCAATACGACTATATCTACCTCGGCGACAACGCCCGAGCCCCCTACGGCACGCGCTCCTTCGATATCGTCTACGACTTCACCCTCCAAGCCGTAGAAGCCCTCTTCGCGCTCGATTGCCGCCTCGTGATCCTCGCCTGCAACACCGCCTCCGCCAAAGCCCTACGCTCCATTCAGCAAAACGACCTCGTCAAGACTCCACTCGGCCCCGACGGCCTCCCCCTCCGTCGCGTCCTCGGCGTCATCCGCCCCACAATCGAAATCCTCCCATCCGTCACCCGCACAGGCCACATCGGCCTCCTCGCCACCTCCGGCACAGTCGCCAGCCACTCCTACCTCCTCGAACTCGAAAAGATCGCCCCGCAGATGACCATCACCGAGCTCCCCTGCCCCATGTGGGTCCCCCTCGTCGAATGCGGCGAAGCCGACTCCCCCGGCGCCGACTACTTCGTCCAGAAATACCTCCGCGAGCTCCTCACCCTCGACCCCGCCATCGACACCATCGTCCTCGGCTGCACCCACTACCCCCTCCTCCTCCCCAAAATCCAACAATACCTCTCCACCACGCAACATATGGACATGCCATCAGAACGTAGGGACATGCCATCAGAACGTAGGGACATGCCTTCGGCATGTACCGGAGCCCCCGTGCCCTCCTTCCCCAACACCACAAATCAACAAATCCGCATATTGGCTCAAGGCCAATTAGTAGCCGAAAGCCTGGCAGATTACATCCAGCGCCTTCCCGAAATCGAGACCTCCATCTCCCGAGGCGGCACAATCCAATACCTCACCACCGAGAATCCCGCCAAATTCGACGCCCTCGCCACCCTCTTCCTCTCCACCCCCGTCTCCAGCACCAAAATCACCCTCTAACCAATAAAAAATGATCCCAAATAAATCCGAATCAGAATTCTCAGCTATCGAGCAGCTCCCAGCCCCCGAAGCCATCAAAGCCCTCACCGCCTACCTCTCCGCCCACCCCGACGACGAAAAAGCCTACACCCTCCGAGGCCTCCGCTACTGGTCATTGGAAAAACGCTCCGCAGCCATCAACGACTACCTCAAAGCCCTCTCCCTCAATCCCCAGAGCCAAGCCAAACAAGCCCTCGAAGCCGCCCAAGCCATCCTCTCCTACTACAACACCGACCTCTACAACCCCTAAAATCCGCTCCCTCCGAATCCTGGTCCCGTGCAGCGCCTTCAGGCGCCCATCCCTCCGAATCCTGGTCCCGTGCAGCGCCTTCAGGCGCCCATCCCTCCGAATCCTGGTCCCGTGCAGCGCCTTCAGGCGCCCATCCCCTGCATCAACACAGCCTTCTCAAAAGCCCAACCCTGGCTCTGATTCCGCACATAAAGCTTCGCAAGCCCCCTCACACCAGGCACAGCCCGCCGCAGCTCCCGAAAAAGCTCACTCATATCCCCAACCCTATTCACCATAAACTCCACAATAGTCCGGCCCCCCATCGTGAGCCGGGCAAAAATCCTATCACCAATCCTTATCATTTTCTCATTCCTGTTCATACCATAAAATTTTTATTCCGAGTCCTGGTCCCGTGCAGCGCCTTCAGGCGCCCATCCCGACCCTACTCAATTGATTCACACCGCAAAGTTACTGCCACCCCTCTGCCTAAATCAGGCATTCCCAAGTTAAATAAATCTTAAACACCCGAAATCCCGCAGAAATTCACTAAATTTGCATCCGGAATCCCCCAAAAAGGATTCCNAANCCCTCCTATCCGGGGCATCAAATGCCCCGCCCCAACCCCNAGGAGCAGGAATGGTGGAATGGTAGACACGAAGGACTTAAAATCCTTTGGCCTTTACCGGCTGTGTGGGTTCGAGTCCCACTTCCTGTACCCAACCCAAACCCCACAAAAGCGGCTGATGAGCATCCCCCCTCATCAGCCGCTTTTCAAAAAACCCCCGCCCCCTATGTTCCATGATATCCTCTTTCTCATCCTCGGCCTCACACTCCTCGTCCTCGGCGCCAACTACGTCACCGACGGCGCAGTCGCCGTCGCAAAACGCTTCAACGTCTCCAACCTCATAATCGGCCTCACAGTCGTAGCCCTCGGNAGCACNCTCCCCGACATCGTCGTCTGCGTCGAGTCAGCCTTCCAGCACAAACCCGCCATCGCCGTCGGCGAAGTCATCGGCTCCAACATCTTCGATCTCCTCCTCGTCATCGGCATCATGGCCCTCGTCCGCCCATTCAAGGTCAGCCCCATCATGCTCCGCCAAGACCTCCCCATCCTCCTCATAGCATCCGCNGCCCTCTGGATAGCNGGCGACACCGTCCTCTTCGACGCNGCCCNCCACAACGTCGTCAATCGCTCCTCAGGCCTCATGATGCTCATCATCTTCACCTTCTACATGTGGTTCATGATCTACACCTCCCGCCACGACAAATCCCTCCTCACCACCGACGACGATCCCGCNCCCTCCTCCTCCCAGCCCTCNCCCAACGTCGGCATCCTCACCTCCCACTCCCTCAAAAACGAAATTCGGATTCTCAAAACCAAAATNAGCCTGATAGAGAGCCATCAATGGTTCTCNTGGATTATGATTGCTGCCGGNCTNGCAGCCCTCGTTATCGGAGGCAACTGGGTAGTCGACGGAGCCAGCGGCCTCGCCTTGAAGATCGGCATGAGCCAAGCCATGGTAGCCCTCACCGTCGTCGCCATCGGCAACGCCCTCCCCGACCTTGTCACCTCCGTCACAGCCACCGTAAAAGGAGCCAGCGGCATCGCCTTAGGCAACATCGTCGGCTCCTGCATCCTCAACGCCCTCCTCTCCATCGGCATCAGCTCCATCGTCATCCCCCTCAAAGCCGACACCATCGGCTTCGTCGACTTCTTCACCCTCGTCGGAGCCTCCGCCCTTCTTTGGCTCTTCCCCCTCATCAAAAAATCCCACAAAATCGGCCGTCCCTTCGGCATCCTCATGACCCTCCTCTACGTCGCCTACATGCTCTTCACCATCCTCCGCGGCTAAAAAAAGCGATGCTAAACAATTGTATGGACTCAATTTTACACGATTGTAGGGACGCGATTCTTCGCGTCCACCGCGTACCTGCACCCAATTATCTCCAACACACATCCACTTGTTAAAAAACTAACACCATTATATTGGCTTTCAACCCTTTACTCAAACTCCACACTTTGAATAATCCCCAAAATTCCCTACCTCCACCCCGAATCAAACCACCCAAACCCTCACTTTCTTCAAAAAAATTTTTAAATGCGATTAAAAATTTTAACTTAAAAATTTTTTAGTTTAAGAAAAAACTGCTAACTTTGGGGCATGAAAGAGAAGTAACAAATGCGAAAACGCATACAAGATATCACTTCCGTTTCCGAAAATTGATAGAGATTACCCAAGGTGGGAGAGTCCGGGAAGGGCTCTCCCAAAAATTTTATCATACACTCACGTCCGTATTCACCTCCTCCCAATCGTCGGGTGTCGGGTGAAATCCCTCTGGAAACGACAGCGGAATATCGACTCCATCCACGACAATGTTCACGCGTCGCGGATTAGAAGCCGTGTCCACTTGCGTAGTTACGTCAAATCGGTCGCTCGAAGTGCCGAAGCGATAGCTGGAGCCGTCGGCCATGCGCACATGCAGCAGCAGACGGTGAGGAGAAGCGTTGGCATCATGATGCCCGAATGTCAAAAATTGTCCAGCAATAGTTTTCTGCTTAATATTAGCAGTGGCAGCGAATGGGACAGTGANGCACTCCTCATCAAGCTGATCCTTTTCAAAATGATGGGCTGATGAAAGACCAGTAACAGCCCCGCTTACCTGCGAAACGTATTCGATATTATCGACATTACGCACTTCGCAAGAGTAAACACAATGGACGGGTTTGGGATAAAGTGTGATAACGGTGTTGGCTCGTGTAGTATGTGACACGTAGATCAATTCCGATACCGAAGCCCACAACTTATTCATCGGCATTCTGCATTGTTCGCCTGTTACCGATACACTTTGAGCGCTCTCTAATGATTCCTCATCATTATCATCATTTCTGGTGCAAGGGTAATAGGGCGCCGCGAAGGCTGGAGGTTGTTGTTGTCCATTAAGGAAATCGGTTAGTCCACATGATGGCGTGGTGGCATGATGGGTGTAAAGATCATGGGAATTACCGAATCTTACGGTTTCTGAATCATTGTTGTAGGTGATAACCCGGTAAACCCCTGGACGAAGACTGACTGTACCGCCTACGATTCCTGGAATATCAATAACCCTCATTTCCCCTTTGAGCTCCTGATTGTATATCTCGAAATCAGTTTGGGCTATCATAGCAGCGTTCTCATCTTTATTGATCTGATCATCACGTTCTGCTGAATAGAAGTTCGGATCTACAGGATAGAAAAAGAGCCGCATACCTTCCGCTATGGCTGTAGAGTCATGTTGCCAATCAAACCTAACCTCAATCAGCACGTCTGGAATCTCATCGAACAGCAAATCCTTATGCCTGCAAGAGCTAAAGCCAATCAACACCACAAGCCCCACTTCTATTCCGACACATAATACACCCTTAAGGGTATAATTTGATGGCTTTCGCCATATCTTTATACCCTTTAAGGTGTAAATTATATATTTCCATAGATTCTTTATACCCATAAGGGTGTAAAATATTTGTCGGAACAGGCTCTGGAAACTTATTCCGTTGTCGATAATATCTCTATGTAAGAACTTTAAGGTTAGGATAATGACTCTCTNCTGNATGTAAAAAATNNTCTNTNANNTATATGAGNAAGGAATTNAGATTTNAAAANTGAANTATTTNNATACATTAGGCANGCTCCTCAANTGNAGAGCCTACCTTATATGAAAAACATTACTGTAAACTGCGTTACTTCCGCTTTGCGTTACTCTGAGAATTCTCATCTTTCACAGGACGAATCGCATAGCCGTAAGGAGGTTGATCACCCTGGAAATCAAACACAGTAGTCATAATTTCACTACCAATCCTTGTACTCATTTGAGTATCCTCTGTATAAAATTTAAATACACGATATCCCGAGGATGCCCAATATCCTCCAAAGAATTGATTTAAATTACCTATTAATGAAAGATTCAACCCACCGTTTTCGTCTAAGATTGCAGTTACGCTCTCTCTTGTGGTAAGTGGAGGATGAATATAAAACGGTAAACAGAACTCTTTAGAATTGTTCATTATTGTCAGATCCTCAATACGTCCAGT
>WFLX010010201.1_pt1 | contig 14739 bp, 6 predicted proteins | sample 4967041 | NCBI WGS metagenome assembly WFLX01 (sample SAMN12857096, study PRJNA449069) | gut metagenome | isolation source: stool from male and female vole | host: Microtus ochrogaster | place: USA:Florida | collected 2017
TGCAGGCTATTGGAGAACGTACCATACTCCTTGGAGAGGTGCGTGGCGACCTTATGTCAGATACTCAATCTACCGCCTCGGCCTTTCGTGACGTGGAAGAAATCAATATTGGCGATGATAATATGTACAATGTGCCGCGCGTCTCTTATGCAGTTATTAACAATTGTAACTATTTTATCGCTCATGCTGATACGGCGATGAGACCCAACCGTACTGAGAATATATTCAAGAAAGAGTCTGCTGCAGNCAAGGCTATCCGTGCGTGGGTATATCTGCAACTTGTAACGACATACGGTCAGGTACCGTTCGTTACAGAGCCGCTTCTCACGAAGGAACAGGCGGAACAGCAGTTTCCTATGAAAGATATTCAGGGCGTATGCGAGTATTTCCTTGATGAAGACGGCCTCACGGCTCTCGTTGATCAGGAATATCCTAATTATGGGGATGTCAAAGGCATTAACTCTCCATTGTTCTTCTTCCCTATGCGTTTGGTACTTGGTGACCTCTGCCTGTGGAGTGGCCGTTATCTTGAGGCAGCGCAATATTATTACGGTTATATAGACAAACGCAATGGCGTAAACAGTTCTTATGCTATTAGTACCAACAGATCATATTGGATGGATGACGAGTGGTTCAACTATGGATTTTATCTATGGTCAATGAGAGAGTACTATATGCCTCAGGAAGAGATTATCAATATTATTCCGATGGACTCTATACCATCTGAGGGATATTACAGTCAGTTGCGTGAGCTTATGAGCACTTCCTCTGATAACGATTATAAAAGAGCGCTTATGCCTTCAGAAGCAATGCAGACTCTATCGGCCAATCAGGATTATACATACTATGACAGTTCCAATGGTAAGTATGTTATAGCTCCTAAGAATATGGCGGAGAAATCATTATCCGGTGACCTGCGTCTGGCTGCGTTTTGGAGAACTTCAGAGAATGCTGTAGATGATAATAATAATAAATATACAAGGCAATCAATGTATAAGTTCTATACGAGAAATGTTCATATCTATCGTCGCGGACTTGTATATTTACGTCTTGCCGAGGCATTGAACAGCGCCGGTTATCCGCATTATGCTTATCATCTCTTAAGAACCGGTGTCAATAAAAATATTGTAACAGACAGCATAGCGCCTCACTACTCAGAAGATGAAGCGCAGATGTTGCTGGCGCAGTTCCCGTTCCCAAGCGCTCGTTATATGGTGTATGAGGCACACAATGCTTTTTCCGGTTCTAATACTATGGGTATCCACTCAAGAGGCAGTGGCGATTATGATTGGAATGGTGACACTAAGGTGGAAAGAATGCCAAACAATCCGAATCTTACCGGTGAGGAACTTATAAAATGGCAACAACGTAAGGTTGAGGAAATGCTTGTTGATGAGCAGGCTTTGGAACTCGCTTTTGAGGGCTTCCGCTTTTATGACCTTATGCGTGTAGCAATGCGTCGCAATGACAATTCTTATCTTGCAGATAAAATTGCAAGGCGTGACGGAACCCTTAATTCTGTACTGAAATCAAAACTGGAAGATCGTAATAACTGGTTCCTGAAGTGGAATGGACAGATAGGAGGATTAGGATATTAACAACGACAAACTATGAAGAAACAAATCTTATTGATATCAACTCTCTTCGCTCTCCCTTTATTAGGGGAGAACGGAGGGAGTTTTTTGTATGCCGAGCGTACCCCCAATGCCTCTATGATGCTTCGTGGAGGCGTTAGTAACGCTACGCCGGTCGTGTTTAATGCTAATGCCGACATCAGCGGTTCCAATATCCCGGAGGCACCGATACAATGGGGTATGGATACGGCGTGGGACAGCGAGGATAATGTCACGCGTGGTACCAATTTCATAGGTGTTGATGTTATGAATACGGGTAGGGTGTCATTCCAGCCCAGTGATCTTGTTGATGCTGACGGCAATCTTTCTGCAGCTCAACAAGCCGCATTACAGTCACGCCTGAACCATATCATGATAAGTGGTGTCAGGAATGTTGCACTGAACTGTGACCATGAGGTACTCAATAAAACTAATTATTACGGTAAGCCCAAAGAGTGGTATAGGGTTATAAAGGCAAGTATTAAGTACATTAGATCCAAAGGGTTTAACGTGCTTAGCGTTTCTCCGTTTAATGAGCCGGACTATACCGAGTGGGGAGAAGGCACAATGTCGCATTTCCGCTCTATTGCCCAGTTGATTAGTGAAGACGAAGAGTTGGCCGGTATCCGTATCTCGGCAGGTAATACGCTCAACTGCGACAAGGCTTTGACATGGTATAATTTCATGAAACCATACGTTACGGAAGGTAACACCCATCAGCTGGCAGGTTCTTTTGATACTTACGCCTCATTCTGGAAGAGGGTACGCTCTGATGGTAACTATGCTACGGCCGATGAACTGCATAATGTAGGTGAAGCTTTCATTGGAGTGCATTATGGTTTACAAGCCGGTATATGGTGGGGCTGGGACGGTGCTGCGCGTGGCGAGTATTGTAAAGCCGCATATTACGGTAAGGAAATAGGATATGCGGAAAACCGTGCCGCATGGACTGCCGCTACTGTCTATAAGCGCAATGATGGCAGAACAGACGCTTTCATCGGTTCCTCCGAGCGACAGGCTAACACCTCATCTTACGACTTTGTAGCCACAGATAGACCGGTATTCTATGATGGCTACGGTCCTGTGTATAACTATACCATGACTGTTCCCGGTGGTATGGGATATCAGGTAGGGCAGACCAATGCCGAGCGTATTATAAATATACATAGTGGTGAGGATGTTCCGCTGGAACCTATTGTCGGCGGCACTTTCGTTATAATGAATGTAAACTCAAACATGTGCCTCGGTTTTTACAATGGAGCACGTGGTGATCTGAATATTACACAGATGGCTTACAGCTCCTCTTCGTCTGCTACACATCAGCGCTGGATTGTAGATCCGGTTGCTCCTACAATAGGTGGTGACTACAGCTATTTTGTCCTGCGTAATGTTAGAGACGAGAAACAGGTTATGGACGTAAAAAACTGGAGCACATCAGAAGGTGGTGAGATAATAGGTATTGCCGGCGGTATCGGAGCCAATGAGCAGTGGTTTGCCGAATATGCCGGAAATGGCAATTGGTATATACGTTCCCGCCATAGTGGATTGTATCTTGAGATACGTAATGCTTCAAAATTCAAGAACGCCTATTTGCAGCAGGCTGCGTTCACCGGCNAAGCAAANNAGCAGTGGCGCTTCATGCCTACCNANGCCAAACTGNAACAGAGTGCTCCTGCCGCTCCTAAGGGATTGAAGGCTACCGCTCTTTCCGCTTCAGTACAATTGGAGTGGACTGCCAATAGTGAGACAGACCTTGCCGGATATGTTGTATTGCGTGCCGCAGCGACAGCTGACCCGGCACTGCCGCAGTCATGGGATGTTATAGGCCGCCTTGTGTCAGGCACCACGTTTATAGATAACAGTGCAGAGCCAGGTATTGAATATGTCTATAANCTGAAATCTGTTGATAAAAGCCGCAATNAGTCCAATGCTTCCGAGACTGTTGCNGCTTGTTATGGTGGCTATGATGCTGCACCTGCGTTGATAGCACATTACACATTCGACGCAGATGTTGCAGAGACTACAATGTCTATAGAAGATGCAACGGAAAATATCAATGATGCTGCAGTGGAGGGGACTTTGACTTTTGATGCTAATAACAAGAAGAGTGGAATGTCAGCCGTTGCTCTTTCCGGACAAGCATACCTTATGCTACCTCCAGCCTTGGCACATCAGAAGACTATGACGATAAGCCTGTGGGCCAATGTTAATGGAAAAGATACATGGCAACGTATTTTTGACTTTGGTAACGGTACGGAGCAATATTTCTTCCTCACTCCTGATAACGGTACGGAGATGAGAGTGGTATTGAAGAATGGAGGCGATGAGCAAATACTCTCCGCTTCTAAACCATCTGAAGGATGGCACCACTTTACTGTTACTCTGTCAGAAGAAAATGTTACTCTATACGTTGACGGAGAGTCTGTTGCTTCAACTTCAGACATAACAATTCGTCCTGCCGACTTTAAGCCGGTACGTAACTATATCGGACGCAGCCAATTTCCCGCAGATCCGTTACTCAAAGCCACTATAGACGATTTACAAATTTACAATGTCGCTCTGACAGCCGAGCAAGTAAAGGCAGTCATGAATGGTGATATCCCAACCTCTGTGACCTCTGTTGGCGGAATGTCCGGTACGGATGTTCAGTATAATATATATAATGTGTCCGGACAAAAGGTTTCTTCACGCTATGCTTCTGACAGCGGCAATAGCCTGAAAGTTGTTACGGGCAATGACATACTTATCTATAAGGCAAGACCTTAACAATCGGTAAAAATAACTACAAAACTGTATAACAATGAAGAAGTTGATAATTTCGCTTTTCGCTCTTGTTTCATTGCAGGCGATGGCGCAGGCACCAACTGTTACAACTGATACACGTTTCGCCAGAGGTTCGACAATGGCATTCGGACGTGCTACATTTGTTGCCAACGGCTCCACAATTGTAGAGCGTGGTTTCTGTTGGAGTGCTGATACCAAAGAACCCACGGTTGATGATAACATATCAAAGGTTACATTGTCAAGCAACGGTCTCATCTATTGGATGAAGAATATGCAGCCTGCCACGAAGTATTATGCTCGTGCATACGCCAAAGCTTCTGATGGTTCTATTGGCTATGGTAATGTCGTGAAGATTGTTACCTTGCCACAAGGACGTATTGCCTGGAATTATGATGATGCCGGCAATGATGCGGAGAACAACCGCATCAGTAACGCTACAAAAGAGTGTGTAGACTATTGGAATAGCCTTACAAGTATTTCTGACCTCACTCTCAGTGTNCATTATANTANTGGCGTGCCAACTGNCGACTGTTCCTATGGTNGTTGGANCAGGGTAGGTTCCAANTCCTCCTATCAGAGGACTGGCACTATAATGCATGAGGCGCTACACGCTATTGGTGTCGGTACGTGTGACCTTTGGTATGGTGCTTCTTCTCCGTTGCGCTCCGGCTCCGGTACCGGACAGTGGCTTGGTGACCGTGCTACCGATGTAGTCCGCTTTTTGGATAATAATGCTGCCGCTGTACTTAACGGTGATGGTACACATCTCTGGCCGTATNGTATAAACGGTGCTCATGAGGACAACGGCACGCAACTCCTTTATATAGGCAACAGCCTTATTGCGCAGGCTGTGTGTGAAGACGGTTTGCCACCTACCTACAGTCATTCGCTTGGTCTGCCATATTACGCTTTCGACCAAGAGGATGATGTTAAATATTATATCAAGAACGAGAGTCCGACATACGGGTTGTATAGTTCTTTCCTTGTAGAGGATGCGTCACATAACCTCAGATGGCAGACCATGACGGCCGAAGAAGCCGCTAACAATGATGCTGCGGCATGGTATGTGACATTCACACCTGATAATCAGTACTATCAGTTGCGTAATGCTGCTACCGGATATTATATGACGTATGCCGCTTCCGGTGTTGATGGTGTCAAGACCGTAGAACGTACAACAGCAACCGCAGCAGAGAACTTCCGTCTTATGCGCTCACGTATAGATATTACAACAGAAAGTGGTGGAATTGTAACTCCACAGCGAGGCTATTGGGTTATACACAATAACACCTCTGATTGTATGGCGGCATATAATGCCGGCTCTGTAACAGTGCAGACTGTGAGCCTTGCCAACAACAGGCAACAGCAACGGTGGGTATTCCTGACTGCTTCACAGGCGGCAGACATGGAGAATGCCGGCAGCATAGCAGCACGTGACGCTTTTGCCAAGAATAAAGCTATTGTTGAAAAACTTGCCGCTACTCCTCATATCGAGCTGACAGCGGGTGCTGACAATGCCCTTGCCAATACTTTGGCAGACCTCACTGCAAAGTGCAACGCCTCTACCGTTCCTGCGGAGATACAGGCATACGCTGATGATATACTGAATGCCGGCAAGGATTTTCTAAAGCAGGTAATGGCAGCGGATATGGATGCTCCGTTTGATCTTACGTCACTTATAGTTAATCCTGATTTCGCTACAAGCAAAGACGGTTGGACGATGACAGCCGGAGCAACATATAACTATGGCGAGGTTGAGTTCTATCAGAAACTTGTCAGTGCAACACAGATATTGAAAGCAATGCCAAAGGGAACATATCGTCTCAATGTTCAGGCGTTCCAGCGTCCCGGTTCATCTACGGATGTGTATAATAACTATAAGTCCGGAAAGAATGATGTTTCAGTTATGCTGTGGTTGAATAATTCAAAATACGGCAAGGCGTATGTCAAGAATATCATGGAAGACTGTAGTTCTGTAAAGTTGAATAGCGGAGACAAGGTAATGAGCGACGGAAGCTATATCCCTAACACAATGGAAGGTGCCGCGGCATATTTCGTCAAAGGATTGTATGACAATGAAGTCGTATCATACATACCGGATGATGGCGACATAACCATATATTTGCGTGGTGCAAATAGCGATTCCAACTACTGGACGTTGTTTGATAATTTCCGTCTCTATTATTTCGGACCTCTGACAATGGACGAATTGACAGGCACTCCTGCCATTTCAGAGCAGAGTCCCGCTTATTCTTCTGATGCTATTTACAATCTTAGCGGTCAGTATGTCGGCAATTCTTTCAATAGTCTTCCTGCAGGCATTTATATTAAAGACCGCAAGGCCGTCAGAATAGCCAAGTAATTTAACATAGTATAAGCAATAAATACCAGACTATGAAAAGAATGAAACGATTATTAAGCCTTGGATTGGCGTTGGTTGTCTCTATGATGACATGGGCTGCTAATACCATAACCACTGTCGGTCAGGTTAAGACGGCAGTGACATTGACTGAAAATGTTGACTATGTAATCACTTCAGATACTCCGTTTACATCAGACGGGAGTATTAATATAACCAATACCGACCATGCGGTTGTAATATTTAAGAATGTACGTCCGAGTAAGGTCATCAGCAACTGGCTCCGTTCATATATAAAGATAAATGGCGCGACTGCTGTCAATGGGAGCAACTGTCAGGTGAAGATGTACGCCCAGGGTGCCATCATCATGCCTTACGCAAGCAATATTAAGCCGCTCACCGTTTACAGTGAGAAGAACTTTGGTGGTACATCCGTTAATGATTTCGGCCTTGAAAACAGTGGCGGTTATATGAATACCCTCACAGAAGAAAAGTTGAATAATAAGATACGGAGTNTCAAACTCAAGCGNGGATATATGGTAACTTTCTCCANCCNTGCGNGCGGCAGAGGCTACAGCCGTTGCTTTATCGCCGACAAGGAGGACCTGGAGATAGCCTCANTGCCCGCTATCCTTGNCTGTACCATNTNCTCTNACNGTGTGTTCCAATGGTACGATGCCCAAAAGAAAGGCCTGGCNAGCGANACCGATAAGGGGCGCAACAGCCTTATCACTTCTTCGTGGTGTTACAGTTGGGGCTTGGGCGAGAACCTTTTGCCTGACGCTGAGTGTGTGCCGAATCATATATATGAAGACTGGCCGTCCTCTGCGGCGTGTGGCGGCGTGACATATTCATGTCACATGAAGACCAACAATGAGCCGGGTAACTCTGCCGATGACCATCCGCAGTCCGTTGCCACGGTGCTTGGAAACTGGGAAAACCTTATGCGTACAGGTATGCGTCTGTGTTCCGAGAGCTCACACGACGGCAGTTGGGCGCATCTTCAGGAGTTCATCGACTCTATAGATGCCCGTGGATGGCGCTGTGATCTGCTCGACCTGCATTGCTATTGGCCAAGTGGTAATTTCAACAATTGGAAGTATTGGTATGACAGATTTGGCGGAAGACCTATCTGGATCTCTGAATGGGTATGGGGAGCGTCATGGAATAACAATGGAATCTTTGCTACAGACCGTAGCTATTCCATTGAAAACCAACAAAAGAATGCCAATGAACTGCAAAAGATAATACCGTGGCTCAATGCTTCTCCATACGTGGAGCGTTATGCCTATTGGAACAGCGAGGCCGATTGCTCAAAGATAATAAAAGATGACAAACTATCTATTGCGGGCGAATACTATGCCGCTATGGAGTCTGGTATAGGCTATAACAAGGCATACGAGAAGATACCTAATATACCACCGCAGTATAATCCTTCAAACCTTGCCGCCACATACAATAAGGAAGACCGCACCGTGACACNGCAATGGAGAGACAATAACGGCGAGTATAACCAAAGCATGGAGATACAGTGCAAGAAAGCCGGTACGTCGATATGGAGTACAGTGCAGACTGTGGAACAGAAAGAGGAGGCTGCCGATTATGAAGTAACAGTCAACGGTGTTGACGGTGACAAGTATCGTGTGCGTATTGTTGATGTGCTTAACAAAGAACGTTTGACAAATGAGGCTACGGCCGTAAATGAGAACATTACATACGGTGATGGCGTTACGGTCGTATCCGGTGGCGAGACCACAACAAAATACCTTGGCGGAAATATGCTTGTTAACGGAAAGTTTGACCTTGGCACTACTGATTGGACCACTGCCGCATCCACTTCACTCTCTGCGCCATATTTTCAGGTAGTACCTGTAGGCGGCATTGACGGTGACAGCTATCTGCAGTGTTATGGCAACAGTTCCTCAAAGACCGGCGAACAATCTATTATGCGCTATATGACACTGGAGCCAAACACCAGTTATTATGTTGAGGGAGCAGGCTGTTATACCGATCCTGCCAGTCAGCGTTTTCTCACCGGCATTACTAATGTGGGCATAAACAAACGTTTGGAGTTTGCCGCTGTAACGGAATGGGCCAAGCAAGGTGCGGCGTTCACTGTCACTTCCGATAATATTCTCAGCATACAGTTGCTTAATCTCGGTGGCAAGGCCATGATAGACAACCTTGTTGTTGCCAAGCTCTTTGATACTGCAGAAGAGGCTTTGGCCAATGCCAAGGAGTGCAGTATGAAACGTGTTGAGGCTTTTAAGGCTTACAATACCGCCGTGCCGCAACTCAATGCTTTGCTTGACGCGTATGTCGGCGAGGCAGGTGTCACAGCTATTGAGATAGACAATGCCGTCAATATCGCGGTGCAGTGCCTGCGTCAGCAACATGTAGCAGACTCGCTTGCATCAGACATACAGCTGATACAGACATACAGTATGCCGTCTTACAGTGATATTGTAGCTAAATATGAGGCGGTAAAAAATGTAACGGCAACCTCTTTGGCGGCTTATTATGAGGATATTGTGTCTTTGAAGGACATGGTTGCTCAGACATTTGCGTATGAATACAACAGCAATGCTATCAATAACCCTTNNTTTNCCAATAATCTTGGATGGAATTTTAAGGCAGGAACATACACAAGCGGTGACCAAAGCATAACTACTCAAGCCGGTAAAAAATGTTGGAACGCATGGTGGGCAATCTCTGCTACGGGTAATGAGGACAAGACAATGGAAATCAATCAGGCAATAACAAAATTGCCGGAGGGACTTTATGCTCTTGAATGTAAGGCGTCTACACAGCATCTATGTGAGAACGACCAACATGCTTTCATCGTTGCAGGAGAGAATACTCTCAACTCACAGCCGTTAGTACTTGGCGCTCTCGACTTGCCAAATTTCTCAGATGATGAAAAGTGGAACACCCTCACTACCCCTTATGTCTATATAGAGGCAAATGGCGGAGCAACAATAGGCTTTGTCGGTTCAAAGAAAGGAGCGGTGAATGGACAGTGGATACGCTATGCTAATCCTACCTCAGCAGGTGATAATCGTGAGGGATGGTGGTGTGCTACTGATTTTACTCTGCGTTATTGCCCTGTGAAACGTACCACAGCCGATGCAGAGGGATGGGGTACTATCTGCTCACAATATACCATAGCAGTGCCTGACGGCGTTACGTTGTATGGCATAGCCGGTATTTCGCCCGATTCATTGTTTATAGGTTTGGAGGAAGTTACGGATGGGATAGCGGCCGGTACACCTTATATATATAAAACCACAGCTGCCAATACGTTCCTTTTCCCTGAGACAGGAACAACGGTAAGTACTCCAAAGACGAATGTTAACGGACTCAGAGGCGCTTTCCAAAGCACTGCCAAGTATCCGCTTTCTGCTCTTGTATTGACAGACGGCAAGTGGAAATTCATAACGGAGCGTGTCGATGTCATAAGTTCCTATTCCGCTTATGTGCAGAAGGTGACAAACCTTCCGGTGTTGCCGGACGGATGGACAGGGGTGAAACTTCCGACAGACGGTCTTGTAAGTCCGACGGCTATAGGTGTTGTTAATGCCGATGCTACTGCCGCAGGTGGACAGCTTTATGGGGTAAACGGACAGAAAGCCACATCCGCCACCAAGGGTATTGTAGTGGGTAAAGAGAAGAAATATATCAGAAAGTAAATACTTCGGACTTTAGTTGTCTTAACAAAGTATCTCACGTTGTATTATTATCCCGAAAGGTTATCGGCCGCATTTGACAGGCAATAACCTTTCGGGATATTGTTTTCTATACGCCACGTTTATACATGCGCTAATGTGTTGAAACGCAAAATGTGAGTAGATAAGATATGCGAGTTCGGGATAAGATGATATGTTGTGAGCGGCAATTTAGCGGGTGGCTTTACAATCGCATTGCGATTGTGTTGTGAAAGCATTGCGATTGCATGGTGATCGCATTGCGATTATGTGGTAATAGCACTGCGATTGTGTGGCATGTGTTTTTTGTCGTTTGTGAGAACCTGAAAAAGGTGGCAACGAGGCCTCTCTTATTGAGGCGGAAACAGGTATAGACTACAATGTCGGAATAAAGCCCGAAAACTTTGTTTTTAGTGATGTGTGCGCCCACAATAGTTGATGTATATCAATTATGTAACGCAAAAGATAAAATCTTATGAAAATTGTTTGCGCACACAGTATAAACATTGTATCTTTGCATCGTCGAAAAGAACAGTGGTTCCGAAGACATCAGNTAAAGAAACAAATTCGGATACGGGCGCTATGTCGCCTTATCAAAATAAAGAAAGATTGTGGAAAGGAAATTACTGAAGAGGTAAAAGATATAGGATTTCAAAAAAATATTATCGAAAGGTAAGGAGAGATAAGTTTAGGTTAGTGGAAATATAGAAATAGGTAATAGTGAAATCACGGCGTNAGCCGCATTAAGGTAACAAGGGATTGTACAAAAGGATAACAAATGTTTGACGCGGTCGTAAGGGGTATGGGAACGGTTTCTTGAACCGCTACCCTCCCGAAAGACGGTCAGGCATCATAGAAGGAATATTGTTTAGGTTAGTAGATATAATAGATTTAGGTTTTAGTTATTAGGTTAGAAAAGATTGTTTAATTTCTAAACGAATTTTACATGCGTCGCGGCTCGTGAAGAGTAACGGCGCATTTTTTGTGCCATTTCTTGTGTAATTGGAAAATAATGACTAATTTTGTCCACTGAAATACAGTTGCGGCCTTTTGTTATTCCGGTATTTCCATAGGCTGCGATAAGGTTTATTTTTATATAATGATGAAATTCAAGCAACGCTTAACAGACTGTTTTGTCAATAAACAAATGTTTTATTGTTCTCCGGCATTGGCTCTGTTGTGGAACCTCGCCATAGTGTATTTAATGTATATGCTGTGCCGTATATTGTATATAGCGGTGAATTGGGGTACTTTCGGAGAGAGTTTCTCGGCTCTCAGTATTTGTGACCTGTTGCATGGCTCACTGCTTTTCGATTCTTCGGCCATATTGTATACCAATGCCCTTTACGCTTTGCTAATGCTGTTGCCGCTACATTACAAAGAGAGTGCTTTGTGGCAGAAATGGTGTCGTAGGCTGTTCCTTGGTGTTAATGGCCTTGCCGTGATAATAAACCTTGTCGATGCCGTTTATTTTATCTACACCGGACGGCGCACCACGAGTACGGTTTTTCACGAATTTCAGAATGAGAGTAATCTGTTTTCTGTCATTTTGGAATCAATAGTGTCGTATTGGTATCTTGTTGTTGCGGGTATAGCGATGCTGATGGCTATGGGACGCCTGTATGTCAGACCACGTCCTGTTAGCTTTGCCGGCACTCCGGCACGCTATGTGAAATACTATATCGTGCAGTTGCTCTGCCTGTTGGTGTTCATTCCGTTCTGTGTTGCCGGCATGCGCGGAGGCTTTACCACCGCCGTGTGCCCTATAACGCTCAGTAATGCCAATAAATATGTAAACCGTCCTGTTGAGGCGGCGATAGTGTTGAACACGCCGTTCTCATTGATTCGCAGTACCGGAAAGGACGTTTTTTATAATCCGGGGTATTATACGGAACAGGAATTGAATCATATTTATTCGCCGGTGCATAATGCCGGCAAACCAATGACAAACACATTGCGTAAGCGTAAGAATGTGGTTGTGCTGATAGTGGAGAGCTTCGGCAGGGAATATATCGGGGCTTATAACGAAACACTGGAAGATGGACACTATAAAGGCTATACTCCGTTTGTGGATAAGCTGTTGGGACAGTCGCTGTCGTTCGACTATACATTTGCCAATGGGCGCAAGAGTATAGACGGCATGCCGTCTATACTGTCCGGTATTCCGCATTTTGTAGAGCCGTTTTTCCTTACTCCCGCCTCTTTGAATAGTGTCAGTGGCCTTGCGGGTGAACTGGGGCNCTGCGGNTATTCGTNAGCATNCTNCCATGGTGCGGAANACGNCAGTATGGGTTTTGAGNCANTTGCCAAGACAACCNGATTTCAGCATTATTACGGGCGCACAGAGTATGATGCAGACCCGCGTTTNAATGGCGATAAGGATTTTGACGGTATGTGGGCCATTTGGGATGAGCCTTTCCTGCAATACTACGCTTTGAAGATGACAGACATGAAACAACCGTTTGTTACAGCCGTCTTCACAGCCTCCAGCCATCACCCCTATAAGATACCGGAGGAGTATTCCTCGCAGTTTGATTTACCTGCCGAGAGCGACAATCCTATACATAAGTGTATAAGATATACGGATATGTCGCTACGCAAATTCTTTGAGACGGCAGCACGACAGCCGTGGTATAAGAATACTATCTTTGTGTTTACGTCAGACCATACCAATATAAACGACCATCAGGAGTATGCCACTGACCTCGGACTGTTCGGCTCTCCGATATTCATTTTTGACCCGTCGGGAGAGTTCCCGCGCGGNCGCNGTNATACCGTTGCCCAGCAAACGGACATAATGCCTANNGTGCTTGGGTATCTTGGTTATGGTAATCCCTATGTAGCTTTCGGCAAGGACTTGCTACATACCTCTGCACAAGAAGCCTGGGCGGTAAACTATAACAGCGGTATATACCAATATGTGAAGGGCGATTACGTTATACGCTTTGACGGAAACGAAATAGTAGGGGGGTATAATTATAAAAAAGACTGGTTTATGGTGAAAGACCTGAAAGATGAACCTGCCTGTAAGACACGTTTCAGGCGTATGGAACGTGACCTGAAAGGTATAATACAAAGCTATATGACACGCATGACGGATAACCGTTTGGTTATCTCTCATAATGATAAAAGATAACACAGCGGCGGCAACAGTTCTGCATTTGAGTACTGTTGCCGCCGTTATTGCTTTTTGTAGATAATAATCTACTGCCGTTATCTTTNCGCTATTGTNTTGTAAGGTATTCCACTACCTGCTCCGCAAACGTTTTCATGCCGGCCACAGAGGGGTGCCCCTGCTGTTTGTTTATGCTTTTAAGGTCTATGCACGGTATGGCATAGTGCCGGCAGATGGTATGCACAGACTCGTTTATTTCGTCCCTCAGACCGTCGTTTAATATGAAAACGATTTTGGCTGTGGGATAGTTCGCTCTGAGGTCGTATAGCAGTTTCGCCATGGCCGGACGGAAATAATACAGTTCCTTTGTCTTCCAGTTGCCATAGACATATTCTCCAGTCTGTGCTCCCGCCCAACTGTCGTTGGTGCCTCCGCATACAAGTATGACATCCGGATTGCCTAATTTGTTGCTACGAGTAATGAAAGCACGGTCGGAATAGTCTGCGTGTATGCCGTTCTTGTCTTTATATCCCGTGTAGCATATAGTGGAACCGGAGTAGGAGTTGTTTACCTCCAGCGTGGCATCCATGGCCGTGAGTACCTGATGCCACCATGTCTGTTCTACATTGTGCACGTCATTACGGCTGTTCAGAGCCTTGTTTTCTGTTTTAAATATGCCTTGAAGCCGCTTGAACGTGTTGCCCGAATTCTTTTAATAGCAAAGGAAACAACAGCGTCAAACTCTAAACAATATCCATTATTTTTAATAAGCGAAATGATAAAATTGTGGTTATCATTTGTCTGAATTTTCAAGTAAGCAATAGCATGCCCGTTGTCTTGTAGCACATAACTCGTTTCTGTTTTATTTTCAAAAATTTTCAGAAGAGGTTCTCTGAACTCATCTTCTTCGTGCTCAAGGCTTGGACGGTAATGATTTATCAATTCCGAATTATTTAGTTCTGCAATCATACTAGCCGAAACCTCGTTAGCAGGTTGGAATTCAAGCGGTTCAATGTTCGCAAAATAGTCAATATCTTGTGAAATATCCCAAAGGTTTTCGTAAGAGCAACATCTGAAACCGCAGCCGTTCATAAAGAGTTGTTCAAGATCACGATGATGATTGTCCACTACAACCTTAAATGTAGTGGCACCCTGTTCGCCGTA
>WFLX010303995.1_pt1 | contig 14736 bp, 14 predicted proteins | sample 4967041 | NCBI WGS metagenome assembly WFLX01 (sample SAMN12857096, study PRJNA449069) | gut metagenome | isolation source: stool from male and female vole | host: Microtus ochrogaster | place: USA:Florida | collected 2017
CTACTCCGTCATCTATAAGGCCATCGAGGAGGTCAAGGATGCTATGGAGGGACTGCTTGCCCCCGAAATCAAGGAGGAGATCACGGGAACGGCCGAAGTGCTCCAGACCTACCACATATCGAAGGTCGGCACCATTGCAGGCGCTATCGTGCGCGACGGCAAGATCAAGCGCGGCAGCAAAGTGCGCGTGATCCGCGACGGCATCGTGATCTACACCGGCGAACTCGGCTCGCTCAAGCGCTTCAAGGACGATGTCAAGGAGGTCATCTCCGGCTACGACTGCGGCCTGTCGGTGCAGGGCTACAACGACATCCGCGAAGGCGACATGATCGAGGGCTTCGAGGAAGTCGAAGTCAAGAAGACGCTCTGATGAAATACTATCTCAACTTAGGCAGCAACTTAGGCAATCCGCGCCTCAACCTCACCCGCGCCATGAAGGCGGTTGGCGATGAGTTCGGACCCTATGAGCTCTCACACGCGGTCGAGTCGGAACCCCAGGGTTTCGACTCGACCCGCATGTTTATGAACATCGGCCTCTCCTTTGAGTCCGATCTTGACCCGGAAGAGGTCTTGGAGCGCCTGCAGGCCATCGAGAAGCGCATATCGCCCGCACCTCACCGCCGGGCCGACGGCAGCTACGCCGACCGTATGATTGACATTGACATAATAGCTGTGGACGACCTCGTCATCGACACCCATCATCTCCACGTACCCCATCCCCGCATGGCCGGGCGCCGCTTCGTGATCGAACCAATGGCCGAGCTCGCCCCCGGCTGGCGCCACCCGCGCACAGGCCTCACCTGCGCCGAAATGCTCTCCCGCCTCCCCTGACCATAGTTTACTCCCTACTCACTATTCACTACTCCCTACTCACTACTCACTATTCACTATTCACTATAACCTCCTCCCAAAGTAAGCCATGCAGCTAATCTTCAATCGCCACCGCCTCCTCTTGGAGGCTGACAACCGTCCGGCCCGCGTCATCTCATCGCCAGACGGCTGGATGTTCCGTCCCGACACCAAAAACGATGACTGGGGATGCATGGCCGTCTCCGATGAGGAGGCCGAGCGCCTGGGCCGTCCCGANGGACGCNGCNGNGTGGAACTCCGCGAATGTTATCCCCTGCTGNNNGAAGANGTGTGGCAGCTCGCCGTCAAAGGGGCCGAACTGATATGGTGGGAGCAGCACAGCCGTTTCTGTCCCGTCTGCGGGGCCCGTATGGAGCGTGCAACAGACATCTCGCGCCGCTGCCCGCAATGCGGTTGGGAATCCTGGCCCGCCATGGCTCCTGCAGTGCTCGTGCTCGTCACTAAAGGCGACAAGGCCCTCCTGGTTCACGCCGCCAACTTCAGGCGCCCCGACATGCACGGCCTCGTAGCCGGATTCGTGGAGACAGGCGAGAGCCTTGAGGAGTGTGTAGCGCGCGAGGTGAAAGAGGAGACCTCCCTTCAGATTGAAGACGTACGTTACTGGGGCTCGCAGAGCTGGCCCTTTCCATCGCAGCTCATGATAGGGTNTACAGCCAAGTGGAAGAAAGGGAGCGTGCGCTTCGCCGACCACGAGTTGACCTCCGGCACCTTCTTCACCCGCGACAAACTCCCCGAGCTCCCCACCCTCCCCTCCTTGGCGCGCCGCATGATTGACGCCTGGCTCGCCAGAGAAATATGATGAATCCCGAAGATAAAATAATTGGGAAAATATTTGCGGATTTCGGGGGAATTGTGTAACTTTGCACCTGCAAAAGCCAAGACACGCGGCCTCGGGCCGCAGCGAAGCATTGCATTCGGGGTGTAGCACAGTTGGTTAGCGCGCTACGTTCGGGACGTAGAGGTCGGGCGTTCGAGTCGCCTCACCCCGACACCGGAAACGGGAATCAGCCTTACGGTCGGTTCCCGTTTTCAAATTGGCAGATATATATTTAAAGTTGCACTTGAAATTTTTTAAAGTGCAACTTTAAATGGCGCAAGCCGTATTATTTAACATATCTCATAATATCCTTTATCTAATATGAGAGAATGGAGAAAAATCCAGTCTGACATCTATGATGCGCTGTCAAATTATGATGTCGACGTAGACTACACTCCCAAACGGGGACGTGGATGGAGTTCTGAGTGTTCATACTTCACGGTGACAATCCACGAAGATTGGGACTCAGATGATATTGAGAACGATCTGGCCGATGTATGTGAGGAATGGGATCTTGATTTTGATTACGATTCTTATGGCTCCTTCGACCTCAATGCTGATTGGGATCGCAATGACTAATTAAAGTCTACAAGTTCAAAATATGCGACCACAATTACCGCTTGTGCAAAAAGAAGCCACGGTGAATCATTTACAAAAGTCATACGCCCACAACTTGTAGAATCGGTTCTCCAAGAGCTTTTTCAATCTGCGAGATAGTCTCAATTGTGAAATTGTGCGTTCCACGCATCCACTTGCTGATTTCAGACTCTTTCTTATCAAGCATGGATGCAAGGTCCTTCTGACGAAGTCCACGTTGTTCAAGAACAGCATGGATGCGGTCTTAAAATAAAATTTTATACATTCGTCTCGTTTGACAAGTCGAATCTCTGTTTGTTTGAAATCCAAAATTATTTTTATGATAAAAGTTTATCGTTTCTTTATTATTTAGAGCATCAACAGTAATAAACTGACAGCCGGATTGCCGATAATTTCCGTAAGTAACAGCTACTAAATCTATTATCTTGGAGCCTATACCCCTGTCTTGGTATTTCTCCGATATACCCAGATGGCCTATGTTTATAGCAGGATAAGAAGACTGGCGATTCAAGAAAGAAGCGATATCCTTATCTGTTTCTAATTCCAGATCTTCAATAAAATCGTTCTTTTCAGACTGACTCCCAATCATCAATGCATCGTTCATAAGAGTAAATGCTGCTATAATTTCCCCTGAATCTATAAATACACTGTAAGCAGAAAGATAATGTCGTTGCACGCACTCTTTGACCTCGAAATGAAAGAATTCATCAAGAGCCTCTACACCACATGAAAACGCAGACATATTTTGATAGTCTGCGTCAGTCATTAATCTTATCTGAATTTGGGAATCAATATCCAAGANGCNGGTTTNTTCCTCCACNATTAGCAATTATTCNGTTTGCATTTGCTTNTGCACNAGCTTTACGCTCTGCATTGCGATGTCGTTCTTCTGCGCTAAAATCCCCCCGGAGATGCTTCTCCAGATTACAACGGAAGCGAGCGACATCTTCTCGATCCATTGGAGGATTCGGTATTGAACGTATCATTATCTTAACTTATTACTTTACGCAAATTTANAATTTTTTCTTCAATTCACAAACTNTTGGCGAGGAAATCTACTCTTCATTTTTATAGAAACCTCCGGTAGTGGTTATTGGAACATCCGGAGTTACGTTATTGTTTATTACCGGCCGTTCAACAGCATGGAGGCTCGACTGAAGAGAATTTGCGGGAAGAGGTGGGAATTGTCGTAAAATTTCATTATATTTGCACTGCGCTGCCCGGAGATTCGCCCAGAACGGCGTTTCTCTCATTTTTTTTAAATATTACGATATTATTGTATTTACGATAAGTAACTTAACTTTAAAATATGGAAATTAAACTGACTTTTGACGAGCTGACGGCATATGTGCAGAAGCGCTACGGCCAGTCGCTGAACTTCTCCAAGGCGGGAGATGATACGCTGTGCGTCACTTTCAGCAAGAAGGTGCTGATCAAGACTATTCAAATCCCGGTCAACATCCGGTTTGAGAAGGTGACTCCCACTACGGTCACTATCTCCTACGACGGAAAAGTGTTGGGGCTGGATATGATAATAAGCGGAGCACTGAAGGCCCTCAAGTCGCTCCTGCCGGAACTGACAGAAGCCCTGACTACAAGCGAGGGCCACCATATTTCCGTAGACCTGGCACGCCTCAAACAGACCCGTTCACTCGTCAAAACCGTAGCCCTGCGCGCCGTCTCCGTAGGCGCCGACAGCCTTACTATCTCAGCGGCCCTGCTGTAACCTACTATAAAGTATGACCGTATTTAAGAAGTGGCGGTGTGTCATAATGACACACCGCCACTTCTTAAGGGAAAACGATGTCGGAATCGGTGGCCTCAAAGACCCGGGCCTGCGTCCTGAGATTCTTCAGGCGCGGGGAGGGAGGAAGGTTTCGGCTGAATAGCGGGGGCGCTGCTTCACCTCCCTGTAGATCTTGCCGACATATTCCCCTATTATGCCCAAGGAAATGAGGATAATGCCTGAGCAGAACCAGANGGACAGTATAAGGGACGACCATCCCGGTATGNTCTGCNCGCTCTCGTANCGCACCAGCACGTAGACCAGTATCCCTAAGGCGACGAGCAGGAAAATCACTCCGGCCGTCAGGACCATCCTCACGGGCTTGACCGAAAAGGAGGTAATGCCGTCCACGGCGAACGAGAGCATCTTGCGCAAGGGGTATTTCGACTCCCCCGCCATGCGCTCACGGCGGTCATAATACACTTCCGCCTGCTTGTAGCCTAACAGGGGCACGATGCCCCTCAGAAAAAGGTTGCGCTCACGATATTGCGCCAGGTCGCGCAGAGCGCGGGCGCTCATCAGCCGGAAATCAGCATGATTGTAGACGCTCTTCACCCCCAAGGATTTCATAAGACGGTAGAAGGCAAGGGCTGTGTTGCGTTTGAACCATGTATCGGTGTCGCGCCGCGCGCGCACGCCGTATACGATGTCTGCCCCTGCGGCATATCCATCCACCATCTTCTCAATTGCGGCGGTGTCATCCTGCAGGTCGGCATCGATGGAGACGGCGGCGTCGCAAAGGGGCGCCGCCGCCTCCAGTCCGGCCATGAGGGCATTCTGATGCCCGACGTTGGCCGCCAGGTTAAGCGCGGCCACGCGGGGATTCTCCTCCGCAGCCCGGGAGAGCAACCGCCAGGTCGCATCGCGGCTGCCGTCATTGACATAGAGCGCGAAACTCTTTTCGGAAACTTTGCCGCGCTCAATCAGCCCCTTGATCAGCCCGTCGATGGCAGGCACTGTCATGGGGAGCACTTCCTGCTCATTGTAGCAGGGGACGACGATGGCCAGTACAGGGAGGTCTGCGGAGTTCATAACATCGGGAATCAGTTCAGACGGGTGAGTGTCACGCAGTCAATCAGCGCGTGATTGGTGCGGATGTTCATATTCTCGTTCTCCGGGAGCAGGGTGAGCGTAAGCTCATGCTCGCCCTCGGGGAGCTCGGCTATGACGCTGTTGGAGGTGCCCCAGTCATTCCAGTTGCCCCGTCCGCGCTGCGGCATCACCACAGTGCCTATCTTCTTGCCATCCAGGAGCAGGGTGCGGATAGCGCACTTGTTTTCCGTGTTCACGGGGCCGTTGCCGTTGGCGAAGCGCACAGTGACAGCATATCTTCCGGCCTCAGGCACCATCACGGGCACGGTGACAGCCGGCTTGCCGTGGTCGGTCTCGGCAAACCCTGCGCCTCTGAATCCGGCAAAAGGCTCCGAAGCCGGATAGCTTACCTCTTCAGATACCATTTCGGTATTCTCACCGGGCACCTGGAAGACGAATGCGGGACGAGTGGAACGAGGTTCGGAGGCAAACGACTCAACGCCGCTGTCATCTACGCCGATCACCTGGTATTCGCCCGGCTCCGTGGCATCGAAGGTCGTGGAGCGTGTCCGGGCCACGCGCTCGCCGTCGCGCAGCACGATATAATGGTTGATGTACTCAATCGGGTTCCATGCCAGCTCCGAGCCTTCAAGCCAGGTTATCGGAGTCAGCGGGGCTTTCGCGTTGGGCACATTGTTGACCTTCATCGGCTCGATGTCCTGATTGTCCATCACGATGCGGACATCCATAGTACCCTTGGCCTTCTTGGCCGGGATGAACGGCTCCTGCTTCTTGCCGTTGACAGTAAACTCCTTGATTTTGTCGCCATAGCCCTCGACAGTGATGTTGAGTGTCGCGTCACGGTACTTGAAGCCGTCGAGCGACCGTGTGGCCGCCATCGCCTTGGGCACGAAGGGATTGAACGCCAGTCCATCCTTGCGGAAGTCGATTCCGAACAGAATCTTGTGCGTAAGGGCGATATTTCCGCTCAGGCACCACAGCATGTTGGAGGAATTCAGCTCCGTGGCGATGTCGCCGTTGTCAAGATTGAGATTCTCCTTATTAGTAGCGAAGAGGGCCGCAGGGCGGAACACGGAGCCGATGGCCTGCATCACACCATCCTCATTGCCGGTCTTGGCGCTCGCCAGACCCCACCAGGAGGCCACCCAAGGCCATAGGCCGTTGTTGTGGTAAGAGGGCATGTCGGCAATCTGAGGATAGAAAATCGGAGGACCGAACGGAGTGACAGGCATGCTCGAGGAGAGCGTCTTGGCCCGCTCCTCGGGTGCGATGTCCCACATGATAGCCAGGGCCTCGCCGAGATTCTCCGCGCGCGGATTGGTGATCAGATTGTCGCGGCCGTAGAGATACATTGCGTAATACCCCTTGTCGTCGAGCCACAGCCGGTCGTTGATGGCCGCTGCAATTGCGTCTGACTGCGCCTGCGCCTCCTTGGCCTCCTTCTTGTGGCCNAGANCCTCGGCCATCTCGGNGAGCACGTGCCAGGCCTGCGCGTGCACAGCGGAGGTGGAGAGNGTCTGNGTGGTATAGATGTCGGCCGTCTGCATCCACTTCGGGTGGCTCTGCTCGCGCCAGTCGATAAACGAGGTCTCCCCCTTCACAAGCCCCGTATTGGCATCATAGACCGTCTTAAGGTCATCCTCGAGCGAGCGCTTCACTATGGGGTATACATATTTCAGCCAATCCTTGTCGCCCGTCACCTTATACACCTCCCATGCGGCCACGGCCCATATCATGCGGTCGCTCGACACGGGCCAGGCACCTCCCGAGCCGGTATCCTGGATGATGCGCCCCATGGGGTCCACCTTCTTCATCAGCGATATGCGCGCCGCCTCGGGCTGCATATAGGCCATTGAGAGCAGGATCGAATAGCTGACATCGCGCGTCCACACCCCGGCCCACTCCTTGCCTGTGCGCAGGGTAGTGTCCGGCTCCACGGCATTGACCATCTCATCGAGGCCCATGTTATAGATAGCCGTATGCATGCGGTTGGGGGTGCGGAGCTGCGGATAGGCCGAGATGTCATTTTTCAGCCTCCACTCCTTATCAATAGGCATGAAGAATCCCGGGGTCGCGCTGTAAGTTGACACTATCTCCGTCCCTGAGGGGGCTGTGGCGAAAAATTCTCCCTGGGTGATGGTGTCGCCATGCCAAGTGTAGGCATCCGTGGCTACTATTACCTCNGCCGATGNAGGAATTGCTGCGGCCAGGCATGCTAATGAANGGNNAATCTTGTCAGTCATTGNTTGAANNGTTGGTGAGCTGGGTTTNTATGCAAGACCCCCGGGACATAAAAAATTTTAGGAGGTGGAGTCTAAATTTTTGCAAAAATAATCATTTTCCCCCGTAATCCCAAACTATTGTCCAAATCCCGGGATTTTTTGGCGCCGCGAGCTGTCAGAAAGGATGGTCAGTGAAGCGGGTACCCCCGACTTCGGCCGCGAACCGGGGGAATCCGCCGGCATACATCCCTCCGGTGCGCATGCGCACCACCTCTTCAGCCCCCATTAGGAGCTGCTGGTCAACAAAGGTCTTCATCCATGTGTCATCCCCCTTGTCGCGGTTCAGGTCCGTGTGGCCTATGTCGCCCTCCACTATATAAATGCGCGGATCCACTCCCCGGATATGCTCCAGGAAGCGGCGGCTGTCGCTCGTTACCAGTATGCGCGCATCCTTGGGGAAGCGCGCCGCGATTCGCTTGAATTCCTCTGTCACCTTGTCAAGCAGCGCCTTGCTCTCCTCCTCATCGAGCACTTTGTCACACCAGTCAGTGAAGTCGCCCAGCAGAGTCAGGAAACGAGTGGCGATGGCCCGGTATCCGGACCCGAGCCGGGCCTTGTGGCGCGCCACCTCCCTGCCAAGGGCCTCCGAGGGGCGGAACAGCTCGCTGTAGAGCTGCGCGTAGCCGCCCCGGGCGCTGTCGGCGTTGGTATAGAGATGCAGCTGCGGCTTGCGCACAGCCAGGGCGGCGCGAAGGCGCAGGAGGCTTTGCCGCTCATTCATATCATCGATAACCACCGCCCTGGAGTTAATCCTCGACCGGCTGATTTCCCCGGGGGCTATGCGCCAGTCTACGGCCGCCGGCACAAGATAGTCAGTCAGCGGGAAGGGCTGCGTCCAGTATATGTAGAAGGGTATGCCACGGCTGCGGCACTCCCGGTAGGCAGTCAGAATGCCACGCAGGCGGTCAGTGATTCCGCCGTGCCATATCTCGCCGTCAAGCATGCAGACCACACCCGGGCGCGCCAAGGGCTCGGGACGGTCATGATAAAGCCGCGAGTCCACGTCCCGGTCGAGCGACGACGGGGCCGGACGCCCCAGGCGCACGAACAGCGTCCCGCGCAGGTCGGCCATCAGACGCACCGTGTCGTAGCAGAACGCCCTTACCGCCTGGAAGGGTCTGCCGCCGTAACGCCGCCCGAGGGCGCCTATTATTTTCTTAGGGTTGTATTGCACGTCGGGGGTGAGGTATTAGTGAGTAGTGAGTAGTTATTAGTGAGGAGGTGGCGGGGGTAGAGGATGACAAAAGTAAGCAAAAAAATCGGTATTCGCAATTTTCCGGCCACTAAATCTTGCCCCGCTCAGAAAAAATCATTAATTTTACAAGTTAATTAACCATATCATGACATTGAAAACGATTTTTTTAGCCGGAACAGCCGCGCTATTCACCGCTCTGCCCTCACTGGGCGTGCGCGCGCTGGAGACTCCGCGCACCGTCACGCAGCCTGACGGGACACAGCTGGCTGTGAAACGCGTCGGCGATGAGCGCTCACATTTCCTGCTCACCTCCGACGGCTGCCTGCTCGCCGAGCAGGATGGACTCTACACTTTCGGCACCCTTGACGCGCGCGGGCGCGTTGTGTCGACCGGGGTTCAGGCTTCCGGGCCTATGGCGCGCACTGCCGCGCAGAACGCCGTGGCTCTGCGCATGAGCGATGAGGCGCTCCGCGCCGCCTCGCGCAAGCGCGCAGCGTCAGCAAAGCGCGCAATAGCCCAGACCGGGCTGGGACGCTTCACTTCATCCTATCCACGCACGGGCGACATCAACGCCCTCGTCATTCTCGTGGAATACAAGGATGTCAAGTTCACCCTCGATGACCCCAAAGCCTACTTCGATGAGATGCTCCACAAGGATGGCTTCTCGCAGTATGGCGGCACCGGGTGCGCCGTGGAGTACTTCCGCGAGCAGTCTCTGGGCCAGTTCAATCCCCACTTCGACCTCTACGGCCCTGTCACCCTGCCTAACAACCGCCGTTACTACGGAGGCAATGACGCATACGGCAACGACCGCTACGCGGAGGAGATGGTGGTAGATGCCGTAAAGGCCCTTGACCCTCAGNTGGATTTCTCCAAGTATGACAACGATGGAGACGGCGTCCTCGACAACGTGTTCATCTTCTANGCCGNGCAGNGCGNGGCCTCCTACGGCCCCTCAGAATCCGTATGGCCCCNCTCCTGGGACCTCTCTTCGGCCGGGCAGAGCTTCANGGTNGACGGCGTGACGGTCAACTCCTACGCCTGCACCAACGAATGGGAGCAGAACCGCCCCGACGGCGTGGGCACCTTCATCCACGAGTTCTCGCATGTCATCGGCCTCCCCGACCTCTATGACACCTACGGCGACCTCCTCTGCACCCCCGGCTCCTGGTCGGTGCTCGACTACGGCCCTTACAATAATGACGGCTGCACGCCTCCCAACTATTCCGTGTTCGAGCGCAACGCCATGGGATGGATTGAGCCCCGCGTGCTCGACGGCCCCTCCACGGTGACCCTCAAGCCTATCGCCACCAATGAGGCAGCAATCATCCAGACCCCCAAGACCAACGAGTTCTTCCTCTTCGAGAACCGTCAGAAGGAGGGATGGGACAAGTATCTGCCCGGCCATGGCATGCTGATATGGCACGTTGACTTCAACCAGAGCGTATGGGACGACAATTCAGTCAACAACTCCTCCTCCCACCAGTATGTGGAGATAGAGAAGGCCAACGGCGTCTTCAGCAGCGACGACAACTCCGTGCTCGCCGGATGGGCATGGCCCGGCACCGCGCATGCCACTGAATTCACCGATTCCTCCAAACCCTCCATGAAGACCTGGGCCGGCCAGGGACTGGGACTCCCCGTCACCGGCATCACTGAGAAGGATGGCCTTATCTCCTTCATGGTGGCCGGAGGATACTGCCCCTTCGAGGCCCCGGTGGCCCTGACTCCCGCCAATGTCGGCGTGGACTGGTTTGAGGCCGCCTGGGAACCCGTAGAGGGAGCCACAGACTATCTTCTGACCGTCAAGGCTATCACCGAAGGAAGCGCCGAGGAGACCCACTCAGCCGACATGGGCTCGGGCAAGACTTTCCGCCTCCCTGACGGCTGGAGCTCCTCCTCCACCGAAAACTATTCCACCACAGGCAACTACGGCCAGACCTCCCCTTCATATAAGATGGCCAAGGATGGCGCATATCTCGAGTCGCCCATTTTCGATGCNGACGTTCTGTCAATCNCATTCTGGTATAAAGGCCNGANCTCCGCAGNCTCCGTCCTGACTGTCGAAGGCCNCACCTCCGAGGGCGAGTTTGTCACTCTGGATGCCATCATCCCCGCCAAGAATGCTGCCGAGAACTACGTAATTGACAACATCCCCGCTGGAATCCGCGCCGTGCGTTTCGTCTACTCCAAGTCCACAGGCAACCTCGCCCTGGATGATGTCGAGATTGTCACCGGCGGCGACGGCGTGGCCATTCTGCCCGGCTACGACAATGTCTCCACCTCCGGCATGACCTCAATGATTGTCTCGGGTCTGGATCCCGCAGCCAAGGGATATTCCTATATTGTCAAGGCCACTGACGGCACATATACCTCCGCACCCTCCGATGAGGTCGAGGTAGCCCTCTCCTCCACCGGCGTGGCAGCCGTGGCAGGCGATGTCACTATCCGCANCGANNGCCGCAATGTGCATGCCGACGGATGCGCTGAGANCACCGTANGNGACATCGCCGNACGCATCGTCAGCNGCGGCTCAGNNNCCGCCCTCCTCCCCTCGGCCGGAATCTACGTGGTCAAGGCCGGCGCGAAGACCCTCAAGGTGGTCGTGCGATAAGACCCGGCTCATAATCTTTTATGAGATAGAATAAAATGAACCCCCTGAGGGGTGAAAGCGTTTTAAACATAGGATGCGCCGGGCGCATCCTATGTTTTTTTACACATATTCATTACTGATTTCATATTCATTACTGATTTATGGAGTATTCTTTTCATTTCGACCACTATAATATCAATGTGGCAGACCGTCAGCGCAGCCTCGACTTTTATCGCAAGGCCCTCGGCCTCGAGCCGGTCGGACATATGGACGGCCCCGACGGAGCCTTCACTATCGACTATCTCGGCGATGGCACGACAGGCTTCCGTCTGGAGATTACCTGCCTCAGGGACCATCCCGGAGCCTATGAGCTCGGAGAGAATGAGACCCACCTCGCCCTGCGCCTCAATCCGGGGCAGGACTACGACAAGGTGCGTGAGTGGCATCGCGAAATGGGTGTCATCTGCTTTGAGAACCCCTCGATGGGCATCTACTTCATCGAAGACCCCGATGGCTACTGGATTGAGATACTGCGCGCCAAATCGTGATAATGCGACGGGAAATATAATGAAACAAAAATACAACATTTCCGAATTGCGCAGCTAAATATCCACATAATCAACAATTTACAACCAAAATAACACCCCGCGGCCATGAAAGCCGAAAAAAATTCAGAAAGAAATTTTAACTTTTTGGCTCGCAAGCGTGTTATGAAATCAAACAAATCAAAATTATCAACATCAAATCTTAAACAACTATGAAGAAGACGTTACTCGCAGTGGCCCTCCTGGGTGGAGCAGCTGCAACTTCCATGAGCGCACAGGAGCTGATGCTCCAGAAGCCTAATTTCGGTGACAACTGGTCAATCGGTCTTGACGGCGGCGTCACCACTACCCTCAACAGGCATGCCACCACCACCGGCAAGAACACCCCGTTCTTCCAGAACATGCGTGGTGCAGCAGGTCTCCATATTCAGAAGCAGATCACCCCTGCATTCGGCGTCGGTGCCGAAGGTCTCTGGGGAGTAAATACATCCTCCTGGGGCGGCGAAAAGAGCAGCACCGCATTTGACAGCCAGTATGTAGGCGCTTACGGCGTAGTGAACCTCTTCAATCTCTTCAGCCCGTACAGCTCGTCGATCGGACGCGTATTCGACATCGAGGCTCAGGCAGGCGCCGGCTGGGGACATGATTACTATAACAAGGGTGTCGGAGAAGACCAGAACTACTTTGCCACCAAGGCAGGCCTGAACTTCAACTTCCACGCCAGTGACCGCGTCACCTTCTCGCTCAAGCCGAGCGTACTGTGGAACATGACAGGCACTCCCGTCAGCCAGTCCACCGCTTCCTACGACTCGCACCGCGCAGCCTTCAACCTTCTGGCCAGCGTATCAGTGGCTCTCGGCAACGGTTTCTCATACGTAGTGCCCAACTACAACCTCGATGAGATCGCAGCCCTCAACGNANANGTCANNNACCTCCGCGGCCAGCTCCNGNACGCAGCNGGNGCATNCGCCCAGATGGCTCAGAGCAACAAGAACCTGCAGGCTCAGCTCAGCGCAGCCGAGAAGCAGAAACCCGAAATCGTGAAGACCACCAACGACTTCCTCAGCACAGTCCGCTACGTGAACTTCGCAATCGGCAAGTATAACGTTCCTGCTGACCAGATGCCTAACGTGGCAGCCGTGGCAGTATATCTGAAGAACCACCCGAAGTCGACCGTTCAGATCAAGGGTTACGCTTCGCAGGACGGTCCCCTGGAGGTCAACGAGCGTCTCGCCAACCAGCGTGCTGAGTCTGTCAAGAACATGCTCATCAACAAGTATGGCATCAGCGCCGACCGCATCCAGGCTGAAGGCCAGGGCATCGGACACATGTTCGAGGAGGAGAGCTGGAACCGCGTAGCTGTCTGCATCCTTGACAACAACGCTCCCGTCAGCACTTCAACTTCCGTGACCAAGTAACGCCAAGTCAATATAGAAATCACACACACAGAGAGAAAGCCCCGCGCCGTGATGGCGCGGGGCTTTCTCTCTGTGTGTGTGATTGTGATTGTCAGACGCTCTCCTTGCGCCCCTCGGCAGCGGCGCGCGCAATGCCGTTGGCCACCACTACAGCCTCCGAAATGTGGGAGCAGATATGGTCGCCATCCATCAGGCGGTCGATATGCGCATGGCGCAGGGCCTCCTCCACATGCTCGTTCACGCCCGAGAGGACAATATGGATGCCCTCGGCATGCGACGACTCAATCAGAATCTCGAGGTTATGGATGCCCGTCGAGTCTATGAAGGGCACTTTGCGCATGCGTATGATGCGCACCACAGGCTTCTCGCGCATGCTGTGGCGCACCACCTCATCAAACTTCGTGGCCGCCCCGAAGAAGAAAGGGCCGTCTATCTCATACACCGACACGCCCGGGGCGAGGTCGAGCACCTCGTGGGTCGTCAGGTCCGTGCCGTCGGCCGCGTCAAGCTGGCGGCCGTAGACGCGCACCGTGGTGTTCTGGGTGACGCGCTTGAGAAATAGCACGATGGCCAGGAGCATGCCGATCTCAATGGCGATGGTGAGGTCGAATATCACCGTCAGCAGGAAAGTCACTATCAGCACCGACACATCGCCGCGCGGATTGGAGAGCATGCCGCGTATCACCCTCCAGCCGCTCATATTGTAGCTTACCATTATCAGCACCGCGCCCAGACATGCCATAGGCACGAGATTGATCAGCGGCATGGCGAAGAGGAAGATGAGCAGGAGCACCACAGAGTGTATGATGCCCGCAACGGGCGTGCGCCCTCCGTTGGAAATGTTGGTCATGGTGCGCGCTATTGCGCCCGTCACGGGTATGCCCCCGAAGAAGGGCACCACTATGTTGGCCACACCCTGGCCGATAAGCTCGGTGTTGTTGTTGGTGCGCCCTCCCGTCACACCGTCGGCCACCGTAGCGCTGAGCAGCGACTCAATGGCTCCGAGCATGGCGATGGTGAAGGCAGAGGGGAGCAGCACATTGATGGTCTCCATGCTTATCCCTATCCATTCGGCATGAGGCAGCGAGGAGTCGAGAGCGCCGAAACGGTCGCCAATCGTGACTATACCCTCCACGCCGCAGAAGCTCTTGAGGGCCCACACGGCCACCGACACCACTATGATAGCCGTCAGCGCCCCCGGCAGCTTGGGTGAAATCTTGGGAGTCAGTATTATAATGAGCAGCGAGCCGACCCCCACAAGGGTTGTGGCGAGATCAAGCGTGGCGAAATGGCGGAAATACACACCCCACTTCGATATGAAGTCAGCCGGCACCGGGCCGGAGATCTTGAGGCCGAAGAAATCAGGCATCTGGGTGGAGAAAATAGTCAGGGCGATGCCGGCCGTGAAACCTACCACAATCGGATAGGGGATGAATTTGATCACCGTGCCCAGTTTGAAAAGTCCCATCATCACCAGTATGCACCCGGCCAGGAATGTGGCGATGGCCAGGCCTTGAAGGCCGTAGAGCTGGATGATGTTGTAGACAATTACAATGAATGCTCCCGTCGGGCCGCCGATC
>WFLX010004401.1_pt1 | contig 14730 bp, 7 predicted proteins | sample 4967041 | NCBI WGS metagenome assembly WFLX01 (sample SAMN12857096, study PRJNA449069) | gut metagenome | isolation source: stool from male and female vole | host: Microtus ochrogaster | place: USA:Florida | collected 2017
TATTAATTTTGAATTTAGAATTCTTTTAGGATGCCCAATAGACAATGATGAATTATCAATGATAAATTAAGATCACACAATACACGAAAGACACTATAAACTATACTACAAGAAGATACTTGGAAAACANACACAGCGCCTTAATCGGATGCTTTAAAGACACACAGAAAGACACAATACCTGAAAGACACACAAAGATACCTTAAAAATTGCCTTAATCGAATTGATATTATACTGAAAAACACAAGATCCTTAATCTAATTTACAATATATAAAACCCTTAATCGAAAATAATACTGTGAAAAAATGCTCCCGCTTTCGAATCGAAAGCGGGAGTGTTTTTTTGCCTACTGGGCTACTTACCATTCTTGGGCATTAGAAGTCTTTTCTTTTAGGATTATANATTATGAATCTTTATTCGTCAGGGGTATTGGATGTGCGGTTGTTGTAGACAGTACGAATAGACACGTTGAGCATTTCTGCTATTTCCGCACTCTTCGATATGCCAAGACGACGAAGAGCGTAAATACGAAGTTTCGTATTGAGAGTCTTTGTTTTTGCAATTGATTCTGAAGAAACTCGGCTATCTTCAGCCACCGTCTTATTATATTCTTCTATAAAATCTGGATAAATATAAAGCACAGTCTTGTCGAAACTTTCATAAAAGCCCTGATATTGCTCCTTTATCAGTTCCGGATCATTGATTAGAATACCAAGATCGTCAATCTGCTTTCCCTTATATTTCTTAAGCAGTTTCTTTCGGTATCCTTCGAGCGCATTAATATATTGAGTGGTGAGTTTGAACGCGTATGCAAGAAGATTAAGTTTTTGCTTATTAGCATCATTAAGTTCATTGTTGGCTTTTTCCAAGCTTTTGATAGCCTCATCTCTCTCCTGCACCGACAACTTCAACTCGCTATTGGCATCTTTCAGAAGATTGCGCATCTTCTTGAGTTTGACGAACTCTACCACTATGAAAATAATACTGAAACTCAATATAATAGACAGAGCACCTAAGATAATCACATAAATAGAAAGACGATGATCCCGCTCTTCCAGTTCCTCACGGTAGGCATCTCTGACTGTGGGGAGAACATTAGAAAGATTCACCATCCGATAACGATTATGATAGCGGTTGGCCTGGTCAACAGTATATAACAGATAATTATAGGCACGGTTGATGTCGCCCTTTTCAAAAAGATAAGTTGCAAGTTCTTGAATAGCTGCTATTTCTCTATTGACAATGAGAGCATCATTGATAGCTGCTTTTGTCAAGTATTTGACCATCTCATCCGTTTGGCCCGTGGCACTATAATATCTTGCCAACCAATAAGAATTAATGGCATTTTCGCGCGATGCCCCGATGCTTTCATCTACTGCTTTTTTCAATGCATCAACATCAATCGACGAAACATCGTAACCCTCTCTATCGATAGCAGACGCAATTGGGACCCACAAAAAATCATTATTTGCCGGAAGATTCATTGACTGAATAGAGTCTCGATATTGATTGGCTTTGGCAAGATCTTCTTTCGACATCCTTTGGTTGGTATTGAGATACACCGACCTCATAGAATAAATATAAGCAAGGCTTTCGAAATATTTGGATTGCATTTCCGGGCTGAGCCTCGTGTGATCGATGCCATCCAAAAGTTTCATGGTAGAATCATATAAACCCTGCACCGTAAATATGAANGCCTCATTGAGTTTCCACTCGGTTTGAAGATCATAATCTTCCGGCCTTGAACGCTCAACATTTTTCCTTGTCTCAGCCGCATAATAGAGTGCCGAGTCGGAGTCAAAGACTAAATATTCGTCATAAAGCTGACGAGTGATTCCAAACCGCTCATTGTTTGTCTTGGCTTTTAAAAGAGTCTCACGCAACCCATTTATTCTTATTTCTTTTTCATTGACAAGATTATTATGATTCTCGATGATGGAATCGAGTTGCTGGAGAAGAGCATCATTGTTTTTGTCAATTGGTGACAAAGCATATAAATTGAATTGGCCAAACCATGTGGTCAGAAAAAAGAAAAATATATATGCAAAATATTTCAGTTTCATATTAGATTGCAAAGGCTCGTAAAATATATGCAAATATAGTTGTTTTTGTCAAATTTAAGAAAAACAGAACGAGTTTTTAACATATGTTAAAACTTGACATTATCAAGCTAAAGTTATGGCAGTAGGGTTATGAGAATATAGGAACATGTGAAAAAGCATACGAGACAGTCACTTGAAATTTACTTTATCAAGAATAAAGCATACCTACTACATACCTAAAAATCAAAACTTTAACAACTGAAAAGCATAAAAATATATTACTAAATCTTTATCGGGTATCGGAGAGCAAGGAATGTTTTGTAATTTTGCAATCGAGCTAACAAAAATAACTAATATAAAAACTTCAGATGAGAACTAATTTGACATCATTAATGGTTTGTCTGATGCTGGCGCTGACCGGTAGCCTCTCTGCATATGCAGATATTCTGGTCAATGGCACAGTCATGGACAATGCCGACGATCCGCTAATCGGAGCGAGTGTCACAGTAAAAGGAAAATCGGGAATTGGCACTATGACCGATCTTGATGGTAAATTCAGTCTAACTGTACCAGACGGATCCAAACTAATTTTCTCATATGTAGGCTACACTTCAAAAGAGATGACAGCAGCGGCATCCATGAAGGTTGTGCTTATGAGTGAGGACACAAATCTCGATGAACTGGTGGTGATCGGATACGGCGCTGTAAAGCGCAAAGACCTTACTACTGCCGTATCTACTATCGGTGAGGATGCTCTCGAAAACCGTCCGATAGTCTCAGCCGCCCAAGCAATCCAGGGCAAGGCTGCCGGCGTAGCGGTGCAGATGCCTAACGGAGCCCCGGGAGCAGGCATGACTGTCCGCGTCCGCGGCACAACCTCTTTTAATGGATCTAACGAACCATTATATGTAGTGGATGGAGTACCTGTAGACAATGTAAACTTTCTGTCTCCGAGCGACATCGAAAGCATGCAAATTCTCAAAGATGCCTCTTCGGCTGCAATCTATGGATCGCGTGGAGCAAATGGCGTAGTGCTTATCTCTACAAAGCAAGGACGCAACGATCAAGCCAAGATTTCCCTTAATATTCAGGGAGGCTTCACTCGCGTAGCCAAGAAAATGGATGTGCTCAACACTGCACAATATAAAGACCTGATGGATGAAATAGGACTCATTCATCTACCGGATGGACTGACCGACCAGACCGACTGGTTTGATGAAACATATCGCACAGGCAATACCCAGACTTATCAGGTCTCTATCTCGCAAAGTTCCGAAAAGATCAAATATTATCTTTCCGGTGGCTATCAACGTGACCGAGGAATATTGAAAAGTTCATTCTTCCAAAGATTTAATTTCCGTTCAAACGTAGAAGGGAAACTTCGCAGTTGGCTGACTGCAAAAGCCAATATCATATACTCAGATTATTCATCCAACGGAGGCGGCGCAATGGGAACAGTCGGCAACCGAGGTGGCGTAATCCTTTCTGTCGTCAATACTCCGACATATGCTCCGATTTGGGACCCGGAGAATCCAGACCGTTATTACAATAACTTCTACGGACTCAACATGCAAAGTCCACTTGAGAATGAAGCTCGCCAAGAAAGCAACAAGTCGCGCGAGAACCGCCTTATTGCCTCTGGAGAACTCCTCTTTGACTTATGCAAGGGACTTCAATTCTCTTCAAAATTCACACTCGACCGCCGCAATGGGTGGAGCACATCATTCCTTGATCCAGAATTGACCACATGGGGTCGCGAACAGGGTGGCACTGCCTCCGACAATCGCAACCAGAATACTGTCTTGACCTGGGATAATGTGGCAACCTACAACATTTCGTTTGGCAAGAACACATTCGACATAATGGCAGGCACTTCCTGGACCGACTCAAACTATACCAACAGTTGGATCAACGGACAGTATTTCAGAAATGGCTCTATCCAGACCCTCAACGCCGCAAACAAAATCAGTTGGGATGGCACCGGTACAAGTGGCTCGCAATGGGGCATCATGTCATATCTGGGTCGCGTAAGTTATAATTTTGATTCCAAATATCTCGCATCGTTCAATATCCGCTATGACGGATCTTCAAAACTTCACCCCGACCACCGCTGGAAAGCATTCCCTTCAATATCCGCAGCATGGCGCATATCTCAAGAGGAATTCATGAAAGACATCAACTGGATCTATGATCTCAAGTTGCGTGCAGGATGGGGAAACACCGGTAATCAAGACGGTGTGGGAGACTACGCTTATCTTCAGCGATACAATATCAACCGTATTCCGTGGTTTGAAGAGGGAAATCAGACCGCAGTGCCTACTATCACTCAGGCAAACTTACGCACACGCGACCTGACATGGGAGACCACAATGCAGACCGGTGTCGGTGTAGATTTCTCAGTGCTCAACAATCGCATCGAATTCAGCGCGGATTGGTATTACAAGAAGACAAGCAACATGCTGATGTGGGTGTCACTCCCATCGGGCTCTGCTGCTGCAAGTTCAATCCAGCGCAACGAAGGAGAGATGACCAACAAGGGATTTGAGTTCAGCATCACTTCACGCAACCTGATTGGGAAATTCTCTTGGACCACAAACTTCAACATGTCGTTTAACAAGAACAAACTTACCAATCTTGAGCTCCAGAAAGTATATCTTGATGCTGTCACAAGCGAAACTGTCAATGAAGCAGTNGTGCGCAACGANCCGGGACGGTCACTTGGTGGATTTTACGGCTATATTGCCAATGGTGTAGATCCGGAGACAGGCCTTATGGTTTATGAAGACCTCAATGGTGATGGACGCATATCTTCGTCCGACCGCACATATATAGGAGATCCAAATCCTGATTTCACATTTGGTATGACCAATACCCTATCTTACAAAGGATTTAATCTTAGCATCTTCCTTCAAGGCTCGTATGGCAACGACATCTTCAATGCCTCAAGGATGGAGACTGAAGGCATGTATGACGGAAAGAACCAGACCACAGAAGTGCTGAAACGCTGGCGCATACCGGGACAGATCACCGACATGCCGAAGGCCGGATGGAATATGCGCAACTCAACATATTTTGTTGAAGACGGCAGNTATCTACGCATTAAGGATATCTCTCTTTCATATGATTTCAAGGGAAAATGGCTCCAGAAACTCGGCATCACTAAACTACAACCCTACTTCACAGCATCAAATCTGGTGACCTTCACTAAATATTCAGGAATGGACCCGGAAGTAAACCAATGGGGCAGCAGCGGAGCCGTTCAAGGAATAGATTGGGGCACATACCCACACTGTAAGAGTTATGTATTCGGCTTGAATATTGATTTTTAATTCAAAAGAAAGATGAAAACCAAATATATTATACCNCACCTCGCCTTCTTGGGAATGGTCGCCACATCCTGCGGACTCAACTACGAGCCGGTCAGCGATTATTCTGATGTCACAGAAGGGTCAATCGATAATACCGAAGAGGAAATAATCTATGAGAACCGGGCTGACGCCGAAAGCGCCCTCCTCGCTCTATATGAGGATTTCAGGGGGAATCAGAACCAACTTCAACTTGACTGGCTACTCATTGGAGATGTGCATTCCGACAATGCTTATGCCGGCACTACAGGGTCGGAAGTGGTAGACCCTGCNACGAATGATCTCAACGGCACCACACTCTGCGTAAACCGCGATTGGGACTACTATATGCTNCAGGCAGCAAAGTGCACGAAATTTATTGTTGGCGTAGCCGCCGTGGGAGATGGAAGCCTTGCAGAAGCAGAAATCAACACCATGAGGGCCCAGGCTGAAATATTAAGAGCATTCATTTGGTTCAGAATGGTGCGNATGTGGGGCAATATTCCTATNATTACTACCGTTCCTAAAGATATAACATCTGAGAATATTCAGGAATCATATGAAAGCTATTTCCCGGCTCAAAACACTGAGGCAGAAGCCTACCAATATATCCTAAAGGATCTTGAGGACGCTCTTCAGTATGCTCCGGAAGGCACCAGCGACAAGACTCGCTTCAGCAAGGATGTAGCACGCGCTCTCCTCGCAAAGGTATANGCGGAGAAAAATGTAAGAGACTATTCAAAAGTGATCAAGTATGCCGATGAACTCGCTGCGCGTGGATTCGATCTTTGTCCGGATTACGGCGATCTCTTCAATATCGATGGCGCAGCCAAGGATGGTTTTTCCGCCACTCCGGTGAAGACTAACACTGTAGAGTCTATTCTTGAGGTTCACTATCCAGTAGGNTCAGGCAACTGGGCATCATGGATGTATGGACGCTGCCTTGAAAATTGGGACCAATCTTTCTCTTGGGCTAAATGGATCACACCTTCACGCGANCTGCTGAGCGCATTCGACAAAGAGGGTGACACCAAGCGTAAAGAGCAGACAGTGGTATACTATGATTGCAACTGGAGCAATTATTATCCATCAGATAATTATGCCTTTATGTATAAAGTGCGCTCCGGCTACAGCAATGTCTTCTTCCTGCGCTATGACGACATCCTCCTTCTCAAGGCTGAGGCACTCCTCAATGGCGAGAATGTGGATCTGGAAGGGGCAGCCGAAATTATCGACCGCATCCGCACTCGCGCCGGAGTTGCAAAACTCACAGCGGCAGAGAAAAGCAACAAGGATGCGCTGATGAAGGCCTACGTCAACGAGCGCCGCCTTGAACTCGCTTGCGAGGGAGAACGATGGTTTGACCTTGTGCGCCTTGGCATTCTGGAAGAGACGATGGAACTGGCTCAGCGCAACGACCCCGGACGCCTACCTCTGGCAGTGCCTTATACAGCCAATTCATATCTCCTGCCAATACCTCAGGATGTGCTTGACACTAATCCTAATGTTGAACAAAATCCCGGTTATTAATCCTTCCGGGATATTAAAAACCTTACTAAAATGACTGACAAGATGATAATCTCAGCTATTCTCGCCCTTGCATCTTCTATCTTCGCCGGATGTGGAGATGGGAAAGATGCCCCGGACCCCATCACTCCCAATCCGGGTCAAGTGACAGTGACCGGTGACGTAAAAATGCTTTCCACCACCTCAAACCGCTCGAAAGATCTGACCGAATCNGCAATCACTTTCAGCACCACCGACAATATGTCGCCCTCCACAATCAGAATCAATCCTGACGAAACTTTCCAGACTATCGACGGATTTGGAGCGGCTATAACGGGGTCGACTGCTGTCAATCTCCTTAAGATGTCGGATGCAGACCGCGCAGACTTCCTCAAAAAGACATTTTCGCCAACTGAGGGTTATGGAATGAGCTATATCCGCGTCTGCATCGGATGCTCAGACTTTTCTCTCAGCGAATACACATGCTGCGACAAAGAGGGAATTGAGAATTTTGCCCTTACCGATGAGGAAAACAAATACGTTATCCCGGTGCTTAAAGAGATTCTCGCTATAAATCCAAATATTAAGATTCTTGCTTCCCCTTGGACTGCTCCNCGATGGATGAAAGTCGACAATCTTAAAGACCTCAACCCTTACAACTCTTGGACAGGCGGTCAACTTAATCCTAAATATTATCAGGATTACGCCACATATTTTGTGAAGTGGATTCAGGCCATGAAGCAGAACGGCATCGACATCTATGCCATGACAGTGCAGAACGAGCCACTTAACCGCGGGAACTCAGCATCTATGTTTATGGGATGGGAGGAGCAACGTGATTTCATCAAGAATGCACTCGGCCCAAAGATGAAAGAGGCTGGATTGAATACCAAAATCTATGCTTTCGATCATAATTACAATTATGACAATCTTGAGGATCAGAAGGGTTATCCTACAAAGATTTATGCAGATCAGGAAGCCTCTCAATATATAGCGGGGGCTGCATATCACAATTACGGCGGCAGTGTGGAGGAACTCAACAATATCCACAAGGCANATCCTATGAAGGAACTCGTATTTACAGAATCTACTGCCGGAGACTGGAACGACGGAGCAAATCTTGAAGCCAGACTTATCGACGATATGGAGCAAATCACTCTTGGGACTGTAAACCGCTGGTGTCGCGGTGCCATAATCTGGAATCTTATGCTTGATGCAAACCGCGGGCCAAACCGCCCCGGTGGCTGCACAAATGGTTTTGGAGCAGTTGACATTGCAAAAGACTACAAGACTATAAAACGCAACTCCTTCTATTACATCATGGCGCATATGTCGGCTGGCGTACAGCCTGGAGCCGTGAGAATAGGCACTTCCGGATTTACTAAGAACGGTCTTACCACATCTGCTTTCAAAAACCCGGATAATTCTTATGCCCTGGTGATGAGCAATCGCAATCAGGAGGAAATCAAATGCACAGTTGATGACGGCAACCATCACTTCTCAGTGACAGTTCCGGCAAAGGGAATAGTGACTCTTACATGGAAATAACTTATCACAATATGAAACCTTTTAAAACAATAGCGATCTCTGCGCTTGCCCTCGTCAGCTGCATGTCGGCTTGCAAAGAAGACGATCCCATACCGGGCAATCCAATTATGGATATTACAGGAGATCTCGGGTCAGCATGTTTTGGAGACACTCTCAAATTCTCCATCAAGGCATCCGATGCTGAAGTGCCCCTCTCTACTATTCATGCAGAACTTTATTTCGGCGATGAGATGGTGACAGAGGAAGTGATCCGCACAAAAATAAGTGGAGCCGAATATCCGGTGAAAGTAAATGTGCCCTATTATGCCAACATCCCCGATGGAAGAGCCACATTNCGCTTAACTTTGCAGAATATCAATTTCACTACTACGGAACAGATATATCAAGTGAGCATCACACATCCCGACTATCCTGAGCTTATCTTCCGCGCAGAAGATGGCACAGAATATGTGATGAACCGTTCAGATGAGAAATATGTCTACTCGGTGACTCAGCGTTTTCCGGCTGATATAAAGGGTGTCATAGTGGCTCCCAAGCTTAATGAGCAGGGTCGGGAGATCATCTTCGGCTATGAAAACAGCGAGATTAAACCTGATGTGGATGGGCTGATACCATTCTCCAATTCTGTGCCGGGGAAATACACTATTTCATTCAATACCTTTACGTTTGAGGGCGCTCCTTTTGTGACGATGAGCCTAAACGGACAGGTGCTCGAACCAATGGATGAGACAAATTATTACACCGATATGACCCTCTCCAAGGGAGATATTATAACTCCGGAAGGGTTCCCGGATTTCAACGACTGGTGGATCAATCCTGACTATTTCCTGAAGCAAGAAGATGGATCGCTCTCTTTCAATGCTTACCAGGGTTCGTATCGTGTGATTGCCGACATGAAGATGAAGTATCTGAGAGTCTATAAACTTCTTGGCAATGAGCCGGCAACTCTGAATGAGGATGGCACAGGAGCCTTATGGATAATCGGCGACGGCATAGGTCATCCATCTCTTGCCAATGCTGTAGGCTGGACCACCGAGAAGGCTATCTGTATGGCTCCAATAGGAGAAAAGACCTATCAGGTGACACTTGTCGGAGGCAAGACAGTAGACGTCAACAGCATCAATTTCAAGTTCTTCGGACAAATGGGCTGGGGCATCGAACTGACCGGCGACGACCTTGTGTCGCAATCATCGCTGATCGGAGTAGGCAATGGCAACAATGACCATGACCCAGGCAATCTATTCCTCAATGACGGAGTAGTGCTTCAGGATAATGGTGTCTATGTGCTGACTGTAGACCTCCGTCAAGGGATACATGATGCAGTGTTGACAGTAGACTATAATGGCGAGCAACAGTTTGAAGAGAAACCTATATATCTCAACGGACAGAAGATGACTACATCTGACAATGCCAACTACTCAACGGTTATCAATCTTTCCCAGAATACAAAACTATCTTTCCGGGAATTCACGGATCTTGATGCTTTATATTATGATCCTGACTATTTCCAGTTTGATGAGGATGCATATGAAATCACATTCCTTCCGGTGAGCGGATATTACAATGTGAAACTTGACAAACTGAATGGCACACTGAGTGCAAGCCGTGTAAATCAGGATGGTTCTGATATGACTCTTCAGGCAGACGGTACCGGCGCACTTTGGCTGATGGGCTGGGGTGTAGGATCGCCATCACAAAGCTATCAGTTTGGATGGACTCCCGGCAAGGCTTACTGCATGGCGGAAGTGTCTCCCGGAGTTTACCAATTTACGGGACAGGCTGGTCCGGAAAATAACTCTGAATATGGCGACCGATTCCGCTATGACTATCTGAGTTTCAAATTCTTTGGCCAGAATGGCTGGGGAACTGAATTTGGAGCTGAATCGCTGGCAATAAGTGGAGATGTCTCTTTGACTACAAGTGGCAACTTTGAACTTTCCGGTATGCAACTCACAGAAAAAGATACATACAGGATTACCGTAGACTTCACTAAGGGCACAAATGCAGGAACCCTTACGATGGTCAAACTCAAATAATTTTTAATTTCGCAAGCCCAAATCAAGGTCTAAATTGTTAGATAAGTAGAGTGCTACCTATAACTTTAACTTTCAGCTCTTGATTTGAGCTTGCGAATATACTTTATAATATTAACCTAAAACTAACAGTATGAAAAAATTCTTCTTGACTGCAGCTGTCGCTATGATGGCAACCTCGGCATTCAGTGCTAAATGGGCTGTTGTGGGTGCATACACAAACCCAAATTGGAATTTCGAGGCTTCAACTCTTCTCGAAGGTTCAGGCGATGAACTGACTTGTGAAATCGCTAACCTTACACCGGATTTCAAAATCGTGGACATCGAAAACAACAATTGGGACGTTCAATATGGCTCCTCTACACCTCTTGTAATAGGCCAACCCCTCGAATTAACAGGGAAAAATGGGGGTTCTGATCCTTCCAATATCACATTTGCCAACAATGTGCAGGTTGCAAAGAACGCGAAAGTGACATTCAATGAGGCTGCAAAAACTCTTCTTGTAGAATCTTCCGACCTCGTAATCGCTTTTCCTGAACTTTACGTGACAGGATCTTTCTGCAGCTGGACTACTCCGGGCGACAATGCCGAATATCTTGTTAAGCACACAGACGACGGAATCTATACAGTCACCTTTGATTTGGGCGATGCCGCTCAGACAGAATTTAAGCTTGCAGGACGTGGATGGTCGAATGAAATTGCAGGCGGGGCTGAAATCACTGCTGATGCAGCTGCAACTGTGACAAAGGGTGGCTCAAATCTTAAGACTTCCTTGACAGGAATTCAGACCCTCACCTTCAACATCAACACTATGAAGATGACATTTGGCGATCCAAGTCTTGTCAATGATGCCACAGTCATCAGAAAGTGGGCAGTAGTGGGTGCTTACTCAGATCCTTCTTGGAATTTCGAGGCTTCTACACTTTTCGAAGGGGATGGAGACGTGCTGACTTGCGAAATAGCAAATCTAACTTCAGACTTTAAGATTCTTGACATCCAAAACAATAACTGGGATACTCAGTACGGTTCTGCCACTCCACTCGTCATAGGACAACCACTCGAATTGACAGGCAAAGAAGGCAATAACGAGCCGGGCANCATTCGTTTTGCCAACAATGTTCAGTTGGCTAAAAATGCAAAGGTCACATTCACAGTATCTACAAAGACACTCCTTGTGGAGTCTGCTGATCTTGTAGTTGCACTTCCTGAACTCTATGCCACCGGCAGTTTCTGCGGATGGACTGCACCTGGCGATAACGCCGACCTTCTTGCAAAGCATTCCGAAGAAGGAATCTACAGCGTCACTATCGACCTTGGCGATGCTGAAAAGACAGAATTTAAACTTGCAGGTCCGGGTTGGACCAACGAGATAGCAGGTGGAGTGGAAGTGAACGCGGATGCTGCAGCTGACGTGACTCTTGGCGGTGCAAATCTATTCACTACCCTTACCGGCAGCCAGACTCTGACATTCAATATCAACAATATGAAGATGACATTTGGCGACCCGTCATTAGTGACTGGAGGCTCAATGGTAGAGGAAATCGAGACATCTTCTGCTGCAGTTGAATACTACAATCTCAATGGTGTGAGAGTGTCAAATCCAGCAAATGGCCTTTACATCGTAAAGCAGGGCAATAAAGTAAGCAAGATGGTAGTTCGTTAAATAACACTACGCATTTATACAGGTCCCGTCTTTTATGTTGAAGGCGGGACCGTTTTTATATGCTAAATGGTCACTTTGAATTTACTTTATTAATGGCTCTTTCAGAAGATANATCTATTATAATCAATAANTTNGTNTTNTTTTTAGACACNAATTTGTTACTATATATTTATCAGATGTTGGAGTAAAAAAAATGTTTTGTAATTTTGCAAACGAGGCTGACTAACCCAGCCTAACTATGAAATGATTTTCAAGACTCACATTTTTGCGACATTAATTATGGTAGGTTCGGCTCTTGGCTCTTCTGCAGTGGCCGAAACTCCTGCATATCTTGATGATAGCCTGCCTATAGAACAACGAGTGCAGGATGCACTGTCAAGAATGACAGTGGCAGAAAAGATTGGGATTATACATGCCCAAAGTAAGTTTAGTTCTCCTGGCGTGCAACGCCTTGGCATTCCGGGGATATGGTGTACCGACGGGCCTCACGGAATCCGNCCCGACGTGCTTTGGGATGAGTGGGAGCAGGCTGGCGCCACCAATGATTCTTGCGTTGCATTCCCTGCCCTCACCTGCCTTGCTGCAACTTGGAATCCTGATATGTCGGCACTCTACGGGAAGTCGATTGGAGAAGAGGCACGATATAGAAATAAGAACGTGCTTCTCGGTCCCGGAGTAAACATCTATCGCACGCCTCTTAATGGCCGAAATTTCGAATATATGGGCGAGGATCCATATCTCACTGCGCAGATGGTGGCTCCATATGTAAAGGGTGTGCAGAAAAATGGAGTGGCTGCCTGTGTAAAGCACTATGCTCTTAATAATCAAGAGGCAGACAGAGACCATGTCAATGTAATAGTCGACGACCGCACACTGCATGAGATATATCTCCCGGGATTCAAGGCTGCGGTGAAAGATGGTGGCGCATGGTCGATAATGCCTGGCTATAATAAATATAATGGTGATCATGCTTGCGAAAACCATACGCTCCTACTCGATATCCTTAAGGGAGACTGGGGATTCGACGGAGTTGCAATCAGCGACTGGGGAGCAGTACACAACACTGAAAAAGTGGCTCAGAATGGTCTTGACATGGAATTTGGCTCATGGACTAATGGCCTAAACTGGGGTGCCAGCAATGCCTATGACAGTTATTATCTTGCCACTCCATATCTGAAAGCCATAGAAGAAGGGAAACTCCCTATGTCAGATCTTGATGACAAGGCAGCCCGCGTGCTCAGACTTATAATGCGCACAGAAATGAATCGCAATCGTCCGTATGGATCACTCAACAGCGACGAGCATTACGCGGCAGCCCGCCAAATCGGAGGGGAAGGAATAGTTCTACTAAAAAATGATAAGAACGTGCTTCCAATCTCACCTGACACCAAGAAGATTCTTGTAGTAGGTGAAAATGCAATTAAGATGATGACTGTGGGTGGAGGCTCTTCTTCACTTAAAGTGCAACGTGAGACTTTGCCTCTTGATGGAATTAAGAAGGCTGCGTCCTCAAAGGGCATCGATGTGGCCTACGAGCGAGGGTATGTCGGCGATGTGACAGGNGAATACAACGGTGTGACTACGGGTCAGGACCTTAGTGAAAGTCGCACTGCTGATCAGTTGATTGCNGATGCTGTNAAAGCTGCCAAAGATGCTGACATGGTAATCTTCGTAGGAGGTCTCAATAAGTCTGATCATCANGACGCAGAAGGAGTAGACCGTCTCGATTTCAGTCTTCCTTATGAGCAAGACAAGGTAATCGAAGCTCTTGCTGCTGCCAATCCNAATATTGTANTAGNAAATCTTACAGGCAATGCCTATTCAATGCCCTGGAGAGATAAAGTTCCGGCTATTGTTCAGGGATGGTATATTGGCTCTGAATCGGGAAATGCCATAGCAGATGTGCTCTTCGGCGATGTGAATCCTTCTGGAAAGCTTCCTATGACATTTGCAAAGTCGATCAAAGATTATGCCCCCCATGCGTCTGGAGACGCGGAGATGTATCCTGGTGTGGATGGAGACGTAAAATATAAGGAGGGTCTTGATGTGGGCTACCGTTATACCGACAAGTTGAAGAAAGAGCGTATAAACTACGCATTCGGACATGGACTAAGTTATACTACATTCAAGTTAGGGCAACCGAAATTGTCTACGAATTCTTATACCGGCGACGGCACTCTGAGTGTGACAATTCCTGTTACCAATACAGGAGAACGGTCCGGATCAGAAGTAGTGCAACTATATGTACGTGATGAAAAGAGTTCAGTCTATCGTCCCTACAAGGAACTAAAGGCATTTGGTAAGGTCTACCTTACACCCGGAGAGACCAAAGATGTAACACTAACTTTAGACAAAAGTGCATTTGCCTTCTATAATCTAAGCGACAAAAAGTGGACTATTGAGCCAGGCAAGTTCCTGTTGCTCATTGGCAACGCTTCTGACAACATAAGGTATAAACTGCCGATAGATATGACCAAGAGTCAATCTTGGAATGATTAACGATAAAAATGCTCCCGCCTTCATCCGAAAGCGGGAGCATTTTTTTCTATCCTAATTTTTCTTAGTGATCCTTATGGGAGCACCTCCCCCCGGG
>WFLX010264954.1_pt1 | contig 14727 bp, 15 predicted proteins | sample 4967041 | NCBI WGS metagenome assembly WFLX01 (sample SAMN12857096, study PRJNA449069) | gut metagenome | isolation source: stool from male and female vole | host: Microtus ochrogaster | place: USA:Florida | collected 2017
TATTCCTGCTCCCAGCCTAAGTAAGAGTAGACTTTCTTCACGTTGGGGTCAAACATCTGGCAGATAGGAGTAGCGGCGTCGCAGACTGCCTTGAGTGCCCGTTTGAGAGGAGTCTTGTAGTCGAGTGCCTCTCCGGTATAGGAGATGAAGACGGTAGGGATACAGAGTGTATCGCCCTGGATGAAGACGGGTGAAGTCGGGTCCCATGCTGTATAGCCGCGGGCTTCGAAAGTAGCGCGGATACCTCCGTTGGGGAAAGAGGAGGCGTCAGGCTCCTGCTGGAAGAGTGATTTTCCGTTGAATTCCTCGATCATGCCACCCTTGCCGTCATATTCCATGAAGGAGTCATGCTTCTCGGCAGTGCCTTCGGTCAGCGGCTGGAACCAGTGGGTGATGTGAGTCACGCCGTGCTCCATGGCCCAGGTCTTCATGCCTTCAGCGACTTGGTCGGCGATATCGCGGTCGAGAGCCTTGTCGCCTTCGATGCAGGCTACGAGGGCGTCGTAAGTGGCCGGTTTGAGATACTTGCGCATTTTGTCGCGGTTGAAGACGAGCTCACCGAAGTATTCAGAAGGACGGGCTACGGGAGTCTCTACGTCGAGGGCCTTTTTCTTGAAGGCATCCTGTACAACGTCAAATCTAAGTTTGCTCATAACTTAAGTATTTTGAAAAAATTTACCTGTTGATTTCTTGTTATTGTCAAAAATAGAAGAGAGGCTAATCTCCCTTTCGGGGAAACCAGCCTCTCTTTATGTCTTAGCTTGCCATGCATCAAATAATCATCGCCGGACTGGTGCGGCGAGAATACACAGACAAGCGAACCTGAACCTGGTCCAAGTTCTGCTGCTGGTTTTGCTGCTGGGCAATATGTAGAATCGTTCTTGTCATAAGATTTTCCTTTTCGGGTGCAAAATTACACAATATTTTTGAATTTGCAAAATATTTTTAAAATAAATTTAAATTTGCTTTCGGAGTCGTGCTGGAGCGATGCCAAGGCGGTCTCGGTATTTGGCTACCGTACGGCGACTTATGTTGAGGCCATCGTCTGTGAGCATCTGGGTGATTTTCTCATCGCTAAGCGGATGCTTCTTGTCTTCGGCGTCTACCACNCGGCGTATCTCNGCCTCTATCTTGCGGTTGGTGAGGGNTTCTGTGTCCTCTTCTCCGGCATTGTCGCCCACGGTGTCGCTGAAGAAGAAGCGAAGCGGCAGNATTCCCCANGGGAGNGCCACNTGCTTGTTGGCAGTGCAGCGGGATATGACGGAGGCATCCTGGCCCGTAAGTTTTTCGATATCCTTTATCATCATGGGTCGCAGACGATAGATGTCTTCCGTCTCGAAATATTCACGCTGGATTTTCACTATGGCGGTGACTACCGACATCATGGCTTGCTGCCGGAGCTGCAGGGAGCGGATGAAGTCACGGGCATCGTTGTAGCGATTGAGGATAAACTCGCGGTCGGCGTTGTCTTTCAGCTTCTCCATTCGCTTCTTCATATCCGTCTCGGCCTGAGAGAAGGTCTCGCTGATGCGAAGTTCGGGGATACGGTTGTTGAGCGTGATGGTGGGTTCAGGCCCAGAGGTGTCGATGATTACGTCGGGGATAATGGTGTTGGTGGCAGTCGGTACAGAGTCGATTGAGGCACCTGGTTTAGGGTCAAGGGTACGTATAAGGTCTATAGCGGCTGTCACCCGTTGCTGAGATATTTTCAGCCGGCTGACGAGGAGATGCGTGTGGAGCATGGAGAAGGCCTCATACTGCTCGTTGAGGATGCGGAGTGCATCGTCGCGTTCCTGCGAAGGAGGGAGGTATTCAAGTTGTATGGAGAGGCAGTCGGCGAGGGAGACTGCGCCGACGCCATGAGGCTCGAGGGTGCGGACCACGGCGAGACCTTCGTCCATGACCTCTTGCGGGAGGTCGATGCCTTCTGAGAAGGCGAGGTCGTTGACAAGGAAGGCCGGATCGCGCTGAAGGCGGCCGTTGGTATCGAGGTTGCCGACAATGAAGCGTGCGGCAGTCAGTACGTCAGAGTCAAGATGGAGTTGGCCGAGCTGTGCGATAAGGGAGTCGTAGAGAGAGGGTGCTGAGTCGGGCATCGGCATCTCGGAGTAGTCGTCGGAAGAAGAGTGGCGACGGGTGGCGTTCCATTCGGTCTGCGTGGGCGAGATAGATGGTTCGGATTCGCGGTAAGTCTCGGCGTCCACTGCCTCAAGAGCTGGGTTGGCCTCCATCTCGCGCTCCACCTCCTCATCGAGTTCGGGCGCAGTCATCTCGAGCATCTTCACGAAGCGAAGTTGCTGCTGGGTGAGGCGCTGCGTCAGGCGCTGCTCAATGGCTATGTTCTGCCGGCTCTTTTCCATACTGCAAAATTACGCATTTTTNNCCACATAGCCAAATTTAAGGGCAGCTACGCCCGCTCCTGCGTCCGCGAGCCGGCCCAACCCCCGAAGCATATACTGCGTAGCCGTGGAACGGAGGCGTCTCGCCTACGCCGTGCCGACATTCCCTAACTATGGCCCGACACAATCAAAGCAGGAATGTCACCCCAAGCGAAAGAGGGCTAAAATTGATCGTCGAATTGTCTTTAAGGACTTTCATCGGGGAGTAGCGGACGTAGACGCCGAGGGCACTGTGATAAGAAAGAGAGGCGAAAAAGTCAACTGTGACAGGACGCCGGTCGAAGTTTTTCGTGAAGTATTCGCAACGGTTGCCTGCCGCGTCGTCGTATATGCCTTTGATTGAGGAATATGTGTTGAAGTTGAGGATGGGACCCATACGCCATTTCAGGTATGTCTTAGGAATCCGCCAGGTGTACATCAAGGGCACCTGCAAGCTGAATACTTTCAGCTGGGAAGCCCGCACCCTGGCACCTTCAGGGGCACTCCCCCACTCTATGCCTCCATTTCCATCAGGCTGCAACCATTGGCCAAAAGCCGTGGCCTTGTAATTGCGCCAGTCGAATCCTAGGCCCAGGTAGATACGTGAGCGAGAGAACTCATAACCTACGTTGAGGCAACTGAGCCAGTTTATTTCNAACGATTTCGACCATTGGAGTCCTCCCCCGCCGGTCTCGTCCATGGCATTGGTCAGGCCAATGCAGAGCCCATCGGCAGACACTGACCAGCCATCGCCGAAGCAACCGCAATCATAATTCTTATTGCGGTGGCCGCATGGGAGTTGGGGAAGGTTGAAGATTGACCTCGTCTGGTGGCGGGAGGTTGTTACCTTTGCGCTGTCGGGGTAAGATATCAGGATAGACTCGCCGTTTCCTGGGATTGATACGCGCGTTCCAGCTGATGATTCGGTGATTATCACCTTGTCGGGATTAGTGACTGAGAGTAGGGTGTCGGGGGACTCTGCCATTAGATATAAAGGCAAGAAAAGAATTATCAGAAGTATATATTTTTTCATATTCACTTTTGTATTTGTTTTACAATTCAAGTTTCACTTAAACCTATAAACCCATAAACCTAAACTTTCGCCTGCGAAAGTCTAATTAGTTAGAAGTTGATGGTGGCGCCGAGCGACCAGGATTTGAGTTGCGGGCCAAAGGGGGATTGGAAGACAGTCATTGGACTCCAAGAAGCGTAGACCCCGAGTATGTCGCAGATGCCGAGGGATGCTGTAAGTTCGGCGGTGAAGAGACGTTGCTGAAAACCTTTGTAACGTGTCGTGTACTTAGAGGTGTCGATTTTCAGTTCAGTACGAGCCGAGGCGTAGGTATTGAAACAGCCAACTGCTCCGGCTACGAAGGTGACATCGCGCCCTATAGGAATGGTAAAGAGCAATGGAACTTGGAAATTTATGATCTGGAATATATTGTATCGAATATCATACCCCTCTTGCACCGGAATCAATACGAGTTTTGAACCATCCTTCGCAAAGACGAAACCATCCTGAGCACGATAATTCTGAGTGCCGAATCCCAAGCCAACTGAGAATGAGGGGGTGAATGGCCCATGACTCCAGCGAAGAGCTATCACATTTCTGATACCTGCTTCCATAAAATTCTTTATATTTCCTTTATCGGAATAGTTGAAACGCTGGCCAACGTAAATATTGCCTAAGGCTATAATAGAAGTCTGAAGTCTTCTTCTTGATGAGCTTTTTGACTTTGACTCTCTGCGGTTTCCTATTCCGAATGGTATCTCAAAGTCGAGGGAGGGCTCATCATCGGCATCGTCGGGCTCTTCCACTGTCACTTCGTATGTGAAGAGGTCTTGGGTGTAGTCGTTTTGGGTAGTGACTTCTATGGTGGTTGTGTCGCCGGAGCGGGAGACGGTAAGGTTTGATGCGTTTTGTAATACTTTAACTGTGTCTGGTGGTTCGGGGGTTGTTTGGGCTTTAGCTGGTGGGAGGAGGGAAATAAGGAGTAGAAATAGTAGGAATTTTTTCATAAGATATGACATTTTAAGTTAGTATCACTCAACTCGGAACCGGCTAGGAAGCCGGNTCTCCATATTATTTGATTTTTTTGGTAATCATTTGNTTNACTTCATCGGGCGTCCAGTCCCCTTCGATGTAGACGAGGGTGGTTTTGGAGGTGCCTTTGGGGCGGAGGTCAAGGAAGAAGAGGTATTTGCGATGCCGTCCTTCCCCGCCGAGGCCATAGAAACCGAAGTAAAGCCGCCCTCCTTTGAAAGAGGTTTCCTTGAAGTCTGCCTTGGCTCCATCTTTGCCGACCGCCCTTGCCATAGCATCTGCCTTAGAATCATCGTCCTTGACAGAAACACTTCTGTAAGAGGTCAACCCTTTCCAATCTGACTGGTTCCCGGACACAGACACCATAGTGACAGAGGCGTTCTTAGCGAAATCCTCCTTGAAAAAGGAATCGATGTTCAGCACTTTTGCGGAGACCGACATCAGAGCTGAAGAGGAAATAAATATCCATAGGAGTATAATCCATCTCTTTGCGCTTTCATTCATATGCCTTCACTGTTAAGAGCGCTACAGATATCATCGAGGTCGGCAGAGACAGTCTGTGCAAAAAACTCTGAAGACTCTCCGATATCTGAGAGCTGGTTGTCGATTATATTCATTATCTCTTTGGGGTTCTCGACCTTCTCACCTCCGACGTATGCTATCATGCCGGAATTTCTGCTATGAGTCGGGTAGTGGATAAGGACTCCTATGGCAAAGATTGCTACCACGGCAGCGGCAATTCCGGCCATGAGTCTCATGGGGTGTCGCTTGCGATTGGAGAGTTTCGCCGGGAGGCGAGACGCGAGCATCACTGCGAGGGCCTCGTCGACCAGTGGATCCTGGCCCTCGAGTGGGAGGAGCTCTTTGAGTAGCTGTCGCTCCTCATGTGAGCTGAGCTCTCCGTCGAAGTATCGGTCGATTTTATGGTATAATTCTTTATGTTTCATAATTGGTTTCTTTTTCGGTATAGGTTGCGGATTGTCTTTCGGGAGCGGGAGACTATCATACGGGCGTTTGCCTCTGAGATGCCGAAATGTTCGGCTATTTCGTCAAACTCCCAGCCGTCGCGGTCCCGCCTTCGGAGTATCTCTCTGTCGCGCTCTGAGAGATTGGTGTCGATGAGGCGGTTGACGGTCTCCAGCTGTTCGTTTTTGTAGTCATCGTCTTCTTCGGTGGTTGGATGGCGGTCGATAGTGTCGATATCGGATTCGGGGTGCGACTGNCGTCGCCGCTGGCTGTCGATGGAGACGTTGCGGGCAGCCACCGTCAGGAAACCCTCGGCCTCTCCTTGGGAGGAGACATCGGCGCGACGGGTCCATAGACGGCAGAAGGCTTCCTGCAGGGCGTCTTCATCGTCGTCAGCGCGTCGCGACATGAGTCGCCGGCGCACGTTTCGGAATGCTGATATGATAAAATCTCTTTCCATCTATCAAGTAGACGCACGTAAGCCCGATTTGCAACAAAAAAAATAAAAAAAAATCAAAGATCCTACTGCGTAGCCATGGAACGGAGGCGTCTCGCCTCCGCCGTGCCGTCTCCCCCATACTTCCCCCCCCTACTTTTTCGAAGACTGCTCCAAATGCAAACCGCTGTCCCATTCACTATGCATTGCACCACCATCTCCATACCCGCCCCCAGCGTGATTTTTTTCAGAGACAGTATTGATTTATTTGGATTTGCAGGTTTGGGAATTATTTGGTAATTTTGTGGGTAGTTGTTCAACTGATTTTAATTCTAAGTATATGATAAATAAAATTCTGACATTTTTAAGCTTGGCGACAATAGCATTAGCGGCTTACGCTCAAGATTATAAGTATGCTGCTGTATATGAGGCGGTTGGTCCAGTAAAAGAGATCAAGACTGATTCGCAGTTTGCTCTCATTCAGAAGAAAGTCAAGATAGACAAGAAAGGGATGGGTGGTTTGCCAGTTATGCTGTATGATGACTCCGGGTATCCCTTAGGGTTTGAGATGAATATGATGGGCAAGCAAATTTTTCAGAAATTCTTCTGGAATGATCAAAATCGTCTTGACAGCGTAGCGGTCAGGCTTGCTTTGCTTAGGGATTACAAACTGATTTCCGCAAAGAACGTGTATTCTGACGGCAATGTCATCACGCAGGAGATAGACATAGAGACAAAAGATGGTGGCATCAAATACATCCGACTCTTCAGCGATTATATCTTCGACGACAAAGGCAATTGGATTTCCCGCAAAGTCCGACAGACTGCCATCACCAAAGACTGCGACAAAACCGAAGAAGAATTCAACGAGACCCGCACCCTAAAATACTACAACTGACCANTCCCATACTGCGTAGNCGTGGAATGGAGGCGTCCTCGCCTCCGCCGACCCGACTCCGGTAACTTTTCCAGATACATAGTGAATGGGAAGGCGGTTTTCAACCGCCTCGAGCCAGCTTATGGTAACTTCGCTCAAGTGCCTTGCCATAGTTATCAATAAAAAAGCGAGCCGTCCGGTTGGAGGCTCGCTTTTTATGCTTAATGAAAATATAAAGTAGTTTCGACTCAAAGGAAGGCTATCAGAAGATGCGCTTTATAGTCTTAGATCCCTTGTCGACGATATATATACGTCCCTTTTGGGTCTTGTCTACAGGAAGGCCATTTAGATCATAGATTCTTTCGGCTGAATTGTCTTCTTTTGAAAGCTCTTCTACAGCACTGTGCTCCGGATTGCTGAATTCTACCAACTGTGAGTAGTATGGATCCTCCTCGCCGGGCACGCGATGGAGTGAAATATAACCGATTTTTTCGAAATCCTCAATAGGGATGTAGATGGTATGCATCACAGTTCCGCCCGGATTCTCAATATCGGTCACATCGCAGTTGAATGGTACCTCAACCATATCTTTCTTAAGACCCTCGAATAGATAAGGTTCGAATGTGTAGAGCTCATCATCAACGTATAGCGACCAGTAGATCTCATCTTTCGGTATGATGTAGTTGTCTACACTCAGGTTTGGAAGATAGAATTTGAAACCGATGCAATTTCCGCTCAGACCGTAAGGCTGATATGAGATTGGTGCGATATTCTGTGGCACAGGACTATGTTCTGCCTTGTCGGGATGTATCAACGGACAGCGATATGTATACATATAGCGAAGGTATTTGTCGTTGTCGTTGATAATCATNGTCTGATCTGTGGTGAACGTCTTGGTCTCAGCATTATATTCCATAACGAAATTATCGGAAAGTTCATATGCCCAGATATACTTGGGATCCGGGTAAGCCTTGCCTCCGAAGAAGAATCCCATCATATTAAATCCCGGCACCTCACCCAAGTATTGGCCATTCTCGAATGTCACCTTATTGCCGTCGAGTGTGCCTTTGATCCATGAATCGGGGCAAGTCTCACATACACCTCTCAGATATACATCGTTGCCGTCAAATCCGACACCAATCTTAAATCCTGTATAGTTGCTGATCATCAACATCTCTTCTACGGCGAGGCCCTCGGGAGGAGTGAGTGTCTCGTATGAATTGGGCTTATAGATGCAGTCCCAGTCGGCATATCCCTGCCATAGACCCTGATTATTGGTGATGCCTACTGCCCATTCTCCTCCGGATTTCTCCATTTCAATTGATCCGTCTTCAAGAATGTTGTAGACCACCTCTCGTTCTTCTGATGGCCAATAAGTACCTGAGTTGTCGCTTACCATCTCGCGCTCCAGACGGTCGACATAATAATCATAGATACTCCCATCTCGCTTGTCGATCATGACAAGCTGTGGAAATTTTACTGTGATTTTATTGTCTTCTACTGTTCCCTCAACATAGGATCCTGTAGGAAAGCGAGGCACGATATTATAAATATATACCTTGCCATCTTCGGAGTAAACCATATTGGTGGGAGTATCATTAAAGGAGTCAAGTGCAGGTACTATCCCCATGAAATAGAAATAGCCATTGCCAGATTCCAGATAGTTTATTTTCTTGCCTTGCGGATCAAGAATAAGGTCGGGAAGATTTGAAGTGGCTTTAGCGGGAGATTTAAGCATACCAATCTTGGCAGCTTCAAGCGTGTTTATTGCACGTGAAGGGTCGTTGACCTCATCCTGCTGAGAATACATCGCGACGCTGCTTGATAGAAGCAGGGTAGCTGTAATGATTAGTTTTTTCATTGGATGATGAAGAGTTATTTACGGATCACTACCGTCTTGCCATTGATAACGTAAATTCCATCACGAAGAGAGCTTACGGCATCAGCCGGAGCATTTTCCAGTAATTTTGTGCCATTTATTCCATACACGGTCACATTATCCTTAACCTCTGAAATGCTTACAGAAGATCCCTGGTTAGGATTGATCTCAACGCAGTTGAAATAAAACTGTTGGCTGCTTTTGCCATCAAATTCTTTCGGGGCAATGGTGAATGTCACTGATTGATACCCTTCGTCGTTATTGGAAGTCCATACGTATGGTTTGGCTGGAATCTTGCTTGATGCCTCTACATCAGTGTCGCCCCCGTTGCAGACGACATTACCTACATTTGGAGTGATATAGCCATACTTGAAGCAGTCTGACATCAAAGAAATTTCTATGGAGGTGAGGGTCTTGCCTTCCGGGGCACTGACTGTAAACTCATTGTTGGCAAAGACGCGCCATTGTGGCTCATATGGGCTGTTGGAAAGCATGTAGACGGGATCTTTGGGGGGCATCACTATCACGCCTTCGGGATCTACCCAGTCTTGCGGATAGATTTTGAAGCTTATGCGGTAGCCTTCGTATTCTACCCATTCTATTGGCATCACACGATCATCGCCTGGATAGTATTCTCCTGAAAAGGTGAAGCCATCCTTGCCGAAGAGATCAGCTGTGATTTTTACCGGGTCGGCTGCCTGCATCTGTATAGATGCCGCGCACATTGCAAGAGCTGCAAGAGTGTAGATTTTCTTCATAAAAAAGTGGTTTAGGGTTAAAAAATGATATTTGTTGTTGCTGTTTGACGTATCGGCGTGGATTATGGCACCACGACTTTAGTGGCGCGGCTGCTTCCATCCTGAAGGATGTCTACTCTTATGAATATTCCACCTTCCGGGTTTGAAATGCAGTTGCCCATGAGATCATACCACATAGAGGATATAATCGCCGACTCAGCTTCAATCTCATCAGCGCTGAGTTCGGGAGCCGGTTCGCCAGGATATGCAGATGTGCATGAGTTGAGAATATTGCCCTTTGCATCAATGATAAATGCAAGTACCCGAACTTTTTCAGGATCAACAGTGATAGTATTTCCGGAGTCATTGAGAATGTCGTCGAGCGTGAACGTCACTTCGTGTTGGTATGAATTGAAAGCCTGAAGGCTGGATGGTAGAGAATTATCCATCCCGAGCGCATAGTCGCAGTTCACGACTACATCATTATAGACCAATCCCTTAACTTTACTTTCGGCATTCGCGAAAAATTCGGCCCATTCCCCTACGATATCGGAAGATACTTCGCCGGAATAATAATTTGACTGAAGCCATGTAGGATTGGAAAGAGCATCAGCTACGAGTAAATAGCCTATCGATAAGGGAGTGTCGTGGCTTTCAATGGGTAGAATTGTTGTCTTGGCTGTAAGAGAAGAATGAGAACCAGAAGAGAAATCTGTGGTGCAGGTAATGGCAAAGTCAGTTCCCATATCCCGGTAGGAAGGCCAAAGAGTCGGAATTGCACTCGGATCCATGTTTGCATTGCGATCTATCCAGGATGCTGGGAATCCTTTGACCGTGGAAGGATATGAATTGGTTATGGCCATAGGGTCGGAATTGTGCCACGAAGCGGCTACGAACTCGTAGCCATATTTTTCCTTCATCCATTCAAGAGCGGCATATCCTCGAGGACAGTTCCCACACCAAAGACCTGTGTATTCTTCTACGAGGGGGAGGTGAACCGGCATAATATCGGTATATACAAGCTTGGATTCAGATGATGCGAATGGACTGGCATTGTCTTCTCCATTTACTTTTGTTACTGTCACTCTCACAGGATATGCCCCCTGAGTGTCTTTTACAGGCAGTCTGAAAGATGCATCTGCACTTGCTCCAAGAGAGTTTTTGACTGCAGTTGGGAAATTATATACCGACTTTCCTGACTCGCTGCCAGCTTCCCACTCACATTCGATTGAGTTGATTTCCTTTTCTCCATAATTAAGGACTGTGAATGAATACAATCCTTCCTCTCCAGTCGGGATTACAGTGCGCGCCGGAAGATTGGGGACGGCTGAGTTTGTCTTGAAATCTCCTGACAGAAGTATATTCATTGCACTCTGNATCCCACCGGGCTCNTTGTCGACATAATTGCTCCACTTGAGNGATGTNCGGTTGGAGTGAAACCACAGTCCTTCNGGATTATTNCCCGGCACTACAGCCAGCGGNGCCTCAGTGTCGTCGGTNAGTTCTTTTATNGTGAAAGAGTATCCAATNTANACCGGTTCGNCAGTGANNTNCAATGGTTCGGCAAAAGTAGCTGTAAGCACTCCATTTTCAATGGATGCCTCGGCACTGCAAATATCAGGTACGTTTACTCGGAGTCCGTCTACGAGTTCCACATTCAATTGTCGTGTCATGAATGCTGACAGTGCTCCGTATGAGTCCGCGTTTCCAGGTATAGCCACAGATATTCCCGTGATAGTGTATCCACTAAGAGCAGGAGCATTAAGGCATACCGCTACATCGCAGGTCTCTTTTCTGCCAGTGCCATAGTATCTGATTTCATCTCCATTGAAGTTGAATGTATATGGACGTTCGGCCGCTTCAGCAGAAAACAAAGAGAAGGCGGCTGCCAGAAGAAGTAGAAGTTTTTTCATAGATGAAATCCTTAATTGATGAAAATTTGATTTTTACCTGTATTCGGATGCAAAGTTATAAAAAAAATTGTATTCTACAAATTATATTCAAAAGTTTGGCACATTTGGCACATAAATCCCTGTAATTTTTTGGATGACATATTTCTATAATGGAGCGACGTCCTCGACCAATGTCGGTAAAATATGCTTCTGACGACATAGCCCGGAAGGCTAAAACTACGGTTAACCCTCGGTGAAACCAGGGGTTACAGACCACCTACCACCCCATCTACCCCGGAGGGGTAGCACTAAAAATCAATCTGCTCGACAGCTTCCTCAGAAGGTGTCATTTCTACTACTTCCACATGATCCTCCTCAGAGGAAGTTGAAGCTCCGAGCCGTTTCAGTTGCTCGAGTTCATCAGTCGAGAAGATGGCTGACACATCAACCACGTCCTGAACATCGGCCTCAAAAACCATACGGGCAAAGCGAGGAGTAAGGAAACCAGCGTCATTAGCCTTCTTAAAATACGTGAGAGCTTCAGTAAGAAGTTCTTTCTTATTCTCAGGGGTCTGCTTGGTCTCTTCAAGTATCGATTTCGCCAATACATTGTTGAAGTAGGGAACTTTATCGGTAAAGGAGATACTGTAGGAAACACCCCACTTTCTCCACGAAATGTATATCGTCCTAGCCTCCCCCCACCCGACTGCCCCTAACTTTTTCGAAGACATATCCAAAGCAGCCAATGCCTTCACAAAGTTTTTAACCAAAATATTTGGATATTTCATATTTGTTCATTACTTTTGCCATGTTCAATCACATTGAACACGGACAATATATTGAACAAGCCGAAAAATGAGCAATCAAGAAATATTAAATAGCGCCCTTGCAGCATTGAACTGTAATCTTGGACTCCCAAAAGCCACCATTGACTATAATGGGGGCGATCCTTTTCTTACGTTAATGGGTAAGCGCTTCAAATGTGTGGTGAGACCAAACCTTACACTTGCAGAGATGGCTGAGACATTCTTGCCAACAGATAAAGAAGCGCGCATTCTTTATGTTACTGTCAACGCCACTCCCAAAATGCTGGAACTTGCAAAAGTTCCAGAAATCAATGTATTGGACTGCGCCGGGAATTTCAATATTCAATATAGGGAGAAAAATGGAGATATAGTGCTTATGCTTGCAAACAAGGGAGAGAAACCTATAGAGGTTGCCACGCCAAAATCTTATCCCCTATTTTTAGAGAAGGGACTTAGGGTAATCTTCTATCTGCTGTTGGACAAGAAAAACATCGGACGTCCTTACCGCGATATAACGGATGCCACCGGAGTAGCAATCGGAACTGTCAAGAATATAGTCGACGGGATGGTTTATCAACAATTTGCAAAAGTTGAAGAGGGCAAACGCTTTCTTACAAATACCGACCGACTGCTGATGCTCTGGGCCACTAACTATGGACAGATTCTAAAGCCCAAATTGTTGCAAACTCGTTTTGCATTCCGCAACGAAGAAAAGCGAAAGAACTGGCAAACTATGACGCTCCCAAATGGTATCATGTGGGGAGGAGAACCGGCAGCTGCCATTACAGATGGCTTTCTTATCCCAAAAGATTTTACAATATATACCGATGTTCCCTCAGCCACGTTGATGAAGACAAGTGCAGTGGTTCCTGATGAAAACGGAGACATTGCCGTATATGAGAAATTCTGGGCAGCAGAGAATAGGGAGAATACCACACCAGCACTTCTGACATACGCGGACTTGATGGATACGACAAATGGTCGCTGCATCGAAGCCGCTCTAAAAATTAAGAAAAATGAGCTTAGTTATCTCCTCTGAAAAAATCGGAAATACATTGTTGATCGAACTCTTGCGTCATCTGAATCAGACTTTCTCAAAAATCGGCAATGATTTCTTCGTCATCGGTGCAACTGCACGCGATATAATACTGAATGTCCTCGCAAATACCTCATCAAGACGGAAAACCCGAGATCTTGACATTGCCATTGCTGTGACCAATTGGCACAAATATGATGAAATATGCCAAGGTCTCAAAGCATCCGGTTTGGAAAAGTCCAAGCGTTACGCCCAAAGGTTTTACTTCGGCCATTATGAAGTGGATGTGGTGCCTTATGGAGCCGTTGCAAAAGACGATGATAATATATATTGGCCGCCGGAAGAAACGATAGCCATGTCAGTCAAAGGTTTCGATGAAGTATTGAGCAAAGCAATCACGGTGAGCATAGATAATGAGTTCGAAATAAAAATAGCATCATTACACGGACTGTTTTTATTAAAACTAAACGCATGGCTCGACAGAAATATTAGCACTAATAAGGATGCCGAGGATTTGTGGTATATTATAGACAANTACTATTTTGCCNATGAAGAACGAGNTATTCATCCCGNAGTGTATGAANTTGAAAAATTTGACCTCTCCATCGGAGGTGCTTATTGGTTGGCTCATGATATTGCCGACTTATTGTCGTCAGAAGATATTGCCTATTATAGAAATGTACTACTACGTGAGATAGAAAGAGAGCAAGAAAGCCGGCTTGTAGTTCAGATTATAGAGACCCACCGCAATGTCATCTCAACAGAAGTTCTTAAAGTGCTCCAAACCATTTCAGATGTATTCTCGAAAAGATTGACCGATTTCAGCAAATAGGCATCAAAACTTGGTTTGCAAGTACACACTTAGGCATTCCGTTTGGATTTCAATGCCTTCAGGAAATATCCAGGCTCAAAATATGTAGCCAAACCACCCTTTATACCCTCATCTATAGCGGCGCTTAAACGTGCCATTTCGAGATTTGGGCCCTGCCCTACTGTTGTAGTTCTCATAAACTATCCTCAATTAAAATAATGAATATTAAAAATCACGCCAATGCGTAATAGTTTGTTTTACTATGTCTGACGCGCGACAACTACTGCGTAGCCGTGGAATGGAGGCGTCCTCGCCTCCCTCGTGCCGACCGCCCCCTAACTTTTTCAAATACACGGCCATAGAAAGTTGCCTCAGTAGCTATATCCCAAACTAAGATAAGGAATCAAACTCAGCTTATTAATAGAAACGAGATCTGCATTCAAGTCTAAACAAGGTGATATTCCTACCCGAAAAAGAAAGCAAGAGCATTAATGCCAAGAGGCAAAGAAACACCAGGACGGTTATTACCAAACCATCCTCCATGTCCTTCAAACCTGCTTTCAGAATATCCCACACCGGCTCGCCAACCGAATACGGAAGTTCCAGGAAAGCGGCTATCATAATTTACGCTTATAATATTGGAGGAACCAAAGAAATCAACAAAGACATTATGTGCCCCAGATTCCGCCTTCACCTCTATCCCGAAAGCAGCAACTATTATGAAGAGCAATAGCGATCTCATCACATATTCTGTCAACTGTTGACAGCGTTTTATATTTCTATATTCTATTTTCATAATAAAGCAAATTTATGCTTCCAGCCAAATCCAAGAGTTCTTAGCTTGATAGCTCATTCAGTTAGTATA
>WFLX010372775.1_pt1 | contig 14725 bp, 14 predicted proteins | sample 4967041 | NCBI WGS metagenome assembly WFLX01 (sample SAMN12857096, study PRJNA449069) | gut metagenome | isolation source: stool from male and female vole | host: Microtus ochrogaster | place: USA:Florida | collected 2017
AGTACTATGCGTATTACACGTAAAGTAAGGCAATTTACTAATCTATTATTACCACAGCGGATTGATTACGATACAAATTCTTTTTTTGATACAAATAGCGCTCATCCGCCTCGATATACTGTACCTCGAAAAAAATACGGACTTCATTTTTTATAATAAAGAAGATCTTTGGAGCTATGCCGGGTTTACCATACTTATATTTATGACGTATTATTCTTTGTTGCTCGTTTGCAAAAAGGTGACAAACCATGTTCCTGGAACCATCTTTACAGTTATTGTAACGGCGATCGGTTTCGATATGGCCGTAATTTGGGAATACCAGATAATACTATTTGAGGGATACTGGGAATATGTTGCAAATGTCCTTTTAATCGTCCTTTTGATCATTCTCTCCCAAATCGCGGATCAAAAAAAGGACTATGCAAGAAATGGCTTTTATGCTTTTCCAATTGCGCATTGGGTGGTAATGGGTATCGTATTTGCAGAAATATATTTCCTGTTTCGTGGCATATGTTCAATTCCTATAGCGATTGCAGGCTCCGCGCTGATTACCGCCGGTGTACATTTTGTCGCAAGACCGAAAAAGATATAAAAGAAGGGGGCTGATTTAAGATTGAAAATTCCAAATCAGCCCCAATAATCAAACCAGCTTTTCCAGCATCTCTATCAGTTTTTCCTTTTCGCTGCTGCCATTTGTTTTAAATCTCAATAACGGAATTTCGTACAACTCCAATATGTGATTCTTCAAAAGATCTCTTGAAGCCTGTACCATATCTTCTTTGTGATATTCGTATCCGTCAACTTCAATCGCCAACACAGGCTTTTTGCCTATTCTGTTAAATATCAGAAAATCCAAATGTGTAGCCGGATTCATTGCATACTGATATTCCCGTTCGTTTAATAACTCCGGATTCTTAATCAGCATATTCAACGGAAAATGACTAACGACATCCAACCTTGAATACTTATTATCAGCAAGAATTTCGTCTATCAACGCATACATTAAATTTTCCGAATCATATTCTGATACCTTTTTACGTTTCTGCAGATATGTTTTTCTTCTCTCAGTATACTGCTTGTATAGGTAATCAAAAATCGAGTAGGTCTTGCTATCAACAACATCAAAATTATTATATTGGACGTAATCTATTAAATCTGTTATATTATGTTCTTTTTCCTGTTTATTACCTGTTACAACTAATATCAATTTCTTCTTTGCTCTTGATACAGCAACATTGATTAAGTATGGGTCATCTGCAAAATCCGATATTTCATCATCTACTGTGGATATGATAATATTCTCTTTTTCTTTGCCCTGAAATTTATGCACTGTTGCAGATTCAATACCGCTAATCGCCTTGTTCAAAGCCCCTACTTGATTTTTATATGGCGCAATAATTCCTGTATCCTCTGGATTTAAACCATATTTAGGTATGATTTCATTTTTAATTACATCTATTTGACGCTGACTATAATGATTCCGCTCATGATTGCCTACAACTGTTTTAATCACAGATAAAACATCATCTTCCCCCTTATCCGTTGTCATTATAACCAACTCTCCACGATAAAATTTCTGGTTGCAAAAATTGATTATTTTAGGATGACATCTATAATGTTCTCGCAACAAGGTTTGCGTTACATTAGGCATAACATCCAAAATGGATTGCAAAAAACTCTTCGTATATTGGTACCCTTCATTGACTTGAAAACGATCAAATATTGCTTTTGCCTTCGCCTTGATATCATCCGTAACAACATTTGGGAGCTGCTTGGTATCTCCTACTATAACAACATTTCTTGCACAGGAAAGCGCCAACGCACCGGTTGCAATATCTACCTGTGACGCCTCGTCCATGATAAGGTAATCATATACCACGTTTGAATTCAAGCTGTTTCTTGACGAAAATGTTGTACTTAATATCACCGGATATTCTGCCAAAACTTTATAAGATTCTTTCCACAAACTATCTTCATTAAATATTTTACGGCTGTCATTTACTTCATATTTTCTTGCCAGTTTGTCTTTTAATACCACCATGGACTGATTACACAAATCCTCAAGCAGATCTTGATTAACAGTATTCAAATATTTTTCAATTGCTTCAATTTCCGCAGACAGCTCGGCTTGCTTTGCATGATAATACATAGCTTGAAATGTAGTTATGATTCTTGTAATATCTTGTTTGTAAAAATCCCAATCTGTGATACCATATTTGAAAAGAGCTTTTATCTTAAACGGAACATTGATCGCTTTCTTATTTTCCAAAATCATCTGATATTCTTGCCACAACATCATCCAATGCTTTGATGAAAGTTTTTTCTTAAACTTTATACTTTCATTATCAACATCCTTTTTCTCAGCATATTGATCAAAATATTCTTTTTCTGTATTCAATTGAGAATATTCTTGTCTTAAATATGCCAGCCTCTCCTGTTTATCAAAAACAATTTTTAACTGCCTAGATTGCTCTAAAATTTTTTTCTGTAATACATCCGGATCTTCTTCCGTCTTCCACGATGAAAAATCAGGATAATTCCTGTTCTGATGTTCAACAAATAATTTCTTATTTTTAACACTACCTAATGTCGCAGCTATAAAGCCTAAATTATATTTTGACGAGGATAATTTCTCATACACATTTTCCGTAGCCGAATTATTATTAGAAACTACCTGAACGGTTTTTCCCTGCATTAGTATATTGGCAATAATATTTAATATGGTTTGTGTCTTACCTGTTCCGGGCGGTCCCTGAATAACACTGATCTGATTTTCCATGGCGTTTTTTACAGCTTTGTATTGGCTATTATTACATCCAAAAGGGAAAATCGGGATATACTCATGTCCCATTTTATCAGCCTGCAGCAAAGTCGGATCTAAATACTTTGCTAACGCTACATCATTACCTATAAAAGTTATCTTTTCAAAACTTTTCGTCAGTAATTTTTCGCCGGTTTCCTCATTCTTAATATTACTTAACCCTGCAATCTGCTTTATGTATTTAAATACATTTGCACATTGACTTTGATTCAGACATGACTCAATAATATTTAATTCACTCTGTCGATAATCTTTTTCACTGCCATTGCCAAAGCAAATATGCCAGTAAGGCTCATACGTACTTTTAAATACATATATTTCTTTGATATCAAAAAACTCTTTTCCTTCTCTACTAATACGATACATATTTGGATTTAAAACTGCTGGGTCAGTCAACTTTTCCACATTCAAATATCCACATGAGTAAGTTTTTCCATTATTAAATTTTACATCCCATTTCTTGGTATCACTATTATATCGGCATGATATGATTTCCGACGTTTTTATTTCGTTCTTAATAATAATCATATATTTTTTTGTATTCATTGAATTAATTTCTCTTTACTAAAATTTTTAAACTTGTATTGCATTACATATTTCAGTTTCACACAATATTAAAGACGTCCCATTCCTTTGTATCTTCCATCAGCCTCCAATGTGCTACAGCAATCCCTTGTCCACGATGCTTTGGTACAGTATATATATTTACAATATAATATAACATAATATAAACCTTTTTACCATTTTCTGCAACGCTATTTCAATAAGAAATCAGATTGCAGTTAATCAGTTTCATATAACACCTACTCTTCCGGCAAGATAAACCGAGTACCCGGTTACCGTTTTTTCCTTCTTTTCATATAATAGGATAACAGAAAAATATCCTACGAGGAGATTTCAAACCTATGGCAATCGGCTATTTAAGTATACAGGCACGGACAGCCAATGATGCCGTACCTCTTGACGGCGTATCGGTCAAGGTATTGGACGATGAGGGAAATACGCTCTATACACTGACGACCGATGAAAACGGCGAAACGCAGACCGTTCCCTTAGAAACCGTCGATAAAAGTTTTTCCAAGAATCCTAACTATTCCGGGACTCCGTATTATAACTACAATGTATTGGCGCAGGCGGTGGGATTCAATGATCTTTATATTACTAATATCCCTATTTTTGACGGGGAAACGGCGACGCTCCCGCTGACGATGATCCCCATGCAGGAATTGCAGCGCAGTCCGGCGCAGGCTGAAATCAATATTGGCGGACCGGCTGTTTCCATGCCGGTTCAAAGAGAGCAGGAAGGCACCGTATCAACGCCATATGTACTGCGTCAGGTTGTAATACCCAATCCCATCACGGTACATCTCGGCGCGCCAAGCGCATCCGCATCTAATATACAGGTTTCTTTTCCGGATTATGTGAAAAATGTTGCAAGCAGCGAGATCTACCCTACATGGCCGGAGGCTGCCCTGACCGCCAACATTTACGCGATTATTACCTTTGCCCTTAACCGCGTTTATACGGAATGGTACAGAAGCAGAGGCTACAATTTTGATATCACGAACAGCACCGCTTACGACCAATACTTTGTCTATGGGCGGCCGATCTATGATTCCATCAGCCGGATCGTTGACCGGATCTTTAATGAATATGTCCGCAGACAGGGACAAAACGCACCCTACTTTACCTCCTTCTGCAACGGAACCACTTCCACCTGCAGCGGATTGTCACAGTGGGGAACCGTTTCACTGGCAGACCGCGGACTGACGCCGATACAGATCCTGCGCTCCTACTATCCGGACGATATAGAGATAGCGGAAACCAACATCGTGACAGGCGTTCTTTCCTCCTATCCCGGAAGCCCTTTAAAAACAGGCAGTACCGGGCTGAACGTACAGACCATACAGACCTATTTAAACCGAATCAGGAAAAACTATCCTGCCATCCCCGCCATCACGGACGAGACCGGAACCTTTGGCAACAGCACCAAAAATGCCGTGTCAAAATTTCAAAGTATTTTCGGGCTCCAATCTGACGGCATTGTGGGCAAATCCACATGGTATAAGCTCTCAAGCCTGTATTCCTCCGTGACCAGACTTGCCGAACTGGACAGCGAGGGAGATACGCTTGGCATAGGAACAGTTCCCCCATCCTCCGTCCTGGGTCAGGGGTCAAGGGGACAGGACGTCATCACCCTGCAGTATCTGTTAAATGTGATCTCAGAATATTATCCCGGTATTCCCGCGCCGGCGCAGGACGGTATCTTCGGCAGCGGAACACGCCGGTCTGTCATAGAGTTTCAGGAGGCTATGCAGCTTTCTCCTGACGGCACGGTGGGTCCCCTCACGTGGCAGACGCTTTATAAGGTATATCAGGGAATCGTGCAGAACATCCCTCCGGCAGAACCGGGAGCGGACACATTTGACTATGTAGTGAAAGCAGGCGACAGCCTGTGGCTGATTGCCAAAAGATACAACACGACCGTTGACACCATCAAAAATTTAAACGGATTAACAAACAACATGATCACTACCGGACAGATTTTAAAAATACCGGCAGGGCAGAACGCCCCTTATATTGAATACACCGTACAGTCCGGAGATAGCCTCTGGCTGATTGCCAGAAAATACGGTACGACCGTTGACGCTATCAAAAATTTAAACGGACTGACCAGCGACCTGCTGAACATCGGGCAGGTATTGCGTATCCCCGAAGTCTGACCATACTAATCCCCATGCCGCCTTCGGCGGCTGAAATAGTTATGAACAAAGAGCCGCAGCCCGATAACGTCAGATCCGGCTGCGGCAGCTTACTCGCTTTCAATATTACAGAACCCTCTTTCCTGTACAACCTGCTCCCGTTGAAACTCCAGCAGATCGCCGGGCTGGCAGTCCAGCGCGTCGCAGATTGCGTTTAGCGTGGAAAATCTGATTGCGCTGATCTTCCCCGTCTTGATATTAGAAAGGTTCACATCGGCAATCTCTACTTTCTCCGCCAGTTCATTCAGCGAGATCTTTCGATCCGCCATCACTTTGTCAAGCCTAAAAATAATCGCCATATCGGTATCCATTCCTTTCTCTGATTCTCATGCCGCCTCTTGCGGCTCCAATCCGGATTTCTCTTATAGAGTCTCATCGAACTGCTTCTGAAGCACGCATCCATATTCAAAGATCATGAATATGCCCCACAAGGAAACAGCCACGAGCGCACCTGTCAAAAAACCGCTTTGCAGCGTCAGAAAAATCGAAATCAGCACAAATACAATTTTTATATTCTTTATGACTGCCGGACGAAACGGCGAATCGCTCTCCTTGAGTGCCTTAAATATCTTTGCCACAAAATGCAGAACCACCGCATAAGCGACCATTACGACGGCAATCGCAAGAAGCTCTACACCAAACCCGGCAGCTTGGGATTCAGTATTACGCTTTAAATTAACAATATCTGACATCAATCCACCCTCAAAACAAATTGCCGTTGGTATTTGCTGTTCTAAAGACCACTTCACACCAACTAATTTTTGGTCAAAATAATCACTCATCCAGATCATGAAACAGCCGACCAAAAATGCACCAACAGCATAGACAATCAGCAAGATCTTTATAACACTAAAAAAAATCAATGCTTCGCTGCTGATTTTCCGTATCTTTTGAATCTTTGCATTACTCCCATTCATTTTCTTCCCTCATTTCTTTTTTCAGTTTGTTTTCTGAAGATATAAAAACACCAAAGCACTGCATCATTTACCCGTTTAATTTTTAAATAAATTATTCTTCTGCACGGTAAACAAAAATATGTGTCCTGATACCTATATTTTTTATATCTACATTTTTTAAACTCCAAAGATAGACAGGCACATCATCTATATATATTACCCGATCAAGTTGTTGAATGTTGACCAGATCATTTTCAATTTTAATGTTTTCATCCAACGGATAAAAACAGATACCGACATATTCCGCATCTTCTTGATAAAAAATATTATGTTTCTTATAAAAAAAGATGATCAAATCCCTTATATCACATCCCAGGAAAAAATCTTCTTCTCCTTCCTTCACTTCAGGAAAATTGCTCCTTCTCAAAAAGCTAAATTCCTCACGGTGAGACTTTATTAATCTGTAATGATTAGCTGTTTCCTCGAAAAGACAATATGCTACATATTCCCCATCATACAAAATCGCCATCTCATAATTGTCAATCTCTTTTTGATAAATCACCACCAGTTCATCCTGCGCGCAAAAATATTTTTTACTATATGCTTCCTCAATACTTTCCCCACGCATGAAATAACGATGGACTCCAAGCCACATCATGATCAACAGACCACAGACCGCCAAAATTATGGCTACCATTTTATAGAACCTACGATCCTGTTTTTTTGATTGCCCCGCTATATTATTATCATATAAATTTTTTTCAGGGATTTGATCCATCAGCTCATTTGCCAGCTTGACATATTTTGTATTTCCGCCATATTCCGCAGCATATTTTAATTCATTAAACGCTTCTTCATACCTGCCAAGACAATAGCAGCACCATCCGCAATAATAGGCATTGACCACCTGTTCCAAAGTCGACCGGCCTCTTTTTAGCTCTGTCCTTATAAATTCAAGCATATCCTCCCACTGTTCTTCTATTCGATATCGGCGAAATCTGATTCCTCTTTGATATGCCTGTTTTATTTCGTCACGTTTAACGCTTATCGATGCCAGCAGATTTTCCGCATTCTCCAATTCCGTATGTACAGGCTCTGTTATATTCACTGCCATTAAATAGTCAATATAATAAAGCTGTATCTCTATTCTTTGCAAAGGTTTTAAGCGGCTCTCCAACTGATGCAGTTCCTCTATCTCCCGCTTACATTCATCATACTTTCCCAATGCAAGTTCGTCATACAGTAACTCCTTATGCAAATTTACCGCTTTTTTATTCCTCTTAAGAAACCTTAAAATATATTGTTCATCCGCTAAAATGTCGCATTGTTCATATTTGATCCAATGTATCCACAGAGCCGTTACAAACAAAACGAGGATATCCGCAAATATAATTATGGGAGAATATGAACCGGTCAAATAAGAAAGAGCCCGATGAAAACCGTGGCTTTGCAAGAGCAAATTACCAATATTAGCAATAAAATCAATACTGCGGAAGAAAAAAATCATAACACATAAACTAAAAACAATGTTTAATATACATAATATTATATAATTTTTATTTTTTTTCTCCTTTTCAACCATTACGCATTATCTCCCATCTTCTTTCCACAATTCTTCTTTGAGGAATCGGTTGCCGCAAAGCTCATGTCGATCAGATCGCATACCCTCTCCCGCGCCACGGTTCCGTCCAGCAGCACGCTGATCCAGTGAACCTTGTTCATATGGTAAGCCGGCAGGATACCGTCTTCCTTAAGCAATACATCCTTAAAGAAAGGATCGTCTATCTTCAGATTCACCACATCTACTTTCTCCCCGGTGGGAAGCCCCAGCTTGTCTTTCCCGACTTCCATGACCAGTGCAAACCACTTATTGTTATCGTTATGCCGGAACACGGCATTCATATCATATTTTCTCCACGGATATTCCGGCAGCGTCCCGTATTTCTTTTTTATGTAATCAAAAACAAAGTCTCTCATTCTGTCACCCCCAAATAACTAAGAATGCTATAGGCGATTAGAAAATAAACCATTCTCAATTCCCGGCATCCCGGGTATTCGCAGCATTTATCCTGATAGACAGATTGTGTTCCTGCATTATGCCATGTCAGCAGGGAATCAAGCGCCACCGCAATGCGCATTTGATATCTTACCAATCAGAATCCCAATCATCCCAGCCGGAATCCCAGTCGGAACCGCTGTCCCAGTCGTAATCGTAATCCCAATCATCATCATCATACCTATCATCATCATAACTTTGGCTGTCATGATGGTCGTCATACCACTCATCCCAATCGGAGGCGCCATACTCCTCATCGTAAGAATAGCCCTCATAATAATTGTCGTAGTCTTCAAACAGATCCCATTCGGAATCAGCATCATAACTGGACCATGTATCGTAATCCTCATCCCAGATATACCAGTCGTCCCCATAATCATGATAATACATATCAGAGCCGTAACTGTAATAACCTGAAGACGCGTAGGCAGATCATCACCGGATCTGTTTTCCCGGAAAACATGAAAAGTCCCGTACACAATAAGGTTAGGATCTGGCAACCCACTACCATCGCAATAACTTTATATAATACGCGTTTTAGCCCGGTATCCCTTTGTTTGCCGGATCTTTGCACGCTGCCATTGTCAGCGTCCGACATCCGGTGCTCTTTTTGCTCAGCCACTCTTGCCTTCATCTTCTGATAAAGTTCATTTACGGCATATGCTTCGTCTTTGCCCCGATAGCGTTCCGCCCGGGAACCGTCAGACTTATTTTTATAAACCACAAAATCTCCCGTAGCAGAATCTTTATAGATACCATATGCGCGGGCAGTTCTTATATCCTGCCCGATATATGTACGCATCTCGTCAAGCGGCAGATGATGCCGTCTGGACCACTCAAGAAGTTCGCTGATGGTTTTAGGCACCCCTGCGGCAGTTCTGTTTACACAGTCATTGGCGGCGCCGCAATTGGGGCACTCCAACTCGGTATCACTGTAATTACTTCCACAATATTTGCATTGAATCAACATACCTTTTAGTCCTTCTCAATAACTATATTACCTTAGTTTATATTATCTGAACTGTAGGCAAAAAATAAGCACAGTGAATCTGTCCCAAATCTGTTTACAATACCAGATACGCTATATACTGTCCGGCAGACAATTCAAATACATATCAAGTGCATCCGTACTGTCTTCTAATACTTTCATCAATTTATCAGATGGGTTTGCATAAACAATCCCATAATCTTCCTCTCCAAGATCGCTACGTACCGGGAACGCTAATCTTTCCTGCTCCAAATCAAACCGGGCGTCTACACCTGCTTTATTTCCTCTTGCATCCAGACGAATCCATCGATCCAATGATTTGATATAGACAGCATTTAACGCATGGATACAAAATCCTGTTTCCGGCACATCTCCCAAGGTAAGCCGCTGATAGCAAATACCCACCTGTATCCCACATGCACGAAGCAGCGCGGCAAGAAGATTGGCTTTTGCCCAGCATATCCCTACACCCTGTTCCAAAACCTCCGTGGCGGACTTTGTCACTCTCTTGTCCTGCACATCCCATGAGTGTTTTATAGCATCACGCGCAAACTCATAAATTGCCTTGATCAGAGAAATTTCATCGACATATTTTTGTGTGAATTCCTCAGCTTTTGATAAAATACTTCCCTCGTTCCAGTTGATGTATTTTGATACCGATAAGTATTCCTCTATGGGATCTTTTATAANTAGTTCTTTCNTTATCAGCTANTAACCTTNCCCTTCCATCATGACATTTTGCAAATAAAANCCGNTNCCATCATTGTCATTGTCGCCTATCANACAGTCTGCAACTGCTTTTACCTCATCAATTGCATTTCCCATGGCAACTCCAGTTCCGCATAAACTCAACATTCCTATATCTGCAAAATCATCNCCAAACGCTNNGATTNCATCTGTAGTGATGCCACACTNCTTACATATATGTAAAATNGCATTTTCTTTGGTGGCNGTTTTCTTCGTGAACTTGTACCAATAACCATCCGAAAAGCGAACACAGTCACAATCCGGCAAATNTTGCTNTAGNTTTTCTACCGCNTTTTCATCAAATATTTCTACGCACATTTTCAAGGACTCTTGCTCAAAATCTTGAAAATCNGTGTAGATACTATCTCCCCAGCTTTGATCCTGTTGTTTCGGGTCTATTTTATAATTCCANTAATGNGCATCTACNGTATCNATTGTGATTTCACAGTCCTCTCCACATATTTGTCTTGCCTTTCGTATCAATTCCATTGTTTCTGTTTTGGTAAACTCTGCTTTATAAATATATTCCTGCCTGCATTTTACCAAAGCCCCGGCACTGGAGATCACCACATCAGGATTTAATTCTGCAATAAATTCCATACAATTCTGCTCGCTTCTTGAAGTGGATACTCCAATCATAATCCCCTGTTTTCTGCATTTTTCTAACTCCTGCATCGTAACTTTGGAAATTGTTTTGTCACTTCGCAATAATGTTCCATCCAGATCAAATAATAGCAGCTTACATTTCATACCCTATGCCTCTCCATTTTCGGAATTCATTTTAGGAATGAACCTCCTTCCATCAGTATCAATATCTGTAGAACCTTTGCAAAGTTCTTTTTCCATAATTTCATATGCAAGTATCACTTCATTTTCCACAGGATGACACTCATGCTTTATAGTTGAAAATCCCAGTTTTTCATAAAGTGCTGCCGCAGGCAGGGAAGCATCCAGATATGCCTTATCATATTTATCACTAATCTGTGCTTCTATATTTTTTATAATAAATGTGCCATAACCCTTTTTCTGATATTCCGGCAACACATAAACTCTTGTGATATGATTATCCACGAAACAACCTGTTGCGACGATTTCATCATCTATCTTAAGTACACTCACATAACCATTTTCGATATCTTTTAATATGGCGTCCCAATTGTGATGCTCACAGAAAAATTTTACTACTTCTTGCGGATAATATTTCGGATATATTGTTTTTATGGTATGCTGCACAACATCATATACAGCCTGTATGTCTTTAATTGTTGCTAATTCNTATATCATCTTTTTCTCCATTTTTACATATCGATCCACTGAATANACGCTGNCTTATCCGTACTGTTATAACCGGCATTCCGGTAAAAGTTTAGTGTACCTTCTTCCTNCGATCCAGTCAGCAGCATCATCTTATAGCAGTGATTNTCTTCTGCAATCTGCTTTGCATAGTTNAGGCANGCNGTAGCATANCCTTTNTTTCGATAGTCACCGTGTGTCACCACGTTTTCNACAAAGGCATATGGTCTTACATTTCTTGTAAGATTCGGAATGATNACACATANACAGGACGCCACGATCTTACCATCCACTTCACAGATAATAAGATGGTGATTTTTGTCATTCACAATGCTATCCCATGTATTTCTTAACTGCTCTGAATCTTCAGGAATATTCGTCTCATGAAGATACAGATATAACTGTAATATTTCCTCTAAATCGGATTTATCTGCTTCTCTGATCATACCTGGTTTCCTCTATCTACTTAACTCATTATTATATAATAATAACCATGCCTTTCCGTAACCTACGAATTTGGGCTATAATCACAATATTTACATTACAAATAAAATCGTGTGCAAAAAAATTTATTTTTCACACTAATCTCCCATGTCGCCTTCGACGACCTAAATAGAGATAAAAATGCTGTTTATCACATCCTTCAAACCTTTCACATTTATCTCTTAACAATCCATCGTCCATTTCTATTGGAGCCTTCTCTTTCAAGGAAACTTTGTTCCTGCAAGTCCTTTATGACCTTTTGTATCTGTTTTCTACTTAAATTCAGCCTATCCATAAGCATTAATTGTGTCATTGTTGGATTCTTCTCTAAAAGTTCTAATATTGCTTGCCTTCTTTCGGCTCCTTTTTTCGGCTCCTTTTCGGCTCCTTTTTGGCTCCTTTTTGGTTCTTCTTTCAAAAATGCCTTATGGATAAATAATCTAGATATAAAATAGCTATGGTCATCATCTGTCTCAAATTCCGGTTTCGGGGAACCATTTGATTCAAGGGCATTCAAAATCTTCTTAAATCCGGTATTTCTTCCCTCCGTCAAGTGCAACTCTTTTAAAAAATCACCGATTCGACGATTTCTGTATCTGCGATTTGATACACGATAATTTTTTAAACCTTCCTGCGTTACAGAACGATCCGGTCCCGGAAAACTTACTATCTCTATTCTGTCACGTTCAATACGCACCTCGATTGGTTCCCGGACATCATATGCACGATGATATACAGCATTAGACAAAGCCTCTTCTATAGCTGCATACGGATAATTAAAGAAACGATCTGCCTCCGCTCTGTCCGGATGCTTAACAATCTTTTCCGTAATAATCGTATTTCTGATAAATTGAAGCGCATCTCTAAGTTGCTGATGAATTGGTCCTTTAAATGTATTTTCGATAATATCATTACCACCTAATCCTTCCGGAAACTGCACAACATCTATCTGAGCATACGGAAAGAACTTGTCCGGTTCCATGCTAAAAAACATCAACCCAACATTTTTGGGCTTCGTATATTCTGGAAGATTACTGATGATATTCATATCACTGCACACTTCTACAAATTCTCCGGTTTTTGACTTCTCATACAAAGAACTTTTAATCTCTTTTAGATAATTTTGAATAAGTGTTATATTTAAATCAGACATCTCTGCCTGATAATTTACCCGATCATCAAAAGGCACTCTATTAGCAAGATTAAACAAATCCTTTTCTTCATCATCTGAGGGTTCTACCGTACTTGATGTCTTACGAATATAATGTATACGTTCTCTACTTTCCCTTGCCATAGTTTTGGGAGATGAATATGGTCTGTTGTCGCCACCCGGACACCATAGAATAATAAACTGCTTGTTCTGGTAAGTCTCTATACCTACAATTGGTGCGTACGCAGGTCTAATCAGCTTGCACTTTGCATAAATATCCTTCTGATAGGCATCGATTTTATTCACGGGAACGCCCTTTAAGGGATAGGACGGTCTTCCATTTTCCTCCTCCACGCCAAGAACAATATAACCGCCACCCCAATTATCAAGGTCATTAGCAAATGCGCAAATCGTTTTCAAGGAAGCCGCCGGATCCCATGTTCCTTTAAATTCAATTCTTGCCCATTCTACTACTTCACCGGATAATAATGTTTTTATATTTGTTGGTATTGCCATGATCTCATTTCCTTTTCATAATTTTTGGATAAAAATCTTTTCATTAATTGACAGTTGCAACCTTTTTAGTTTTCATTCATTCTATTTAAAAGCTCTTGGTAAACAGTATCAAAAAAACATCTATATTAACCAGTACATTTATCGGCGCTAAACTGTGCAAAAAGCCCTTGTTTCTTTCATCTGATTTGATACTTAACTTTTGAATTCCAAGACAATTATTCAACTGCTGATTAGTCATTGAAGATACAATCCCCCTGAATTCTTTTCGCTCTGTTGTATTAAAAAATCTGAACATTTTTCCTAATATCCCTGCCACTAAATCTGATATTTGAATCAAAGTATTTTCTTGTGAATCAATAAATTCATAATTATCTTTACCCTCCCCATCATTAAAATCACAAATTGTCTTATTTACTTCTTCTTGAATTGATAATTCTTTATCAAAATAATGCATCGAATTAGGAAATCTCTTTATTGTTGAAACATAAAATTCCGCAAAACTATCCTGCATAATATAATCTGTATTGTTTTGAATGAATGTTAATTCAGTAGCATTAGCGGCTCTTTTTAATACCCCTGAAACAAACTTTTCATCTGGTTTTTGGTTATGTCTCATATCTATTGAGTTTAGTAATTCTAAGCAAAAACCTCTAATATCGTCAGTTTTTATATTCGGATATGCATATTTTATCATTGTGTTCCTAACTGAGTCTATATTATGAATAAGCATATTATACAAAGTACTTTTTAATTCAAAATAATCAAAACCAAATTCATATATTTCTATAGGATTAGTAATAGAATCTAATATTTCAACTATAGTATAATAAAAATTATTTACATGATCATAGTGAATATATAAATCAAATTCATTAATTATATCTATTAAGATCGCCGTCTGTTTTGAATTCAAGCATTCCAAAAAATTTTTTCCAAAATATATTGTTTTTGATTTTAATTCTGCCCCATTAGTTTGTATACTAACTCGTTTTCTTAGTGCATCAAATACAATA
>WFLX010176107.1_pt1 | contig 14718 bp, 10 predicted proteins | sample 4967041 | NCBI WGS metagenome assembly WFLX01 (sample SAMN12857096, study PRJNA449069) | gut metagenome | isolation source: stool from male and female vole | host: Microtus ochrogaster | place: USA:Florida | collected 2017
AAGCGTAACGTTCAAAGACACGGTTGGTTGGTTTTGTGGGGATGTTACCGACGCTACGGCAAATGCGGCAAAATTGCGCTCAACTGGTAGTGGAAACTGGGGAGACAGCGAATTAAGGAAAAAATAATACGGAGTTAATTCAATTATTGGAGTTTGCTGTGGGCGTGGCAATCTGTTCATTGGAGTAGGTTGCCGCGCCTCGCCCGCAGTGAAAGGTCGGCGGCTGCACCCCGCAATGCCCCGGACATACTTGCGGTAAAATCCGTTTTCGTTCATAATGAGTGTAATATCGTCGTGTTGGAGAATCCGTATGAAATTACAGTCATTGCAAGCCGCGCTTTCCGCCACCTCATATCCCGGACGCGGCATCGTCATCGGGCGGAGCGCGGACGGCGCAAAAGCCGTCGCTGCCTACTTTATTATGGGGCGGAGCGAGAACAGCCGCAACCGCGTGTTCGTTAAGGACGGCGACGGCATCCGCACGCAGGCTTTTGATCCCGCCAAACTGACCGACCCCAGCCTGATTATCTACGCGCCTGTCCGTGTGCTCGGCAACAAGACAATCGTGACCAACGGCGATCAGACGGATACCATTTACCAGAACATGGACAATCAGCAGACCTTTGAGCACAGCCTGCGCTGCCGCGAGTTTGAGCCGGACGCGCCCAATTACACGCCGCGTATCAGCGGCATCATGCATATTTCTGGCGGCGAATACAACTTTGCGCTGTCAATCCTCAAAAGCGACGCGGGCGATCCGGCGGGCTGCAACCGTTTTACCTACGCGTACTCGCATCCCAAAGCCGGAGTCGGGCGGTTTATCCACACGTATCAGGGCGACGGCAACCCGCTGCCCAGTTTTGAGGGCGAGCCGGAGCCGGTCATCATTGACGGCACTATCGATCAGATTACGGACACGATATGGAACGCGCTCGACGCGGACAACAAAGTGTCGCTGTTCGTCCGCTTTATCGACATTGCCACGGGAACGCACGAGGATCGGATTGTGAACAAGAACGAATAGGCTATGAATCAGGCGTTGCTTATCGTTCAGTGTGCCAGTATCGGCGCGCTTTTGGTTGAGATCGGGTATATCTTCAAGAACTGGAAGTCGCGGATACACGGCTATCTTTTCTTCTATTGTCTTGCCACGCTCATCAACAATTTGGGCTATCTTGCCGTCATGCTTGCAAGGACGCGGGCGGACGCATTGCTTGCCTTGCAGATTTCGTATTTTGGCAGGGTGTGGATCCCGTATTCGTTCCTGCTGTTCGGGCTGAGACTGTGCGAGAAAAAAGTCTCCCCGCGCGTGCTGGGCGTACTCGCGCTCTTTCATTTTGCCACGTACATTGTGATGGCGACGGCGAAGCACCACAAACTGTACTACGCGTCGATTGACTTTGTGTATTCGGGCCTGCACCCGCACCTTGTCTGTACGTTCGGCATATGGCGCAACGTGTTCATGGCGCTCATGATTGTGTACACCGTGTATTTCCTGGTGGTGCTTGTGCGCCGCCTGCTTGTCGCGCGGAATCCTTTTACTAAAAAGCGGCTGCTGTTCGTGCTTGTCGCGACGTTGGTGCAGGTGCTGTTTTTTGTGCTGGAGCTTTGCAAGGTGATGGACGATTACGACCTGACGATGCTGGGCTACACGCTCGCTATCTTCTTTATGTATATCGCCATATTCCGCTACGATTTGCTTGACTTTCAGGAACTGGCAAAAGATTTTGTGATGGATCATCTTTCCGAAGCGGTTGTCGCCGTCAACGTGGACAAGAAAGTGAGTTTTTTTAACGACCGGGCGGGAGAACTGTTTCCCCGGCTGCGGGAAGATCCCGATCTTGCGGTGGAGGACATCCGCCTTGCGGCGAACGGTTCGGAGACGGTGCGCATCAATGACAGCATATTTTCGCTGGAAAAAAACAATCTGTACCGCGGGAAAAAACTGGCGGGCACGGCATACGTGTTCAAAGACGAGACGGAACGGCTTGCATATATCAAGGAACTTGAGGCGCAGAAGCAGCTGGCGGACGCGGCGAACGTCGCAAAATCGTCGTTCCTTGCGCGTATGTCGCACGAAATCCGCACGCCGATTACCGCCATGCTCGGCTTTGACGAGCTGATTCTGCGCGAAAACAGCGACCGGGCGATTGTGAATTATGCCCGCGCCATTCAGACGGCAGGAAAATCGCTCCTTGAAATGATCAATGACATCCTTGACTTTTCAAAGATTGAGGCGGGCAAGGTAAAAATCATTCCCGCCGCCTATGACGTGAGCGGACTGGTCACCGATTTGGTCAACATGGTTCTGCCCCGCGCGGATACAAAAAGAATCGCACTGCACGTGCAGGTAGACCCGAATACGCCCGAAACCTTGTACGGCGACGAAGTGCGCGTAAAGCAGTGTGCGCTGAATCTGCTGACGAACGCCGTCAAATACACGCTCGACGGCAGCGTGACGCTTACCGTCACGTTCGACCGCATTGACGTGGACAATATCTATCTGATAATCATCGTCTCAGACACGGGAATCGGCATAAAATCCGACGATTTGGAGCGGCTGTTCTCTCCGTTCGAGCGGATTGACGAGGAGCGCAACCGGGGCATTGAGGGTACGGGGCTGGGCTTGAACATCGTGCATAATCTGCTTGCCGCAATGGGTACGCGCCTTGACGTGCAGTCCGAGTACGGCAAAGGATCGACGTTTTCGTTCCGCGTGCAGCAGCAAATCGTCAGCCAGAAAAAAATCGGCGATTATGAGGCGGTGCGGCAGACAGCGCCAAAAGGCATTGCCCAGTACAAAGAATCGTTCCATGCTCCTGACGCGAAAATCCTGATCGTTGACGATACGCCCGTCAATCTGACGGTCATGCGCGGCCTGCTCAAAAAGACACTCGTGCAGATTGACACTGCCACGGACGGCGTTGACGGCTTGGAAAAGACCCGCGCCGAACGCTACGACGTTATTTTTATCGATCACATGATGCCCAACATGGACGGCATGGAAATGCTCGCTGCGCTAAAAAAAGATGCCGGCAACAAAAACGGCGGAACTCCCTGCATTGCGCTGACGGCGAACGCCATTTCGGGCGCGCGGGAAATGTATCTGGCGGCGGGATTTGACGATTACCTTGCCAAGCCCGTCACGGGCGCGTCGCTCGAACAAATGGTGCGCGCGCATCTGCCTGCGGAAAAAGTGCGCGGCTGACGGAACGCCGCCTAAAAACCGATGCCGACGGCGGCGGAGAATTTTATCTTGTTTTGGCTTACGTTGTGGGAAAGTCCCAGTGCCACTGCGGGAAGCGAGATTTTTGCCAAATACATCTTTGCGCCTGCGGAGTAGCCGAGGTTCAGAATGCGGCTGCCGTCAAAATCCTCACCAAAGAATTGTTCGTACAGTCCATAGACCGAGAACGTGGCGAATTTTGTTTTTGCCACGGCGAATTCAAGTCCGGCATGTGCGCCGAGCATTTTTTGGCTGACGAATTTGTCGGGCATAATCGTCGTGCCGACGGCGTTCTGCGAGGCCCACAACGATACGGGCGCGCCGTGCGAGTACTGTCCTGCGCCTTGTGCCACGATACGGAGCCGCCGCAGGGGAAGGTTTTGCTGCACTGAAACCTGCGCGTTCGCAGACTGCGCCCATGTTCCCGCCGTAAAGAACGTCGCGCGGGCGGCGACGCGCACGGATTTTGTGGACAAAAACCATTCGTTCAGCTGGGAGAATCGTGCGCCAAATGCCGTGTTCACGGAGAACGCGTGGTACGTTTTGAGGTCGTCTTGATAGGAAGAAAAGTCGTCGTCAAGCGAAATGTTCGTGTAGTCGTAGCGCAGTCCGACCGATGCGTTGGTGTGTTCGGTCAGTTTGTCGGTCAGGGAGATTTCTGCCCCGCCGCCAATCGTGCGGTAGGCAAGCGCGAGCGAGTTGCTGCCGTCGTGTGCCTCGTTTCCCCGGTGCGCGAACGAGCCGCTCACGGAGAATCCCGGCTTGGTCAGGGCAAGCGACGGCTTGGAAAATGCCATGATCGCCATCTGCATTGACGATGAGAATATGCCGCCTGCCAGATACGTGTCCTTTACGCCGAATGCGTTGGTATCCATGACGACCAGCCCGCCCATAAAACCCGTTCCCGATGTATACATTGCGAACGGCAGGGGCAGGAACGAGATTTTTTCCGTCACCGTCACGAACAGCGTGCAGTAGCCCGCTTCGTCCAGACCGCAGCTTACGGTTATGTCGGAAAAAAGCCCCTGATCGCGCAACGTAATCTCCACGTCGTTCAGGTCAAGTTCCGCCGCAGGAATCCCCCGGTATTTGCCGAGCACCGACTGCATGTATGACTGGCGCGTCTTTTTGAGCCCGGTGACGGTAATGCGGGAGACGACCAGCGCGGCATTTGCGGCATCGTCGTGCGGAATGGCGGCTTCCTGCGCGAAAAGCGGGAGGGCAAAAAAACAGAGCGCGGCAATCGTGCCGATAAGTCGGTTGGTTCTCACGTTACAAGCATAGCAAAAAACCGGCGGATAGTCAAAAACATGCAATTGAATGCGGACATTACAAGAATATGCAATCATTTGGTAAATTGTGTTGACAAAGCGAACGGTGTATGCTAGTTTTTCCGTGCCTTTAACGGCAGTTTGCGTCGCAAACTCAGTATCGACGTGTCCGCTTTGCGGACGAATTGCAATCCTCGGAAGCGGAAGTTTCCTGTGGTATGTGATTTTATGGAGGTTTTTATGAAAAGGATTCTTGCAAGCATAGTCGCTGTTGCGGCTGTCTGGGGGGGGGTAGCCTTTGCGGACGTTCACGTGAACTTCTACAATAAACTGTATTCGGACGATCCGTTCTTGCGTCATCACAATGACAAGGGCGGCGACTATGAAACGGACGCATATTTTCCCGGCATCAAGGAGCGGATGTATGCGGACATTAAGACTGCAAAAGTCGATGCCGGCGTAAAGGGGACGCTCTATTTTGGGCAGGGGCAGGTGCGTATTAGCGAGGAAAACACGATTTTCGATCATTTTCATTTCAGCGGCGAAATCAACGACTGGTGGGTCGAGTTCCGCCCGATTGACATGATTACGCTCGGTCTGCACGATACTATTTGGGCAGACGGCTCGTATTTCCCGATTTGGGACGACAACGCGACGGCGGGCAACATCGGCAGTGACGGCTTTACGTTCGTGATTCGTCCGATTAAAATGCTCCGCCTTGCGGCGACCGTCCCGTCCGGCATGGATTATGGTACGGTAAACTGGTTCAACGATGCGCATAACTTCCACTTCGGCACGGGCGCGATTCTTGACCTGGATGTGTTTCAGGCGAGCGTGAACATACAGGGCATTCCGTGCAGTCGCGGTCGCCAGTTCGGCACGTTTGTCAATATGCCGGGCTTCTTTGGCGTGGTAAAGGCACTCTCCATTGGCGCGGGTTTCACGCATGCTTGGGGTAATGAGTATAATGAGCATAAGTGGAGACAGAATTATCTGAAAGACCTTATCGCAAATGCTGGCATGGCATACACAAACTTGCTGAACACGTATGTGACGTATGACGCGCGCTCGTTCCGGCTGAAGGCGGAGCTTGCCTGGGACTTCGACTTTGACGACAATGACAAAGGGTACGATTTCTATACTGCGGTGGCGTTCTCGTTCGGCTTGGTGGACAAGCTTTCGGCAACGGCGACGGGCAAACTTTTGTTCGACTTTGCGGACAATGGTTTGGGCAATGGCTACGGCACGTCGTTTGCGGTTGACTACGAAATCAACAAGCGTCATGCGGTTGGCGCAAAGGTCGAATTCAACAAGGTTGATGAATACTGGGATTTTGCCGTCCCGGTGTATTGGAAGTACAGTCTGGCGTACTAGTTCCTGCCTGACAAAAACGGCCGCCCGCGTGGCGGTCGTTTTGCTTTGTGCTTGACAGCGCAATTTTTGGCGTGATACGATACGCGCGGAGGAAGTGGCCATGAAAAAGTATGCGGTGTTTGGCGCGTTGTTCGCGCTTGCGGCGGCACTGTTCGCGCAGCCGGTCTTTGACGATCCGCGCGCGACCGTCATCGATATTGCTGCCGTTCCCGGCAAGGCAAAGGACGAAATCCGCGTTATCAATGCGAGCCGCGAGGCATCGTTGGGCGTTGCGGTTTCGGTGTGGAACGCAAAGAAAAAACGGTGGGAAGCTTACGGCACGGCAGATTTGGTTTCCGTGGACGATACGGACATGATTTCGTCAAAACTGAGCGGAAAGCTCAAGCGGTATTCGCACGTTGCGGTCGTTCCGTCGTCGTCGTCACCGCTCGCATTCGGCGTGGCAAAGGCACACAACGATTTGTATGTGTATGTCATCTCAAATGAAACCGTCGATGATTCGGCGTTCCTGGTCGATACGCTTGCTGTTCCGGGAAAATTCAAGGACAATGTGAAAATCAAGAATATGTCCGCAGACAGCCGCATGGGCTTTGACGTGTATGCGCGCAAGACTGAAGCCGACGCATGGCAGAAAGCCGGCACGGCGTTTGTCAAAAGCGCGGGCGACGAGGACTCCGTGTGGTCAATCCTCCCGGACGACGTGGCGAACTACCGCTACATTGCCGTGCTCGCGCACAACGGAAAATCCTACGCTTATGAAGCGTCAAAGAAGAACAACGATTTGTATATCACGGTGCGNTAGCCCGCAAGCCGCGTTCAGAACAGCCCGAAACCGCCGGCTTTTTTCGTCCCTGCCTTTATCCAGNTGANCAGCTGTTTGGGCGAGGGACGTTTTTTTAGTTCGTCGATAGAATCCAGGTAATCGCACAGCCAGCTTGCGAGCGTGGTGTCTTTGTGGGCGACTTCGGTATGCACGTCGCAGGAGACGAGCACGGGATAGATGTTCGGGTTTTCCGCGTGCAATGCCGCCGTGTTTTCGGCAAACGCTTTGAATGCGGCGGCGGCGGCGGAGACGTGCGGGGAAGAAATCGTTCCGGCGCGGACGGCAGAGTTTGCCACCGCGTCTGCCTGCGACGAGTTCATCTTGTACAGGAAGACGATTTTTGCGGCGGCGTTGCTTTCGTCGCGGGTCTTTTTCTGCTCAAAGCGCGTCAGAATTTCTTGCGTAATATAATGGTAGCCAATTATCAGCTCGTCGATGATACGGGCATTGTCCGTCAAATTGCTGTGGTTGTATTCGGCGGCGATGTGCGGCTCGTCAAAAAGCAGCACGGCTTCGTCCAGGCGTTGCGGCATGTTCAGGCAGTGCAGGAGCAGCGCGCGCGCGCTCAATGCGGACGAACGATTCCAGGGGATTGCGGAGTAATTGGTTTCGGGCTGTTGTTCGGGATAGTCCGACGGCGCGGTGATGACCGGGACGCGTCCTTTCTGCGAGACGGCTGCGGCGAATTCAGCACCAGCGGGAACGTCCTTTCCCGCAAGTAAAATTATTCTGTCCATGGCTTTATTATAGCACACTGTCGGACATTTGCAAACAAAGTGCAGTCTTGGTATACTGTCGGTATGAAAGTCTGGATTAAATATGTAATCGGCATTGTGCTGGGCATTGCCGCCGCGTTCTTGTTGCCGACCGATGCGCCTGCGATAAATGCGGCTATTGTTACCATACGGGAATTTTTTGTGCGTTTCGGGCGGTACACGCTGCTTCCCCTGCTGTTGTTCGGGGTGAGCAATGCGGTGTACAAACTGCGTTCCCACAAGATGATGGCGCGGACGGGTGCCTGGACGGCGACGGTCATCGTCGGCTCGTCGCTCATCGTTACGGCGGTCGGCGTGCTTTCTATCCTGCTGGTTACCTTGCCGCGCATTCCCATTACCGGCGAAAAAGTGACGGAAGTCGCGGCAATTGATGTTAAGTCGCTGGTTATGCGGCTGCTGCCCTATTCCACTTTTGAGACGTTGTTGGACGGCGTGTTTCTGCTTCCCGTGTTTTTGTTCGCGGGGCTGATTGGCGGCGGGTGTACTACCGATGAGACGGCATCCCGCCCGGTTATCGTGATTATTCAGAGCGCGTACCGGCTGTTTTATTCGATTATGAGTTTCTTTGTCGAGTGGCTTTCTGTCGGCATGATTGCGATTGCGGCATATTGGATGATGGGCGCGAGCCCGGCGTTTGCCGCAAAGACATTTATGCCGCTTACGCTCATGCTGCTCGTCGATTTTGTGCTGATTGTGGGCGTGCTGTACCCGGTGCTGTTGCGGGTGGTCTGCAAGGATCTCCGCCCGTGGCACGTGCTGTATGCGAGCATTTGCCCGGTGCTTGCGGCGTTTTTCAGCGGCGACGCGAACCTTGCCTTGCAGGTAAACTGGCGGCACGGGCGCGAAAGTTTGGGTGTGCATTCCCGTGTCAGCGGTGTGACATTCCCGCTGTTTTCTATCTTTGGGCGGGGCGGCGCGTCGTTGGCTGCCGCTATCTGCTTTGTGGTGCTGCTGCGCTCGTATTCGCCGATCGGGCTGAAAGTGTTTGACGTGCTGTGGATTTTTTTGGTGAGTTTTGGGCTGTCGTTCGTGCTGGGCGGCATTCCTGCGGGTGCGCCGTACATACTGCTTACCGTGCTGTGCACTGCCTACAGCCGCGGGTTTGACGCAAGTTATCTGTTACTTCGTCCTGCCGTGCCGATTTTCTGTAGTTTTGCGGCGGCAATCGATGCGGCGTCAGCCGTGTTCGGCAGTTATGTCGTGGGAGTCAAGACGCAGCGCATTGAGCATATCGACATGAAGCATTACATATAATGACCGTCGGGGCGCAGGCAGTGTTCTCTGAACTGCGTCGCGCTCATCGGGCGGCCGAACAGAAATCCCTGGAATTTGTCAGGACCGAACTGCTGCAATTTTTCGATGTCCGTCTTCAGCTCGATGCCTTCCATGCAGACGGTCATGTTCAGCTCATGCGCCATTTGCGTGATGTGCTTTATCACTTTGGTGTCGCCTTCGTCCCCGCTTGTCGCCTTATGCACGAACGTATAATCCAGCTTGAGCGTGTTTGCGTGCAGGTATTGCAGGTAGCGCAGGTTTGAGTAGCCCGTTCCAAAATCATCGATGTCGATGTTCAGGTGCATCGCCTGGAATGCGTCCAGCAGTTCCTGTAGCTCATGGTCGCTGTTCATGTAGCCGCTTTCGGTCAGTTCCAGCGTGATGTTGCGCGGGTTCACGCCCGATTTGGTGAGCGCAATCTGCACGTCGGTAAGCACGTCGCTTTTTTTCACCTGGATGTACGAAAGGTTCACGCTCATCCTGAAATGCTTTTGCAGGAGATTCCATTCGCGGCACTGATTGAACGCCGTCAGCAGAATCCACCGTCCCACGGGAATAATCAGGCCGCTTTTTTCCAGTAGCGGCACGAATTCGTCGGGAGAAAGCCTGCCCAGTTCGGGGCATGACCAGCGCAGCAACGCTTCCGCGCCGATGACGTTGTACACCGTCTCTTCTTTGTCCAGATACAAGTGCTTTGCGTTGACGACCGGCTGAAAATACAGTTCGAATCCACGGAAATTGTCTTTAATCGATTCGCGCAGCCGTTCTTGCAGTCCGATGGCCCGTAAATGGCGGGTGTAATCAACGGCATCGTACATCGTCAGGTTGTTTTTGTCTTTGCGCTTGGCCTCGACCAGCGAATAGTTCAGCTTCTTTATCAAGTCGTCGGGCTTTGAGGCATCGTTGAAGAACGCGACCGCCCCCGCAGACACGGTGAACACCACTTCGTATTCGATTTCCTGCTCGGCATCNGCNATGTATCGTTTGAGCCGCTGGTACAGTTTTTTTGCGTCGGTGGCNTTTTTCCCGGTCAGATTCATGCACAGGATTTCGTCGCCGTGCAGTTTGTACGCATTTGCCGTGCCTTCGCACGCTTTCCGACAGCATTCGGCGACCAGCGCGATTACCTTGTCGCCCGTGCGCATACCGTACTGCTCGTTGATGTTCCCCAGGTTGTCAATGTCGATTTTGAGCAGGAAGCCGGATACTTTCTGCTGTTTTGCCCATTCCACGTTAAAATCCGTGCGCATCTGCGATTCCGTGGGCAACCCAGTAAGCAANTCGAGTTTGTCAAGGTCGTCAATGATAGAAACCCGCCCGACCAGCAGTTCGTCGTTCTCTGCCCANAGCATTTTTCCCCGGCAGCTTATCCATATCGGCTTGCCGTTTTTGTTTACCCAGCGGTATTCAAGGCTGTGGACATCTTTGCTTCCCAGGCGGATTTGCTCCAGATCCGTGGAGAGTACTGCCCGGTCGTCAGGATAGACGATGTGCAGGATTGTCTCCGAGGCATTGCCGAATTTTGCCGCAGGNAGGTCGAACGTCTTGAGNGCATACGGCGANATNTAATACGTATCTGCGTGCANGTCAAAGATGAACAGGTACGCGTCCGTGCATTCATTCAAGTGAGAGATAACTTCTTCTAGTTGTGCGCGGGTCACGCTTATCGAATCTGACATAACGTCATTCATTATACCATAGATTGGGAAAATGAACAGATAAAAAAGCGAATTCACAAAAAAAGAGACCAGATAATCTGCGGCACAGCATCCGNTGCATACCGTTGCTGCCTTCCGGCTCTGGCGGGGTTTTGCAGGAATCACTTGCGCAGCATCTGGTCTCACATCGGAAAGAGGGGGATTCGAACCCCCGGTAGCTTGTGGGCTACACACGCTTTCCAAGCGTGCACCTTAAACCACTCGGACATCTTTCCAAAGAATGCGCTACGAGAAATTGTGGTCAGAAAGGAAAACGAGGCTAACACGATTCGAACGTGCGACCTCCACCTCCGCAGGGTGGCGCTCTAATCCAGCTGAGCTATAGCCTCAGATATAAACGAAAACTTGGTTTTCGTCAGGTTACGGAAGCGACAGGAGTTGAACCTGCCCAGCCCGTAAGGAACTGACGGATTAGCAATCCGTTGTATTACCGCTCTACCACGCTTCCTTGTCAGCGTAAAACGGAGCGGGAGGGATTCGAACCCCCGGTAAGTTGCCCTACAACGGTTTTCAAGACCGCCGCCTTCGACCGCTCGGCCACCGCTCCAAATTTGACGCTCCCCAACTATAACAAAAACCGGCGCAGGATGTCAAGTGAGGGCAAGAGATTTTCGNNTGTGCGTCGCGGCGTTGCAAAGAGCATTGGGATATGTTACNCTGCGCGGGAAAAAGCTAGGAACTTTTGGGCAAAAAGCTCGGAACTTTTCATGCAAAAGCTTATAAGGTTTTTGGTGAAAAGGTAGGAACTTTTGAGGCAAAACCTCGGAACTTTTTGCGGCAGAGGACAAAAAAAATGCGCGCCGTTGCTGCTTTTTGNCCGCCGCTGTCACGCTCACGTCTCAGCCAAAGGCATTGCGTATATCTTTTTTTTCGGGTACAATCAANNCGGATAAAAGTGCGTCCTTGNAAAAAGGACAGAGGAGTATTTTTATGGAAAAGACTGAAGTGCAGGCGAAGCTGAAAGAATTTTTTATGTCAAATCTGGGCGTTGACGGCGATATTTTGCAGTATGACACGCCGCTGTTCGGCGAGGAAATCGGCTTGGATTCCGTGGATTCGCTGGAGATTATTTCTTTTGCCGATGACGAGTACGGCGTTTCAATGACGGGGCTTCCCAAAGAGACGTTCCTGAGCATCAATACGATTGCGGATTATATCGTCGCAAACGCATAACGAACGGGCGGCACTTGACTGCCGCAATAAGGAAACATCAGCATGACCGAAGAGAAAAACCGCTGTGTGGTGACGGGGCTGGGCATGATTTGTGCCATCGGTAACTCCGTGGAAGAATCATGGGATAATGTGCTTGCGTCGGTTTCTGGCATCAGGCAGACGACGACGGTCGATACGGCAAACTGCTATGCGACGCTCGCCGCAGAGGTGCGCTGTGACACGTTGGACGACATTGACGCACCCGAAGNAAAAGACCGGGCTTCCAANTTATGCCNGAAGGCCGCCAAAGNAGCACTGGCGGATTCCGGCTTGGCAAAGGGCAATGACGACCCGCGCGTGAGCGTGATTATCGGCAGCTGCGTGGGTGGCGCGGTAAGCATTGAGCATTATTACAAGCACGGCAAGGACAAGGCGGATATTCTCAAAATGCCGATTGCGCCGATTGCCTCGCAGGTGGCAGAACTTGCGGGGGCGGGCGGCATCGTGACGAACGTGGCGAACGCGTGTGCGGCAGGAACGATAAGCATTGCCTATGCGTGTGATTTGATCCGTGCGGGCAAGGCCGACGTGGTGATTGCCGGCGGCGCGGATTCGTTTGCGTCCATTCCGTATTCGGGCTTTCTTTCGCTGCACGCGCTGGACGAAAACGGCTGCTCGCCGTTCAACCGGTGCACGGGCATCACGCTGGGCGAAGGTGCGGGCGTGGTGATTGTTGAATCGTATGCGCACGCAAAGGCACGCGGCGCAAAGACCTATTGCGAAGTGCTCGGCGCGGGCATTACGACGGACGCGCACCATATTACCGCGCCGCGCGAGGACGGTCTGTGCCAGATTGAGGCGATTGAACGCGCCATTGCAAATTCCGGCGTGGCAAAGAAAGACATTGGCTACGTGAACGGGCACGGAACTGGTACGGGAAAGAACGACAACGCCGAATTCCTTTCGCTGCATACGGTGTTCGACGGCGAGAACGACAATCTGAGCGCGAGTTCCACCAAAGCGATGACGGGGCATTGTCTGGGCGCGGCGGGTGCGATTGAGGCCGTCTTCTCAATCAAGGCGTTGATTACGAACACCGTCATTCCCACTTTGGGCTATTCGGACGAAGACAAAGAGAAACTCAAGGAAAAGGCGGGCGCGATTGAGTTCGTGCAGAACGTGCCGCATCCAAAAGAACTTTCCGCCGTGATGAGCAATTCGTTCGCGTTCGGCGGCAACAACGCGAGCATTATTTTCAGCAAGCAGGCGGGGAACGTCAGGACGAACGACGCAAAGCCGAACATCGCGATTACGGGGCTGGGCATTGTCAATCCGCTGGGTCATACGAAAGATGCGTACATCGCTGCCGTCAAGGCGGACGCAAAGCCAACGGAAACGAGCATCCATTCTACCATAGAGACGAGCGAGTTTGACGACTTGGGCATTAAGATGGCGTTCTACCGCAAGCTGGACAATTTTAGCCAGTTGCAAGTGGTAACGGGAATGCGCGCGCTCAAAGACGCCAGGCTGACCGTAACCGAAGAGAACGCAAAGGACATCGGCAATATCGTGGGAACGAGCGAAGGCGCGCTCGGTTCGACGTATGATTTTGAGGAACTGATCGGCGAAAAAGGCAACGCAAAGGGAAGCGCGTTCAAGTTTCCGAATACCGTGTACAATGCGGCGGGCGGCTACCTTTCGATCTGCTCCGGCTTAAAAGGCTACAGCGTCACCGTGACGAGCGGTCCAGTCTCCGGGCTGACGAGCATTCTGTATGCGATGAACGTGATTAAGGAAGGACAGGAAAAGATTATGCTCGCGTCGGGCAACGACGAGAACATTCCGATTATCGACAATCTGTTCAGCGAGCTGGGCTACAAGGCGCAGTCGGTCGTCGCTCCGTATGCGGGTGCGGACGGGTTCGTGCTGGGCGACGCAAGCACGACGTTGGTTCTGGAAGACGACGCGAACGCCCAGTCGCGCGGCGCGACCGTGTACGCGCATATTTTGGGCTACGGAAACGGGCGGCATAACGTGAGGTTCGGGGCGATTTTTGGCACTGCCGACGCGCTGGAACAAGCGATTGCCGATGCGCTTGCGGACGCTGGCATGGGCGCGGCGGACGTTGACGCGGTGTATGGTTTTGCGAACGGCATGAAAGCAGTGGACGACATCGAGCAATCCGTGATGGCGGCGCATTTTGCGGACAAGCCCGTCATCGCCATAAAAGAGCGCGTGGGCGAGGGACGCGCGGGAACGGCTGCCTTGCAGGTTGCCCATGCCGCGCTCATGCTCCACGGCGACATTGCCGCCGACAACGCATTCGTGATTGCAAAGGACGGCTCGGTCACGCGCAGGAATCTGGACGCAAAAAGCCTGAAGACCGTGCTGGTGATTTCTTTTGCGCTTGGCGGCTCATACACGGCAGTCGTTTTGGGAAAATAACGGAAATAAGGACACGCGAATGAACGTAGCGATAGTGACAGGTTCGTCAAAGGGAATCGGCAAGGCTTGCGCGGTTCGTCTGGCAAAGGACGGCTTTGCGGTGGTAGTGAATTACAGCCGCTCGGACGAAGAGGCTGCCGCCGTGGTGGACGCAATCAAGGCGGCGGGCGGCGAGGCAATGGCGTATAAGGCCGATGTCTCCCGGCTGGACGAAGTGAAAAAGATGTTCCGCGACGTGTACAAGCAGTACGGCAGCATTGACGTGCTGGTGAACAACGCGGGCATCGTGCGCGACGAGTATCTGCTCATGCTGAACCCCGAAACGCTTGACAAATGCCTGGACCTGAACATCAAGGGATATATCTACTGTGCGCAGGCGGCGGTACTCAAGATGTTCAAGCAGAAGCACGGCGTTATCATCAATATGTCTTCGGTCAGCAGCAAGTTTGCCCTGCCTGGTCAGAGCGTGTACAGCGCGACCAAAGGCGCGGTCAATTCGCTGACGCAGACGCTCGCAAAGGAACTTGCCGGGTACGGCATCCGCGTGAACGCGGTCGCGCCCGGTTTTATACAGACCGAAATGATTGACGCAATTCCGCAAGAAAAGCGCGACGAATATGTCAGGAACGTGCCGCTGGGGCGGTTCGGGACGGCAGAC
>WFLX010368254.1_pt1 | contig 14712 bp, 15 predicted proteins | sample 4967041 | NCBI WGS metagenome assembly WFLX01 (sample SAMN12857096, study PRJNA449069) | gut metagenome | isolation source: stool from male and female vole | host: Microtus ochrogaster | place: USA:Florida | collected 2017
GTACCCTGGGCACCCTCGCACAGCACTTTCTTGCCGTCGGCAAGCAGCTGGTTGACCACATGCTCGCTGTCGATGATGTCAAACTCGCGCATGTATTCAATTGCATCAAGCCACTTGGCCTCAAGCTCAGTCAGATCCGGCTCTTCGCCCATAGCCTTGAGCATGGCTATATGGCGGTCGCGAGCTGCCGAATATTTCTGCTCGAAGTTGTGCAGGATATCGCCCAGACGCAGGCCGTTACGCGAAATCTTATCGGTGTATGTAGGGCCGATACCTTTTCCTGTAGTGCCTATCTTGTTACCGCCCTTGGCTTTCTCGTTAGCGGCGTCGAGCAGACGGTGTGTGGGCATTATGAGGTGAGCCTTCTTTGAGAGCTTGAGTATTTTCTTAATATCGATACCGGTGGCTTCGAGAGCCTGAGCCTCTTCTTTGAAGAGCACGGGGTCGAGAACGACACCGTTGCCGATGATGTTTACTGTGTCAGACTGGAAAATACCTGAGGGGATTGAGCGTAGCACGAATTTCTTGTTGTCAAACTCAAGTGTGTGACCGGCGTTGGGACCGCCCTGGAAACGTGCGACCACATCATAGCCGGGTGTAAGCACATCGACCACTTTGCCTTTTCCCTCGTCACCCCACTGGAGGCCTAATAAAACATCAACTTTCATTTTATTTGATTGATAATTATTTTTTTATGGTTGCTTCAGATGAATGCAACCGTCAGATTATTTCTTTTTTGCGAGTCGAGAGCACCGTGTACACATACCATACACACTGAGGTTGATCTTCTTGGTGGAGAAGCCTCTGAATATATGGCCGGCAAGCATAGATGCCAGCCTTCGGTCTGTCGACTCCCTTACCTCACCACATTTCTCACAGATACGGAATATCTGCACGGTAGAGTTACCTACCAGTTTATACATCACATTGGGAATGTCGGGTGTGCTCACCGCGCATACGAGTGATGCGTCACACAGCAATCCCATCGTGTTGTAGACCGTGGCAAGAGAAACGTGGATGCTGCCGCGGGCCAACTCATTGTAAAGCCCCTCCACAGTGAATATATCAGTGTGTCGGGATACTGCTTCGACGATTGTCAGGCGCTCGGATGTGAGGCGCATTCCCCGGTCACGAAGGTATGATGTGAAAGCCTCTGTCAGCGGCGGATTTTTCTTGCTTGCTGTCATGCATCCGCAAAGTTACAAATTTCTTTTCAATCATCAAATCTTGATGAGTCAAAAAAAGTAGACAGGCTGGCGCACCATATCATAATAAGAGCGAAAAAAAACCGGCCCCGTAAGAGGTCGGCTCATATATTGGTTTGCAGCCGGTATTATGCCTTTGCTGCGATTTCCTTGAATTCGTCGAGAGATACAGTCTTGTTGTCGAGAGTGATGGCATTCTCAATAGCCTCGAAGAGCTTGTTGTCGGCTACAGTCTCGCCGATACGCTGGCGATATTCGTTGTTGGCAAGCAGGCTGCGGGCATGACCAGTGAGGGTCTCGTCATCAAGATTGGTGATTCCATACTGTGCAAACTGCTGGTAAGCAAGTGATTTAGCAAATTCCACAAGGTCGTTTTCCTCAACCTTGACCTCAAGCTTGCGTGCGAGATCACCTTTGATGAGCTGCCATACCAGAGAGTCGTGCATCTTCTCGTACTCAGCATCTATGTTTTCCTCGTTGAGTTCCTCATTGCGTGCGATAAGCCATTTCTTGAGGAATTCGGCTGGGAGCTCTACATTCTTGTATGCTTCGATATAATATTTGTGTACATCGTTTGCGAAGAGCTGTGCGCTGTTGCCTGAGAGAGCATTGGCTATCATCTTCTTGAGATTGTCGTTGTACTGCTCTTCGTCGGTAGCCTTGTCTTTGCCGAATACATTATCATAGAAGTCCTGGTTGTGCTCGGCCGGACGGAGTACGATGATTTCAGAGATAGCAAACTCGAAATCTGACTTGATATCGGCGGCTTTCTCTTTGTCAATGTTAAGCATTGATGAGAGCTCGGCCACGTTGCCGTTGCAGGTGTTCCAGGGATTGAATTTCACTTTGTCACCGATATGCTTGCCCATGAATTTGGCCTTTTCTTCTTCGCTCTTGAAGTATGAGGGAGCTACGATGCCACTGATTACCTGGATGGCATCCGCAGTCTCCTTGATGGAACCGTCTTCGTTGAGCTCCATGATGGCACCCTTTACGAGAGCTTTCTCTTCTACCTCTTCACCGGGTACCTGTGCGCCGAAACGCTCGCGCAGGGCCTTGTCCTGCTCCTGCATCATCTCGTCGCTCACCTCGATTGTGTAGTAGGGGAGGGTCACGCTCTTGTCGGCCACGGCATTGATGTCGGGTGTCAAGCCTACCTCGTATACAAATGTATAGTCTTTGTCGTCGAGATCGATTTCCTGGATCTCAGCGGGCATGGGTTCGCCGAGGATATTGATTTTGTTGTCCTGGATATATTTATAGACTTCTCTGTAGACCAGGTCATTGATGACTTCGCTCTTTACGCTCTTGCCGAAGCGCTGACGCAGCTGAGCCATGGGCACGTGACCTTTGCGGAATCCGGGGATTACATGTGTCTCAGAGAATCTTTTGAGTTCTTTCTTTACCTTGTCGGCGTAGTCGGCGGGAGTGACGTTGACGATAATCTTGCCATCGACATTGCCGGTCTTTTCTAAATTTACGTTCATAAATCTATGTATTGTTTATGTGTTATTTTGTCAGAAGTTAGGGCACAATTTGTGATAGTGCGTGGAAAACGACTGCAAAATTACTCTTAAAAATTCGATTAAACAATTTAACATAAAAGAATTTTGGATGTTTGTACACAAAAAATGTTAACGTATTTGCTCTTATGGCAGATACGGCGAGTATACAAGTTAAAATATTGCGGGATACGGACACAAAAAAATGAAATTTTCAGAATATTGTGATTTGCGGAAATTTTTTTATAATTTTGTGGCATAATTGTTGTGGTGACACNGGCTAAAGTCCGTTGTACACCGCTTGACATACAGAAAATACAAANACTCAACATAANGTTAAAGAAATTCNTTATTTNGATNCTCGGATCNCTGGCAGCCTTTTGGCTGTCGCTGGGTATCCTCTTTTTCGGCTCAATAATTGCTATAGGTATCCTGATCGGGAAGAACGCTGCAAGTACGGTCACTTTAGGTGATAAGATTCTGTATCTCAAATTATCCGGACAGATATCCGAGAGAGCCGCCACGCCATCGTTTACTGAGCTGATAACTGATGGTANTGAAGAGAATGATGATCTTGAGACAATAATCAACTCGCTGCTCAAGGCTCGCGATGACAAGGAAATCAAGGGAGTATTCATCGATTGCGATGGGGCGTTGGCAGGCATAGCTTCGCGCTCTGAGATGCTCGAAGCACTCAAGATCTTCAAGGAAAGCGGAAAGTGGGTATATGCCTACGGTGACAATTATCAACAGGGCGACTATTATGTCGCATCAGTGGCTGACAAGGTATATCTTAATCCCGTCGGGTCTGTGACGGTCAAGGGTCTCAGCGCCTCGGTGATGTTCTATAAGGATCTGCTCGACAAACTCGGCATCGATATGCAGGTAGTGAGAGTAGGGTCGTTTAAAAGCGCTGTGGAGCCTTTCCTGCGCACGGATATGAGTCCTGAGAACAAGGAGCAGACCGAGGTGTTTCTCACCAATATATGGCACGATGTGCGCAACAGCATCGCGGACAACCGCAAGCTCACATCAAATACCGAGGTTGACACGTGGGCTGACAGTCTGAGTTTTGTATGGGCTCCCGAGAAATACGTGGAAAACAAGATTGTGAGTGAGCTGCGTTACCGCACGGAGGTAGAGGCTGAGATGCGCAAGATGTTGAAGATCGGAGAAAAGGACGAGTTGCCTTTCGTTACCCCCGGCGAATACCTCGCTAATAAAGAGCCATCATTGACAGCTTCGGAAGATCATATCGCCGTGCTTTATGCGGTGGGCAGTATTGTGGACAGAGGTGACGAAGGTATTTCGTCAGAGAAATATGTACCGGAGATCGAGCGTCTTGCAAATGACGATAAGGTGAAGGCGATGGTGCTGAGAGTAAACTCCGGAGGTGGCAGCGCTTTTGCATCCGAGCAGATATGGAAAGCACTCGAGGATTTCAAGGCTAAAGGCAAGACACTGTATGTGTCGATGGGCGATTACGCCGCTTCAGGAGGCTATTACATCTCGTGTGGCGCCGATAAGATTTATGCTGATGCATCCACCCTCACCGGGTCTATCGGAATATTCGGCGTGATTCCATCTGCCGGACGTCTGGCCCAGAAAATCGGAGTAAGTGTCGAGACTGTAGAGACTAATCCCGGAGCGGATTTCCCCACATTGACAGCCGCCATGACTCCACGACAGTACGCGGCCATGCAGGGCTACGTAGAGCGTGGCTACGAGACTTTCACATCACGTGTGGCCGCAGGACGCGATTTGTCAGTTGACTCTGTAAAGACAATAGGCGGCGGTCGTGTATGGGACGGAAGCTCGGCTCTGAAGCTTGGTCTCGTCGATGAGATAGGATCTTTACATCAGACCGTAGCTGACCTGAATAAGAAACTTAACAAAAAGTATAAGACCATGAGCTATCCGGCCGGTAGCGACGATCTGTGGCAGACCCTCGTGCGCGAAGCCCGCAAGAATGTTACGGTCGAGATACCCGGTTTCGGGCCGATTGACACAGAGGCATGCCGCAGGTATTTCGATACAATGCTTGAGAGCTCGCCCATACAGGCGCGTATGGAGGTGATAGTCCTACAATAACATTTTTACATTCCACAGGATAAATATTAAATTGCCTTAATGGGACGACTTGCAAAAATAACAAGGATGTGGTTGTATCCGCTGTCGTGGATATACGGCGCCGGGGTATATGTTCGCAACCGCATGTTTGATATCGGTGTCCTTAAGGAGAGGCAGTTTGATATCCCCGTAGTGGGTGTCGGCAATATCGCCGTTGGCGGGACAGGGAAGACACCGCATGTAGAGTATATTGTGGAGAAGCTAAGCAATCATTACAATATCGCGGTGCTAAGCCGAGGCTATAAACGTAAGACCAAAGGCTTTGTGCTGGCAAGCCGACAGTCAACGCCTGCCGAAATAGGCGACGAGCCATATCAGATATTCCGGAAGTTCGGCGGCAGTCTGCCTGTAGCGGTGTGCGAGAGCCGCGTAAAGGGCATAAGACGGTTGCGTGAGGAGTGTCCGGATGTCAATCTGATCGTACTCGATGATTCATTTCAGCACCGGTATGTCAAGCCTACTGTGTCGGTGGTGTTGAGCGAGTACAGCCGCCCGGTATTCACCGATCATCTTCTGCCCTACGGACACATGCGCGAGCCTGTAAGCGCTTTGAGCCGGGCCGATCTTGTCGTGGTGAGCAAATGTCCTGACAATGTCACACCGCGTGATTTCATGCTCTACACCACCAAGCTGAATCTGCTGCACTATCAGAAGACTTTTTTCACCCGTCTGGAATACGGACAGCTTGTGTCGGTGTTTCCGGGACAGACAGCCTCCTTACCTCCGTCGCTGCAATGGCTCACAGACGAAGACATGGTGCTATCAGTGGCAGGCATAGCCAATCCACGGCCTTTTGTCAAGTATATCAAGAGTCACAAGGCTAAGGTGTGGGTGAATCTGTATCCTGATCATCACAATTACAGTAAATCAGACTTCGCGCATCTCGTCCACCGTTTTGAGAAGATGCCTTCCAGAAATAAGTTTATTGTAACGACGGAGAAGGATGCTGTAAAGCTCGCCCATAACCCTCATTTCCCTGAGCAACTCAAGCCATATATTTATTATCTACCGGTAAGAGTAGGGGTGTTACGCGATGAGGCTGATGTCTTTGTCGATGAGCTGCTCAAGCTTATCAAGGATAATCACAAGTCATCCGAGACTTAGATCAGGCAAACAATCTGCCCGGGATTTTGTTAAATTGAAAATATTAATACTACATATCTATAGATCATGATCGAAAAAATCAATCAGACTGCTGACTATCTGCGCTCGCAGATAAGTGTCATCCCGGATACAGCAATCATACTCGGTACCGGTCTCGGTGCGCTCGTTGACCACATCACTGATAAGAAATTTATTCCTTACAGCGAGATTCCGAATTTCCCGGTCTCGACAGTCGAAGGCCATAGCGGCAACCTGATATTCGGCAAACTTGGCGACAAGCCGGTGATGGCGATGCAAGGTCGTTTCCACTTCTATGAGGGATACGACATGAAAGCTGTCACATTCCCGGTAAGAGTGATGCAGGCCCTCGGAGTGAAGACTCTTTTCGTATCAAATGCAGCCGGTGGCATGAACAAGGAATTCCGTGTGGGCGATATCATGATCATTACGGATCATATCAACCTGTTTCCTGATAATCCTCTGCGAGGGAAGAATTATGAGGAGCTCGGACCGCGTTTCCCTGCAATGACTGAGGCATACGATCATACGCTCATAAAGATAGCCGACGAGATTGCTGCAGAAAAGGATATCAGGGTGATGCATGGCGTGTACGTAGGCACTCAGGGCCCGACTTTCGAGACACCGGCGGAATATGAATATTTCCGTATCATCGGAGGAGATGCGGTGGGCATGTCTACAGTGCCTGAAGTAATTGTGGCCAATNATNCCGGTATGANGGTATTNGGCGTGTCGGTGATNACCGACCTCGNCGGAAAGGATATCNTTGTGGNTCCCACTCATGAGGAGGTGCAGCAGGCGGCCGTACTCGCACAGCCTAAGATGATGGAAATCATGCGTGAGCTTGTCAACCGCTGCTGAATCCTGAGATTAAGTATTATGGAAAATAAGCNTACAGAGATATCCGAACTCGGCGAGTTTGGATTGATCCACCGTCTCACCGACGGATTGGAAAACGTCAACGCCTCGACAGTGACTGGTGTCGGTGATGATGCCGCAGTACTCGATTTCGGCGACAATGAGGTGCTGGTCACTACTGACCTGCTGCTTGAGGGTGTGCATTTTGATCTTACATATGTGCCGCTCAAGCATCTCGGTTATAAATCCGCGGTCGTCAACTTTTCGGATATCTATGCTATGAACGGAATACCCAGACAGATTACGGTGTCTTTGGGCGTGTCACGTCGCTTTGCGGTGGAGCATCTCGAACANTTGTANTCCAGGAATACGTCNGGCATGCGAGATATATGGCGTGGATCTGGTCGGTGGTGACACATCGGCTTCGCGTCAGGGTCTCGTGATCAGTGTCACATGCATTGGCGAGGCTCCTAAAGACAAGATAGTGAGACGCTCGGGCGCCAAGCCTACTGATATAATATGTGTGTCCGGCGATCTGGGAGCTGCTTACATGGGGTTGCAGCTGCTTGAGCGCGAGAAGGTGGCATCGGCGGGAGACAAGGACTTCGTGCCTGATTTCGCAGGAAAGGAGTATCTTGTGGAGCGCCAGCTCAAACCGGAGGCACGAAAGGACATTATAGCCGAACTTGACAAAGCCGGCATAGTGCCGACATCGATGATGGATGTCAGCGACGGCCTCTCGTCGGAGCTGCTGCATATTTGCAAGATGAGTAATGTAGGATGCCGCGTGTATGAAGACCGCATACCTATCGACTATCAGACAGCTGTGATGGCCGAGGAGCTCAACATGAATCTGGTGACCGCAGCCATGAATGGAGGTGAGGATTATGAGCTGCTCTTCACCGTACCTCTCACCGACCATGACAAGATCAGCCGTCTGACCGGAGTGAAGGAAATAGGGTATATCACCAAGCCTGAACTCGGAGCCGCAATGGTGACACGTGATGATCAGGAATTCCCTCTGCAGGCTCAGGGATGGAATTCGCTCGCAAATAAGTAGGCCCGTACAAACAAAAAGAGTCGGTATGTGCAGTAGCACGCAAAAAAATTTGTAACTTTGCAGTCGAAATCAAAATAAGCACATTGAATCATGATCAATCGCGTTCTCATCAGAATCAAGGTGGTGCAGATGCTTTATTCCTATCTGCTCACACAGAGTGAGTTTCGTATCGACACACCTCCGGAGGCAAGATCACGTGACATCCGCTACGCTTATTCGGCGTATATCGATCTACTCCTGCTGATAATCGAGCTGAGTGGAAAATCTGTGAAGGAGGGTAATAAGCTTGCAGTGACACCTGATGCCAAACTCTCGGCCAACCGTGTCGGTACAGCGCTCGCAGCCGATGATACTTTAAGAAACGTAATACTCCGGGGCTCGGGAAATGTAGCCCTCCTTGATGACGTATTGCCGCGTCTGCTCGCAAAGATCAAGGCTTCGGCGGTATACGGTGATTACAGCCGCAAGACCCGTCATGAGCTTGATGATGATGTGAGGTTGTGGGTGACCATTCTTGAGACCATTATCGCAAAAGATACAGAGGTGGCGGATGCCATGAGGGCCAATCCCGAGTTCACAAACAGAGGATTTGAGAAGGCGATATCTGATGTGTGCCATACGTTGCTTAACTATAGTGATTCACGCAGCATGCTCGTAAAAGCCAAGAAAGATCTCGCTACATCTCTGGACAAGGCTTACGAGCTGTATCTGGGATTGCTGAAGCTGATTGTCGAGCTCACTGACGAGCAGGCACAGAGACTTGAAAATGCAAAGAACAAATTCAATGTCACATCCGAGGATCTGAACCCCAATACAAGATTAATCGATAATGAGCTTGTGCAGTATCTCAGTGGAGACACTCAGTTTACAGATCTGCTCGACGAATACAAGCTCACATCTGCTCCGGCTGATCCTGTGTTGCTGCGCAAGTTGCTTGACAGAATCCTTGCCTCGGATATCTATAAGGAATATTTAGACAAGCCGGTTACCGATCTGGCTATCGATACCGAGTTCTGGAGAGAGGTAATGCGTCAGATAGTGTTGCCGAGTGATGAGCTTGCCGAGGATATGGAGGATAAGTCGGTGTACTGGAACGATGACTTAGGTATCATGGGTACCTTCCTCAACAAGACACTGCGCCAGATCGCCAAGTCAGGAGGCAAGAAGGTGGATATCCTCCCTAAGTATAAGGATGAGGAGGATGCCCGTTTCGGACCTGACTTGTTTATCGACGCTGTCAATCACAGCGAGCAATACCGCAAGTATATCGATATGTTTATCGACAGCAAGAACTGGGATAGCGAGCGTATCGCTTTTATGGATATAGTGATAATGATAGCTGCCATAGCGGAGATCATCAATTATCCCAAGATACCCGTGCCTGTCACCATAAACGAATACATCGAGATAGCCAATCACTACAGTACAGGCAAGAGCGGTGCATTTATCAACGGTATCCTCTTCTCGGTCATCAAGTATCTCAATGAGCAGCATATCATCAACAAGTAACGAATATTAACCCTAAACAATAAACAGTAATGCTCAACACAATTTTATTACAGGCACAGGGCGCGCAGAGCGGCATGTCAAGTATCATCATGATTGTGGCGCTTATCGTCATCTTCTATTTCTTCATGATACGTCCGCAGACCAAGCGCCAGAAAAAGATCCGCGAGGAGCGCGCAGCCCTCACCAAAGGTGACCGAGTGATCACACAGGGCGGTATCTACGGCAAGATCAAGGAAGTCAAGGAAACTGCTTTTATAGTGGAGGTATCTGACGGTGTGAAGATCACAGTAGACAAAAATTGTATCTATGCAGCTTCCGACCCTGACGCAGCCATGCAGGATGCCAAGATGAAGCAGCAGCAGTGATAATCTGAAAATCAGATGTCAGGCTTATGGGACAGCGGATTGAACGCCTGAATCAAATATTACATTCACAACAAGGCAGGAATGTCATCACATTCCTGATCTTTGTTGTGATTTCTGCTGTTTTATGGATAGTGCAGTCGCTTAACGAAGAAGCACAGCGAGACCTGCGTCTGAGTATACGACTCACAAATGTGCCGGATTCAGTGACCCGCGTATCCAAAGTGCCCGAATATATAAATGTGAACGTGCGGTCGAGAGGCACGACTCTGCTGAAGTATCTGTTCGAGAGTACTCCGTCGATGAACATTGACTATCGTCAGCTTGCTGTAGGCGACCGTATAGTGCTCAATGATGCGTCGCTCAAGGCCTACTTCAGACAGAAAATTGGAGGGGGAGCCCAGATAATGGGTGTTAATCCTGATTCCATGGCTATTCTCTTCACCCGTGATAAAGGTGTGATGCTTCCTGTCAAGGTAGATGCCCATGTGGTGCCCGGCCCGCAGTTCGCGATAATCGGTAAGGTGAGNTCNCTCACCGACTCGGTGCGTCTNTATTCATTGGATAAGAAGACGGGNTGGATGCGNTCNATCATTACNGAGCCGATAGTGCTCAACGATGTCACNTCNTCCCAGACNCTGAAAGTNGCGTTGCTGACNCCNCCGGATTCAAGNTGCGTGCCCGATAGCGTGAATGTGTATATCGATGTGGAGCCGCTGGTGTCCAAATCACGCGAAATAGAGATCAAGCCCGTCAATGTACCTGCCGGGTATAATCTTGTGCTCTCGCCACGTCAGGTAGAGGTATATTATATGGTGCCGATGAGCATATACAAGAGCGCTGACAGTGACCCGAAATTTACCATTGAGGCCGACTATAACAGTCTGGTGACAAGTGGGAATAACGGAAAGATCGCTATTAAGCTCACCCAGGCTCCTAAAGATTTCGTAGATGTCTTCCTCACTCCCGACAGTGTGGGATATATCATAGAGAGTGTGAATAGGTAATAGTAGTGATATGGCGTATATAGTATTGATCGCCGGTGGTATAGGCAGCGGTAAGTCTACGGTGAGCCGTGTGCTGGAATGTATGGGCTACAGTGTGTATGATTGTGATAGCCGTGCCAAAGCGATTATGGACGGTGATATAGCGATAAAACGCGAGATAGCCGGGAGAGTGAGTGCTCAGNCGTTGCNTGGAGACCTTAGCCNCGACCGCCGNCATATCGNCGAGGTAGTGNTCTCTGATAAGNAAAAGCTGTCTATACTGAATGAGATTGTACACGGTGCCGTAAGAAATGACATATCCTCTTGGACACACCGTCATGATAATGAGAAACTGCTTTTTGTGGAGACCGCGATACCAAGATCGGCCGGTCTGTATGAGATAGCGGATCATGTATGGANCGNCGNGGCTCCTGACGAGATACGTATCGACCGCGTATGCAACCGTAATTGCATAGNTCCGGAGGNGGTGATCANACGTATCGATGCACAGNGATACGAGACTGAAATCATCAATGATAATGTATCCGTGATCGTAAATGACGGGCAACATTCGCTATTGTTGCAGATCGAGGCTTTGCTCCAATCACTATCCGCTTGCTGATAACGCAACAGATTAAACAGGCATCGATCAATACGACTTCAATCAGAAATTATAAATCCGATATGACAAATGAGTCGGAGTCACGCCATGCGGGGAAGTGCTCGCGGAAGTGACGTAGATCCGGCNTAGAGAATGTCGCAACGATTGGANCATCGCCTTCAAGGGCACTCCCGGTCGATTTTCCACCGGTGGCAGAANACCCCTCACCGATTGTCTTGCCCATATAGTCGATTATATATGACAGGTTGTNATAAACGCCATAGGCTGTCTCGCCCGAGCGGTTACAGCCCACTACATATATCTGGTTTTCGATAGCACGTGCCCTCAGCAGGGTCTCCCATGCAAAAGCCCTTTTGGCCGGCCAATTGGCTGGAATTACCAAAATGTCGCTTTTAGATGCGGAAGCCCTGATCCATGCCGGAAACCGAATGTCATAGCAAATAGCAAATGTGATGTTGAAGCCCCTGTACCTCACCACGGGAGGCAACGATTGACCGGCTTGTACGATTTTGGCTTCTTCGCTTATGCAGAACAAGTGTCGTTTGTCATAGAATACAGTCTCCNCNTCGGGCTCGATAAAGAATACCCGGTTGAACAGATCCTCNCCGCACCGTGCAAGAAAACTGCCGCACACTGCTACATTATACATCCGGGCGACAGCGGTCATTTCACGCATTGTATAATCATTGTCGNTCTCTGCNTATTTCTCAGCCAGCTCGTGATTATCGATATATCCTGTGCTGAAAAGTTCGGGAAGGACTATTAGATCAGTGTAATCCGGGAGTAAGGGCAGATAGAGCTTGAGGTTTGCAATATTTTGCGCCGGATCAGCCTCGACAGTATCGAGAGGAATTGCGGCGACTGTGAAGTGGTGTGAGATCATTCTTCGCTGGTGGTGAACTTGTTGGGATACTTTCCCTTGTACGGGCTGTAGAATCGCTTGATATATGCCATATCGGCATCTATATCGTCTGTGGGGTGGAATACCTTGTTGATTGTAATGGTCTTTGTTGCAAAGTCAAGTACCCCGAGCAGACAAGGCACATGAGCCTGTAGAGAGATGCGGAGAAAGCCGGTGTGCCATTTTGATGTGCGTGAGCGGGTACCTTCTGGTGTAATCGCTATCTGCAGTCTTTTCGACGAATTGAATTTCTCCACCACAACCTCCACTACAGAGCGACCCTTCTTGCGCCTGGGCACAGGAATACCGCCGATGGCTTTGAAAAGATAGCCGAGCGGGAAGAAAAACCATGTGTCTTTCATCAAAAAACCGGCGTGCCTGCCTACAGAATCGTAGGCAAGCAGACCGAGAATGAAGTCCCAGTTGCTGGTGTGTGGGGCAACACAGATAATACATTTGTCAAGGTCGGGCGCTGTGATATCAATATGCCAGCCCATCCACTTAAGCAACTTAGCACTCAGACGCATATTCAGTGGGTTAAGACGGATTATTTCTTAGATGCCTCGTTGATAGGGGCTATCAGTCCGGATACACCATCCTCGAATTCCTTTATCGCCTGCTTATAAGCCTGACGATAGTAGGCGCTGCGGGCAGCATGGTAGGCACGCATAGAATCAAATGACTCGGGGCTGCGGTCAAAGGCAATTGCCAGGCGGCATTTGGCCTCAGAACCGAGCTGAGCGACCTTGAGAAGAATCTCACGTGCTTTCTCATCAGTTATCTTATGGGTATAAACGGCTGCGGGAAGGAGAATCTCGGCAATATCCGCACCGACACGGTCGATGTATTTTTTAATCTGACGCTTGTTTGTCAACATGATTTAAAGATTTAGTTATTATTAATAGTTTTCTTACACTATAACGTCTGCATTTCGTAAATGTTTATTCAGCCTGTCACTACCCTCTGTGCTGCATGAGTCCGGATAGGGCGGCCGATGATTTGATATATTTGCGCAATGCAGCATATGTCGGCGGAATAGTGGCCTCGGGGCGCACGCAATAGTTGCGTTTGATGCGAGGTGGCAGCTTTAGCTTGCCGTAATTGATTTTTTCGAGTATATCGCATGACCTTGAAGGGTGCTGTGTGGCGAAGAATATGCCTTTGGCACCGGAGGGCATGTTGTGCTTAAGAGAAATATATCCCACAGCGCTCGCCGGATCAAGGAGATAGCCCGTACGAGTGTAGACACTGTTGATGGCATCGGCAATTTCCGTATCAGTGCATGCCTGGGCTATCATTTCGCTTCGCAGGGCATTGAGATTGCCTTCGGCCAACTCAAGAATGCGCGGGAAATTGGCCGAACGGGTGGTGTTGAGGGTCTGGGCGAGGTGATGGGCCGGGGCCTCGTGAGTGCATTCCATGCCACGCTCAAGGTATTTAGGCAGTCCTGATCCCTCGTTGCACCCGGCTATGATGCCGGCGATCGGCAATCCCATTTTTTTTGCCATGTAGGCTCCGAGAAGGTTGCCGCAGCTGCCGGTGGGAATCGACAGGTAGACATTGTCGAGAGCTGTCTCATAGTTGGAGAGTTGAGCGACAGCTGAGAAGAAAATCGAGATGTATGGCAGAACACAACCGATATTGAGTGAGTTGGCTGATGTCAGGTGCAGATCGCTAAGGCTGTCGTCATGAAAGGCCATCTGTGCAAGCATTGAGCAGTGTTCGAGATGTCCGTTCACCTCAATGGCATGAATATTGTCACCGTAAGAGTATAACTGTGCGAAGTGCGATCGATGGACACTGCGCGGGCATAATGTGATCACATTCACGTCCGGCATGTTATGGAATACATTTGCGATGGCGTTGCCAGAGTTGCCGGTAGTAGGTATCAGGACGTTGATCCGCGAATTTTCACCGCAGTGGAGCTGCTGAATCAAGAGTGCGAGCATTCGGGCACTGTAATCCTTTACACTGAGAGTGGGTCCGTGAAAGAGCTCCATGACGTAGATTCCCGGTTCGATCTCGTAGACGGGCATTTTGAAAGNNCACNCGTCGCACATCTGCTTGAGNCGTGCNCCCGGAATNTCATTATCNATNAGGGTACTCATCACTACGTATGACAGGTCAGANGGCGACATGCCATGAAAGTTGTTNATGAACGCTCGNGGGAGCGAAGGTAGTTTTTCAGGCATATACAGACCTCCATCAGCAGCTTCGGTGTGCATGATCGCCTGTTTTAGGTTAACCTTCGGCGAAAGATGGTTAGTGCTGTAATATAGCATCGGTATCAGTTTTGGTTAGTTTTAGCAAATATACATAATTCATTCGTAATAAACAACAATAGTCCGTTAAAAATAACAATATAGGCTAAGCGGCATGCGCCACGAGGCTAAAGAGTTCTTTGAGAAGTTTAGCATTTAAAGTTCTGTTCGGTGAAATGCCGGACGCTGCAAAA
>WFLX010110566.1_pt2 | contig 14711 bp, 11 predicted proteins | sample 4967041 | NCBI WGS metagenome assembly WFLX01 (sample SAMN12857096, study PRJNA449069) | gut metagenome | isolation source: stool from male and female vole | host: Microtus ochrogaster | place: USA:Florida | collected 2017
CANTGTNNNATTTGCANTGNGAAAAAAGTCANTACCTTTGCAACTGTGAACTGATTCAGGAAACAACGGCAAGGGCTGTAAAGTCTTTCAGGAAAGAGTTTCTGAGGANGTGAAGTGAAANAGNAAATAACAACAAATTGTGTGAAGTAAATTTAGGCATAGTCAGACATAGTCNAAGCAGAAAACGCCCTCTTTTCANGAACATATGTTCATGAGCAAAGTAAGTTAACTTCGTTGGCAAAGTAAGTTAACTTAAATGGCCNATGAACATATGTTCATAAAAAAGGGGTATTTTGAGAAAGGGGGTAAAAGTCGGGGGAAGGATGTTTTTATTCCTCCTCTTCCAGTTCTTCATATTTCTGGAANAGGAAGTCGTTATAGGGGAAACGTTTGGTGTGGATGTCTTTCACCATTTCGTAAAGCTTTTCCTTGAGCTCATTGATGCCGGCGCCGGTGTGTGCCGATATGAACAGACAATTTTCTTTCATCTTGCCCATCCATGTCGCTTTAAGNCTGTCNAGAGAAATGTTTTCCCGCTTCATGGGAGANANGTCATCTTCANCTTTGGGAATGAATGTGTAGGCATCCACTTTGTTGAACACNAAGAGAATCGGTTTGTCGTGGCTTTCGTCTGTGTTCCTGGATTTTTTACGGGGCTTTTTCTCTCCATCCATGAGTTGTTTTTCTGTGTGGCAAACCTCATTGAGTGTCTGTTCCACCACCTTGATCTGGTCTTCAAATGTCGGGTGGGAAATGTCGACCACATGAATGAGGATATCGGCTTCGCGTACCTCATCGAGCGTTGATTTGAACGATTCGACGAGGTGAGTGGGTAATTTGCGGATAAAGCCGACCGTGTCGCTCATGAGGAATGGCAGATTGTCGATTATTACTTTGCGGACGGTCGTGTCGAGGGTCGCGAAGAGTTTGTTTTCGGCAAAGACATTACTTTTACTCAGGAGGTTCATGAGCGTCGATTTACCGACATTGGTATATCCAACCAACGCGACGCGAACCAGTTTGCCGCGATTCTTCCGCTGGGTGGATTTCTGCCGGTCGATGTGCGCCAACTCTTGTTTAAGGAGAGAGATGCGGTCGAGGACGATACGGCGGTCGGTTTCTATCTGTGTTTCACCCGGTCCGCGCATGCCGATACCGCCTTTTTGNCGNTCCAAATGNGTCCAAAGACCGGTGAGGCGGGGAAGGAGATACTGGTATTGTGCCAGTTCTACCTGCGTCTTGGCGGTTGCGGTCTGCGCGCGGCTTGCAAAAATATCGAGGATAAGGGATGTTCTGTCCAGAATCTTCCGCCCCAATTCTTTTTCAATACATTGNAANTGTTTGGGACCGAGGTCATCGTCGAAAATGACCATACCTATCTCGTTGTCTTCGCAATATTCCTTGATTTCCTGTAACTTCCCCGGGCCGACGTAAGTGACGGAGTTCGGGGCATCCAATCGCTGCACGAATCTTTTTACCGGCACCGCTCCGGCGGTATCGGCAAGGAATGCAAGCTCATNCAGATATTCCTGGGTCTTCTGTTCGTTCTGTTTGGGGGTAATCAGGCCGANGAGGACCGCATTTTCACTCTTTTTCTCAGTCAGTATAAATTCTTTCATGCAAAATAGGGGATAGAATTGAAAATCGGGTAGCAAATGTAGAGGTTTTCTTTGACATAATCTTCTTTATGCTGTCAAAAAAGCGGCAAATAGCGAATAAATTTGTTTTTACGAGTGCTTTGCATTACCTTTGCGAGGCTTAGAAAAAAGAAATGCAATGTTGAAAGTCAAGATAATTAACCATTCNGGCAATCCGCTCCCTGCATANGCGACACCGGGTGCGGCNGGANTGGATCTTCGTGCCAATAATCCGATGCCGATCGTCTTGCNGCCCGGGCAACGGGTGTTGGTTCCGACGGGTATTTATATCGAACTGCCTGAAGGCTACGAGGCACAGATTCGTCCCCGCAGCGGACTGGCTTTGAAACATGGGATAACGGTGCTGAACTCGCCCGGGACCGTCGATGCCGATTATCGTGGAGAGATTATGGTGCTTTTGGTCAATCTTTCTTCGGAGCCTTTTACGATAACTTGCGGAGAGCGCATCTGCCAGATGGTGGTGGCCCGCCATGAGCAGGTGGAATGGGAAGAGGTACGGGCGTTGAGTTCTACGGAGCGTGGAGCCGGCGGTTACGGACATAGTGGGACGTTATAATACGAGATGAGTACAGACCGAAATATGGGAAGCAAAGGAAAAAATGGTTCGACAGGCGGTTTGAAAATGAAACTGGGCATCTTGTTTTTGCTGTTTGCGGGAATGATGTTGCCCGCTTTCGCCTCGAAGACCGGTGAGGCCGGTTGCAATGACGGGCGTTTCGATTATCTTTATTTTGAGGCCATTGCCCGCGAACAGGCCGGGCAACAGGATCAGGCCTTTGAACTTTTACGCCGTGCGGTGGAGGTCGACAGCCTTTCGGCTCCGGCTTTATCGGCGCTTGCGGATTACTATCAGAAACTTGGAAACCCTGAAAAAGCGCTTGCTCTGATGAAACAGGCTGTAGCCTGTGATACCGCCAACTATTGGTATGGGATTACAGAAGCCCGTCTGTTGCTCCGGATGAAGCGTTCGCAGGAAGCTGTCGATAGTTATGAACGTCTGTTGCGCGCGTTCCCCGACAAAGATGAGATATGTTATGAATTGGCAGAACTTTATCTGCGTCTTGACAGTGCGCGGCAGTGCCTTCGGATTCTGGACCGGATTGAAGAGTCTGAGGGCATCAACATGCAGCTGACGGCGCACAAGTTTTACATTCATCAGCTGTTGGGCGATCTNGACAGGGCCTTTGCCGAGAACTATAANCTGATAGAACGTTATCCGTATGAGGTTTCCTATCGTATTGCCAATGGAGACATGCTGATGCAGGCCGGTCGTTTGGAAGAGGCGAAGAGAAACTATGACGAGGCCGCGCGTATCGANCCGGANAATGCCCGTCTGTGGGTTTCTCTGGCCAACTATCATACGATCATGGGAAATGCCGGTGCNGCAGATACTCTGGTGCGGGCGGCATTGATAAATCCGGCCCTGGATCTGGAGACCAAAATCGATATACTTACCGATTACCTGAAGACGACACTCCGTAAAGTGTCGCAGGAAAAGGCCAAGGCGGAGGATACGACTGCCATCAATCTGCCGGGCGTCGATACACTTTTCGCTACGGTTACCACCATTCATCCGACAGCTCCAGAAGTCTATTCTTTACAGGCCGAATATCTGGAGGCCATCGGCAATACGGAGGCCGCCAGGACTCAGATGCGCTATGCCGTTGATCTGAAACCATCGGAAGCCGCCTATTGGGAAAAATTCCTTTATATGCAGATGCGGGCCGATGATACTTTGCAGATAGTTACTACCGCCCGCGAGGCCTTGCGGCATCATCCCTCGCTGTTTGCCGGTTACACGGCGCTGGGATATGCCTGCCAGTTACAGGAAAAGTGGTCGGAAACATTAGAGGTCTACCAGCAGGCACTTAAAAACATCGACCCCAAGAATGTGAACCGCATCTCATCCATTTACGGTTATATCGGCGATACGTATCATCGTATCGGACAAATGGATAAGGCTTACGCCGCCTATGACGAGGCGTTGAAGTACAATGGCGAGAACTATTCCGTCCTGAATAATTACAGCTACTTCCTTTCTTTGGAAAAACGGGACCTTGCGAAGGCTGAACGCATGAGCAGCATCGTTGTCAAGAAAGTTCCGGACGAACCTACTTATCTGGATACGTATGCCTGGATATATTTTCAGCAAGGCAACTATATCTTGGCCCGGTTCTATCAGGAAATGGCCATCAGCAAGGCCGGCAAAGAGGTTTCNGCCGCGTTGCTGGAGCATTATGGCGACATTCTGTATATGGAAGGCAAGAAAGAGGAGGCGCTTGGCTATTGGCAGCGTGCCTCCGTTTTGCCGGATGGCGCTTCTCCGGAACTGGAAAAGAAAATCAGCACGCAGACGTATATAGAANCGGTGCCGGAATGGTTGAAAAAATGATTGGCGGAACCCATCTTGTCCGGTTGGGAGAATGAATCCGGCTCCNGCNGNNGCCNGCACAAGATAAATGAATCTGAATAATTAAAAATAAACNCATGAAATATATCGATATCCGATTGTGGCGGCAGTTTACCTGCCTTTTGATCTGTCTGTTGCCTTTGTTGTCGGGATGTAATCGCTCCCGTACGGCAGTCGGAGGCGACTCNTCCTATTCCAAGGCCGACCGCGAGCGTTATGAGGCTTCCCTGAAAGGACTGGTTTCCTATCAGAGTCTTCAGTCCAAGGTAGTTTTCCGNATGNGAAACAAAAGTCTGAAAGGAACGCTGCGCATGGTCGATGGAAAGCGTCTGATGCTGGCCGTCAATGCNCCGCTGCTCGGTTTTGAGGTCGCCCGNGTGGAGATGGATCATGATTCTGTCTGGATTGTCAATAAGTTTGACAAAACCTATGCGACCGGCACGTTTTCAGAAATGAAAGAGNGTCTGGGGACCGATATTTCTTTAGAGGCGCTGCAGTGTCTGTTGGTCGGACGCATGTATCTGCCCGGCCGCGGTCCGGCCTCCGCTTCCGATTTCAGACAGTTTGCGTGGACGTCGATGGTCGATGGGTCGCTTGTNGGTGAATATTCGCAAGATTCCCGTTATGTCATGACCTATGTGATCGGAGACAACAGCCGGTTGAANGAGGTTTCCCTCAAGGTGCCGGTCCGCGATGTGGAGGTGAGATGGGATTATGCCGGATATACGGCNGTCGGNGGCGATTTCTGGCCCGGCAGTGAAACGTTGACGGCNCATGTCGCCGGCCGGCAGGTGAAGGGTGAAATGACATTGGGCGCCCCCACGTTTTCAATTCCTATGTGGAGCCGTTTCGTGCCCTCGCGCGGTTATCGGAAGGTTTCCGCAGGAGAATTGATGGAAGCTATAAAGAAACTGAAGTAGGGGGTATTATGGGAAGTCGGGAAAACAGTCGGTCGAACGGATGGAAGCGGATGTTGTGGTCAATATGTCTGCTGGCGATCGCCGTGCCGTCGCTGGACGCTCAGAAAACCACGGGCCGNGCACAGCTGGAACGGCAACGCAAGGCCGCCCGGCAGCAGATAGAGGAGACCTCGAAGATGTTGAAGGAGACCGATAATTCCGTCTCGCGGCAATTGAATGAATTGAATCTCCTTAATTCTGAAATCCGGACCCGACAAGCTCTGTTGACCGTGATGCGGCGNGAACTCGATGCCATGGAACTTGAGCAGAAAGGGCTCCGGAAAACNATTGCCGATCTNCATGCCGATATTAAGGTGAAGCAGGAGAAATATGCTGCGGCCATCTGTCATCTGTACAAGTGGCGGGGCGGCTATAACGANATGCTGTTTGTTCTTTCCGCTCATAATATGGCCGAATGTGTGCGCCGGATGCGTTATTTGCATCAGTACAGCGACTGGCGTCGTCGGCAGGCCGAGGAATTGAGGCAGGAGCGACAGCGCACCGAGCAGGCCGAAGCCGCATTGCAGCAGAAAAAGAGCGAACATCACGCTTTGTTGGAGGAGCAGCGGCTGGAACAGAATAATTTGCATAAGAAACAGGAACGGCAGAAGCAGCTGGTGGCCGGGCTGAACAAGAAAAAGAGTCAGTTGCAGAAAGAGTTGGCCAAGCAGCGGAAACAAGCGCAGGCTTTGGACAATAAAATTCAGCAGCTCATCGAGGAAGAGGCCCGTAAGGCGGCCGAGGCAGCCCGCAAGCGNACTGCAAACAATAAGTCCGGGGCAAAATCCGGCGGGAAGTCGCCGGACGCAGGAGGACAGGAGGCGCTGACACCGGAACAGCGCAAACTCTCCGGTTCCTTTGCCCAGAATAAAGGGAAAATGCCTTATCCGGTGAATGGAAGCTATGCCGTGGTGGGCCATTTCGGCAAACAACAGCAGACGCAGTACGTCCAGACGGTAAACAACGGTATCATTCTGCAGACNCAGAAGGGCGTNGAGGCCTGTGCCGTTTTCGATGGCGAGGTCAGTACCGTTTTGCAGATGCCTGGATATAACATTTCCGTCATCGTGAAACACGGCGACTATTTTTCGGTCTACAATAATCTCTCGAAAGTATATGTCAAGGCCGGACAGACGGTGAAGATCCGTGACCGCATCGGACTGATATATACAGATGAGACCGCCGGCAATGTGACGAAAATGGATTTCCAGATATGGAAAGGAACCCAGAAGCAGAATCCTGAATCCTGGCTGAAACGCTGACCGGTTTCACCGGAGGTCCGTCTCCGGACGGGGGGATGCCGGTGNCNATGGTCGCCGGGGCTTCAGAATGTATATATTTACCATAGAAAAGAAACACGACAATAACATAATGACTGAAGGAAATAAGGAAATCAGGATCATAGATCTGCCCAAGGTGGAGGATGAGCGCGGCAATCTTTCTTTTATCGAAGGACTGCATCATCTGCCTTTCGCCATCCGGCGGGCTTATTGGATCTATGATGTGCCGGGCGGCCAGATGAGGGGCAGTCATGCCTTTCGTCGGCAGGAGGAGTTTATCGTGGCGCTGAGCGGCAGTTTTGACGTCGTGCTGGACGATGGTCACGGCGAGCGTCGTATTCACTTGTGCCGTTCTTACAAAGGGGTGTATGTTCCTTCTCTCACCTGGCGCACGTTGGATAATTTTTCTACCAATTCTTTAGGTCTCGTACTTTCGTCGACCCATTATGACGAAGAGGATTATATCTGGGATTTCGCCGCGATGGCCAAAGAGCGTCTGAATGCTCTCGCCGGCGTTGCGGATTCCGTTTCCCAGTTGCTGAATACTATCTCCGGCGATGCCGATGCGGCTTCTGCGTCGCTTTCAGCCCTTCCGTCGGAAATTCAAGGGGCGGCGACCTCCTATTTCCTCGCCGACTGCCGGCTGTTGCAGCTGTCTGCATTCACGGAGTTGCGTCGCGGCTGGCTGACGGCGGTTGAGTCGCACTCGGAGGTGCTTCCTTTCGATCTGAAACGGGTATTCTACATCTATGACATACCTTCCGGGGCCATGCGGGGAGCTCATGCNCACTATCNGGCATGGCAGTTTATCGTTTCGGCCAGCAGTTGTTTCGAGGTGGTGCTCGACGACGGNCTGGAGCGGAAAACGGTTCGGCTGGACCGNCCGTTCAAGGCACTGCTGGTGCCTCCGGGTATCTGGTGTCATCTGCATGATTTTTCATCGGCGGCTGTCGCCCTTGTGCTCACCTCCGATTATTATGATGCGGCCGATTACATCTGTGATTACGACCGTTTTCTTGCGTACCGTAAAAGTTTGCAGCAGCCATGATACATGTCCGGCGATATACCCCTGAGCAGAAAGACGCATGGAACCGGTTTGNNGCNGCCTCCAGGAACGGCACATTCCTTTTCCAGCGNGACTACATGGACTANCATGCGGATCGTTTCCATGATCATTCCCTGATGTTCTACGACGNNAGGGATCGGCTGGTGGCTTTACTGCCCGGTAATGAAACGGACTTGCTTCCGGATGATGAATCCGGATTGCGGGAGGACGGAAAAAAATGCCGGCCGTCGGTTTATCATTCGCATCAGGGATTATCCTACGGCGGCTTTATCCTTTCCGCCCGGACCCATGCGGCCGAAGTGCTGCAACTGTTTGAAACGCTTCTCGGTTATCTGCGCGCGAATCGCTTTGTGACATTGCATTATAAACAGATTCCGTCGGTCTATCACCAATGTCCGTCTCAGGAGGAGGATTATGCGTTGTGGCGTTGCGGAGCCATATTGGAGGGATGCAACATTTCGTGCGCCGTTCAATTGCANGGCATGTGTTTGCCNGAGGTGGAACGCCGCCGCCGCCGCGGATGTAAAAGTGCCTTGTCTTCCGGATTNCGGATCCTGGAAGATGCCGNGCTGGAAGATTTCTGGCCCATCATGCTGGACAATCTGCGTATCCGCTATCATGCCGTACCGGTTCACAGCCTGTCGGAAATGCAGTTGTTGCAGGGCCGTTTCCCNCAGCATATCCGTTGTTATCTGGCCGTGCNNGGGGCGGAGGGCCAGTGGGTACCTGAGGCCGGTGCTGTCGTTTATGAAACACCGCAGACGGTACATGTCCAGTACGGACATGCCACTCCGGAGGGAAAAGCGGTCGGTGCACTCGATTTGCTATATCTGACATTAATAGAAAAATATTCCCGTGACGGACGATACCGCTATTTCGATTTCGGGACCTCCAATGAACAGGGAGGGCATTATCTCAACGAAAATCTCATCGCTCAGAAGGAAGGTTTCGGCGGGCGCGGCATTGCCTGCCGTACGTTCAGAATCGATTTGCCGGTTTGACGCGTTGCGGGAACTTTTGATAATAACATTTTTAGAACAATCGGTATGATACCTTATCTTGATTTGAAACGACTGAATGCTCCCTATCAGCAGGATATTCTTGNGGCCATGCAACGTGTGGTCGANTCCGGATGGTATCTTTTCGGACATGAGAATGAAACCTTTGCCCGCNGTTGGTCGGAGTATGTGGGCACCCGTCACAGTGTGCTTTGCGCCAACGGACTGGATGCCCTGAGGCTGGTACTGCGTGCATGGGTAGAGATGGGCGTCATGAAGCCCGGTGATGAGATTATCGTGCCTGCCAATACCTATATTGCCAGCATTCTGGCTGTTACGGACAATGGCCTGGTGCCGGTGCCGGTCGAGCCGGATCCTGACACTTATCTGCTGACCGCCGAAAAGGCTGCCGATGCTGTCACCCCCAGAACCCGGGGTATTCTGCCGGTCCATCTTTACGGGCAGGTCTGCCGTATGGACGACATCATGACTCTGGCCGGCCGCTACCATCTGAAAGTGCTGGAAGATTGTGCCCAAAGTCATGGCGCAAGATTCTGCGGGCGCCGTTGCGGCTCGTTGGGNGATGCNGGAGCTTTCAGTTTTTATCCGGGCAAGAATCTGGGCGCCTTAGGAGATGCCGGGGCGGTGACTACCGACGATGAGGAACTGGCTCTTGTNGTCGCCCGGCTGGCTTTNTATGGTTCCGAAAGGAAATACATTCACCGTTATAAGGGGCTGAACTCCCGTATGGACGAATTGCAGGCCGCCGTGCTTNCCTGCAAGNTGGATGATCTGGATCGCTGCAACGCCCGTCGGGCGGACATTGCAGCACGCTATGCTTCCGGGATNCGTCATCCTCGGGTGACGTTGCCGAAAGCCGTTACCGACCATGTGTATCATATCTATCCGCTGCTTTGTGCCGATCGGGATGCTTTGCAGAGACATTTGCAGGACCGCGGTATTATGACTCAGATCCATTATCCCGTCGCACCTCATCANCAGGAGGCTTTCNGGGAATGGCGGCATTTGTCTTTCCCTGTTACCGAGCGTATTGCCCGTGAGGNATTGAGTCTTCCTCTTCATCAGGCCATGACCGACGAAGAGGNAGANNCGGTCATCGCAGCGGTGAATGCTTTTTAANAACCGGATTTATTTCGCATGAAAAGTTCCACAGACATCCNTTCCAACCGGAATATCGCGAAGAGTATCGGCATATTCGGCGGTGCGCAGTGTTTCACCGTCCTGGCCGCTTTACTCCGCACCAAGATGGCGGCACTGCTGATCGGCAGTGCGGGAGTGGGACTGACGGCTGTATTTAACACCATCGCCACCTTTGTGGCCAATTTCTCGGGCCTGGGTGTCGCCAGCAGTGCGGTGAAGACTCTTTCCGAGGCCGTCGCCACNGGAGAGACTGCCGCTGTCGAAGAACAGGTGCGCCGGATAAGGCAATGGAGCCTCCTGACGGCCCTTGCTGGCTGCGGGATATTATGGCTTGCTTCGCCGGGACTGAGTCTCTATTATCGGGGGGATTTGTCGGGTACACTGACATTTGCCGCGTTGGGGCTGGTGGTGGTGATGACGTTGCTTTCGGGCTGTGAATTGGCCATTATGAAGGCTTGCCGTCGTGTGAAGCAGTTGGCTTTGACAACGATTCTGGCATCGGCCATATCGGTGCTCTTTGTCGTTCCGTTTTATTATTGGCTGCGGATGGAGGGGGTGATCTGGGCNGTTGTGGTCAGCTCTTTTGTCAGTTCTTTACAGGTTCTGCTGATCAGTTGGCGGCTGCAGCCTTTGAAGGGAGGACTTATGCCTGCCGGTGGAGTGCGTTGCCTTTATGATAGGCTTTGCTGGCGGAAATTCTGGCTTCGTTCACGTCCGATGATTCTGCTCGGCCTGGCCTTTGTGCTTTCCGGAGTGGTTGCTTCGGGCTTAGAGTTGTGCATTCAGAGCTTTTTTGTCTCGGTGGCCTCGTTTTCTGTCGTCGGATTGTACAAGGCAGGCTATCAACTGGGNGTAACTTATCCCGGGATGATATTTTCAGCTATCGGAAATGATTTCTATCCCCGCCTGACCGCCGTCAATCGGGATCTGGACCGCCGCAATGAAGTTGTCAACCGGCAGATATCCGTATTGCTGTTCGTTGCAGTGTTGCCGCTGACGTTGCTTTTCGAAGGGCTGGTGTCCTATTTGCTGCCGTTGTTGTTTTCCACGGAGTTTTCATCGATAGAAACCATGGTGCGCTGGGCTGCTTTAGCTTTGCCGTTCAAGGCTGTGGCCTTGCCGATTGCCTTTTTGCCGTTGGCGTTGGGCAAGCCGTTGCATTTTTTCCTTCTTGAATCATTGAATTGGGTAGCCTTGACTATTTTTGTATTGCTGGGGTATAAGTCGGGCGGTCTGGATATGGTCGGAGCGGGGATTTTATTCTGTCAGGTTGTGGAACTCGTGGTTGTGTGGAGCTTCTGCAGAATTCGTTACGGATACCGCATGAAGCTGTCCCCGATCTGGCGGAAAGGTAGCTGATATTTGAAANTATATACCTGTTATGAGAACGCAGATACAAGAAAAAATCCGGATCAACTGGTGGCAAAGCATACGGTTGAACTTTCATTTTCTTCCGTGGCGGGTGGCAATTCGCTTTCCCATCATTGTCGAAGGACGGCTGCGGGTAACCGATTGGTCGGGAAGCATCCGGATGCCGCAGCGGGCTTCATTNGGAACGGTGGTCATCGGATCCCGTCACGAGACCTATGTGGCATCGTCTGGAAAGNCGCAACTTTCTTTAGGCGGGTGCTGGAACGTTTGCGGACGCATCCGCATCGGGNCGGACAGCTGTATCTACGTCCATAAAAATGCGTTATTGGAAACCGGTGACGGCTGTTTTCTGGCGCGGGACACCCAGATTCATTGTTTTAACCACATNGTCTTAGGCGATAAGGTCAAAGCCGGAGAAATTTATGTCGTCGATACGGCGGCCCATCCGATCCNTAGGGGCGGACGGCAGCTCCCGCTGTCCGGATCTGTCCGGGTCGGAGAGGGATGCTATCTCGGATTTCGGGTGATGTTGCTCAAGGGCTGCGTTATCCCTCCCTGGTCTGTTGTCGGCTCCGGCGCCGTTTGTACCCGCGATTATACAGAAGCCGGTGACCGGCATCTTTTTCTGGCCGGATGCCCCGCAGAGGTCAGGGATAAGGACACGTTTGCGGAATAACCGTTTATCCATTATATTTACCGGAAAATGCGACACGTTTTATTTACAACAGCATGGTATCCCAACCGCAAGGTGGCCGGCGACGGGGTTTTTGTCCGCAAACATGCCCAGGCGNTTGCCCGCGACCATCGTGTTGCGGTTTTGCTGGTGCAGAGCGATCCGGCAATCCGCGGACTTCATATCGAAATGGAGGTGCAGCGGTGCAGCGGGAGCGGGATGCTNGATGAGATCCTTGTCTATGTTCCAAAAGTACGTCGGGAATGGCCGGTGCTGACCTCTCTGTGCCGTTTTTATTGGTATCTGGCNGGGACGTGGCGCGGATATCGGGAAGTGCGCCGGTTATGGCAGGGGCGCCGTCCGGATATTTGTCATGTGAACGTGCTGACACGTGCCGGATTGCTGCCCTGGTTTTTGTGGAAACGCCGGCGCATACCTTATATCATTACCGAACATTGGTCGCGGTATGGACGACCCGGAGAATTTCCCAACGGCCGNTTGCAGTGGTCGGTCACACGGCGTGTGGTGAAGGAGGCTGCCTTTGTCTGCCCGGTCAGNGCCAATCTCCGGCAGAATATGTTGCGCTGGAAGTTGGAAAATACTCGTTACAGACTTGTCGGAAATGTCGTGGACACTGAAACTTTTACTGCGAAACCCTTGCCAGATAGTGAGGTGAAGCGGATCGTGCATGTTTCATGGATGCGGGATAATGCCAAGAATATTTCAGGCATGCTGCGTGTCATGGCGCGGCTGAAGAAGAGGCGCCGGGATTTTGAGTTGCTTTTAATTGGCGAAGGAAATGACCGGATAATGCTGGAACGGTTGTCTGCAGACCTCGGTTTGGCAGATCATGTCTCGTTCTTGCCGGCCCGGCAGGGGGCGGAATTGGCAGAAACGCTCTGTCAGGGAGCTTTTTTGCTGATGTTTTCCAATTATGAGAACCAGCCGGTTTCTGTTTTGGAGGCGATGGCATGCGGGCGTCCGGTGGTGGCGACCCGGGTGGGCGATCTGGTCTCGATGACGGAGGGACGGGGCGTTTTAGTGGAGCCTGGAGACGAAGATGCCCTACTGGAGGCTGTAGACAGGATGCTGGATCATTATACTGACTATCGGCCGCAACTTCTTCACGATTATGTAGCGGCCCGTCATTCGCCGGAAGCTGTCGCAGCAGAATTTTCAGAGTTATATCGCCGGGCAATAGAACGCGATTTTTAACGTTATACTATAAATAATTCGTCATTGGTCATGCAGCAGATTCATAAATTATTTCGGTGGACCTTAGGTCTGATTCTTTTTCTCGTCTCGCATATTACATGCTTGAGTTCTGTCGGAGAGTGGAATTTTTATCAGGGATATGCCTCCTATCGGCAAATGGAGTATTTTCATGACCGGCTGTTTGTCCGGGCATCGAGCGGCAGCGTGTTCGCTTATCATGTGGAGACGGAAGAGACAATAGAACTTTCGCGGCTGAACGGGCTGTCCGGTTCCAAGGTGCAGTTTCTGGTTTCTTCTCCGGAAACCGATCAGCTCATTTTCATCTATACCGATGGAAATATCGACTTTATGAATGCTGACGGTGGCATTTATAATCTGCCCGACTTGAAGAATAAGTCGCTGATGGGTGACAAAACCCTTTACGGAGCGCATTTGCAGGGCAACAGACTCTATATCGCTGCCGGTTTCGGCTTTATAGCCGTCGATGTTGCCCGTCGTGAAATTGCGGATAGCTATCTCTTCGGACGTCAGTGCGATGCTGTTTTCACCCATGGCGACCGCATTTATATGTCCGATACCGACGGATTGCATTATTGTCTGTCCGATCTTAATGCCTATGACCGGGGCAATTGGGTGAAATGCGGTTCTTTGCGGGTCAGGGATGTCGCCACCTTTTTACAGAATGACACGCAGGCTTGCTGGCTTCTGATGGCCGACGGGACAGTCTGCACCCTGGCTGCCGACGGGACGATGTCCCGGTTTACCGACAAAAACTATTATCTGTCGTTGCGTAAAGTCGGTGATTATCTCTTCTTGCAGGGTAGCGGGCTGATGGTGGCCGACCCGAACGATCGTTCCGTCTCCTGGAACTCAGGCGCTCCTTTCAATATGACGGTAGATTTCATATCGGCAGGCGATTCCGTCTATTATATGCTGCATCAACGGGAAGGGCTTCTTGCCGCCCGGCTGACAGACCGTCAGCCTTGGGGGGCTGTCGCTTTTGAAATATTGTGGGAACAGGTCGCCATGAACGGAATACATTCTGATGCACTTTATCAGTTGGATTATACGCATGGATTGCTGGCCGGTATCGCCAGTGATCCCGTCACTTTTTTTGGCGGCGGTGTCACCCCGATTGACGGAGTGCTTTCCGTCCGCGATGAAGAGGGGTGGCAGAATATCTCGCTCAATACTCTTTCGCCGCGNCCGGCCGGCACGTATACGTTCAAGGGNCTGACCTCTCTTGCCGCCGATCCCCTGGCGCCGGGACGCTATTATGTCGGTTCGGTATATGACGGATTCTATCATTTGGAANGCGANTCCGTCCTGGCTCATTATGATCGNACCAANAGTAATNTCGCTTCTCTGTGGGTAGATCGTGTCACGGCGGTTTTACCNGNTGCAGNCGGTAATGTCTGGTTTGCCAATGCCGGAGTTTCGCCTGTCCTGAAATGCCGGACAGCCGACGGAAAGTGGCGACAGTATCCTATTGCCGGATTTGACGGTGCCGGGTATGTTTCCCGCCTCATGCAGGCTGTAAACGATCCCTATCGTTTCAAGTGGATGGTGGCGCCTAAATCCGGTTGTGCTCTTTATTATGACGGGGGCACCCCGGATGATCTGTCAGACGACGACTGCGCCAGTTTTGCAATCATTACCGATCAGGACGGTAATAACATCAATCCCGATCTGNATAACGATCTTGCAGAAGACCGAAACNGCAGGATCTNGCTGCTGACCACTTCCNGACCTTTCGTCATCGAGTCTCAGATTGCAGNCTTCAAGAATCCGGGCAGCGTACGNNGTATTAAANTTCNCCGTAACGACGGAACGNATCTGNCCGACTATCTTTTGGCGGGAGTCAATACCTATTGTATGGCTGTTGACGTTGCCGACCGAAAGTGGATCGGTACGAAAGGT
>WFLX010023259.1_pt1 | contig 14704 bp, 17 predicted proteins | sample 4967041 | NCBI WGS metagenome assembly WFLX01 (sample SAMN12857096, study PRJNA449069) | gut metagenome | isolation source: stool from male and female vole | host: Microtus ochrogaster | place: USA:Florida | collected 2017
ACCCCTATTATTAACTACTGTGGTTGTGATATTGATGTTTATACCAAAAAAAGGTAAGCCATGGTGGAAAAAGTGTAAACGCATAAGTAGATTAGGAGTCATGTTATTAACTCTTATTGGGATCGGATGGGTAAGTATTTATTTCGTTGATATTCTTACTAAACATGGTCTTTCCGGGAATATCAAGTATATTATTTTAGCCTATCTCCCAAAGGCTTTAATAAGATTGTAGTAAAAGATTTTAACTGTTGGTTAAGCTGACAGGCTTCAAAAGATGCAGGACAATACAATTTGTTTAACTTCACCCATAAATTTCATAAATATCTATTAGCAGTAAAGACGTGGGGGTATTAGGATTCCCCTCTTACAAGACTGGCTAAATATTCATTAACAATGAAAAATGTCAGGGCTTTTTGAGGTGGCAGTGGAGTAGATTGCCGGAGGAGTCGCGGAGGTGCATNCCGTTGCCTTCACAATGGCGCCAGAAAGAGCAATCGGCACACGGCCCTGTTTTCATCCAGCTGCGGTCGCGGTATTTCTCAAAGCGGTTTTCCCATACGTTCCAGAAATCGTCTTTGTAGATGTTGCCTTGTCGGAAGTCGGAACGTATGCTCGGACAAGCACCTATGCCTCCGTCAAGCAGGACTGAGGCCACGCATACTCCTGCCTGGCATTCATAAAAGTAATCCCTGACCTTACCTTCATATCCGCCCATGAATCCCTCGCAACAGAAGGAAGCTTTGATACGCCTTTCCTCACGGGCGGATACAATAAAATCCATCAACTCAGTCACCTCATTTTGTGTCAAGTCAAATTCAGGATAATTGGCGGCTCTCCCTGACGGAAAGATTGTAAACAGCCGCCAGTGTTTCACCCCGGCATTGATCAGCAATTCTTTAATCTGAGGTAACTCTGGCAGTGAGCGCCGGTTGACACAGGTGACCACGTCGAAATTCAAATCCTCAGCCATAGCCACCATCTTAATCGCGGCAAGGGCTTTGTCGAAAGATTCGGGATGGCAACGCATCCAGTTGTGGGTGTCGCGGAGTCCGTCAAGGCTGATGGTTATGTTGTGGAGTCCTGCTGCCCTAAGTTTCCGGAATCTTTCGGGAGTGAGCAGTAGCCCGTTGGTTACTATTCCCCAGGGCATCTCACGGTCATAGAGCATGCGGCCTGCCTTTTCCAGATCATTCCTGACGAGTGGTTCGCCACCCGTTATCACGATGTTGAGATTGTGGCGGTCAACGTGTGGTATAATTGAATCGACAACCTTTATGAAATCCTCAACGGGCATATCGGGGAGTAGGGAAGAGCTTTTGCAGTCGCTTCCGCAATGGCGGCAAGAGAGGTTGCAACGCCAGGTGCATTCCCAAAAGAGTTGCCGGAGAGGATGTTCTCTCCGGCGGTCATTTACAAGTCGGTGGTTTAATGTTAAAGCAATCTTCTGCTTAAATGACAGTGGTTTCATTCTCCGGAGATCTTTTTCAATTTAAAGTCTACCGTGAGGTCGGCATGACCTATGTACCATGAGTCTTTTTTATGTTCTTCATCATACAGATAGGTCGTGGAAACGGTTATGGAATCAGGCATGTATACATTCCCTACGGGGATACATACGATTTTGAGACTGTCAAAAGGTACGTGGCTGTCACGAATGAGATAACGACCCTCATCGTTGGTCACGCCCCTTGTTATGCTCCATAATCCTGAGTCAGTGTCGGGTTCTGTGACCTTTATCACTGCATCAGGAATTGGTGCCCCCTCTTCGTTGGTCACAGCGCCTTTGACCTCGAATGAACCTGTAGGGCAGCCATACATCAGTGGTATGTCAGGGTCGTCTCCTGAAGAGGAGGAACAACTGAATCCAAGCAATGCAAGCAGCGCGGCGCATGTCCGCGAAATCAGGGATAATAATTTAGATTTTAGTTCCATATAATTAGTTTTACATGATTTCTATTAGTTAAGATCCTGAATCTTGCGAAGTACTGCATGAGGGAATGATATTTTTTAGAAATTAAATCGTAGCCCTACAGGGAGAGAGAAGCCTAATTGGTTATCAGTCCATGTGTTGGGCACTTTGAAATCATGATCAAAATGATACTGCAGAGATGGCTCAATGAAGATGCCGACATGTTTGGTTATGTCGAAACTGGCTCCATAACTTGCCATTACAGACCATACTGCCGGGGAATGGAATCTTCCTCCCGGCACTCCTGACACATTCGGGTTAGACAGGGTAGTGGCTGAGCAATAAACCGGTATGTCAAGTTGAATTCCTGCGGTAGCATACAGTTTAAATCGCTTGCTTGAGAAATTATTGACAGTGATTTTAAGCGGGATGCCGATATAATGCCATCTGCAATCGCTGGTATAACGGCCGCTTTCACTGAAGTAACTCTCTCTTTCAAGAGAAGAGTGAAGATAGGTATAGGTCAGGCCGGTCTCGATGCCAATGATGTTGGAAAGAGATTTATTAACTGAGAGGGCAACCGTAATCGGAAGATCATTATGATGCGGGCAATCCTTATAGTCTTTTTGGGGGATATGATTTCTCTGGGGAAAGCACCTGCCTTCCGGTTGCTCAGTATCATTTTCGTCACCTGAACTATTGTTTCCAACGGATGGTCCTTCAAAATTTCCAGCGTTGCAATAGTCATGTGTGTCAGATAATACATTAAAAGATAAGCCTGTGCTGACCCCTATTTTAAAATGCCATCCGGTTTGGTCATTTATGTGGCTGGGGATATAGTTTGTGTTGTCGGCATATAGGTCATTCTCCGGAGAGATGTTGCCGAAAATATCTTCTGAAGGAGGAGAGATGATGGAATCCCGGATCTCCGGCATGTGTTCCGTAATTTCCGCCATTAAATTTTCACAGATAGTGTCGGTAGAATTAATTGAGACCGATGTCTGTTGCGGCGACGTGATATTTTGTTTTCCGGAAGAATGCGGAATTTGTCTGTTATTGCCAATTTTCTGTGTGGAGGAAGTTGGACTATTTCCCTTAGAGAGGTTTTCCGCATCTTTTTCATTGAAAGCCGCTATAAGAATTGGATGAGCCGGCTTTTCTGAATCAGGACTTAGCGCTTTAGCATCTTTTATATTGAGATTGGCGGTCCNCCAGATNATNCCTGTGGTCAATNCNANAAGNAACAGTGAAATNAAGACCTGCCTCACGGCGATATTCAGCCACAAGCTTCTGCATCATCAGTTTCGCGTGAAACAGTTGTGATGATGAAGAGTTGGGGGCGATTCCGAGGATTTTGGCTATCTCCTTATGTGTCTTGTTTTCGAGGACGGATAGCCTGAATACAGTCTGATATCCCTTTGGGAGTTTTTGGATTAGGGATTCGAGAATAGGGAGGTCTATGATGTCGTTAAATTCAGGAGTGTCTTCCACTTCGGGCATCTCGTGAAGAATAGTAACCACGTCCTGTGCCTGCAAGAACTTCAGGGAGAGGTTTTTCATAATTGAAGCCAACCAATATTCTACGCTCTTATAACTCCTTAGAGATTTGAGACGTGTGAATGCCACGACAAATCCGTCGTGAAGAATGTCTTCCGCATCGCTTGGATTATGCACATAACGCATGGCTACACTATACATTTTGGGAGCAAAACGGGTGTAGAAAAGGCTGAGTGCATCAGGATTTCCCTTGATGCACTCTTCGATCAGGCTTTCATTGTCTATCTCTAGAGATGCATTCACACACTAAAGATAGACAAAATCTGTAAATACTGCATGACAAGTAAAAATTTTTTACTTGATGATTACTGCATCGCCGTCGTATATATTCTTTTTGAAGAATTGGAGAGCTTTGGGACTATTGTTTTGCAAATATACCACCACACGGTTTGCCTTGTCGTCTACCGTTAACCCGGCTGATTCAAATATATTCAAGTGTTCATATATCTTATTTCTAATCTTTTTTCTTATTTCTTCAAGTTCGTTATGAGAATACTCACATTTCTTCCAAATGGCATCTTTAGGCAGAGTCTTAACTCCGGTTTCAGAGGTTAGCATAAAAACCATTTTCCCATCCTCAATATAGAACCCCCCATACCAATTCGGATACCATTTCCCTTCTAACCTCTGCTTCATGCCGACACGTTCTTCCCAACTAATAAAATCCTCCATATATTTGTCGGCCCAGTATGATGCGGAGTCTGTAGGAGTCTGAAGAATGGAAGAGTCTGCAATGCTATCTACATTTGTTTGAGTATTGTGACTAGAATCATTTTGTAAAGGGTATAGAGGAGCAATATCTATATTGACACCAGGATCGGGAGTAATAATCTGATGTCCTACGTGTATATTCTTATTAGTGCAACTCATACTTATTATGCCTAGCAATGCTAAAATTATAAAACTTTTTCTCATGATGGTCTAATTTTTAATATCGTTTTACTCCCATTACTGTCTGTATAACATTTTGTTTACAACAAAATGCAAAAGTTTGTCCAAGTAGTGCTGGAGGGCTTTCTATTGTACAATTGCCACCTAATATTCCCACAGTCATTAATTGGTTATTACTCGTATCTTGATACTATACTACCCCTCCACTATTACCTTCTGCGGATAAAAAATTTAGTAGAATTTGGTCAGCGTAGATACACTTACGCCCTTCCTGATCAGTAAAAGTAAAGTCGAAAGAATGGGAAACTACCTTTCCTTGATAAGTGTTTTTATAACCCACTGCTATCACTTTTGCATCTTTAATTGGCTGAACTGAAAGCACTGAAAGAGTATCAGATAAGGAGGATTGAATGTTATCAGTATCAATTTTTTGAATGATATTGGTAAGTTCATAATCTTCATTGGTCAATTCGCAATAAGACGCATCCATTATGTTACGTCGGTAACATTGCTTACACATACCTATAGTATCGTTGTCTGCATTAGTAACGTATCTTCCTTCATATACGAAATGTCCTGCTGTCATAAAACCTTTATTTCCATTTTGATCTTTTACCCTATAACCTAATGAAGCAGCATATTTGGTATAAGGATTGGTAAGTTGGCTACCACATGAAAGATATCTCTTAGGCCATAATGAAAGCTGTGTAGGGGAGAGTGTGTTTCCAGAATTAATACAGTTTAGCTCATTTATAGTATTAAAGACCACGTATTCATGTTCTGAATAAATTTCATTTTTAAATTTTTCAATCTTTGTGTCTGAAGTGTCGTGCAGTATGACTTGAATTTTATTAAGTGTATTAGAAATACCGAAGCCCATTACATTTGAGAAACATGAGATATCAGATTCCATTAGCTGTTTTCTTATAATATTAGATATAGAATCCAATTCGTTATAGGAATATTTGCATAGACGATATTTTGCCCCTTCCGGTATCAAATCTACTTTCGTAATATCTGTGCATTGGATAACAAGAAGACCATCTTCTTCAAAACATCCCCCATACCATTCGGGATATAAAATGTGTCCTGAACGTGTTTCTGCAGCGTTCTGGGATTCCCATTCAGCAAATAGCATGCTGGGATCATAATTTGGTGCTGGCATAGAGTGACTCTCTTGAGAAATTGGCGCATATGACAGTTCATCTTGACAGCCTACCAAGATAATTCCTAAGAATAAAAAGATAATTGATTTGATTGGCATAAAGGTAGATGTTAAATTGTGAAAAATATATTATTATAACAAAAATTAATAAAATTTGTTTGATGGCTGACAATATGCATAATTATTTTTGCTATGGAATTTTGAATGCTTGTGGGATTGTACCAAATATATTAGGAATAGAGAGTAGGAAAGAAAAACGGTTCATTCTCACGAATGGACCGTTTTTTTACGAAATATTCTTAAAAGTTCGGGGAAAAAGTGGGCGATTACGGATTCGAACCGCAGACCCTCTGCTTGTAAGGCAGACGCTCTAAACCAGCTGAGCTAATCGCCCGATTGCACAATTGCTTGTGGCCTTTTGCTTTCAGCACATTTCCATGCGCTTCTTGCTTTCGGTGGGCGATTACGGATTCGAACCGCAGACCCTCTGCTTGTAAGGCAGACGCTCTAAACCAGCTGAGCTAATCGCCCGATTGCGAGTGCAAAGTTATATCAAAATTCCGTATCTTCCAAATTTTTTTGCTAATTTTGTGAAAAATAATTTGCAATAATTTGGGATTACTCATTTAATATACTGATTATCATTGAGTAATAATTGCAAAAATAATTTGAAAAATTTATGGTAAAAGATATAAGAATAGAGGATTTCAACTATAATCTCCCGGATGAGAGAATACCTCGTCACCCTTTGAGTCAACGTGACGCCTGCAAATTGCTTCTCTCGCGACCTGATGGAGTGATCTCTCACCGCAGGTTTTCTGAACTGGCCGGTCTGCTTCCTCCGGGGGCGATGCTTGTATGCAACGATACAAAGGTAATCAATGCACGGATGACATTTTATAAAGAAACCGGATCGAGAATAGAAGTCTTTCTTCTTGAGCCGGAAGATCCGTCAGACTATGTGCTGTCGTTTCAGACGCGAGGAAGGTGTGTGTGGAATTGCCTTGTTGGAAATCTCAAACGCTGGAAATCGGGGGAGCTGACAATGGATATAAAGCCGGATGGCACAGATGGCCCAATAATCCTTAAGGCGAGAAGACTCAATCCTACGGAGGGGAATGCACATGCCATAGAATTTACNTGGGATAGTCCGGAGGTGACTTTCGCATCAGTGGTAGATGCTGCCGGCTACATACCTATTCCNCCTTATTTAAAAAGGGAATCGGAAGAGAGCGACCTGTCGGACTATCAGACCNTATATGCCAACACAAAGGGTTCTGTGGCCGCCCCGACAGCAGGGTTACACTTTACGCCGGCTGTGTTTGATGATCTGGGCNCCCATAATATTCCTGTGGGTAAACTAACCTTGCATGTAGGTGCGGGTACGTTCCAGCCTGTCAAATCTGAAAATATCGGAGGTCATCCCATGCATACAGAGGTATTTTCTGTTTCCAGGCAACTCATANGGCAACTGATCGAACAGAAACGTAACGGGCAGCCTCTTGTGGCGGTAGGCACTACNAGCGTGCGGACTCTCGAATCGCTTCCATANCTCGGNGACNGGCTTAGGAAGGGTGATGACAGCTTGCATATCACCCAGTGGTGTGCTTACGATGAAGAGTCGAAAGNTATTGATACTGTGGTTGCTCTGGAGGCTATTGATAAATGGCTCGAAGAAAANGGCATGGAAACACTTACGGCTTCCACTGCCATAATGATTGCTCCCGGCTACCGATGGAGANTGGTTGACNTNATGGTCACGAATTTTCATCAACCGCAGTCAACACTTCTTCTGTTGGTGTCTTCATTCTTAGGGGAGAAAGATGGAGAACCGCGTTGGCGGCATCTATATGATGAGGCGTTAGCCAATGATTACCGCTTTCTGTCATATGGTGATGCATGCCTTTTGTTTCATAATAATTGATTATTAAGATGGAATTTTCTTATTCGTCTGATTATTGTGTTCATCTGCCAGCCTCTAAAAGTATAGGGGCACGCTATTTGGTGGCATCTTTCTTTGCAGGCACGCTTCCTGCTTGCCGCAAGTTTGATGACTGCGATGACTTGAAAGTCATTCAGAAGGCACTCAATATAGTCTTTCTTAATGAGAATGAAGAAGACACAGAAGTGGGGCGGGTAGATGTAGGTGCTTCAGGCACGGCTTTCCGTTTCCTTGCAGCGGTGATAGCGTCAACTCCGGGTGCGGAGTTCATTCTTACTGGTACGGATCGGCTTGTGTCGCGCCCAATGACTCCGTTACTAAATGTGCTCCGCGCTGCAGGAGCCTATGTGGAAAATTTGGGGGGAGAAAATAAAGGCCCATANCGAATNAAAGNAAGCAAGTTAANAGGGGNTGAGTTTGAAATAAGGGGNGATATCAGTTCGCAGTTTATCTCCGCACTTATGTTGGTGGCTCCTANGTGGGAAAANGGCATGACACTTCGCCTTACCACTCCNCTCGTGTCACGTCCGTATATTGAAATNACCGCNAAGATTATGGAGCGTTTTGGCATAGAGGTTGATTTNCGGGAAGANAGGGTTATTGTAANNCANGGTGACTATNNAGCTCCNGAGCATTTTGAGGTNGAGGCAGACTGGACGGCNGCATCTTATTTCTTTGCCGCNAAATGTTTCAGTTCTGACTGGACGTCAATAGCCGGTTTGGTTCCTCCGGAGGAATCTCTTCAGGGGGATGCGGCTGTGGTAGACTTTTTCCTGAGAATGGGGGTCGGTTGCCGATTTAAAAAAGATGAAGGGGCAGTAGTGGTTCGGGTGGCTGACGCATACGACTATGTTGAGATAGACCTTAAAGATAATCCCGATCTTATGCCTGCTTTGGCAATCGGTAGCCTTATGCAAGGCACACGGTTTAAGTTCACCGGAGTTAGAAATTTGCGCATCAAGGAGAGCGACCGCCTTCTTGCCATGAAGACGGAGATAGAGAAATTGGGTTATNCAATAGTGGTAGGTGAAGANTNAATAGAATGGCGGGGAGGCGCGTNGTCCATGCCGGAGTGTGTGATTAATACATATGACGACCACCGTATAGCAATGGCGTTTGCCATCATGGCACGTCTTAACAGTAATATACGCATCGCCAATCCTGAGGTGGTAAATAAGTCTTTCCCGGGATTTTGGGATCAGTTGCCGGTAATCGGCCTTGAGTGCCGTCGGGAGGGTGATGTGATGCATGTGGTTAGAAAAGATTGGTTGATATGAGAGGAGCAATGGTTATACTTGTGGCAATGATTATCATAGGAATAATCCTGTATGCCATAGATGTGATATATTATAGGAAACGCCGTCAAGAGCCGCTTCCTGCGGAAAAGGCGGAAACTGCTGACGAGGCAAGTGCTGATGCAAAGGTTGCTGCGTCGGAAGACGGGGGGATTTGCTGCGGAATGCACACCGTGTGTGAGAAGACCAACCTTTCGCCGCTCACGGGTGAGATTGTCTATTACGATGACGAGGAGCTTGACCGTTATCGCGGCAGGGAGGCAGACAGCTATACCCCGGAGGAGGTAGAGGAGTTTCGTGACGTGCTGCTCACGTTGCTGCCGGAAGACGTGGCNGGGTGGAGCCGCAGCATNCAGGTGNGNGAGATNAATCTCCCNACNGANGTGCGNGACGAGCTGCTGNTGATAGTCTCAGAACTACGGCAATAATCAGTGGACCGCTTCTGAACGACATCTCCCTGGATAATGCATACGCCACTATTTGCGGCATTACAGGAGATGAGATGCTGCAAGATTGTAAGCACGGCATAGAGTTGAAACTAAACGGGTCGGCTAAAGATGCTCTTTCCCAAATTGAGAGGAAAAACTATGCACTCCCATTTGCTTCTGACTCGCGCACGCTTTTTAAAATTGGAATTTCGTTTTCCAAAAATACCCGTAACATTGATCATTGGATAATAAACAAGGAAAAATAATTGCGCTTTTAGAGGATTAATTAAAAGCCTAAAGACCGGTCTCCCGTACACGAGGACCGGCCTATTACAATCATCCTCTTTCTTATTTTTATGTATTGTAGCACGATTGTCACGGAAAAATATATATATTTGGAAACTTTCAAATGGGGTAAAAGTAAAAAAATAGGGGTGGGAAATTGCGTAAACCGCTTTTTTGACGTATTTTTGCAATTTATTAGCCGGATGCCCCGCAAAACGGGGCTGTAGGTGCATATAAGAGAAAGCAAAAACATAATATACAGTTAAAAGATATGAATCTTTTTGACCAGATAAGCGAAGACATCAAAAAGGCTATGCTCGCCCGTGAGAAGGTGAGACTGGAGGCTCTGCGTGGTGTGAAGAAGGAATTCCTGGAGGCAAAGACCGCTAAAGGTGCCAACGGTGAACTCTCAGACGAGACTGCTACCAAAATCATGGTGAAGATGGTGAAGCAGCGCAAGGAGAGTGCCAAAATCTATGAAGATAACAACCGTCCGGAACTGGCGGAGAATGAACTTGCAGAGGCAGCCGTGATTGAGGAGTATCTTCCCAAACAGCTCTCAGGCGAGGAACTTGAGGCAGAACTGAAGGCCATCATTGCCGAGACAGGTGCCGCAGGTCCCAAGGATATGGGAAAAGTGATGGGCGTGGCCACCAAGCGTCTTGCAGGACGCGCTGAGGGTAAACTCATTTCTGCTAAAGTAAAAGAACTCCTTAACAATTAACACCGGTTAACGATGCTCACATTACAGACAATAAAGGCTGATCCCGAATTTGTGGTGAAACGCCTTGCCGTAAAGGGATTTGACGGGAAAGCCGTCATTACTGAAATTCTTGAAATTGACGCTGAGCGTCGTCGCTTGCAGCAGAAATGTGACTCTGATGCCTCTGAGCTTAAGAAATTGGCGGCATCAATCGGTGCGCACATGAAAGCCGGCGAGAAAGATAAGGCTGAGGAGGCAAAAGCCCGTGTGGCTTCAATCAAAGGNGAGGCAAAAGGCTTGCAGNACCGTCTTGAGGACTGCGAGAAAAAGATGCTTGACCTGCTTTTGACAGTGCCTAATCTCCNTTGCGACGCTGTGCCCGAAGGACTTACAGCCGCTGATAATGTTGTGGAGAAAGAGGGAGGCAAAATGCCTGAACTCGGTCCTGATGCCCTTCCTCATTGGGATCTTGCAAAGAAATATAACCTTATTGATTTTGAATTGGGTGTTAAGGTTACCGGTGCCGGGTTCCCGTTCTATATCGGTAAGGGCGCACGTCTTCAGCGCGCTCTCATTCAGTTCTTCCTCGATGAGGGTTGGAAGGCTGGCTATGTAGAGGTGGAGCCACCTTTCGTGGTTAACGCCGCTTCAGGCTATGGCACAGGNCAGCTTCCCGACAAGGAGGGGCAGATGTATCATGTCACTGTGGATGATCTCTACCTTATTCCGACTGCCGAGGTTCCTGTTACAAACATCTACCGTGACGTTATTATTCCCGGCGATGAGCTTCCGAAGAAAAATTGTGCCTATTCACCCTGTTGGCGTCGCGAGGCAGGAAGCTACGGCAAGGATGTGCGTGGCCTTAACCGTCTCCACCAGTTTGATAAGGTGGAGATTGTGCGCATTGAGAAGCCGGAGAACTCTTACGCTGCTCTTGAAGAGATGAAAGACCATGTGCAGGGTCTTCTTGAAAAACTCGGACTCCCTTGGCATATCCTTCGTCTTTGTGGCGGCGACATGTCGTTTACGTCTGCCATCACTTTCGACTTCGAGGTGTGGAGTGCCGCTCAGGAGCGNTGGCTTGAAGTATCANCAGNTTCCANTTTNGANACTTATCAGNCTAATCGCCTGAAGNGNCGATATCGTGATGCTGATAAGAAAATCAAACTNTGNCACACCCTCAATGGATCTGCTCTTGCATTGCCTCGCATCGTGGCTGCCCTTTTGGAAAACAACCAGACTCCCGAGGGNATNNTTGTNCCGGAATGNNTNCGTAANTACACCGGTTTCGATATAATCAACTAAAATAATAATAGGAATTAGAAATTAGCATGCTAATTTCTAATTCCACATTCAATACGAAATGAGCGATTTGGGCTATATCAGCAAGGAAGAGAAAAAGATTCCGATTGACGATCCCACCGGAAAGTGGTCGGATCTGACTCTGCTCCCTGAATGGGAAGAGAAATATTATGATGTCTACACAGTGCGCAAGCATGGTAAATGGGTCATGCTTAAAGCTCTCAAAAAGGAGTATGCCGACAATCCCAAGTTTCAGGAAATGCTTGACAAGGAGTTTGACATCCGTTATAACCTATGTCATCCTAACATTGTGATGGTCAATGATCTGGAAGTAGTGCCGGGTGTGGGAAAGGCGATAATCACTGATGATGTCTATGGCTACTCCTTGCGGCGTCTGATTGATGAAAAGCGTCTGACCCCGAAAATCGTGCATCGTCTGCAGACGCAACTTCTCGATGCGATGGAGTATATTCAGGAGAACCATGTCCAGCATGTGCCCATCACTCCTGAATCAATAATATTCACAGAATATAANGAAAACNTGAAGCTTACGAATGTGGGCTATGANCATGTCGACAGCCTTTCAGAGCAAGATACTAAAAAGGATATCGAGAGCTACGGCAGGGTGATCAACGAGGTGCTTGATAATTTGCCTACCTCCTTACCGCGTTTGCGCAAGATCGCCCGACGGTGTGAAGATCCTGAGCGTTCCTATCGCACGGTGTCTGACCTTCAGCTTGAAATGGAGAAAAGAAGCTCCCGACAGCTATATTTGTGGATATGCATATTTATAACCATTATGGCAGCTATTTTAATATGGCTGACCATAAAGGAATAATGTGCTGTCTCACTGATTCCTCTGCTTCGCCACTTTACCAATAAAAAAGAGAGTTTCATCACCTTACACAACCACAGATGATTGAGATTAGAGAAATAGAGCCAACCAAGGCTAATCTGAAGAAGTTTACAAAGTTTCAGATTGATTTATATGACGGCAACGATTATTTCGTTCCCCCGCTGATTTCTGATGATGTCGCCACACTTGACCCTAAAGTGAATCCGGCATTCGATTTCTGTGAGGCAAAATATTTCATGGCCTACCGTGATGGTAAGCCTGTGGGAAGAATTGCCGGCATCATCAATCATCAGGTTAATGAGACTCACGATGGGGCGGTGGCACGCTTCGGATTTATTGACTTTATAGATGATAACGAAGTGTCGGCTGCTTTGATGAAAGCAGTGGAAGACTGGGCACGTGAGAAGGGGATGAAGAAAATGATCGGTCCCCTCGGGTTTACCGACCTTGACCATGAGGGAATGCTTGTTGACGGGTTTCATGAACTTTCAACAATGGCTACCATTTACAATTATCCCTACTATGCCAAGCATATGCAACGGCTCGGATATGAAAAAGATTCCGACTGGANTGAGTTTGTGATGGATGTGCCCGCTGAGNTTCCNGAAAAATACAACCGTATTGCTGACATTGTCAAGAAGAAATTCGGGCTGCGGGTGTTGAAATATAAGAACCGCAAGAAGATAAAGGAAGAATATGGCCGGGCACTATTTGAACTCATAAATGAGGCATATGACGGGCTTTATGAATATTCCCATTTGACTGACCGTCAGATTGATTATTACATCAACATCTATCTGGGTTTGTTGAATCTTGACCTCGTTACGCTGGTGGTGGATAAGGATGATAAACTTGTAGGGGTGGGCATCTCGATGCCTTCCATGAGTCGTGCGTTGCAGAAAAGCAAAGGGAAAATGTTGCCTTTCGGGTGGATTCATCTGTTGAAAGGGCTGAAGGGTAAGAACGATCGGGTAGACCTGCTTCTCGTGGCAGTGAAGCCTGATTATCAGAATAAGGGTGTTAACGCACTTCTTTTCCAGGATCTCATACCCTACTATAATAAATACGGTTATAAATTTGCGGAGTCGAATCCGGAGATGGAAACCAACGCAAAAGTGCAGGGCCAGTGGGATTATTTCTCCAACCGTCAGCACCGTCGCCGCCGTTCATTCCGCAAAAACCTTTGATATGGGGGAAAACAGGATAAGTGAAAACAACGGGGTGGAGGAGGTGACTCCTTACCGGGATAAGGGAGAGGAGCATAAAGGCGCACAGGTGGAGGAGATGTTTGACTCCATCGCGCCTGCCTATGACTTTATGAATACCGCCATGACCTTCGGACTCCACCGCCGTTGGCGTGACAAGGCATTGAAGGCGGCGATTGGGATNCTCCCGCCAGATAACTCTCTGAAAATACTTGATGTGGCTACCGGCACAGGTGATGTGGCGTTTCGTGAGCACGAGATGCTTCCGGAGGCAAGGATCACCGGGATAGACCTGTCGGCAGGGATGCTTGAAGTAGCGAGAAAGAAATTGCGATCGCTTCCGGAGAAAGAGCAGCAGAAGATTGCTTTTGGAAAAGCCGATTGTCTTGCCCTTCCGTTTCACGATGGAGAGTTTTCTTTGATCACAGTGGCATATGGGGTAAGAAATTTTGAGAATCTTCTTCAGGGATTGAAGGAGATGAGGAGGGTGCTGAAAAAAGAAGGCGTGTTGTGTGTGATAGAGTTATCATGCCCTGAAGGTAAAATCACCGGGCTTGGCTATCGCCTCTATTCTCAGAAACTGATTCCATTTGTTGGAAAAATGGTGAGCGGCGATAGCCGTGCCTACTCCTATCTTCCGGAAAGCATTGCCGCATGTCCGCAACGTGATGAAATGGCAAACCTTATGAGGCAGGCTGGTTTTANATCTGTAAAATGGAAATCCCTGACTTTCGGGGCCGTTACTTATTACCTCGCAACCTAACTATGAACAGAAAAGACTTTGAGATAATNGCTCCCGTTGGGAGCTGGGAATCGCTTGCGGCTGCCCTCGCCGCAGGGACTGATGCAATATATTTTGGAATTGAAGGATTGAACATGCGCTCTCGTTCAAGCTCCAACTTCACTACTGACGATATGCGGCAGATTGTTGCCACGTGCAATGAAAAGGGAGTGAAAACTTACCTTACTGTCAACACAATAATATATGACTCCGACATGCCGAAGATGCACGAAATAATCGATGCGGCAAAGAGTGCGGGAGTGTCGGCGATCATTGCCTCCGACATGGCAGCTATTCTTTATGCCCGTAGCATTGGTCAGGAAGTCCATATATCCACGCAGGTCAATGTCACCAATGTGGAGGCTGTGAAATTCTACAGTCAGTT
>WFLX010067237.1_pt1 | contig 14704 bp, 9 predicted proteins | sample 4967041 | NCBI WGS metagenome assembly WFLX01 (sample SAMN12857096, study PRJNA449069) | gut metagenome | isolation source: stool from male and female vole | host: Microtus ochrogaster | place: USA:Florida | collected 2017
GAAATAAAATTTAGAATATCAGAATTGGCGTGCCCACTCCGAACAGTCTATTTCGGAGGTGGCACGCCTTCTTTAATGCCTCCCGATGAGTTTCTAAGACTTTGTGAATATCTGCGGCCTTTTCTTCCGCATGTTGAGGAGTTTACTATGGAAGTAAACCCTGACGATGTCTCTGATCCGAAGCTCGACGTGTGGAAAAGAGGAGGGGTTAATCGTCTCAGTATTGGTATTCAGAGTTTTAATGATGTTTTGCTGTCTGCTATCGGTCGCCGTCATGATGCGGATAAAGCCCGAGACGCTTATCAGTTGGCAAGGAAATATTTCGACAATATTTCTATCGACCTTATGTTTGGGCTGCCGGGACAAACATTTGAAATGTGGAAGGCTGATGTGGAGGAGGCCATTAGTATGCGTCCGGAACACGTTTCAGCCTATTCTCTGATGTATGAACCCTCTACTGCGCTGACTCTTCTTCGCGACAATGGGAAATTGGAGGAAACTCCCGAGGAAATATCAGAACAAATGTTCCGCTTTCTTATTGATAATCTTAAAAAGGCAGGATATGATCACTATGAAATTAGCAATTTTGCCCTTCCCGGTCTACGAAGTATTCACAATTCCTCCTACTGGCATCAAACCCCATATTTAGGCATCGGACCCTCTGCCCATAGCTACGACGGCAAAAACACAAGAAAAGCCAACAGAGCGGATATAAAAGGGTATATCGGCTATTGGACCGATCCTCTGTCACAAGCCAATAATTCCTCCCCATTTTATCTTACGGAAATCCTTTCTGATGAGGAATTGATTGAAGAATATATAATGACTAGGATGCGAACACGCGAAGGAATTCCCATTGATGATTTCAGACGTAGATTCGGTGAGGCTGCATATACTAAATTAATCTTTAAAAGCAAGAAATTGCAAGAAAAAGGTCTTGTCTTAGTTAATTCAAATAGCATTTCTCTGACAGAGTCGTCGATTCTAATTTCTGATCCAATTATTGTAGATCTTCTATAAAAATATCAAATGTATCAACTAATTAAGTAATTAATCGTCACGGAGGGGAGAACTTTTCATAAAAAAAATAACTCGTTATTTTATCCTCATAAAGATTAAGAGGAAGAGCGAGAAAGGGGAGTGCCAACTATAAATGTAGGATTATTCTGATATTTGAAGGCATATAAGAATTGGTCAGAACCGGCAATCAACGAGAATTTCTGGGCCACCTGAGGTGCCGAAAGAGGATGATTCCTTGATATTATGTTTATCTTTGTCCCTTTAAGCGCCTTCATAGCCTTTTTATCCGGTTCCATTGATATTTCTATCACTCTTCCTGGAAATTCAGTATAAAGGGTATCTGAAAAGAAAATATGAGTATTATGGTCGGCTTTATAAAGATTGGGAAATTGAGTTGCAAGGTCTGACCATGCTCCTGTTTTCATGACTCCGGAATTTGGTTCGTAGAGATAGCGATAATCAGAGGCTTTTTTTCTATCTGCCTGGTGAATTTGGGATGCTTCATTGCCATTAAATTTCGTGTCAAATCTGGAAATTTCCCCATTCCAATCAATATCTGCAACAGTCACTCCATCAAAATCAGATTCTCTTTGAATGTCTATCAATACCTCTTTACACTCTCCTTTGAAGCAAACCACATAGATATGTTTCAAGTCACTGACCGTGTCGCGTATTAGAGTTAAATCCAATAGGGGAGAACTCTTTACAAGCACTCTCGGGGATATGCTGAGAATTTCTTTCATTGAGGAGAGAATATCAGGCTGGCAATCCGATAATGCGTGCACTCTTTTTCCTGTGTTGTTCCTGCGTGCTGGATCGCTAAAAACAACGTCAAAACGCCTTGATTGTTTATCGGGTTGCGTATCTGTTTCCTCGGCAATCTCCTTTGTGCATTTATTAATGAAGTCAATAGAATTGCAATTAATAATTTCGATCTTGTCGGAAAGTCCCAATATATCTGCGTTATGACTCAATACATCGCACTTTATGGATTCTATTTCACAAGCAGTCACCGCTATTCGAGATTTNGCAAACTCCATGTCGTCAATGCCAAGTCCNGCTGTCAAGTCAAGAAGGGTAGTGNCNCCATCAATTANGGANGCATGGAATCTCGCCACAGCCTCATTGGANGCCTGCTCCTCCGAGAGCAGNGTAGGGAAGAGAAACCTCTCATTGGCAACGTANGTCGGAAGTTTCTTCCTGGCTTTCCTTCTGGCTTCAATCTGAACTAAAGCAAAGTCCATATCAAAATCCAACTCTTTTCTTTTTTTCCCAGAGTTCTTCAATCTAAGGGACACAACATCCTCATTAGCGTGCTCCTTTATAAATGTTATCAATTTCTGTGAGATTTCCATATTTCTATAACAACCCAGAATCCCAAATGAATATCAAATCCTCAGAATCCCAATAAACATCAAATCCAAATAAACCCCAACCGTCAAAAAAAGTAGTAAGCGCACTCCGTGCGCGTCCCACCAAGTCCCAAACGTAATCTCAAACGTAATCCCAAACGTAATCCCAAACGTAATAAAGCATACGNCCCAAAACCGTAATACAAAGAACCGTTTGTACTCTATTTAACATAATACGGATTATAAGAAAATTATAAATGCAATTCCTAAATCTATTTCTGCATAAAATTAATGTATAAATAAATATTTATAAAGTTATGAGATAAAAAGCCAATTCCTCCCCCGAATTTCGCTATTTCAAGCTTATTTCCTCTGAAAGTTATAATTCCTCTAAAATACTGGATTTAAGCGATTTTAGATATGTTTATGGCGCAAGTTAAGCCTCTGAGATTCGATTATATTTAGGAAGCTTTACCAACGATAAAGAATTCCTAATTCATTTAAGNCAAAAAACACTCTTTTCTCAACGTTCCTCTGCCAGATCTCTCCATGACTGATCTGTAAGATTTCTATGAGATTTAAAACCTCATTTCTTAGGAATGAAGGTCTCAAACGTGGAGTCATCGTAATAAACCGTAATTTGTTCCACTCTTCGGGGATTTTTTTGCATTTTCTCTATTTGCAACTGCAATTCATGTATTTTCTTGCTATTCTCAAGTTGCTGATATAGAGCATCTTCCGATATATTTTTCTCTTTAGTTAAGCCGCTGACGTTCGCGTGAACGCTTCTTTTCGTGTCATTATTCAGTTTTTCTGGAATTTCATCAGTATTTTCTTCTGAATCTCCCTCTCCAGTGCCACTGAAGCCTCCATTCTTGTTATTTGCCGACAGCATGGGACCCTCGCCAAACATTAGCCACATCACAGACAAGTCAGGATACGCTGAATGGATCTTCTTAATCAAGACATCACTCACTTTCTGATTGCGTCCTGAGAGAAGTTGTGAGAAGGAGGGACGAGGAATTTCGCACATATCCGCGAATTGTGTGGACGGTACCCGAATACTGTCCATGAAGAGTTTTAGACGAGTGGCAAAATTTTCCTCCATATCTGTCGTGTTTGCATTTATTTTTACTTTGCAAAGTTACAAAAAATAATTGCAAATTACAAATTTTCAGATTGAAATTTTGAATTTAAAATTCAAAATTGCAAACACAAACNTCNGGTTGCAAATTTGAATTTGCATANTTTGCATTTGTTATAGAATACTATAAANATACTCCATAATTTTNTGTTATTCAATTGGTATTNTCATAAATCCGATGCCTAATCCAATATTCTTATCTATAATCAGTATAAATTCCCCATTCTACATGAATGCATCTATACTATTTAATATAAAATATTGATATTGCTATAGTTATTAAGATTGTTAAGATGTGTTAATGACTAAAATTTCAGAAAACAAACAGTGTGCAATCATGAATTTGCATTAGAAAACATNTTCCTTGACTCTGTTGTGCATTTGCAAACGCAATCATTTAAATCAATAGAAGTTTAAGTTTGCATTTTTAAATTTGTTGAAATTTGTAATTGTAAATCACAATTGCAAATTCTGCATTCATCTTTATCGTGTATTATTTTCTCTTCTCTTTTTGACCAACACTCCCCTCTCCTACCTTTTCCCAATTTTGCTCAGTACAGGAAAAATTGACCAATTTTGATACTACAAATCCTTCTTTATGTCTTTTTATCTATTTGTGTTTGTTAATTTGCAAAATCAAATTACCCATAAATTGCTTATTTAATGCAACTTATGGGTAATTTCTGTTATATTTAAGGCTTTGAGAATTCGTTCAGATTTAGGTCTTAATCCAACATCAAGGAAATTCTGAACGTAGGCTTGTTATTGTTCGTAAAAATTTGATTATCCCCTATTGGTTTTACCATGGCATATGGATAATATCGTTTGCTATCAACTTCCTGAGGCTCATTATTAGTAAATACAAACTCAACATTTTCTGCATTGAAATGTTTGCAAATTGAATCTGAGATGCTACCTAATTGATGTTCTGACAAATTTTCTATATTCTTTTCCCCTGGAATCCCTTCTTTAAGAAAGATTTCAACTATTCTTATTAACTTTCCTCCTTCGCATCTTTCTGATACCTCCGGAAAAGCCACTCCTACTACATCTGCGAGAATCGAATATTTTAGATCAATCCTCCTATCAGTAAGAAATATTGAATTCTCATTTTCAGAGATTGCTGCCAGCAGATCCTTTTCTGTGTGTAAAATCGTGGGATAATTCAGAATTTTTAATTCTCGTTCGCGACACCAGCCTGCGAGTTCATTTACCATCTCAAAATTTCCACTCTCAGTCAAATCCTTGAATGTATAAATATACAGATTTTGACTCTCTCCATCTCCTTGTGGCTCTACCCTATCTATTCTCCTGTATGAGCCATTATAATACCCCATTCTTCTATAGTACTCTCTCAGATGTTCATCTGCAGGAATTAAGAATGTCATATCATATCCTCGTTTNTTTATCGATTCTTCTGCTTCGGCCATCAGTTGCNNCATTATTCCTCGTTTTCGATATTCTGGTCGAGTGGCAAGTCCACAGAGGTACATTCCTTTAAGTTTTTCATTTTTTTCCCCCGATACAATTTGAAATTCGTAAGGCACGCATAGCATTGATGCCACAAGAATGTCTCCATCATATCTGACAAAGACATTTTCACGGCTAAAATACGTCTCAAAAATNAATTCTATATAGCGATTGGAGTCATGGAAGGTTTCCTTCCATGACTCCATCATGTCTTTCCTAATCTTATTTGTATCTTTCATTGATATAGTCTTTTAGTTCGGTCTCTGCTTCCACCTTGCATTCCCTTGGCAAGCCCATCACAAACCTGCCTATTCCATCCAAAGTGTTCACATTCAAAGTCAGCAGCCATGGAAAATCAGGTCTTCCTGTTAGAGATAGCAGCGACGTCGATCCTGGATATTCTTCTTGCAGCAGCAATGCACCATAATTAGTCAACTTTACTTCTANGTCATACACCGGCTTCGTCGGATCATACACAAATCCAAAAATATCAGGTCTTAGATCCCTCTTCGAACTGCTGCTTTGAGTGCAGTTTTTATCAAGAATCTTGGCATCTTTCCATCTTAAGGTCTTAAATAGTCTTACGTCTCGTGTTGCTGTGTCATAGCCAAGAATACATTTTGAGTCTGGGAACACTTGAAACACTTCGATTTCATGGTCTTTCACGCCGTTTCTCGATGTGTATTCTTTAAGCAAGACTCTCTTNTTTGAATTTCGTGCCTCGTAGATAGCAGCCATTCCTATCCCTTCCTTATCGCCTGCTAAATGATACTTCTTTATAAGGGTTTGGTCTCTGACNGTATTTGTCATAGGCACAGTAGCTCCACTCGTGCGTATATACGCTTCCTGAATCTCATCAGGCCTTTCACAGTCGGGATGAAAATGCACCATATCCCCTCTGTAGCTGTCCACATGTATGCGTAGTATCTCTAATCCTTCGTTATTCGTCTCGATGTTGTAGGAGATATTAGCGGTCGTCACACTTCCCTTTTGTGCCCTTGATTTGTAGGCCATGAAAGAATTATCTATAATATTCTTCAAATAGGTCCTGTAGCGGTCTGAATTCGCTTCTGGTATCCTTCTGTCTTCATACAGAAGCTCGTAATCTCTCGCTATTCCTGAGGCTACTCCATTGTCTCTTACTCCAAGCAGAAGTTCTCCTCCGGTTGTGGAATTCAGAAAACCGCATATGGTCTTTAATATTGCCCATTTCTGTGTGTCTGGTTCATATTCCACATTCCCCTTCAGTTTATTTTTTGGAGGGCATACTGCCGATGTCTTAAACTCGAGTGTGTCACTTTCCACTCCATAATAGGTAGTCAAATCCGGACTTCTGTACTGATCATCCACATCAAGAGCGCGAGCAAGTTCAAGTTTTATTCGAGATATTTCCCTCTCATCGATCTTTCCAATCAGTCGGTTGGATGCATCCACAAGTCCGTCTACTGTGTCCTCAATATTCTCTTCAGAAGCCGTTCTTTCCACGGAGTGATTGATTTCAGGCTCTTTATAATTGCGGAGCATCGCAATGATTCGCTCATGTTTCTCCACTTCCTCTATTCCGTCAAGGATTGGACCATGACTCAATGATATGGATATGGGTGAGGCGCCGGCTGCAAACCGGGCTATGGATAACTGGTATTCAAGTTCATGCCTGATGTATGCACTGATCGTGTAGTCTCCGGCTGCCATCGATAGCATCAATGCCGTTTGCAGACAAGCCAACCTTGGCATTGTGTCTGATAGATTCCGCTGATGCTCTGTCAATATGTTGGCGATTATCTTTATGCCACTTGCATCAGTTTCTTCTATAGATTTCAATTCTTCTACATTAGGCTTATTATCTTTGCAATGTTTGAGGAATTCATTAAATAGAAAAATAAATACGTCATGCTTGTAGCTTTCTAAGTCTACAATCGGCTCCTCGTTTCCACTTAGTTCAAAATTTTCTTCAAATACGCCGTTGATCAATACCTTTCCATTACCATCCTTTGTACTGTTGACTCTGATGTAGACTGGGATATTCTGATCCCTTGCAAAAGCAATATCTTCATTTTTTATAGGCCCCATTACATTCACGGTTAAGCCTTCATCTGTCAACCATTGGGTTCCNGCCGAATAATCTGATACGTATATTGCTGGCACACTGTCTCCGATCATCGACTTGGCATACTCACTGTAGAACTGAACGAATCCATCATTGAGTGTGAAAATTTCCTTTTCTTCCGGTGTATACTCCACATATAGGATACTCCCGATGTTTAGCAATGGAGATATGAGGTGGAAATCGTAATACCTTAGGCACTCATTAAGATTGATATTAATNTTTCCTTTTAATTTATGATAGCCTGGATGAATAGACTCCGCATCTATCTTCACNCCATAGATAGATTTGACCATTACGGGAAGGATTGTCCCTGATGTATATGTCTTTTTGCTGTCACTCAGACTTTGTTTCACCCCGCTTTGTGCCCTTGTCATGAATGTCATTCCCTCTGCCACATCCTCTATTGTGCTGGGACTCTTCATATGGTCACTCTTCGGAAGTAACAAAGTCAGGTTTTGTCCAATCATGAGATAAGGCACCAAATTCCCTCGTAAAAAGTCTCGTTTATTCACNGGCGCTGTCAGTATCGATCCTTTTGAAAATACCACCGTACCCTTCCCNTCAAATAGTTTTTCTTCCCCTCCATCNACATCAAATGTTGTTCGGCATATGGTGTGGAGAAGCCTTATAGGGCTAAATGTATTGGCATCCTCTATATCATCCCATTTAAATCCGAGATGTTGTATCGGGGCTTGTCGCACACAATTGACAGTGACATAGATCAAGTCGTCTGCAATATCGTCTGTTTGAGGCATTTTGTGTGCTAATACCAAGAGGTTCAGAAGCCTGCTTAATATCTTATGCCGGTCTATTCCTATTTTCTGAGAGGCTATGATAGCGGCAGCCATTATTCTATANGCAAGATGATCATCTACTACTGTGTGAGTCTCGGAATTCTTAAATTGAGATAAAGAGATAAATGAATCTGTATTGGAGTTNTCCGACAATTCTTNTGCCAAATCTGTCAAGTATTTGCATGTGGTAAGAAACTCTACATTCCCTACATCCGGATTGCCATTATATTGATATTNCCTTACATANTTCAGCAACCTCTCAAAATTCTCAATTATATACTCTTTTCTAATTTCAAGCCAAAATTCCGGCTGATTTCCATTATAATTTATCATATCTTTACATTTTAATAATCNATAATATAAAAAAATGANGANAAAGANAGAGCAGGATATTTATAGATCTATTTCAATCGAAGAAACGAGTGCCCAAATCTCTCAGCAGCCGCCCTCTCCAATTCTTCCCTAAACTCCGGAGCCGCCACAGATATAAGCAATTTCGCCCTCTGTGCCAAGTCTTTTCCCCGAAGGTCGACCGCTCCATATTCTGTGACTACATAGTTAGTNTGGAATCGGGTTGTGACAACGCCTGCTCCTTCCGTCAACACGGGTTTGATCTTATTCACACCCTTATTAGTCTTTGAAAGCATGGCAAGGAAAGACTTTCCACCTTCTGAAAGCTGCGAACCATACACAAAGTCATGCTGCCCTCCAATACCCGAGAAAATCTTGGTCCCTATGGAGTCGGCACATATTTGTCCGGTTAAATCTATTTCAAGACATGAATTGATGCTCACCACCTTTGGGTTTTGCGCTATAACAAATGGATTGTTGGTCCACGCTACATCCTTAAAGATAATATCCTGATTCCCATCCATATAGTCATAGAGTTTTCTCGATCCAAGCGCAAGTGAAGCCACACTCTTTCCTGGCATCACTTTCTTCAGGCTGTTGTCTATGATTCCTTTCTCCAGCAACGGAAGCACACCATCGGTCATGGCTTCAGTATGCAGGCCAAGGTGCTTATGGTCTTGAAGAGCCCTAATCACAGCATTTGGTATCCCTCCTACGCCTATCTGAAGTGTGGCTCCATCAGGAATCAATTCAGCAATATAATTCCCTATCTTGATTTCATCATCCGTCGGTATTGCCGTAGGCACTTCTACCAATGGATCATCCACCATTACGGCTGCCGAAAGGTTGTCGATATGAATCACCGGGTCGCCATAACTGAATGGCATATGCGGATTAATCTGTGCTATGACCCTGTCTGCGCATTCCACTGCTGCTGTCGCAAGGTCTGCCGAAACTCCAAAGCTCACAAGTCCTTCTTCATTTGGCATAGAGCAGTTGAGAAGAGCCACATCCACTCTGCAAGTGCCATCGCGCATCAAGGCTGGCACTTCCCCTAAAAACCTTGGTATTGTGCTTCCATACCCTTCCTGAATCCATCGCCTGACACCATTTGAAANNAAGAANNTTTCCACATNGANTGCATNAAGATANTCTTTNNTGCAGTANNGCNCTNCGCCNTNGCACNCNGNANANNCTGAGTATAGTGTCNNATCGCGNANTTCATNNCCCNTNTNCNCCAAANCACGGCAAAGCACTTCCGGTGTGGAAGTGCTACCTTGGATAAATACATGATCTCCGTTTTCTATTATTTTCACTGCTTCTTCAGCAGTCATATATCGAGGCTTAATGTTCATTCTTGAAAGCTTTAAGTCGTTGGTCTAAAATCTCAAAATCCTTATCCGTTGAGAGCGTAGAGACGCATACCCTCACTCCATTCTGCTCCGAACCGGTGGAGGAAAGCGTTATCGTCGAAATTCCATGTCGCAGTAGTTCCTCCTGAAGTTCCTTCCCGTCCATATCGCCGAAGCCTGCAGTGAAGAAAAATCCATCCGATATTGGCTCTGCTCCATCCTTGTCATATACAATATGGAAACCATTATCTGTGAAGCATTTCTTCATTTTTTTCCCTCTTCTTCCATATTCTGAGGTTTCTCCTACGAAATCAAGTTTTCCGTCGCAGGCTGCATTCATCATGGCTGCCAATGCATGTTGTGCCGAATGCCCTGTGCCTGAACTTGCTGTATACAGCACTCCAAACACATACGCGTCTCCAAATGCAGGCATCTCATAGAATTTGGTGAAGAATTCATATTGCCGTTCGTAGACATGTTTGTTCATGGCTACTATCGCTATTCGCTGTCCGGCATAGCTGAAGATTTTTGATCCGGAGATCAGCATTATGAAGTTATCTGTATATTTCCCAACAGTGGGAATATATGGTGCTTCAAATGGGTGACTGAAATCCCTACGGAAGTCCATTCCCATATATGCGAGATCTTCTATCACGATCACATCATATTTGGTGGCCAGCCTTCCGATTATCTCAAGTTCCTCTTCTGTCAGATTTATCCATGAGGGATTGTTGGGATTGGAGAAGAGCATTCCTGTGATATTCCCTTTCGATAGCAATTCCTCAAGTTTCCCTTCCAATGCTTTCCCTCTATGTTCATATATATCAAATTGTTCAATACCTAACCCAAGCACCTTTGCCTGATGCCTTTGTGCCGGAAATCCTGGATTGAAGAAGAGAATGGTGTCCTTTCCGGGAAGCCTTTGGCTCATCAAAAGTTGCAATGTGAAACTCGCTTGCATTGATCCTACAGTCGGCACGATTGCTTTCTCAGGAATATCAATATCTAAGAAAGCCTTTACAAATCTCGCACCGGCCTTTTTCAATTCCGGAATTCCATTTATCGCAGGATATGTATTCGCAACTCCTGCCTGCAATGCTGCAATTTCCGCCTCAACGCCAATTGAGGAAGCCGGGAGTCCCGGATTGCCAAGTTCGAGATGTACAAATTTTTCATTTGCCTCCTTTTCTAAAGCCACTGACAGCGCAACAATCTGTCTAATCGTTGCCGTTGAGAGATCTATAATCCCCAACTCGGAAGCCTTTTTTGATAATATCTCTTTTGTTAAAGGAATCATATTGATTCTCTTAATTTAATGACTATAGTTATAAGTAGTAATCACACTCCTTGCGCATCCAACCAAGTCCCTAACGTAAATACGTCCACACGCGTCAATAAAAGTAGTAAGCGCACTCCGTGCGCGTCCCCACGCGTCTAAACATAATCAGGCATGCTCCGCATGCGTCCCAGACCGTCAAATGGCAACATTCATTTATCATTGATAAAACTGATTGCCTTTTCTCTACCCGCACGAAAAGCCTTCAGATTTGATTCTACAATAGCTTCTCCTTTAGAAGAGAAAACTTTTTTTATTGCTTCTTCAATCTCTTCAGCAGCGATATCTATGAAATGTGAGGCAGCCCCAAGAAGTACCATATTGCTCGATCTCGGCGAAGCCACTTCCTTTGCCATCTCCTCCATGTCGAATGATATCACATTCCCCGCTTTTGATAATTCTTTTTCTATCTCTTCCATTTCTGGATAGTTAGGAATATTCACAAACGGAGCAGACGAGGTCACAATCCATCCTTTAGACGATAGCAATGGAAGATATCTCAAAGCCTCCATTGGCTCAAGGCTGACTATCATGTCGGCTGTCCCATTCGGAATTAAATCTGAATGAATAGGAGATGAGGATATTCTCAGCGTAGACTGTACGTCTCCACCTCTTTGGCTCATACCGTGCACTTCTGCCTGCTTTATGTTCAGACCCTCCTTAAGGGCTGCGACTCCAAGGATTGTGGCGACACTCAGTATTCCCTGTCCCCCAACTCCTGCAAGTACTATATCTGTTTTCATGATTTAATCAATTTCTATAATTACACTCACGTCTAAAACGTAATAAAGCATGCTCCGCATGCGCCCTTCCATGTCAAAAGGTGCTTTAAATTTTAGGTCCTCGATGTGCGCCATGCCTTCTCGCAGTCTGAATGCACTCCCTTCGCGACACAACCACTTGAAGCCCCTTATGCTCTAAAGCATTCTTAAAGAGTTTCACCATCTCATCATGATTCTTAGGCAGAGAGTCTATCGTATGCAGACTGTCGGGATTCACTCCAAGTCCAAGACAGATCTCCTCAATCTTCCCTGTTCCTTGTGAATCCTGCCCACCGGTCATACCGGTTGTGAGATTGTCTGATATTATCACGAGTATATTACTGTCTTCATTCACTGCATCAAGCAATCCTGAAAGTCCTGAATGAGTAAACGTGGAGTCTCCTATCACTGCCACCGATGGATGCACTCCCGCCTCGGACGCCCCTTTCGCCATCGTAATAGATGCTCCCATATCAAGCACCGTATGGAGTGCCTTGAAAGGAGCAAGATACCCCAACGTATAGCATCCTATGTCACCAAATACACGGGCATCCTCATATTCAGCAAGCACATCGTTGAGTGCTTGATACACGTNTCTGTGNCCGCATCCCTTGCACAAGGATGGTGGTCTGGCAACTGTTANATCGCAAGCCTCTCTGATCTCTCCAGCCTTGANGATGTCAAGTGTCGGACGAATCTTTAGCAAGCATTCCCNTACCCTATCNGGANTCAATTCTCCNGTNCTTACCAAAGAGCCANCAAGCTTACCAAATATTTTGATAGGTGAGTCCAGCATTCCTCTCATTGCCTTCTCGATAAATGGTTGCCCCTCCTCTATCACAAGGATTTCCTTACATTTCTTGGCAAGATCATTAATCCTCTTTTTAGGAAGTGGATACTGGGAAATTTTCAAAGTCGGAAATGGACATCCGTTGGGAAAAAGTTCATTAAGATAGTTTGCTGCGATTCCGCTCACCACNATTCCGAGCGAATTATCCGTGCCTGGAGTGTACACATTGTATGGCGAGTCTTCTGANGCNTTCTCAAGCTTCTCATATANTCTAATCAAATCCTTATACCTAACTCTGGAATTTCCNGGCATAAGCACNCATCTCTTNCCATCTNGNGGAAAATGTAGATTGTTTTCGGCCTTTGCTTCAGTGTCAACTTCCACAGTCGCTCTTGAATGGCTAAGCCGTGTTACAAATCTGACTATCACAGGAATCTCAAACTTTTCAGAAAGATTGAATCCATATTCAGCCATATCATAGGCTTCTTGCTGATTAGAAGGCTCCAAAACAGGAATGAACGCAAAATCACCGNAAAAACGTGAATCCTGTTCATTCTGCGAAGAATGCATNGAAGGGTCATCCGCTACTGCCACAAGCATACCACCGTTNGCGCCGGTCATCCCNGAATTAACGAAAGCATCAGCCGAAGCATTCAATCCCACATGTTTCATNGTCACTATCGAACGCTTACCCGCATACGACATTCCTAAAGCCTCCTCATATGCAGTCTTTTCATTGCTCGACCAATGTGAATGTATCCCTCTTTCTTTCGCTGTAGGATTAGCCTGGACATATTCCATAATCTCTGTGGATGGGGTACCCGGATAACCATAAGCTCCGCTCAGTCCGGCATTTATTGCCCCCAAAGCAAAGGCTTCATCGCCCAAGAGAAGTTTCGTTATTTTCATGTATAAGATCTTTTTGATAGGTTTATGACTCTTAAAGAGCCATCTCTAAGTATTAGGTGTTGCAAATTTACAAAAAAAAATCCACACAATCAAGCAATATGCCCTACAACATAAAAAAACGCTTAATCCACCCCCATCCTCTCCCCTTTGTCCAGGTGTGAGAGCCTCTGGTTCGATCCCATTCTCTTAAAAAAGATGCGCCTTTGCGCACTCCAAGCGAGCTCCTAATAGCTTGCGATATATCCTGATTAAGCCAATACCTGAGTAGCTGCAAGAACCATAAATTTTCATAAAAAATTCAAAATCACTTTGAAATTAATAAAAAATGAACTAATTTTGTATGTTAAAAGCCCATCTCATAAATTTGAGATGGACTCTTATATAAACTCAATTTTGAACTTTCTTTGATATGATGGAATTTATTTTTTCCCTTGATGAAAAAATCCTGTTGTTTTTCAATGGATATCATACCCCATTTCTTGACGAGACAATGGCTCTCATCACAAGCAAATGGATCTGGCTCCCATTTTATTTATTCTTGATCGATCTTCTCTTCAGACGTCGTGGCCCTAAAGTTGCTTGCCTCACCTTAGCAGCAGTTGTAATCGCTATAATTATGACCGACCAGACTTGTGCAAGCCTGATTCGACCTTACATTGGACGCCTGAGACCATGCAATCCTGACAACCCTATCTTTGCCTCCATCACCCTGGTAAAGGAAATACACCCCGGCAGCTTCAGCTGGCCATCATGCCACGCCGCCAACACTTTTGCGCTCGCCACACTCCTGTCTTGCGTGATGAAGTCAAGAAAATTCACATTCTGCATTTTCGCTTGGGCTATCATAGTAAGTCTATCAAGACTATATGTCGGCGTCCACTATCCAACTGATTTACTGTGTGGAGCTGCATTCGGAAGCATATTCGGCTACCTATCATTAATAATAGTGAATTATCTTTCAACAGTAATTCCAAAGCAATACTCCAACATCCTCTCCCGCTCGTAACCCCATCTATAAGAAAAGAAAAAAAATCGGGTCAAGGACCTGATTTTTTTTTGCCTCTACCAGATGGATAACCCTCCCTAAATGATTTGTCCAAAGAAGATAGCGAAATGCCATAGGCAAGACTCATCCTCTTGTCTATGGGGCTTTTTTATTCCACTAAATGGGATTTATAAATTTTTCTCTATATATACCCTGTAATTATCAATGCAAACTATATTATATCTCTATTATTTGCTTATCCGCAAAAAAATTGTTACTTTTGCATTCAATAATAAAATGAAGTTGTTAAACCAACTTCAATAACCTATCTAA
>WFLX010375246.1_pt1 | contig 14697 bp, 8 predicted proteins | sample 4967041 | NCBI WGS metagenome assembly WFLX01 (sample SAMN12857096, study PRJNA449069) | gut metagenome | isolation source: stool from male and female vole | host: Microtus ochrogaster | place: USA:Florida | collected 2017
TACTGTGTGGAGAAGAGTAGCAAAACACGAGCCTTTCGCGTTTGCGGACGCAATTTAGTTAAAATTTTTAATAAATCAGCAATTTTTCTATATGTTGTAAAGCATATTTTTGAAAAAACATGAGATTTGAGGGTATTTTTCTCACGAATCGCCTCTTTGAGCTGAAAAAAAGCATCCCGACTCGTGGGAGTCGGGATGCTGAAGTATCGAAAGGCGGCTATGAAGCCGCAGTTCCATAAGTGATTAGAGCCAGCGTACGTAGGCGAAGTCCATGCGGTGAGGGAGCATTGGGTTTTTCGGATACATACGGAGAGCGTAGCGATAAGTAGCTGCGTCAGTGAGCTTCTCGTCGAGCTCGTATGTTACGATTGAGCCATTTTCAGCTACGACCTTGAGCTGCTTAGTGCCAGCGAAGTCAGAAATTCCGTCGTGCTCCTTGTAAGTGACAAGTTCTACGCCGATAGAATCGCCGAGACCCTTAGTGTCGAGAGTGCACTTAACAGTGAAGTCTCCACCTGTGTGGTAGGTGTTGGTTGCGCTTTCGTTGTAGTCGACAGCAAGAACCTCAATCTGATCCCACTTAGAAGCAACAGTTTCTTTCCAAGCTACGATCTCGCGTGCCTTTGCAAAGTCGTGAGCCTTGAGTTCNGCNGAACGCTTAGCCTCTGGCTNATAGAAGCGNNAGATGTAGTCGTCNAGCTGACGCTTCATNGTGAAGTGAGGNGCGATGTTNCCAATNGAGCGCTTGATATACTGGATCCATTCAGGAGAGTATCCCTTGTAGTTCTTATCGTAGTAGAGCGGGATGATCTCGTTTTCGAGCATAGAGTAGATAGTAGCAGCATCAAGTTTATCCTGCTGAGACTGGTCTGTGAAGGTGCGCTTGTCGGTAAGCGCCCAACCAGCCTGCTCGTCGAATTTATATCCTTCATACCACCATCCGTCGAGCACTGAGAAGTTGAGCACACCGTTCATCTCAGCCTTTTCGCCTGATGTACCGGAAGCCTCGAGGGGACGGGTCGGGAAGTTAAGCCATACGTCGACACCAGTGACGAGACGCTTTGCGACAGTCATATTGTAGTCTTCGAGGAAGATGATCTTGCCGAGGAACTGAGGCATGCGGCTGATCTCCATGATGTGCTTGATCAGACCCTGGCCAGCGCCATCAGCGGGGTGAGCCTTACCTGAGAAGATGAACTGTACGGGNCGCTGCTCATTGTTGACGATCTTTGCAAGACGATCAAGGTCGTTGAAGAGGAGGTGTGCACGCTTGTATGTTGCGAAACGGCGGGCGAAACCGAAGATAAGAGCATTAGGATTGATCTTATCCATGATCTGCATTACTGCAGAAGGATCACCTTGGTTGCGGAGCCATTTCTCGCGGAAGTCGCGGCGAACGAAGTTGATAAACTTGTTCTTAAGAGTCATACGCATGTTCCAGATCTCGTCGTCGCCAACCTTGAAGATACCCTTCCAAGCTTCAGGATTGCTCTGGTCTTCAAACACCTGCTGGCCGAGCTTCTCACCATAGAATTCCTTCCATTCAGAAGCAGCCCAAGTAGGCATGTGGACACCATTAGTGACATATCCAACGTGGCTTTCGGCTGGATCGTAGCCTTTCCAAACACCGGCAAACATCTTCTTAGACACTTCGCCGTGGAGCCAGCTAACGCCGTTGGCTTCCTGACAAGTGTTAAGAGCGAATACGCTCATAGAGAACTTCTCGTTGCTGTCAGGGTTCTCGCGGCCCATATTCATGAGATCCTGCCAAGAGATACCAAGCTTAGCTGGGTATTCACCCATATATTTGCCGAAGAGGCTCTCGTCGAAATAGTCGTGTCCAGCCGGTACGGGAGTGTGTACAGTATAAAGAGAGCTTGCGCGTACCACCTCGAGGGCTACGTTGAATGGGAGATGATCGTTCTGAACGTATTCTACAAGACGCTGGAGGTTGAGAAGAGCAGCGTGGCCTTCGTTAGCGTGGTAGATGTCGGTGTGGATGCCGAGCTTATTGAGCATATACATACCNCCGATNCCGAGNAGATACTCNTGCTTGATACGGTTTTCCCAGTCACCACCATAGAGCTTGTGAGTGATCGGGCGGTCGTATTCAGAGTTCATGTCGAAGTCGGTATCGAGAAGATAGAGCTTCATACGGCCTACGTTGACGCGCCAGACGTGACAGTATATGATGCGGCCAGGGTAAGGCACCTCAAGGATCATAGGCTGACCATCTTCNCCNAGNACAGCCTCGATNGGNAGCTGGTCGAAGTTCTGAGGTTCNTAGTTGGCAATCTGCTGGCCGTCNANGCTGAGGCTCTGNTGGAAATAGCCNTANCGATANAGGAANCCGACAGCAGTCATNTTGATGCGGGAGTCNGAAGCCTGCTTGATNTAGTCGCCTGCNAGNACACCAAGACCACCGGAGTAGATCTTGAGGCAAGAGCAAAGACCATATTCCATGGAGAAATAAGCCACGGAAGGGAGGTCGTTGCGCATTGGCTGCTTCATATAATCCTGGAACATCTTGTAGACCTTGTCGATGCGGTCCATCCAGATTTTGTCGTTCTGTATTTCCTGAAATCTTTCGTAGCTGAGCTGCTGAAGGAGCATCACAGGGTTTTCTCCTGTAGCGCGCCAGAGGTCGTGGTCGAGGTCGCGGAAGAGGTTTTTAGCCTCACTATTCCAAACCCACCAGAGGTTTTTTGAGATCTCCTCAAGTGGACGAAGCTTCTTGGGGAGAGAATTAGATACCACCATATTGTGCCATACAGGCTGGTTGGTGTTGCTTACTTGAAGTTTCATAAATATTTTATTTTCTTAGTTGTAAGTTTTCAGTTATCAGTTGTCAGTTGACAGTTATAAGTTATCTGTTGACAGATATCAGAGTTCTCTGAGAGTTCTGAGGACTCCGATTTATCTTATTTCATTCTTTTGTCGCGGTTCTTTTCGGCTATTTGGAAAGCTTCATCGTATTTGGCGATGAAGAGTTTCCAGTCGGCGAGAGCTGCAGTAGCGGAAGCTGCCTTAAAGCATTCTGCCACAGTAGTCTTGTCTGCGCCTGAGAAAGCCTCAAGAGTATGGGCGATAGTCTTGACAGTCTGCCAGTAGCTGTTGTCGTCGCGGGGAGCAACCACAGCACCGGTCATTTTGAGAGACTCAAGAGGAGACTCAATCTTTGCGCCGGCTACGTCTGATTCTATCCATTGTCCGAAACCAGACTTATCAGTAGTCACCGTCGGAACTCNGAAAGCNATGNTTTCAAGCGGAGTGTAGCCCCAGNGTTCGTAGTAGGAGGCAAAGACCGTAATATCAAGNGCCGGGANGATATCATAATAAGTGATATTTACGATACCATCGGAGCCATCAAGATAGCAGGGAATGAAGATTGTCTTCACTTGACCTTGACCTGCGAGCTGACCTTCAGCTTCGAGCTGACCAATGCGTCGGCAAGCCGGGTCTGAATCCTCGTTGTTGAGACGATGTGTCAGGTAGTCTGGATTTACTTGCAGAGCACCATTTTGGTTAAGGTCGATGAGAAGTTCGCCATTCGGTTCGCGCACCCAAGCGGGCACAAGCACAAGCGCCAATATATCGCGACGAGCACCGGCTCCAGTGCGGGAAAGCTCAGCCATACTGTCGAGGAATACGTCGAGACCNTTGNTGCGGTATTCGTTGCGNCCNGAAGTGGCNATNATNAGAGTNTCNTCGCTCCATTTCTTNCCNGTCATCTTCTCAGCGATTTCGAGCAGNCGTTTTCTGCCCGCATTGCGGAGGATGGTGTAAGACCTCTTGGATGGCACGAAATCGGGTTCGAAACCGTTGGGGGTTACGACTTCGGGACGTTTGTCGAGGAGTTGAGCACATTCGTTGGCAGTCAGGGAACTTACAGCAGTGAAACAATCAGCATTGATAGCAGCAGCTTTCTCGACGGAGTGTTTAGCCTCCATGTTGAGTTCGCGTGCCATCTGGTCGCCATTGTATCCTGTGAAATACTCATAGAGGTTTTTACCGTTTCCACAGATAGAACGGCCGATAGAAGTGGCGTGAGTAGTGAAGAGGCTGGCTGCCTGAGGCATTATCTTACGGAGCCATAAGAGGCCCATGCCGGTGGTCCATTCATTGAAATGAGCGAGCACATCGGAGTCTTTTGCTCCGAGGTGGGCAGCGATAGCCTGCATAGTAATAGCGGCAGCGACGCCGAAAGCGCAACCTTCGGGATAGTCGCCGTAGGCATGGAGGGAATCCACGCCGAAAGAGCTCCACATTTCGCCGTAGACCTCATTGAGGGCCGGATAAACGCCTTCAAACTTGATAAGGACGACGACCGGGGAACCGGGAATATCCCAGCGCCCAGTGCGGAGAGTGATACCGTGAGGGAGGGTTAGTTTGCTTGCAGACTTAAGTAGAGTCTTAACCTCTTTAAAATATGGAGAGGGAGCAGCATCGGTCCAGACGTCTGGCCCAATGAATATAAGATTATCGCCAAACTGCTCTTTGAGCACACGTGCTTTAGTGGAAAGAACGGTATATATACCGCCGATTTTGTTGCATACTTCCCAACTTGTCTCGAAAAGCAGTTTACCGGGNAAGCCNGAAGGCTCNATCACAGTCTTTTTACCTTTACCTTTCGTAGCCTTNCAAGGNGANTTAGGCGCCTTGGAAGGAGNNTTTGAGGAGATTGACTTTTGTTCTTTTTTCATATCGCATGCATGATCCCTGCCTAATTCATAGGCGGGGTTAATTCTTACGTGGGTGCAAAATTACTAAAAAAATGCGTAATTTGCAAGTATTTCGGTAATAGATAGCAAAAATTTGTAAGAATTAAGGAAATTTTGTGGTGTCACGCAGGGTCTCACGCAGAGGGCGGTGGGTGGCAGAGGGCGGTTGGGGATTTTTTTATTAATAAGGAATCCAGCCTTCGGAGGTATAGGTATCGGGATGGCAGAGGGTGAGTTTGTGGGGTTGGGAGCCGTAACCTAGATAGTTTTGCTTGTAGTTGTTGAACTCATCGTCTGTCAATTGTCGGACGAGACGGGACATTCCTGCAGCTTTAGCCTCATTTGATTCTATAATTCCAATTTTTGTGTCATCACAGTAAAGGCAGACAATCTTCTTCAATTCACCTGACTCATCTGCTGTAAAGTAGCCATAAGTGGAATTATCAGATAAATTCATTGATGCGTTATTGGCACCCTGGAATGGCCAATAACAGCAAATTGGAATTTTATTTTTTCCATCCTTTACTGGAACTTCAGACAATAAGAACATCCTCATTTTCGATACCCTCATTTTAGAAGCACAAAGACGAAGCACTTGATCAGTTGGGAATTGCCATTTTTCAAATATAGTATCGTCATAAAAAGGAGATGTACCTGTCTGGGAATCCATATATTGATAATTTAGAAGCCAATTGTATATAAAAGAAGAACGTTGATCTTCATCAGTAGACTGAAGATTTTCCTTTTCATCCATACTGAACAAAACACCTCTATAGAGAGTATGTTTATTTTCAAACATTTGAGAAGATTGAGAATCACTGTATTTAAATGGAATTCCTATTTTAGACCCAAAAGACGAAATAACAATATTAGTATAATCATAAGCTTGATATTTACGACCATTTTTTAATCCAACATAATCCTCGAAAGAAGACAAATCTTGAATATTCCTGTCAAATAATAGCCATTTATTCCCCTGGTTATCACTAAGAATTACATCATCAATAACTACTGGACTTNGCTTAATTATCAAATTATAATTAACCATATTATAATCTAGATCCATTATTGTGATAGATCTTTCAATAGCAGGATCATCAGGGGCCATTGCTCCTACTGAAATAAAAAATTCATCTCCATCTTTGACTCCTGTAATAACATTGCTTAGTATTACATTAGAAGCTTGCATCTCAATTCCTTTAGATCCAGAAAAGACTTTTCCTTTAGTGGATGCAAATGAATTGGCGCAATAAAAATAATCTTNCATAGAACTTTTAGAAATGGCACCCNCAAGAGGCCATGNAAGATCTGAAGATTGTACAGNCAGTTGTTTTATAGNGCTTCCTGGCTTTATGTAAGCTTTGAATGGTATGTCAATGAAGGAGTTGAAGCACTCCGGATCAAAGGCGTCAATTTCTATTTTCCTATTTTTATGATCGATTTGTACTCGCTCTCCATTTACAGGAATTATGGTGAAATCCATATCTGGAATTTCCGGTTCGTATGGTTTTTTCTCCATAAATTGTTGCGTCACTGGTATAGCAACGGTCAATGATTTTCCATCTGAAGTAGGCGCTGAAACCACACATTTGCCAGAAAACGTAATGCTTTCTGTGTTTTCATCTACTGGACATACCGTAAATGAGGAGTCGAAGAGGTTGGAAAGGCGGAAAGCATCTTTAGAATCTTCATTGTCTGGAACGTATGTTACAGACCAATTGAGATCTTTTGAAGTGAGCACTTTTACTTCTCGATTCTCAATGTCGTTGCCTTCAAAATAAATTTTTGAAGAAGAGACCACTATGAAGTTGCCCTTATCATCCATTGCGAAATTTGAACCATCGAGGTCCCAATCTTCTACCACTGAGAGGACGATGGGGGATTCTTTGGCGGAATATGCTTCTTGGGGTGTGGGCGCACCACTCCCCTTTACTGATTGAATTGTGATTAGATATTTTGTATTTGGCTTTACTTCTGAAACATTGCCCTTATCATTGGTGCCTACATTCACACGATAATAAGAGGATTCGGAGTCCTGTCTGTATTTGGCTTTTATTATAAGGGCAGTAGATTTCTTATCACCTATATACGAATCATTCGAAACAGAAGGGAAACAATAAATCTTTTTGTTTAATTGCTGAATACCATTCTCATCAGTCGCAGGCATTGGAATAAAATCACTGTCAATTACATTTCCTTCAGAAAGGACGCTTTGTATTTTGACTAATGTATTGGTAACATTATCATCTGATGGATAGACATCTACAGCATCCCGCCAATTGCAGAGCATGATACCTTCGACCTTGAAACCTTCTTTAACTATATTAGCAACATCAACACGAGCTACCTTTCTGCGGAATGATAAAGAAGAAGAAATTTGGTAAGCATCTTCATTCATTGAAAACCGAAAAACCGACCCATCTTTTACTTCTCCGCTCATAGGAAGAGTTTTCACATTCTCCGGATTGATCCTGGAGTTATAAAATAAATGTAACGGGGAAGATTCAGTAGAAGAATAGTTATTACTCCAAGATTCAATATAATCTCCAAAATTATCGAAGCCTTTAGGAGTATAAGTGTCGGCATTCGCAATTGCCAGAAGCTGATAGTCAGTGTTGGGCTTGAGAGCATTCGGCATCTTGAATTTTAGGCGACACGTACTGCCGGGATCATTTTCTGCCCTTGCACAAGCCAAGGGTTCACCAGTTCTTACAGATGCATCTGATGCATAGAATAATAAATAGGCATGATCTATCTTCGATTCAAAGTCTTCCTCCTCGCTATCTCTTGTCAGGATGACATCTGCTATCGAATATGAGATGACAGCATCTCCTGCTCCGCAATCAAAAAGAGTTCGATTGCGGAGATCATCTGCACATCCCGCCATAAGGAGTATTACTGGAAGGGATAGAAAATATAGGAGAATCCTGAATGAGGAGAATTTAGACATGATGAATCAGTAATAGGGTGAAAAATCAGAACTGTTGTTTAAAGATTGGCATCCTGCATCACTTCCTGCCAAGGAGCGACATCTATTGCAACTGAAATCCAATATTTAGATGAAGTTTCAAAGCCGGAATTAGGAGTTGAAGGACGAAGCAGTTCATCGTCGCTATATCCAAGAGTGCTTACGGAATTGATATTGACTTTATAGAATCTATTTCTCAAGACCTTTAAATGGGTTTCAGAGCCTTCAGAATGAGCAACATTTACGCGATAATATACATTACCTCCAGTGAATGTAATTACTTCGAATGATGAAGTAGCTCTTGTCAATGAGGGAGCCATCATGGGAGCGTCGGTCTGAGATACAGTTACAGCTGAGGCATCACCTCCATTTAAAGAAGCTGCGTATGCAGCAGCCTCTTCCTGGGTTTTAAATGTCGCAATTTTCTTACTGCCAGGGACGAGAACATAGTCAACAACACCAGCGGATTTATCTTGAATACCTACAACATAGTAATCTGAGGAAGCAGCTGGAGTTTCTTCTGAATCTTTTAGGCTTTTATCATTGGAATCATAAGTATAATACTTTTCAGGAGTGGTAGCAAAACGGATTCCAAGGAAAGTGGTATTTCCACTTACAGGAGTAGCCACGATATTTTCTGACATGTAAGCACAATCTTCACCAGTAAATTCTGAGACAGCACTAAAATAGCCTTCTCCATCTAATGTGTAGTTATCAAATGTACCCTTAACAACGTTGTCAGTTTCTGAAGGGTTAACTTCTGTTCCATTAGCAACTACTCTCATACTATTATTGAGTTGGAATGCCTTGAAAGAGGCCTCACCGAAGTTAATTCCGAAATTACTGCCATCAACAAGTGCGCTTTTCACTTGAGCTTTTGCAACTAATCTTTCAAGAGTTATGGCAAAAACATTAGAAGCAGGAAGCGCATCTGCCGAAGAAGCCTTCATCACCATCTGCTTAGCACTCTTACCAATCATCATGAAGCCATCCGTTCCCTTAAGATCAGCCAAAGTGGATGAGAAAGTTGAATTTTCGAAATCTTGGATATTTGTGCAATTATTTGTGAAATCATATTGTGCAGTGACTACATAGACAGTCTTAAGACCCTGAGAAACCTCAAGAATTATGTCGGTGTTCTCTGTAGGATCAACATTTTTAGAGGTTTCGAAAGCATCCTGTTCGTCAAAAACAAGAACTGTCAGTTTGCTTATTGCTCTTTCATCAGCAGCAGCTCTGGTTTCTTCTACATTAAGTTTCAGCTGGATAATAGCGTCAGCTTTTTGTTGAGAGATTGTCCAACCGAATGGACTTTCATCACTTCGGCAGGAAGTGAGCGAGGGCAGCATGGCTGCCACAGCCAGACTTAGGGAAGCAAGTCTTAGATTTTTCATGAGGGTTATAGTTTAAAAATGTTATTTCTATCTTGTGCCTTATTGTGGTTTTAAACAATATTTAAACAATAAGGGAGGTTAGATTCAAGGGATGAGGAGAGAGGGGGAGGTTGGAGTTTGGTTGTCAGTCGAGTTTGAGGACGGCGAGGAAGGCTTTTTGAGGGACCTCTACCCTGCCGATCTGCTTCATACGTTTCTTGCCCTCCTTCTGCTTCTCGAGGAGCTTGCGCTTACGGCTAATATCGCCGCCATAGCACTTGGCAGTCACGTCCTTTCGGACAGCCTTGACCGTCTCGCGGGCAATCACCTTGGTGCCGATAGCAGCCTGGATGGCGATATCGAATTGCTGGCGCGGGATGAGTTCCTTGAGTTTTTCACACATCCTTCTGCCAAACTTAACAGAGTTGTCGGCATGAGTGAGGGTGGAGAGGGCATCGACGCTCTCGCCATTGAGGAGGATATCGAGTTTTACGAGATTAGAGGGTCGGAAATCATGGATATGATAATCGAAGGAGGCGTAGCCCTTCGAAATAGACTTCAGTTTATCGTAGAAGTCGATGACGATTTCGCCGAGAGGCATATCGAAAGTAATCTCCATGCGGTTGCCGGAGATATATTCCTGCTTGATTAGTTCACCACGCTTACTTAGGCAGAGAGTCATGATAGGGCCGATGAACTCAGCGGCAGTGATGACAGTGGCTCGGATATATGGCTCTTCGATATGGTCGATGAGAGTNGGNTCNGGGAGNCCNGANGGNTTGTGNACNTCGAGTTTATTGCCCTTNTTGTCATANACAAANTANGAAACGTTGGGGACAGTAGTGATNACATCCATATTAAACTCCCTNCCGAGGCGCTCCTGGATGATCTCCATGTGGAGCAGGCCGAGGAAGCCGCAGCGGAAACCGAAACCGAGGGCAGCCGACGACTCCGGTTGGAAAGTGAGAGAGGCATCGTTGAGCTGGAGTTTTTCAAGGGAAGCACGGAGGTTTTCGAAATCTTCGGGATCGATTGGGTATACACCGGCGAAGACCATTGGTTTTACTTCCTCAAATCCCTCGATAGCCTTATCGCAGGGATTATTGANATGGGTGATGGTATCGCCCACTTTCACCTCTTTAGAAGTCTTTATACCGGAGATGATATAGCCTACATTTCCAGCAGATAGTTCCTTACGCGGGGATAGATCGAGTTTGAGGACACCGATTTCGTCAGCATGATATTCTTTGCCTGTGGAGACGAACTTCACGAAATCGCCATCGTGGATGGTACCATTTTCAATCTTGAAATATGCTATGATACCGCGGAAGGGATTGAAAACCGAATCGAAAATAAGGGCCTGAAGAGGAGCCTTCGGGTCGCCTTTTGCGNGCTGGGACNCNNTCAACGATAGCCTTNAGNATTTCATCGANACCCATGCCGGTCTTGCCGGAAGCACGGATGATTTCCTTGCGGTCGCAACCGAGGNGGTCGACAATTTGATCTTCCACCTCATCGGGGTTNGCGCTTTCGAGGTCGCANTTATTGATGACGGGGATAATNTCGAGNTTATTGTCGATAGCCATATAGAGGTTTGAGATGGTCTGNGCCTGGATGCCCTGGCTGCCATCTACAATAAGGAGAGCTCCCTCGCAGGCGGCGATGGAGCGGGAGACCTCGTAGGAGAAATCCACATGTCCCGGAGTGTCGATGAGGTTTAGCGTATAGTGCTCGCCATCTAATGAATAATCCATCTGGATAGCATGGCTCTTGATAGTGATGCCACGTTCGCGCTCGAGATCCATATCGTCGAGAACCTGGGCTTCCATGTCTTTGGCAGCGATGGTGTTGGTGCGTTCGAGGAGTCGGTCGGCAAGGGTCGACTTGCCATGGTCGATATGAGCTATGATGCAGAAATTGCGGATATTTTTCATTTGATGGGTTACTGATATAGTAAATCGGCTTCAAAATTACGAAATTTTTCTCATATTATGAAGAGAAAATCGAAAAAAATTCACGCAGAGCTCGCAGGGGCACTGAGGTCTTATCAGGGGTTGGTGCGTTGGGGCCAATCAAGAGATTGGTAGTAGGTCTCGAAAGAGTCGGAGGCAGTGCCTGGGAAATGGCAGGAAAGGCCGGAATATTTGGCTGGATCGAAGGCATTATAGGTGCCATTGAAATTTCTGGTGGAGCAGCCGGCATAGATTGTTATCTCACGGAGAGCTTCATCAAATTCCGCCTCCAATTCAGAGGCATTGGGATCCGAGAAATTAAGATATCTCTTAGTGTACTGTCCGAAATCGAACATATCAGTCTTGAGGCGGGAATAATTTTGCAAACCAATAGAATTCACGGGGCGAGTTCCATTGGCATATATATCCGCAGCTGCTTGGGCGAGACGTTCCAGACCGTCGGTAGACATAACGGTAACGGTCACAGCGCGGTTCTGATCATTGTAATAATCAAAGAAAGCCTTTCCTACCCCGGCGAGGTCGGGTTTAGAGGCAGCCAGCATCGGGAGGGTTATGTTATAATTCATACCTTCTGCCCAATCTTCTGTAGGATACCCGGCGATGTAGTTGCACTTGTTACGGAACTGATAGGCCACCTCAATTCCCATCATATAGCAGAGGTCGAACCAAACATAATCAAAGAAATTGTCGGGGATGGCGTATGCCAGTTCATCGAGGTCGCAATAGTCAGTTGCTCCTTGATACTTGTCCATACCATAGCTTTTCTGCATTCCTTCGGGCACTTGATGGTCGGAAAAAGTAGGAATCCACCCGGTGCCATGGCTCCAGAGAATTAGTCCATAGTTATCTGCGGGTGCAAGATCGCGAAGATCCTTAAACACTTCGCGCATTCGAACGGGATCGGTAGAGAAGACATCGCGGTCGTAGCTTTTGATAGTCTGGAAGTTCCATTCACCAGATGTAGACTGTTTGAGTTGCGAGAGAGTGGCCTCAGTATCAGTCTGGGAAGCGACGCTGTAGAGTATGACACGGACATCCTCATCGAGGCCTTCGACATTTGGAGCGGCCTGGATCATCTCATACTTATCGTCGGCGAGATAAGAAGAGAGATTATTGGAAGCGACTGCATATATAAGAACGGTGCGGGAAGCCTTGGGAAGGGGATTTTCTAAATCAGGCTTATTATCTGGATCTGTGTTTGGTTCGTCCCCAATTGTACTGCAAGTGGAGGTAGCAAGAAGCAAAGAGGCTGTGAGGAGGGTAGATATTATATTGTACATTTAGAATAAACCTTGTTGTTATTTATGAGAACTATTATGATATAACGAATAATACTTGGCTTTATTGTATGGAAGCTTAATAGAGGGCGCTATGCACGATAAAATTTGGTGGGAATGAACTATGGGAGGGGGGTGAGTGTTAAAAAATAGACAAAAATTGAATAGAAGAGTTAAAACATGAAGAAATCTATNATATGGCTNNTGACNGTGGTGATGGGGATCACCTTCTGCGCTTTGCTCTATTTCCAGATAACATATCTGGAAAATATGGTGAAGATGCGGGAGGCNCAATTCACTGAAAGTGCNTGGCGNTCNATCTATGGNACNGTNGGNNTNNTNGAGCGNCGCGAGACCATGCANTNCCTTGNANNGGACATNAAGANGCTGANCNCATNCGANAATGANAGCGAAAACGCAACNGGTGAACTTCTCACATCGGAAGAGCTCTTCCCTATCCCACAGCCAGGGAAAAACCCCGTGATATCTTATCGGCATCCAACAGAAAAACTCGAAAAGAGATATCATGAACTCCAGTCTACAATTTGGGAACAATACGTCTATCAACGCGGCCTTCTGAATGAAGTGATTCTTTCGATCCTCTACGATGGAGCACGACGCCCGGTAATGGAGCGTGCAGATGGCGACACTATACGGAAAGTGCTTTCAGTGGAACTNGCCAACAACGNNNTCGAGGNGCCATNCAGTNTTGCNGNCACCGACAACAACACGATAGTCTACTCTACCCCTGACTATGACCCAGACCAGAGTGAAAAGCATATATATTCAGCCCGTCTTTTCCCTAACTCCAACAGCCGTTACGAACTGAAGGTGGAGTTTCCTACCAAAGCCAATTATATCTACTCGTCTGTGCGCTTCGTAATCCCGACGCTTGCATTGACTATATTGCTGCTGGCCATCTTCATCTTCACCATGATCTTGGCCTTCAGACAGAAGAAACTTGGGGAAATGAAGACCGACTTCATCAACAACATGACTCATGAGCTGAAGACCCCGATATCCACCATATCGCTTGCAGCGCAGATGCTCAACGACGACTCAGNGAGGAAATCGCCTGAGACCCTGCATCACATATCGGAAGTGATAAATGCCGAATCTAAGCGACTACGCTTCCAGGTGGAGAAAGTGCTTCAGATGTCGGTATTCGAAAACAGCAACAGCGCTCTCAACTTCACACGCGTCGATGCCAACAAGATAATTGCCAGCGTAGTGAGCACCTTCAAGCTTAAAGTGGAGCGGTTTGGCGGAAGCCTAAGCTTCATCAACGACGCAGACGAAGCTATGATCAACGTAGACGAAATGCAGTTTACCAACGTCATCTTCAACCTACTTGACAATGCCGTGAAATATCGCAATGAAGATGTGGAGCCTGAATTGACCGTCAAGACCAGCGACATAGACGGCAACAAGCTGAGAATACAGATCCGCGACAATGGCATCGGCATGAAGAAAGAAGACCTTAAGAGGATTTTTGAGAAATTCTATAGGGTTCACACCGGCAACCGCCACGATGTAAAGGGATTTGGTCTCGGACTTGCTTACGTGCACAGGATGGTGAATGTATTCAACGGGAGCATCAGTGTGGAGTCGGAGCTTGGGAAGGGNTCGGAGTTTACNATNGANTTGCCNNTNGCNGAGNNGTACGGGTGGCAGACTGCGATGTGCTCACTGCGTTAGCACCACAATCGCATTTTTGGGAAACTTTGATTCACACCACAATCGCATTCTTTAATCGCATTCTTTGGAATTCTGGTTGGGTGTAAAGTTATAAAAATTTAAAAAAATTGACAAATCGAAAGGAATAATTGCAGTTCGCGCGTTTATATATTAAATACGTGAAGATAGAAATAATAAAAATTTTAATTTAATACTTATATAAATATTAAGCCATGGAAGAAAAAATTAAAATATTGCTCTGTGAAGACGATGAGAACCTGGGAATGCTCCTGAGAGAGTTTCTTCAGGCGAAAGGATTCAACGCTGACCTTTTCCCTGACGGAGAAAAAGGCTATAAGGCTTTCCTGAAAGGGAAGTATGACCTTTGCGTGCTCGACGTGATGATGCCGAAGAAGGATGGCTTCACACTTGCGCAGGAGATCCGCAACGTCAACGGAGAAGTGCCCATCATATTCTTGACTGCCAAGAACCTGAAAGATGACGTGCTTGAAGGATTCAAGTTGGGAGCCGACGACTACATCACCAAACCATTCTCAATGGAAGAGCTCGTAGTGCGTATCGATGCCATCTTGCGCCGTGTAAAAGGAAAGAAAGACCGCGAAGTTACTCTTTTCCGCATCGGCAAGTTCACTTTCGACACCCAGAAGCAAGTTCTCGTATCAGGCGACAGCACACAGAAGCTGACCA
>WFLX010023634.1_pt1 | contig 14692 bp, 11 predicted proteins | sample 4967041 | NCBI WGS metagenome assembly WFLX01 (sample SAMN12857096, study PRJNA449069) | gut metagenome | isolation source: stool from male and female vole | host: Microtus ochrogaster | place: USA:Florida | collected 2017
TGTTGAGCAGCAGCGTCCTCGCTGGAAACGCGCTCTGGGAGTGCCAGACAGCTATATGGGCGAGGCAATCGGCCAACTTTATGTCGAAAAGTTCTTCCCTGAGAGCTCAAAGACAAAGATGCTCGAACTGGTCGGCAACCTCAAGGTGGCCCTTGGCAAGCACATCATCAACCTCCCCTGGATGAGCGGCGAAACCAAGCTGCGCGCCATCAACAAGCTCAACAGCTTCACCGTGAAAATCGGTTATCCCGACAAATGGAAAGACTACTCCTCAATGGAAATCGACCCGGCTCTCTCATATTATGAGAACGTTCACAACGCCGGCATGTGGCACCAGAAAGAGGAACTTGCCAAGTGGGGCAAACCTGTCGACAAAACCGAGTGGGGCATGACACCTCAGACAGTCAATGCCTACTACAACCCGATGGCNAACGAAATCGTNTTCCCNGCAGCNATTCTNCAAAATCCNTTCTTCGATCCNGAAGCTTCNGATGCNGAGAACTATGGCGGTATCGGTGTGGTTATCGGCCACGAGATGAGCCATGGATTCGACGACCAGGGTTGCAATTTCGATGCTGAAGGCAACATGACCAACTGGTGGGAGCCCGAGGATGCCGAGGCATTCAAGAACCTCACCCAGGGTCTCGCCGCCCAGTTTGACCAGGTTGAAATTCTTCCCGGCCTCATGGCGAATGGTTCTTACACCCTCGGCGAGAATATCGGCGACCAGGGCGGCCTGCGCGTGAGCCACACCGCCTTCCTCGACTCGCAGAAAAAGAAAGGGGTCGACATCACTTCGGAGGATGCCAAAATCGACGGCTTCACCCCCGAGCAGGTGTTCTATCTGAACTACGCGAATATCTGGGCAACCAATATGCGNGACGAGGAGAAGCGCAACCTCACGATTGGCGACGTTCATTCTCTCGCAGAAAACCGCGTGAATGTGACGCTCCGCAACATNGTGCCTTTCTTTGAGGCATTCGGCATCAAAGCTGGCGACAANCTGTATCTCGCTCCCGAGGAACAGGTAATCATCTGGTAAACTAAACATCATAGCTATCAATGAATATAGCTATCGTAGGCACAGGCTACGTTGGACTCGTTTCAGGCGCATGTTTTGCGGAAATGGGTGTCAACGTAGCCTGCGTTGATATTGACAAGCAAAAAATTGAGGCCCTGCGCCAAGGAAAGGTGCCTATCTACGAGCCCGGGCTCGACGAAATGGTGCTTCGCAATGCGAAAGCAGGCCGATTATCGTTCACTACATCGCTCGCTGATGTCATCGATGATGTGGAGGTAGTATTCATAGCAGTTGGCACCCCTCCCGATGAAGACGGTTCGGCCGATCTGCGTTATGTGCTCGATGTGGCTCGCGAGTTCGGACGAAGCATCAAGCGCTACACACTTCTCGTCACTAAATCGACCGTCCCGGTTGGCACAGCGAGAAAGGTTCGGGACGCTGTTGACGCGGAACTCTCAAAACGGGGCAAGTCAATTCCCTTTGACGTTGCCTCTAACCCCGAGTTTCTTAAGGAAGGTGCCGCGATCAAAGACTTTATGAGCCCCGACAGAGTGGTTGTCGGAGTAGAGTCGGAAAAGGCTCGTTCGCTCATGAGCCGCCTTTACCGTCCGTTCATGCTGAATAATTTTCGCGTGATTTTCACCGATATCCCATCGGCTGAAATGATTAAGTATGCGGCAAACTCCATGCTCGCCACCCGCATATCGTTCATGAATGATATCGCCAATTTGTGTGAACTGGTTGGTGCTGACGTGAACATGGTGCGAAAGGGCATAGGCAGTGATTCGCGAATCGGGTCGAAGTTTCTCTACCCCGGTTGCGGTTACGGAGGTAGCTGTTTCCCAAAAGATGTCAAGGCTTTGATCAAGACAGCCGAAAAACACGGCTATAATATGAAGGTGCTTGCGGCTGTGGAGGAAGTAAACGAGGCTCAAAAATCGGTTCTTTTCCGCAAGCTCGCTGAAAGTGTTGGCGGGAAGGAGAATCTTCGCGGAAAAAGAATAGCATTGTGGGGCCTCGCGTTCAAACCCGAAACCGACGATATGCGCGAGGCGGCCTATCTTGTCACAATTAAGCACCTGTTGGATGCCGGATGTGTTGTAAAGGTGTTCGACCCTGTCGCGATGGACGAATGCCGCCGCCGTCTTGGCAATCAGGTTGAATATGCGACAGACATGTATGATGCCGTTCTGGATGCGGACGCGTTGTTACTGCTAACCGAGTGGAAGCAATTTCGACTTCCCTCGTGGGGGGTGATAATCAAGTCAATGAAGACTCCCTTGGTAATCGATGGCCGCAACATTTATGATGCTGACGAACTTCAAGAACATGGAATAATGTATCGTTGCATAGGTCGATAAACTTAGGCGATAACATAAACAACGAACCAGTCAGTATCTATTACGATTTATTCCGAATCCATAGATATTCGCATAACCGAATGAACTATAATCCTGAATAAAACCACAAACCACGAATAGTCAGAATCCCAGCTGCAGTCTCTATGATGACAGCTGGGATTCTNTGTTCATTATATNTATACGGGTCACAGNTCTATTGTTAATGAGATTGTTGAAACGATAGTTTTCCTGCNGCATTAACGTTGCAGAAATCTGCATTAACTTTCGTTAACTTAATTGTCGAAAAACGCCGTTTGGAGGTCCAGGGAGGGGGTTGTAATGTGAAAATTGTGCTAAAATGGTGAAAATTAGACGGGTAGTTAGAACCATAATTTGCGTGAGTTGTTTCTTTTTTGTAACTTTGCACTCGAAATGAGTAAATAATGTCTGACAAAGAGTTGTCGACAGCCGAAAATCGGCAAAGGAAACCGAGCGAATATTCCTTTAATTTGGAAAATTTTTGATACTATAAGCGCTCGCACAACACACTCAACATAAGCAATGCGCAAATGCGGTTGCGGTAGATTCTCACCTTAAATATCACCAAGCTTACGAAAAACTACTTTCCCTGCCATAAAGATGCGGTTGGGAAGGATGAGTTTCGTGTCTCGGCGATAATTCAGGTAGAAGTCAATTGATAAGTGTTGTTTCCTTAATTATGAACCTCAAAATTTTGTAATGAAGAAAACAATGTTGTTCATTGTGAGCTTCGCTATGATGCTTCTCACAATGTCGGCGTTTGTCGATGTGCGTCGTTCGGCGCGAATCGGCTCTGAGGCTCCAACCTTGGTTGTAGAGCGCGCCGACAGCTCGCTTTCTCTCGATGAGTTACGAGGGAAGAAAGTGGTTTTATCATTCTGGTCAGCAGCCGACGCGCAATCGCGTCTTGATCAAAACCGCATCGCGGCGGCAATTCGCCAAACTGGACACGAATCGGAAACTGTAGTTGTTTCGGTGAATCTCGACCGCTCCAAAAAGCTAATGAACGAGGTAGTGGCACTTGACAACCTCGACAGCGACTCACAATTTCATGTAGACGATGCGACAGCCGAGAGCGCTATTCGCGAAGTCTTTGAGATGGCCGATGGGCTCCGTACTTTCATCATCAACGAACGCGGAGAAATTGAAACCGTCGACCCGACGCAGCAACAATTGGTTGCGGCATTTGAAGCCTGATTCATCAGACTATTCATCAAAACTGAAAACGCATCCCGCACAGCGTAAAGGCTGTCGCGGGATGCGCTTTTTTGCGGGTATGGGGTTGTTCTTATTTTGCGGGGGTAGGGAATAGGGTCGATATCGAACCGATAGAAGAGAGCACTGACGATGCCTCGTAGGGGATGTAAACTGTTTTGTTATCTTTGCCCGAAGTCATATCTGAGAGAGTGGATATATATTGGGTGGCGATCATGTAGGTCGCGGGGTTGGTGTCGGTGCCTTGAATGGCATCTGCCACCCGGCGGATAGCTTCGGCTTCAGCCTCGGCTTTCAGGACTTTGGCCCGGGCTTCGCCTTCAGCTCGAAGAATCTCCGCTTCCTTTATCGCTGAAGCCTGGTTGATNTGGGAGACCTTCTCACCTTCGGANCGCAGGATTTCAGAAGTNTTCTGACCCTCGGCATTGAGAATCTCGGCACGGCGGTTACGCTCGGCCTGCATCTGTTTNTCCATCGCTTCNCGCACGCTCTTGGGCGGGGTGATATCCTGGAGCTCGACACGGGTCACCTTTACACCCCATTTGTTNGTCACATCATCGAGAATCGACTGCAACTTCGAGTTGATGGTGTCGCGTGAGGTAAGGGTTTGGTCGAGTTCGAGCTCGCCAATCACATTACGAAGGGAGGTTTGGGTGAGCTTCTCNAGCGCGTTGGGCAAGTTGTCGATCTCGTAAACCGACTTTTTCGCGTCAACAATCTGGAAGTAGAGCACGGCGTTGATTTCGGTTGTTACGTTATCCTTGGTGATTACCTGCTGCGAGGGGAAGTCGTAGACCTGTTCGCGAAGATCAATCGCTGCCGATTGAGTCATTCTCACAATGGTTTTGCCATTGATGCTTGACTCGATTCGGCGCGTGTAAACCACTTTCGGCTTGTCGATATAAGGCCAGATGATGTTCAGTCCCGGGTTTAGCACAGAGTGGAAACGGCCAAGGCGCTCAATTACGCGCGTTTCCGATTGCGGCACAATTTTGACGGCCGCGACTATTGTGAGAATCAACAGGAAACCCACAACGCATAGAATTGTGATTGAAAACGTAGTCATATTGTTTACTTTTTATGTTTTACGCGATAAATTTCTTTTGAGAAGATCGGTCAAGCCGACTTTACGATAAGGATAATTGAGTCGTAACCAACGACTTCGACCAAGGTTCCTTTTGCGACTGCGTCGCCCGAAGAGGATTGAGCCTGCCAGTTATCGCCATCGATGCGAAGACGTCCCGGCGCTGTGGCTGAAATCTCTTTGATGAGCGAAGCTTTGCGACCGATGAGCGCGTCCATATTGGTGTTCATCGCAAGCGAGNTCTTCTTTCGCATAGACCGATAGCGNTTGANGAGCGGAGCAAGAAAAATCAGAGATGCCACCACGCCAATTGCCGCGGCNATTAGTTGCCACTCGACACTCGCGCCNAAGACGGCAAACAAGAATGCGAAGAAACAGCCGCAAGCGCCGCACAGGGCNGCNAGCGTAGCGGTAGCCAACTCAAGCACAAGNAGNGCCCCGCAAAGTATGAGCCAAAGAATCCANGTAGTCATTGCCATTTCGTTTTAAGAACTTTTCTACACAAAAATAGCAAAAAGCCTTGAATTTTCAAAATAATTGATGCAGTCAACGATTGTGACGAATCATTCTGCCAAGCGAAAGGCAGGAAATCAATGTCAATAGACCGACAAGCGCAACCCCAACCATTAAAGGAAGCGTCGCTGGAGCCGCAGTAGCTCCCATTGACACTAACAAGCCTTGCCAAGAATTGCGGGCAATGCTCATTATCAGTATCGAGATAATGAAAACAACACTGTTTGTGAGGATTACAAGCTGTCGGTAGCGAGATGCCACTGCCGAGGAAGAGAAGCCCAACAACCTCAAATTTTGTATAACCCTTTTGTTTTTCGACACAAGCAGGCGTAGCGAAAGTGTCATTACAAATAATGAAAGCAGACACAAAGCGGCACCCACGGTCGCAACGACTCCGGTAAANCGTCTTAAAAGCGTTGTCAGTCGGGCTTCAGATTCCGAACCTCCCGAAGCGATGATTCTATGTTTTGCGAAATAACTTGCGGCTTCGTTCTCGGAGTCACCCCGCGCTATCATAATAAGCCGAGAATAGTCAGAACCAACCTTTCCAGTTCCATAATTTTGATTCGCCCATTGGATAAACTCAAGTGGCACCGCAATCGTGTTAAGCCTTTTGGAGAATCCTACAATACGGGCTGGAAGAGATGCGGATCTGCCATCCGCACCTGAGATGATTACTCTCAAAGGAAGCTTGTAAATTAGCTGTTCGGTCAATCGTGGCAATCCTCTGGCCGGTGCGAATCCAAAATTATATAGTGCGAGATAGTCAGCCGGCAGAATTATTGTTGCGCATGGGTCCGACGGGTCAAAACCCCATTCTGAGGGTAGGGTATCGTAAAACTCATCAGGAACAGCCTCAAAAAACAAAGCGGTTGCGAAATGAGCTCCACCGAAATCGGCCGAAATCGATGCATCGAAATCCGAGGGGATGAAAGGCGCCACCTCGCGAACCCAAGGTTGCGATTCCAAATTGTTGATTTCTGATTGCGAAAAGCCGCTTCCAGAAGTAATAATTGATAGCGGACTCGCACTAACCTCTTTAGATAGCACCCTTACGCCATCAGAAAGCAACGGTTTTCCTGAACCATCTTTAGTCAACCTCATTCCGTCGGCGTACAGTGCGGCCGCGATCATGACAATTGCCACCCCGGCGAGAAGGGCAAGTGCGTAGCCGGCGATTTGTGCGACGCTAATGTTTGCCCGAAGCACTTTCCAAAGCAGAGCGGGATTACGCATAATGTGATATTATAAATTGTAGACCATATCTGGCTCGATTAGAGGATTGTTGCCCACTGACGTGACAATGATTCCCGCGCCTTGTTTCGAGGCTTCGTTTTTAATCAAGCTCGAAAGAGCCTGGTTTGACGCTTCATCGAGATGGCTCACCGGTTCGTCGAGAAGTATGAACGAGAATGGTTGGCATAACGCCCTAACGGCAGCCACTCTCTGTTGTTGGCCGATGGATAAATGNGCCGCGAGTCTGTCGGCAAACCGCTCCAAATCTACGGCGGCGAGCATTTGGCGAACGTCAGCCTCTGATTTAAAGCCTGTCATTGATGCTTTAAGCATCACATTTTCAATAACTGTCAGGGTAGGGAACAGCCGCATATCCTGGGGAAGCCACGCAAGAACCTCACGCCTAATCGCGTTCCAATTTGATTCTTTGAACGCGCTGATGTTTTCTCCATCAAAAAGTATGGNCCCNCTANAATCGCCACGCTCGCCATATATGAANGAACATAGCGACGATTTGCCTCCACCAGATGCGGATGCGACTAAATATCTCCTTCCCCGCTCAAATGCGACATGGTCGGTGACCCATATATCTGATTTGGAACGAACTTCCCGCTCGTCGGCGAATGCGAGCGGTAACACTCCGTTNAACTCAATTCTGTTGATAACCATAAGCTAAAAGCCACGCAGAATCAAAATAACATTGNCGGAGCCAGCGATGCGAATGAAACAAAGTCAGCACTAAGATCCAAAAGCGATAACGCCGCNGTCTTTGAACTTCCATTGAAACGAAGGCGCGCTTTCAGCTTGTCTGTTGTTAACGAGATATTCAACGAAACTCCAGATGTGAGGTTTAAACTTTTCATCAAGGAACTGCCATTCGATATCTCCAAATCACATGCCAGACGTTTTCCTTCAAAGCGAGGAGCCAAATCATTGGAATAGTTCGATGTGAAGGGCCGATTAAACGAAACCGCGACAAATCCATTCTCCTGACCATACCATAAGTCACATCCACTGAGTGCCGCCAAATATCTTCCCTCAGATGTCCTTTTGCCTTGAAAGTATTCATCACAAACATCAAGCAGGGAGGGCGAACTGTTTTCGCTGGCTGCCGTGGCAAATTGTATGTTAAACGCCTCCGGGCCCGCGAAGCGCAGATTGTCCACGCTGCCACCCATCGACACAGAGATGGCCGAAGTCCCCGTAATCTTTTCTGCGATCCAACCGTACTGCGACTGCGCGAATCTGTTCAACAACTGGTTATCGAAATCAGGCTTTCCGAAAGCGAGTGCCAACACGACATCATTCGGAATAAAACTCAGCACTTCTGGATCGATTTCTTCGAATAAGTTGCCGAATGCCACATTACGTCCTTCGCAATCCAGCGCGCTCCATTCCATTGTTATAGCTTCTTGCGTAACGGCGACATTCATGGTCAGCCAATCTATTTCGTTAACATCGAGCCGCATTGCCGCCCTAATTGTTTTGTTAGCGTCAAGGCTCAATTTCACTTCCGACAAGCTTTCGGGAGCGGCATTATCAACCGCGTCAAGGAAATTTTCTACAACATTCTTATTGTCGGAAATAAAGCAAAGACTGCCCCTGTTGACACAGTTTGTGGAAAACCCTTTTTCTTTTGCCACTTCGTCAAAAGCGTCNTTGTTTGTGNCGCGNACNGCAAGNNTGCNTGTTCGGTCAGCTAAGCTCAAAAGCATAATCTGGCTTACGTCAATACAACCGCCTTCAATAATCGCTGTCAATTCNGCATTCATCACCGATTGGGTCGCTAAATCCANCAGCTGCGATTGCTCGGGGCCGAGCGTGGCCATGTTGCCAAGCGGCAGACCTGCCTTGCGTAGCAGCTCGTCAACGTTAACTACATTAGCCACGGAGACATCAGTCGTAATATAATCAGTNAGGGAATCGCTGCTTTTCTTTGAGCAAGACACTAATGAAATTAAAATTGCAGCGAGAAAAATCTGAAATTTTAAATGCATGCAAGACATTATTCTCTAAAATGCTATTTACACATTTTGTATTTGTCAACGGCTTGCCCCCTATAGGGCTCAACGTGTATTGTNGTGACGAGCCGGGAGCCAAATTTGTCGCGGAGGCGGCGCTCAACCTCCGACGCGATTCGATGGCCGTGCTCCACTGTGATCCGTGGTTGAACTTTGATATGGAAGTCAACGAACATGGTNTTGCCGCTCTGTCGNGANGCAAACCTGTGAAATGCGGCCACTCCGGGCGTTTTGCCAATTATCGAGTACATTTCGCGAACTATATCCGCGGGNAGAGAAGCTTCCAACAGNTCCCTAATNGCNGGTTTGCCAAGCTGGATGGCTACGACAACAATAAACACGCTGACGACCATAGCCGCAATGGGGTCGAGCACGCGCCATCGAGGCCCAAGAAACATGGCACCGGCGATGCCGACCATTGTGGCAAGNGANGAAAGCGCGTCACTGCGATGATGCCAGGCGTTGGCAATGACGACTGCCGAACCTATCCGCTCGCCGGCACGCCGGGTGTAGTGATATAGCCACTCCTTAGAACCAATTGACAGCACACACATGCCAAGGGCGAGATATGTGGGAGTAGGGAGNTCGCCGCCATGGAGCGCGTGCCAAGTCTTTTCAAATCCATCAATAAAGAAAAGAACGCCAACAATCAGCAGAATCATTGACAGAAGCATCGTGGCGAATGTCTCATATTTACCATGGCCATATTGGTATCGCTCGTCGGCTTTGCGGCGTGAAAGACCAACAAAGATCAGCACGATGATATCCGAGACAAAATCAGAGAAAGAGTGGACACCGTCGGCAACCATTGCCGCCGACCTACCAAAGATGCCAGCGAGCACTTTGGCCACACCGAGAACGGCATTAGTCCAAAACCCGACCCATGTGACCCTCCGTGCAACGCTGACGACCTTTTTGTCATCTATTTCATCAGCGTGAGATGTCGGTGATTCTTTCATCTTCGTTATTAATGGAGTTATTTAAAAGGCGGAAGCTCGTCTTATGATTCGTAACTCAGAATTGATGCGCGAATTTAAGCAATTTATCGGCAAATTCANCGTTATATTGAGTGATACACAACACTGTCAATAATGATTTTTCTCAAACGATATATAACTCTTCTCTTCGCGCTTNTCATAAGTTGCGCGGTGACAGCGTTTTGCCAGGTNAAAATCCATGGCAAGGTCATCGACCAAGAGAGTCAGCCGTTGGAATTTGTAACCATCAGAGTCGCNGGCACNGCCATCGGAACNACNTCNGGNCTCGACGGCACGTTCAAGCTCTCAGCCCCGCAGNCAGATACTATCACTGTGGTATTTACCTGTATCGGCTATGAAGAGTTGCGCCGCCAGCTCATCGACCCGAAAGGCGATTTGGCGCTAAATGTGCGCATGCGCCCCAAAGACCACGCGCTGACAGAAATCGAGGTTACCGATTTTCGCAAACAGACAACTCAGATGCAAGGCATCGACAAGAGTAGCTACCGCCTTGCTGCCGACGCGACCGGCGGCTCAATCGAGTCGTTGCTGACAACTATGGCCGGGGTGAACTCCAACAATGAGATGTCGAGCCAATATTCCGTTCGCGGCGGCACTTACGACGAAAACTGCGTCTACATTAACGGTGTTGAGGTTTACCGCCCGCAGCTCATCAGTTCCGGGCAACAGGAAGGATTGAGTATCATAAACCCTGACATGGTTGGCGCTATCGGTTTCTCGACCGGTGGCTTTGGTGTTGNGTATGGCGACAAAATGTCGTCGGCGCTCGACATAACCTATCGCGAGCCCGAGNCGCTTGAAGGCGCGGTGTCACTCAGCCTTATGGGGGCCTCGGCATCNTTGGGCCAATCGTCAAAGAAATTTTCCCNGCNCCACGNCATCCGCTATAAGCGAAATTCTTCGATGCTCGGCTCCCTTGAAAGCAAAGGTGAATATGACCCGAATTTCTTTGATTATCAGACTCACCTCACATTTAAGTTCAACAAAAAGTTAAAGGCATCCTTCCTTGGCAACATCGCGGTTAACAACTATAAGTTCACCCCGGTGAGCCGCGAGACGAATTTCGGCACATCGACAGATGCGAAGAAGTTCAAAGTATATTTCGACGGTATGGAGAAAGACCGCTTCGAAACATATTTTGGTGCTTTGAATCTGAATTATCGCCATAGTCGCTCTACCGAATTAACCCTCCTTGCATCGGGCTATCTAACCAATGANTTGGTAGCATACGATATTTCGGGAGAATATTGGCTCGACCAGGCCGGAACTACCGGATCAGGCAATCCAGACAATGCCGTGGGTGGTGAATTAGGGGTGGGGCGCTACCACGAGCACGCCCGAAATCGCTTGAAAATCGGCGTTTTCGGAGTCGCGCTTTCCGGCCATACGTCACTAAACAACCATAATATTACCTACGGACTGAATTTCAATCATCAGACCATTATGGANCGCNCCCGCGAGTGNGAGCTCCGCGATTCGGCTGGNTACACNCTGCCAAGCGACGGCCAGAACATTCAGATGATTTACAATCTGACATCCAACCACGACCTTTCGACCAATCGGTTTGCCTTTTATGTGGCAGATTCCTACAAGCTTAAATCGTCGCTCGGTTTCTTCTCTTTTAGCGGTGGCCTCAGGTTTTCTTATTGGGACTTCAATCACGAGTTCCTTGTTTCGCCACGCATTAATGTGGCGTTTGTTCCCGAGCGCTCAAATTCTTGGACTTTCCGATTCGCGACTGGTCTATACTATCAGCAACCGTTCTACAAGGAATTCCGCCAGGCTGTTGAAGACGAGTATGGCAATAGTTACATACGATTGAATTCCGACATCAAGTCGCAGCAGAGCATCCACTTTATTTTTGGCACCGACTACACCTTCCGTATGTTCGACCGTCCGTTCAAACTATCGGGCGAAGCATATTTCAAGAAACTCAACAACTTGATTCCNTACGAGATTGACAATCTGAAAGTTGTATATGAAGGCGANAATCTCACGAGCGGTTACACCATNGGACTCGACATGAAGCTCTTCGGCCAATTCGTACCNGGGACCGANTCATGGATTAGCTTTTCGCTGATGAAGACTGCCGAAAATCTAAATGGAGTGACTGTGCCCAGACCTACNGACCAGCGATACTCCGTGGCGCTCTTTTTCACCGACTATTTCCCCAAGTTTCCGAAGTTGAAATTCTCGCTGAGAGGAATTTTCTCAGACGGTCTTCCAACTACGGCGCCACACTCTTCTCGCGACAAAGGCTATTTCCGCGCCCCCGCCTATAAACGCCTCGACATTGGGCTTCAGTACGCCTTGCTTTCGCCCCTTCCTGAAACCCAGCGTCCCAGCGGCATACGCAAATGGCTTAAAAGCGTTTGGATCGGAATTGACGCGTTCAATATCCTCGACATTTCCAACGTGTCGAGCTACTATTGGGTGACCGATGTGAACCGCATCCAATATGCTGTGCCCAACTATCTCACCCGTCGCCAATTCAACGTGCGCCTGTCATTAGATTTCTAACCTCTGCGGGAGCAATCATTATGTCGAAAACACAATTCAAAAAAGAGCTTGCGATGATGAATCGCGAACAGCTGACTGGGTTGCTGCTCGAAGCTTACGACGCGCGGAAAGAAATCAAGGAATATTTCGAATTTTTCCTCGACCCCGATGTCGACAAACTCGTTGAAAAAACGAAGGCGATAATAGCGAAAGAGTTTTCCCGGGAAAAAAGGCATTATTGCCGCGCGAGAATTACGAATGTGAAAGCCGCGATTCGCGACTTTGCGTCGTTTCAGCCTGGCGACGAACAGGTTCTTTCGCTTCATTTTTGGACTATTCGCCGCGCCATGTCTGAGGAAAAGCGAATCGACTTTCCACCCGCACTCATAAAATCGGTTGCCGGCATACTCCTNGCNGCNATAAAATTTGCNGANAAAGCCCTGCTCGTTGACCNCGCNATGTCGGAGATTGACGNNTTNCTNGGNGATGCCACNGCTGGAACTATCTACTTCCGGCGCTCGCTCGGAAACTACTTGCGCGACAATGTCGGCGCTTTTGCAAATCGGGGCATCCGCGATTCCTGAGATTTGTTGACGGGGGATTTCGGTATGTGTCCCAAATTTCGTAATTTTGTAGAATATTTCGGATACTGAGATGCGCAAGCACAACATACTCAAAATAGCGGCTTTAGGGGCTTTAGCCAGCGCGATGCTAACACCCGGCGANGCTTTTGGCAGAAAAACTGTCCTTGAGCCATCGTATGCCTGGGGGATTGAGCCGCCGTTGGGCGATCACGTTGAAGCGACGATTGACACCCTGTTCGAGAACTATTCTCAAANATTCATACCTCAGGAGGTTACAAGCGCCTACGCCGCAACGGGCAACTATTGTGCCGAGGGAACAACGCTGATTCATTTCGATAAACCGGGCATTAGCGACTATATGTTCCGCGACCCCGTTTCCCATTGGCTTCCGTCGGAGCAAAAAGCCAAATTCTATAATACCCGCATCCCCATGACGCTGTTGAGCTACAACTTTGGCGGCGGCAAGGAGAACACACAGGACCACCTGTCGGCCATCTTCTCGGCCAATGCCAACAAGCGTACCCAGATCGGTGCCATGCTGGAGTATCTCTACTCAAAGGGATGCTACGACAATCAGGCCGCAAAGGATTTGACGTGGGGGGTCTCCGGGTCGTATATGGGTGAGAGAGTCGAGTTCCAAGGTTATTATTTCCACTATAACCTTGTCAACAAGGAAAACGGCGGTATTACCGATCCCTTGTATATCACTGATCCTGCCGAGGTTCAAGGGGGCGATAATTCAATCAATCCCAAGGAAATCCCAACGTTTCTCACGGCTTCGCACAACCGAGTGCGCGGCGGCGAGCTGTATTTGAACACGCGATACAAGCTTGGCTTTTATAATGAAGAGGAGATTAATGACTCTACAATAAAACGCACATTGGTGCCAGTGACCAGCTTTATCTGGACGCTGAAATACACCTTTTCGCGCCATCGCTTCATATCAACAAACCCACAGGAGAATCAAGACTTTTGGGATAACACATACTATAACCCGTTTGGCACGAGCGACCTTTCGAGCTATTGGAATCTGCGCAACACCATCGGAATCGCGCTACTCGAGGGGTTCAATAAATATGCTAAAGCCGGGCTCACCGCGTTCATAACCCATGANGCACGACACTATCAGATGGATGTGCTCATGCCGTCGGATAAAAATGGGCCGTTTATACCAGCCGGAGAAGAGGGCTCGCTTCTGGCCGTGAATCCNTATCCGAATGTCAGGACCAGGGAAACTGAGAACCATCTTTGGATTGGAGCACGGCTGGCCAAACGACAAGGGAGAATTCTCAATTACGATGTAATCGGTGAAATCGGCCTCGTTGGGCCGGCAGCGGGTGAAATCAAGGTTGACGGCGAAGTGACGACACGCATCCCGCTCTTTGGTGACACCGTGCAAGTGAAAGGCTTCGGCAAATTCACAAATCTTGCGGCACCGTGGCTGTTAAACCATTATAACTCAAATCATTTTGTCTGGGACAACCGGTTTGAGAAGACCCGNACCTTCCGTGCCGGNGGACGCCTTGTGATTCCATGGACAAGNACNGACCTCGAAATAGGNGTTGAGAACATCCANAACCAGCTCTTTTTCAACGAGTATGCGCTTCCTGAGCAATTTGGCGGCAACGTTCAGGTATTTTCGGCGCGCCTTCGTCAAGATTTCAAATTTGGCCCAGTGCATTGGGATAATTTGATTACCTACCAGACTACTTCATCAGAGCGTGTCATTCCTCTGCCGAAACTGGCTGTGTTTTCCAATCTCTATGTTACTTTCAAAGTCGCGACCCTTTTTGTGCAGTTGGGCGTGAATTGCGACTATTTCACCCGATATAAGGCGCTCGGCTATCAGCCGGCGACAATGCAGTTCTATAACCAGCGTGACTTCCTTGTTGGTAACTACCCGTTCATGAACGCTTACATCAACTTCAAACTTTCGAAGACAAGATTCTATGTGATGATGAGCCATGTGAACCAGGGGTTAACGGGCGACAATTATTTCTCGATGCCCAACTATCCNATGAATCCGCGCCGTTTCCAACTCGGGCTTTCCGTTGACCTGCCGAATTAATTCTGACGGTTGCCATGTTTCCTCGATTAAAACCACTGAAAGGCCGACTTGCCATAAGTATCCTGTTGCTGTGC
>WFLX010095875.1_pt1 | contig 14689 bp, 13 predicted proteins | sample 4967041 | NCBI WGS metagenome assembly WFLX01 (sample SAMN12857096, study PRJNA449069) | gut metagenome | isolation source: stool from male and female vole | host: Microtus ochrogaster | place: USA:Florida | collected 2017
CGACGGGTGGTGAAGGTATTTCTGCGGCTGCCGGTGGCACGGGTGCATCTTGGGAGCCGAAATGACTGAGGAATGAATCAATCGTGTCGTTAGTGGAAAGCACGGGGGCTGTGATGTCGGGATAAAATGACGCGAAGTCCTCCGGGTCTATCCCCAACATCAGACGCAGTGCGGGTATATCTCCTACGTTGGCAGCCACGATACGTCGCAGACGCTCGGCTTCCTCCGGGTCGTTCACACCTTTCCGTAAGGCCATGACGGCAGGATAAATGAAATAAGGATAATCCGAACTGTATTCAGAAATCATAATCGGTTGGATTGGTAGGTGAAGAGATTATGTTACCAGTTGCCCAGAGTAGCGTTGAAGATCAAGTCGACAAGTTCATCACTGATTTCGTTGCAGAGGTCATCCTGTACGTCGGTGAGCATAAGTGAGGAGTCAAACTGACGATAAGCGGAAAATGTCTGGTCGACATCATTTGCCGAATTTTTGGTATCGGTATATTTCACACGCACCGTTATGGTGAGACGTGTCTGTGTGGCATACGCGTCCGTACCTACTGCCTGCGGTGACAAAGAATAGCCCGTTATTTCTCCCGTCATTTCCAGATCGGAATTGCCGTCGACCTCCTGCAGACGTGTCTGGCGGGTCACAGTATCCAGCAGTTTGTTTTCAAATATCTGCTGCAGGGGTGGATATACCAATGCTGCACGTATAGGGAAATCGGAAATATTGATAGTCTTATAGATGTCGTAATTAATGGCGGAGCCATTAAATTTATACGATGGTATGCATCCTCCCAATAGTGGCATAAGGAGGAGTAAGGAGAGGTAAGCGGTGAGATGTCGCAAGACACGGGGAAAAGGGGTGTGGGAGAGATGCATCATGATTCTGAATTTTCTGAATCGGCGCCTTCATCAAGCTGTAGGCCGAGTTCGTGAATTTTTCTGTAGAGTGTACGTGGCGAAATGTTGAGCTGTTCGGCAGCTTTCTTTTTATTACCNCCGTTACGTCGCAGGGCTGCCGCCACGGCATCACGTTCCGAGTCTTCGAGTGTAGGCACTGTTACAGCCTCTTCGACTGTATCGGTGTCATGTTCTACTTCAGTTGGTGCAAGCTCATATTTGATGAGCGATTGCGTGGTGGCATGCGAACTGTAAGGGGTATCCTTGCTGCTGTTCATTGAATCAAGACGTGTTTTAAGATCGCCTAATTCCTTTTTCAGCTGATATACAAGTTGCCAGAGCATTTCTCTCTCTGTCTCATAGCTTGTGTCGCGCGGGGCAGTGACGAGCGACGAGGCCCCCGAGTGGTCAAGAGGTAAAGCCTCGATAAGATTACGTCTGGTGATTTCTTCTCCTGCATTGAACAGTGCGAGTTGTTCGATTATGTTTTTCAGCTGTCGCACATTTCCCGGCCAGCGGTATAGTTTCATCGCACGCTTGGCGTCTTCAGAGAAGGAGATGGGGGCGGTAAGGTATTTTTCGGAAAAATCTGCAGCGAATTTACGGGCGAGCAGAATAATGTCGTCACCCCGGTCGTGTAGGTTCGGTACATTGATTACCACTGTGGAGAGTCGGTAATATAGATCTTCTCTGAACTTACCTTTGGCCACAGCTTTTATGAGATCTACATTTGTAGCTGCCACGATACGTATGTCGGTTTTCTGCACTTGCGAAGAACCGACCTTAAGGAACTCGCCGGTCTCCAGCACACGCAGCAGACGAGCCTGGGTGGTAAGAGGCAGTTCGGCTACTTCATCGAGAAAAATAGTGCCTCCGTCCGCCTCTTCGAAATATCCCTTGCGTGTATTGATGGCTCCCGTGAAAGCACCCTTCTCGTGGCCGAACAACTCACTGTCGATTGTCCCCTCGGGTATTGCTCCACAGTTTACCGCGATATATTTCTTATGCTTCCGTGCCCCGAAAGCATGGATTATCTTAGGGAAGAATTCTTTTCCGCTTCCGCTTTCACCTGTGACGAGCACAGATAAATCTATCGGCGCCACTTTGACGGCTCTCTCTATAGCAGCGAGCAAGGCCGGAGAGTTGCCGATGATGGAAAACCGCTGTTTGGCTTTGAGAACGTCGTCGTTCATTATTTTATCTTTTTCAGTTTATATGTCTCGTCACGTAGAAAATTACCGAGCGCATCAAGGTCGGGACATTCATTCTGGCGTTCCACCGATATGGGGTCGCCTATGGTGACGTGTACCTTCTTACCGTAAGTAAGCATTATTTCTTTGGGGAGACGCAAGGTGCGCAGTCTCCAGTCGATCATTCCTAAAATATTGAAGAAAGTGGAATTATGGCCATGGAAGAAAATCGGGATCACAGGCACCTGCATCTGTCTTATGAGCCGGATTATGGTTGGCTGCCATTGACGGTCGCGTATGGTGAGATTCCAGCCTACCTTCGACACCGCGCCGGCAGGGAAGAANCCGAGAGGATGACCCTCCTTGATGTGCTTCATGGCTGCGCGTATGCCCTGCATCGTGATTTTTTTCTTTTCCGGATCATCGCTTTTCAGGGGATCCANAGCTATGAAGTTAGGACGCATGGCCTGAATCCGGTTGAGGNTAAGATTTACCATCACTTTATAGTCAGGCCGTATGGAGCCGACAATGTCAATGAGCAGAATGCCGTCATAACTGCCGAAGGGATGATTGCTCACAGTGATGAAAGGACCCTCTTTGAATTGTTCCAGGATTTCGAGATTATCCACCCTCACCTTCCATTTGAATTCCTCCTCGGCGAGGCGTCTGGCGAAAGGTATGCCGGGAGTGTCACAGTAAGAGCTGTGTATATGGTTGACTTTGTCGATCGACAGGAAATGGAGCAATTTATTGACCAGTTTCTCATGGCCGTCAAGCGCGGGCACCATTTTCCGTATATCATCATAAGTCATGACTTCCGGGCGCACGGCCGGAGTCACTTCGGCGTTTCTTTTGTCATCTGCATTCTTTTCCATACTACAAAATTATAAAAAAAACCTGACTTATGAAAAATAATCGGCGTTCCCCACAGATAATGAATGGGAAACGCCGTAGGTTAAAGTATGTTTCAGTCAGCNATTCGGATTAATCTGACTGAAGGGTAAAATTCAGATGAGTTATTTTACAGAGAATGCAAAGCGAATCACCTCCTTATATTCCTCACCNGGNTTGAGCAACTGTGAGGGAAACTCCGGTTTGTTGGGAGCATCAGGGAATCCCTGCATCTCGATTGCCACACCGTCATAATCCTCGTAGCTCTTGCCTGATGCGTTCAAGGGTGAGCCTGCAAGCCAGTTGCCGGTATATATCTGCACACCGGGTTGTGTGGTAGACACAGTGAGCACACGACCTGATTCAGGAGCCTCAAGCACAACCGCGCCATCGTTCATCACACCCTTCTCATATCCGTCGAGCACCCAGCAATGATCATAACCCTTACCTATCTTCAGAGCTTCAAAATCAGTCTTGATGTCTTTGCCGATTTCTTTTGCTTCGCGGAAATCCATGGGTGTGGACGCCACTTCCGCAAGTTCTCCGGTAGGAATCTGGCTATCGGTAGTGGGTAACCAGCGTGCAGCGTTGATTTTCATCTTATGGGTCAGCACGCTTCCGGCATCGGCGCCTTCCAGATTGAAATAAGCATGGTTGGTGAGATTCACNACAGTAGCCTTGTCGGTAGTGGCTGAAAGCGTAAGTGTGAGCACATTGTCATCGCTCCAGCGATATTCAGCCACAGCTGTAAGTTCGCCGGGATATTGCTCTTCGCCGTCAGCAGCCTTGTATGTGAAACGGACGCCGTCGGTGAGTTCCTCAGCCTCCCATATACGGTTCTGGAATCCGGTCGGACCCCCGTGGAGGGCATTGGGACCGTTGTTNATGGTGAGCTGGTAGGTGACGCCGTCAACTTCAAGGTGACCCTTGTCGATACGGTTTGCATAACGTCCGGGTACCTTTCCGAGACATGGACCGTCGGCCATATAGTCAGCCGGATTCGCGTATGACAGAGCTACGTTTGCGATCTTGCCATCCTTGTCAGGGACGTTTACCTCAACGATACCTGCGCCGAGAGTGGAGAGCACCACACTGGCACCCTTGTCATTGGTGACAGTGTAAAGAGTGATTTCTCCGGCAGCTGAAGGGGCTGTTTTTTTGGTTATCTTCATAATGTGGATATTCTTAAGCCTTGGGAGCTTCCTTTACGAGACGGGCGCCGTCGGAAATCACCACATCATAAATCTGAGGCTTGTGGCCATATTTCTTGTCAAAGCGCTCGGTGACTTCTGCCACGAATTTGTCATGCAGATCGTTTGGAAGAAGGTTGATTGTGCAGCCGCCGAAACCGCCGCCCATTATGCGTGAACCTGTCACACCCATCTCCTTGGCTACATCATTGAGGAAATCAAGCTCCTCGCAGCTCACCTCATAGTCTTTGGAAAGACCTTCGTGAGTTTCATACATTTTCTTTCCGACAGTTTCATAATCGCCGGCGTTGAGGGCGTCGCAGACAGCGAGCACACGTTCCTTCTCACCGATTACGAAGCGGGCGCGGAAATAATCTTCAGCAGTGATATCGCTCTTGATGGCATCGAGATCCTCCATGGTAGCGTCGCGGAGGGTGTCAAGACCGAGGCGTTTTGCAACGCGCTCGCAAGATTCGCGACGTTTGTTATAAGGAGAGTCCTTAAGCTCATGTTTAACGCGGGAGTCAACGAGCACGAGACGGTAATCTTCCGGGTTGAAGGGGAAATACTCATACTCCATTGAACGGCAGTCAAGACGCATGAGGTTGCCCTTACGGCCGAATACGGAAGCGAACTGGTCCATGATGCCACAGTTTACGCCGCAATAGTTATGTTCGGTTGACTGACCGATTTTGGCAAGTTCAAACTTATCGATGCTGTTGCCGTTGAAGAGGTCGTTGAGAGCGAAAGCGAAACAAGATTCGAGAGCAGCTGAAGAGCTTAGGCCTGCACCGAGAGGCACATTGCCGGCGAAGACAGCGTCAAAACCTTTCACGGTGCCGCCGCGTTTCTGAATCTCACGGCAGATACCGAATATGTAACGGGCCCATGACTGAGAGGGGGCGTCCTCCTCGCGGAGACCGAATTCTGCATATTCATCGATGTCGATAGAGAACACTCTTACTTTCTCGAGGCCGTTGGGACGGATATCGGCCATAATCACTTTGTCGATTGCGCCGGGGAATACGAAACCGCCGTTATAGTCGGTGTGCTCACCGATAAGGTTTATACGACCGGCGGAAGCATAGATGTTGCCTTCGCCACCGAAGCGTTCAGCAAACACTTCTTCGATTTTCTTCTGCATTTCTTCAGTAGTCATGATTGTTGATTTATAGGGTTAAAAAGAATTATGCGTTTAAAGTAATGGTTAGATAAGGTTATGAGTGGTTGGCGTTTCATGAGTCTTCCCAAATCTGATTGATAAAAGTAATGAAAAAAAAGTATTGTCTCAATAGTAAAAGCCAACTAAGTCTTAAAAAAAGCTTTAAACTCCCGATTAGCTACCTTTTTCTCTAAAGAAAAGTTTTATTTATCTTGCTTGTGTAAAACTCTCAAGATTTTTAGTTACATTTGCAATTAATAAATTTTTGACTCTTATTACTGATCCCGGTGCTACCTAAGATTGGTGATATGACTGAAAGATACGTAATTGAGCAATCATGGAGAGACTTCGTTTCCCGGTCGGAATTGAGACTTTTGAAAAAATTCGGAAAAACGGTTATGTTTACGTCGACAAGACCGAGTATATCCACCGACTTGTGAGAGATGGCGGTTATTATTTCCTGAGCAGACCGAGACGTTTTGGAAAAAGCTTGCTCCTTTCTACGATTGAAGCCTTTTTTGAGGGGAAACGAGAATTGTTTGAGGGACTTGCCATCTCCAACTATGACTATAACTGGGAACGTCATCCGGTGTTTCATATTAATCTTGTCAATTTCAATACCTCCTCTACCGTAGGACTGCTATCAATATTGGAGCAGCATATTGCCTACTGGGAAGAAATATATGGTAAGGATCTTCCCGGACTTGATCTTGCACAGCGTTTTTTTGGAGTGATAAAAAGGGCTTCCGAACAAACCGGTAGACAGGTAGTGGTGCTCGTGGATGAGTATGATAAGGCTTTGGTAAGTAATTTTGATGATGAGGATCTCCATGATCAGTTGCGAGAAATTCTGAAACCAATATATGGCACTCTAAAGGCTGCTGATCGGTATATCGTCTTTGCTTTGATAACGGGTGTCACAAGATTTTCAAAACTGAGTATTTTCAGCGATATCAATAATCTTTCCGATATATCGCTTGAAAATCAATATAGTGCTATCTGTGGTATTACGGAGCAAGAGATGCTTACTTATTGTCGGCATGGTGTGGAGAAAATAGCCGACAGACTTGGTGTGTCGTTTGATGANGCAGTACANGCCCTTAAGGCTAATTACGATGGCTATCATTTCACGNGTAAGAGTCCTGACATATTCAANCCNTACAGTCTGATGTCNGCNTTCAGAAAAGAGGAAATCGGAAACTATTGGNTTATTACCGGCACGCCGANTTTCCTTATCGAGCGACTTCGTTCCGCTGATGTATCNTTGCCGGANTTNCTGAANACGGAGGCCGATGAGAAAGAACTCATAGATATNGATTCATACGGTATATCGGTAGTAGCATTGCTCTTCCAAACAGGCTATCTTACCATTAAGCATTACGATGTTGAATATGACACTTATATTCTTGGCTTGCCCAACCGGGAAGTAGCCCACGGTTTTTTTAAAGATTTGTTACCGGTCTACATGAATGACAGTCATGCCATGGGTCTACGCTACATCAGAACCTTCTGCAAAGATGTGATTGCAGGCGACCCTGAGAGTTTNCTNATAAAACTTCAATCATTTCTTTCAGACATNCCCTATGATCTGTCGAAGAATAAGCCGGAGGTGTATTTTGAAAATAACCTCTACATTATCTTCAAACTGATGGGCTTCACGGTTCATACGGAATATCGCACATCAAACGGTCGTATTGATCTCCTTGTAAAAACAAATCAATTCGTCTATATCATGGAGCTTAAGCTTAACGGCACTGCGGAGGAAGCTATTCAGCAGATAGAAGAAAAAAGATATGCTATACCATTTGTGTCAGAAGAAAGGGTAATTTTCAAGATTGGTATCTCATTCTCTAAGGAGACACGTAATATTGATCATTGGATAATAAGGAAATAGTCCCGGCGGCATAAAACCGGGATATTTCCGAATGGGAATGGTTAAACTTTAAATAGCGTTTTTAATTTTAAGACAGTTTTATGTTAGTCTATATTTCATTTGAGGAGATAAGAAGATATATAACCGGGCATTATAAGAAAACTTTCTCTTTTTCGAGAGTATCGGAAAAGGAGCTGTGTGTAACCTTTATCCAAAAAGTGCTGATTAAAAATGTCCANATTGACGTTAAACTTCACATTGATGAAGTGAAAAGTGATACGGTGCTTCTGACTTACAAGGGTGGTATGGCCTTGGATATGATTATTTCAAAAGCCCTTGATGTATTGATGGGCAAGATGCCCGAATTGAGTAAGGGAGTGGTGGTCGAAGACAACCATAAGATTCGCATCAATCTTTCAAAGATTGAGAAAGCGAAAGCAGTAATGAAGACCATATCATTGCGCGACATTGAAGTGAAAGAGAAAGGGTTGTCGGTCAGCATGGCTTTAAAGTAAAGCTTTTCTNNANTNANATAAATCCCTATNNTTTTAAAATAATCNTTATAAANANNNGTNTCNATGAAGTTCAAGAGTTTCTCTTTGAAGNATAANGATNATCAAGTGTCACGAAGCCTGTTAAGACAGGCATTGACTATGATTGACTCAGATGCTGATNNAGGGCAACATATAGTAGATTTCGGTAGGGTGATCGGGTTCAGTGAACTGGTGCCTGTGACTGAAGATGAGGAATTTTACGAAATGGTGAGAGATAACCGTCCTTATCCCTCTCGTTTTGTAAAGAATCGGTTGCCGATAGAAGTCACGAAACTGATGGTGGTATGGAGAAGAGTAGGGGAAGANCATATAAGTGTGGTTACCACTTACTTCACCGATCTGGATGATACGGATTGTCCTGATGAACCGGGTAACATACTCAGAAAGATAAAGGAGGGAGCTGAATATACAGGGGCTCAGCTCAAGAAAGCCTACGATTTCTGGTCAACCCATGCGTTTGTCGAACAGATTCCCCTCTTCATGTTACGTTGATTGAGGTAAGATGTGATTAACTTCGTGACCCTCAGCTTGGGAAGCTGACGGGCTATGGTTTTGGAGACGGTTTTACAATGAGCCGGAAACCGACACTGTTAAAGGAGTNATCAGGGGTATAACAAGCCCTGTAGGATACCCTGCATTTCTTCTTGGAATCATAGTAACCGCCCCCTCTGACGACTTTGCTGTCGGCTGCCCAAAAGCCCGGTGTATAAGAATATTGCGGATCAACAATAAACTCCTCCGTATACTTCCCTTTCTCATCATCACACCATTCCTCCACATTCCCCGACATATCATATATTCCTAATTCGTTCGGAAGCTTGTATCCCACGGAATGTAGGTGTGACTCATTCATCCAACCCACTTCCTTGGGATCGTTNCCNCCGGCATATATGTAACCTTTGCTTTTCACACCACCTCTNGCGGCATATTCCCANTGTGCCTCAGATGGCAAAGCAAAGGATACACCGCTGAGTCTCTTGAGCTCATCAACGAATTTTTGAGCATCATTGAAGGAAATCTTTACAATCGGCTGCGCGGCAACTCTGTTTTTTACAGGATTGGAGTCCATGATAGCTTCCCATTCCTCTTGAGTGACAGTATATTTGCCCATCCAGTAAGGAGACAATTTTACTTTGTGGGCCGGTTTTTCATCTTTTTGTGCCATATCCCCCTGCTCCGGAGTGGCTCCCAATACCATCTCGCCACCCTCGACAAATACCATGTTGGCAAGAATCTTTTCTATGGCAGACTTTTGTTTGTCGGTGATATCCGGTGCCCAGTCAGCCTTAATAGATTCGACCACAATGTTATCTTTCGCTGGTTCAGTTGACTGCGGTACAGTATTAACTTTCGTTGGGTCAATTGACTTTGCTACAGGTGTGGTGATCGGTTCGGAGGGAGAGACGGAGGGCCGGGTCGGAACTGACGTCGATTCTGTAGTAGGTTCAGTCGGAACTGCCGTAGGTTCTGTAGAAAGTTGGGAAGGGTAGATCTGTTTAACGGCATTCAAGAGAGGTTGAAACATCTTCCTATACTCGGGATAAGCCGTAAGCCAATGGGTACCTGAAAGATGGTATTCGAAATCATCATTCAGAGGTGTGCTGTCGATCATGAAAGGGATTATGACTTTGCTATAAGATGCCGCTCTTTCCAATTCTTTTACCACCTGATTTGAGGAATTGGAATTTGTGGAGTATACCAACACCATTGNCACACACTTTTTGATAGCGTTAAGTATGGAGGCACCGTAATTAGTACCGGGNAGNATATCTCTTGGAGCGATCCAACACGCTACTCCATGCTCTTCAAGGNAATGNCATATCGCGTCNGCAATTTGTTTGTCTNTGCTCGAATGNNTAATANAAATGTAAGGAGTATTCATTTTTCGGTATATATGGTGGTGGTTGCTAAAGACGTAGATGTTATGGTTTTACTATGGAAAGCAATGGTTTTCGGTGATATACGTTCGAGAGAGGTCACCACCGAGGAGGGTGCTGAAAACGGTAAAAAACATCTTTTGCAAATTTATACAATATTCTAGATATTTCGCGTTGTATGTACAGAAAATTTCTTGAAACTAAACGATTTTTCATAAATCAGAACTTCGAGGCATACTCCTATATTCATTGATATCAATGAAAAATAAAGCAAAATAACTTGATTTGGAATTTATATATTATTACTTTTGCAAATCAGTGTTATGCGGTTGATAGTGTTGTGGGAACCGAATAGAGCTTTGATTAGCTTTTAGAAATTTGATGATCCATTATAACAAGGATTAAGACGGGATTATGTAAGTGCAAGTGTCGCCGTTGGTAGACTATGATCCATTATAACAAGGATTAAGACTTACGGTTGGCGAAGTTGATGATCCAGCCAATAACGGCCATTGGTTAAGATAGTCCAAGTATTTTTATTATTTGCAAAGTCTAATTGTAAGTAAAGCTAATGCTCCCTGCAAGACACCCAACTCAGGAGGTGTCTTGCAGGGAGCATTAGCTTCTGTTTTGTCAATTTATTAGATCAAGACTGTAAGGCAATCGGTCCATAATTTATTGAACTCATTCTGATAATCCCCAAAGGAGTCGATTGGTGCCCCCGAGGTGCTTGCATGATTGAGGTTATTGCGTCTGTCTGAGATGCCTTGATAGGGTTTGGTNATGAAATANAAGAACTCANNNTTGTTGATCNGNTCTTTGNCTACGTTAGNCTGTCGCCNTTTCTTTGACTTCTCNAATNTATACCCTGTGNCGNTGATCTTNTNATCNGNCAAAAGGNTGCTTCCTANTGNCTCCCTNNTCTTNTATTCTATTCTTGATGAGGTGTTATCCCTGATTTCTCCATTCCCTCTCAGCTCATTTATGAAAGCCTCTTTAAGGTCATACTCTTCAAGCAGATCATAAGCCACGGAGATGATATATTCTTTTGCCATAGTATAGGCCTGCTGAATCATTTTGTGCTTTATTGCCCAATTGATCGCAGCCCTGACATTCTGATAACTTGGTTTCGCAACAAATCCGCTTCGTTGCAACTGAGCGGATATTTCCAACAACAATGTTCTCTGGGCTTCATTGGTGAACCGACTTTCACAGAACATCTTAATCTCATCTGTGATGGTTATCATGTACTCACCCTTGTATATGGGCTTAATGCGACAGGTCTGAATATAGAAATCCAGATCTTCCAACGCAAATGAAATGTTCTCGATGCACTCATCCAGCTCACTTATACCGGTATCGAAAAGTATACCCGAGAAGGCACTCAGATTACCGAAATCACGGAAACTCGCTGCCGCTGTGTTGATCTCCTGAAGTCTGACGATGTTGGTGAGATCTACAATCGGTACAGTCAATTCCTCTTGTTGCTCTTTCGGGAGCGCCTTCACTTTATACAGAGGTCCCAAGATTTCGAAAGCACCGTAATAAACTCCCTTTACATCGGTATTCTTGAGGAAGCGGGCGTAATTCAACAACACAGTGGCAAACATCGGGATCGTACGGAAAGCGTGGGTTACATCGAAGTAAACCTCGTCATCCGGGTTCAATTGTTCGAACACTGTTTTAAAGATCTTCCACATCTCCTCTTCACTGAAACCTACCGGTATAAGGTAATTGTCCACGGAAGATGGAGTAGAGGGATTTATTTTACACTTAAGACCCGGTATATTTTGCAATGTAGTCAAGAGTCCCGTTGTTTCTTTCCCGGTTTCCTCGTCTTTGGTATCTTTCCAGTTGATAGCATCAGATTCCGGAGTTCTGAAGATCATTATACAATCGTCAGCAGTCCATTTATCTTTACATAATTCTGTTACCAGAGATTCCTGTATGAATTTGGTCCGATGGTTGGTAGTTTTTTCCTGATTCTTTCCCCAAGTATAGAAAACAGGGAAGTAATCGTTGGTCCCTAAGAAGGATATGAGTACTTTACGAGGCATAGTTGTCATCACTCTATTTTATGGCAGTGTCCACAAATTTAGCCATTAATCCGGGATAATACAAATATAAGTCACATAAACCGCTTTACAATCATTCCCATTGTTCATCCGGCCTGATGAACAGATACATGGGCCGATTAAGGAAACCAACAAAAATCCTTGGATTGGAATATAAAAAATGCTACATTTGCGAAACTTTTCATAGAAGGTATCTAATCAGTTGATTGTTCAAGCCTTATACAGGATTATTTCCATCTATGAAAATTGTAATATACTGCAATTCAGAGAGGCCACTACCTATCCATTAGAATAAGGATTAAGACGATGTGTTGAACACTCCTTTGACTGAAAACACCATGGCCACTACCTATCCATTAGAATAAGGATTAAGACTCATAAGGACGAACGACTGTGCCGAGATAGTGAACGCGTCCCTACTTATCCATTAAAATAAGGATTAAGACAGGAGTGCCTCTGGAGCGTCGTGCTTGTAGCAACCATAGCTACTACCAATCCATTATAACAAGGATTAAGACGGCTTTTCGGGAGTTGAAAGGTCCATATCACTACCGCCACTACCTATCCATTAGATTACGTGAAGGAAAGAGAAAAAGAAAGCAAGCGGTTCACTTCGCAAAAATACCACCGTTTGAAAAGATTAAGGTAATATAATCTGATGAGAAAAAGCTCTCTGCATCAGGACTAATAACGTAGGCCTGATGCAGAGAGCCGAATTAGGGCAAATATGTTCACTTGGCGTCCCTGTTCACTTGGCGTCCCGACGCCTCCTGTTGATGATCGCTATATAAGCCGGGAAATCAGTGGAGTCATTTCCGGATGAACTCCACTCTGTCGAAATCAAGTTTCCGGATTTTGTATTCCTTCAGTGCCCGGATGGCCTCAACGGATAAACTGACAACCGCTGTGATTATAGCGATAATAACAGCATCTGAAAGGGCGAATGCTCCTGCTGTTGCTCCAAGTCCCAACAGACTTGCCCCACCGGTGAAAGGGGCGGCAGCCAGAAAGATTAGAGCGAGTCCGAACCCGACATTACGTCCCGTGCGCTTTTTCGCTTCGGCCTTTTCTATCTTTCTCAAGATATCCATGGCTTTCGGACCTTTCAGCATGATCTTTTGATCTTTTCTTTCGAGAGCACATTCGAGTTCTCTCTCAGTGTTAACTATTGTTGTCATGTTGTTTTGATTGTTTGTGTGTTTGTTCAAGTATTTCTATTTACTGTTTGTAGGGTTCTATTGTTCCTATGACAGCTCTTTCAGAGAAAGTAGCTGATAAATAGGGTCAACCTCTCAACAGATTTCGTTATCACCTTGATTACGGATAACTTAATAATTATTTGTATTTCACATCTTTCAGTACGGAGTTCACGAAATCCCTATCGTTGAGGTCGTACTCACTGTGGTTGGTACCGGTACGATAGTACTCTCTGAAAGCCTCAGCTCTTCCTTCATTGCGGGCGCAGTTCCATCCTGTGAGTGCTGCAATCTCATCATAATCGTTGAGATCGTGGTCGCTGTCGTTACGTCCTGTGCAACGATATTCGCTCCATGCTTCAGTTCTTGTTTTTTTCATAGTTTGGTGGTGTCATTCATTTTGACACTGCAAAATTATAAAGCTTTTCAGAGGTGGGCAAGAAATAAACAGCTTGAATTAGTACCTTCCTTTTCATGTACTAATACGAGCTGTCTATACTAATCCAAGTTTTAATAAATTTCTCTTAATCGTTGTAATGTTTCATCAGTTTCTTTATTTCATTTGCAATCTCTTCCCGGAACTGTGGAGGCGAGATGACCTCTAATTCAGATCCAAAGGTCAGAATCTTTCCTCTGAATTCCTTATTCTTATCAAAAGGATTTAGTAAGACATGAAGCGCAATCTCTCCGTATGTCCCGTCATCATGGTCTCCGAAGGGTTTTATCTCGGTCTGTGAACTGTGGAATGGTTTTGTTATGACAAGTTGGTGAACATAGTTTGAATGTGTTCTTATAACGACAGTTTCCAAAGCCGCTCCTTCATATCTTGCGATACCGATCAAATCATCAAACCAATCCTTATATAATAGCTTTGGAGCCTCTCTATATTCTCCTGTTACTGTCTCAAATGCCTTTATTCTATCTATAGCGAGATTATGCGGTATTGTTCCCTCTCTTCCTTTGAATCCACTGACATACCATCTTCCGTTGAACTCACGGAGATAATGAGGAGAAAGCCACACGGTCCGGCTTTCTCCATCAAACGGAGCATATTCTATCCTCAATAGGGTTTTATTTTTGATAGCNTCGTAAAGCAACGGAAGTTTCTCAATATTCTCAAGTTCNCGGGTATGACTCATNACAATGCCTTCCTTTCCACTCTCTTTTGACCAATGGATATCATGAAGAGCAATCGAATCCTTAAGGAAATGCAANAACCATTCTTCCGGGATGAATCCGGCTGAATCCCTACAGAAATCCAGATAAGCCGAAANTCCTTTGGGAATGGAATCACGTATTAATCTCAGTGGATCAGGGTCCTCACCTACATATTGGTAAGTCATGTTCCTACGATTGCCTCTGACGATAATGAAATCCTCACCNAANACNCNACGTATCTCGTTTACNACATATCCGACNGCTTTCTTCAAGGANTTGTACANTCTATGTTCGGANAGACTAAGTTTAGGATCAAGAGGCTTACGGAGATACGCCTCCATAAAATCAGAGTAGGAACATTCGGNCCCGCTACGCAATATGTCATAAACNACATTTGCCAGCAAACGGTCTTCNCCCTCTCCTGCGAAGAAATTTGAGTTTCTCGTCGTTTTCATTACANTANATTATTNANGCAATCATACTTTTCCTGAGTATTAATACTTNGCAACATCAATACNCGTAANGCTCANGAATGNGGNTCTTAATCCTTNTTCTAATGGATAGGTAGNNGCCTGATCGTCGAACTCAACAATCTGCTCGACTCTCTGTCTTAATCC
>WFLX010113966.1_pt1 | contig 14687 bp, 12 predicted proteins | sample 4967041 | NCBI WGS metagenome assembly WFLX01 (sample SAMN12857096, study PRJNA449069) | gut metagenome | isolation source: stool from male and female vole | host: Microtus ochrogaster | place: USA:Florida | collected 2017
ATACGAGGACAGCGATTCCATGTACCGCCGCTGCCCTTCCGCGAACAGCGTGTCGAACGCAAGGGACGATTTGCCGCTCCCGCTCAGCCCGGAGATGACCACCAGCTTGTGGCGCGGCATGTCCACGTCAATGTCCTTCAGGTTGTGCTCGCGCGCCCCCCGGATCGCAATCTTGTCGCCCGAAACGAAGTTGATACTGCTCATGCCGAAAGTATAGTGGAAACAAGGGAAAAGCACAATGAGAGGCGCGCGCCGACCTCCCGTATAGGGGAGCGGTATCCCACCCCTAGAGGGGTGGGACATACAACCCTTATAGGGGTGAGGTATGCCACCCTTAGAGGGGTGAAGTGTCCTCACTTATAGGGGTGAGGCACTCACCCTCAGAGGGGAGAGAAGCTCCACCGCGCCGCTATTCCAGCGGCGCGAAATAGCCCGTCTCCGCGCGGCCGCTGCGGTTCATCAGATAGGACTCCACCTCGACGGGCAGATAGCTCTGCCCGAATTCCGTCTTGAGCTGCGACGTGTACGACAGCCGGTACATCCCGTTGGGAACGGCGATGATGTCCTGCACGATGCCGCCCAGACCCTGGCTGCGGTACACGTAGTACGAGCCGCCGTTCGTGTGGTCGCTCAGGTACGTGACCTCGCGCGCGGGCGCGCCCTGCGCGGTCATCACCACCGCCATCGCCACCGCGTTGTTGTTCAGGTAGGCGGACAAGTCCGAAAGGCTGTACGTCGAGAACGCGTCCTGGCTCACGCCGCCGTCGGTCACGTAGATAATCGCGCGCTTCTTTTCCGCCGTGATCAGCCCGTTCGCGGCAAGGCGGATCGCGCCGTCAAGGCTGACCGACGCAGAGACCGGGTTCTTGAGCGCGCTCACGCTGAACTGCGCGATGCCGTCCGGCGGCCCCACGTACTCCAGCACCGGCATCGCGCCCGCGCTCACGACGCGCGCCGTCCCGCGCCCCCGCATCGCCGCCGCAATCTCGCGCACGGCAGCCTCGGTCGCCTCGGCATGCCGCGCCGCCGAAACGGAACGGTCAATGATCAGCGTGATGTCGGCGACGTCGTTGGCGGACGCCGCGCCCTCGAACTTCGCGTCAAGCACGGGGCTTTTGTTCTCGGTCACAAAGAAATTCACCTCTTTCAGCCCGACCATGCTCTGCCGCCGCCGGTTCTCCACCTTGACTTCCAGCGTCACCTTGGGGAACGCGGTCGCGTCCACGCGCTCAATCTGCACGAACAGCCCGCCGATCAGCTCGCTCATCTTGCTCATCACGTAGACTTCGTTGCTCACCACGTCGCTGACCAGCACGTTGCCGTTCGCGTCGGGAACGGCGCAGGTCACCCGCGAGGGCGCGTTTCCCGTGCTCACGTTCTCAAAGACCACGCCCGACTCCGCGTCAATCGAATAGACCCGGTTCTTGTCGCAGATGACGATATAGCCGCCCCAGGGCTTGAGCGATTCGGGGCGGACGAACGTCTTTTCCTTGCAGAGCAGGCCGATATAGTTTCCCGCCGTGTCAAAGCGGTACACCGCGCCCGTCGCCGCGTCCGCCACGAAAACCGAGCCGTCCACACAGGCAATGCCCGTCGGTGCCTTCAGCCCCGCGAATTCCGCCGCCGCGCCGCCGAAATAGAACAGCCCGTTCCCGTCCTTGTCGAACACGTCCACGCGCGCGTTGCCGAAATCGGTCACGTAGACGTTGCCCGCCTCGTCCGCGGCAAGGTACTGCGGCCCGACCATCTGCCCCACGCCGATNCCTTTTCCGCCGAACGATCCCTCATAGCCGCCCCGGCTGTTGAACACGCTGATCCGNTCGCCCGCCGATTCCGACACCAGTATGCGCCCGTCCGCCGCCCGGATCATGTCCATCGGGCGGTCAAAGCCGGCCAGCGACCCGTTCGTGCGGTTCACCACCAGCCCGTTCACGTCGATCTTGAGCATCTCGTTCGACCCGTAGGCGAGCACCCAGACCGACCCGTCGTCTTCGGGAAGCACCGAAACCGGCTGGCTGAAAATGAACGCGNCGCCGTTGCGCCCCGGAAAGCTCCCCGCCTCCGTGTACGTGACGGAAGTCTGATAGGCATTGTCGGTGATGCGCCGCGCCCGCACGACTTCGATCTGGTTCTTGAGCAGCAGCCCGCCATAGCCGCTGTCGCTCGCAATCTGCCACTGCCGCAACGCCACGCCCTCTATGCCGGAGCTGTAGTAGGATTTTCCGAGCCAGTCNNGGATCAGGTTCTCGTCGGGAAGATACGAGAGCGCGCGCTCGAACTGCAGGATCGCGTCNNTGTACGCGCCGCGGTAATACGCCTGCACGCCGCNNCGGAATTCCTGNAANGCGNGCGCGCTTTCCGCCGTCTGCGTNCCCGACGCGTTCACCGCGACGCTCGCAAACGGCGTGCGCTGCGCGGGCACTGCCAGCGCGACGAGCGCAAACGCGGCCGCCGCAAAAGAACGCCTCATCCGATATGTCAGCCTTACGTGTCTCATCTCAACTCACCTGCGCCAAACGAATATGCTCCTGAATTTCCGCGTTGTCGGGCATCAAGTCCCGTGCCTGATGCAGGTACTTCCGCGCCTCGTCATGCAGCCCCAGCTTGAGGTACACACACCCGACCGAATCCATGCACGCCGCCGAACGGGGCGATCTGTCAAGCGCGCGCTTGCAGTACGACAGCGCCGCCGCAAGGTCACGGTTCTCGCTGGCAAGCACGTATCCCATGCCGTTGAGCGCCGTCGGGTTCTCAGGGTCGAACTCAAGTGCCTTTTTATAATACGAAATGCTGAGGTCAACCTCGCGCTGCGTCCAGGCGTTGTAGGCAAGCGCCGAATAGACTGCCGCCGGCTTGTACTCCGACTCCGCCAGTTTCTGCAATTCAAAGTCGGCGAGCCGCCTGCGCCCGGTCAGCGAGTAGACGATCGCCAGGATAAAACGGCACTGGAGCACGCGGTTGACATCCTGCCCCGCCGTCACCACCTGCTCCAGGTACAGCAGCGCGTCGTCGTAACGCTCCAGCTTGGTGTAGCACAAGCCGATGAAATAGGCCAGCTCGCCGTTGTCGATGCCCGTGTCGTCGGGAAGCGAAAGAAAAAACGCGAGCGAGGCGGCATAGTCCGCCTTCTTGTACAAGGCGATGCCCTCCGCAAGCGTGTCGTTTTTAATCCCGTCTGCCATATTTCCTCCCAAACCCAAACGCTACAGCACAAAGCGGACAGCCGCATCCGCCCGTTCTGTCTCCGGCTCGGCGCGGACAAGCGAAACGGAAACCTTCCCGTCCCGCACGGCCTCGTAGTCATTGCCCGCCGCGCCGCCCGTGACAATCTCGCCGCCCGCAAAAAAGCCGTACTGCTTCCCGTCGGGCGCGTCCAGTATCTCCACTCTATCAAGATAATTCCGTCTCGACAAGGTGGTGACGGCAACGCCCGCATAGGACGGCCGCGAAGCCGCGTTCACGCTCACGAACGAATCCTTGGTGCAGAGCGCGGTGAGCGCGTCAAGGTTTTTCGCCACAAACTCCGCGAGCGGCGCGAACTGCCAGCTGCCGTCATAGCTTTCAAGGCTCACCGCAATGCCGGGCGTTCCGTACAGCACCGCCTGCCGCGCCGCCGCCGCCGTCCCCGAATACACGATGTCCGTCCCCAGATTCGCACCCCGGTTGATGCCGCTCACCACCGCGTCAAAGCGCGCGCCGAACAGATTCGAGCGCAGGGCGGCAATCACGCAGTCCACGGGATTTCCCTCCGACGCAAACCGTCCCGCGCCGCACGCGGAAAGGCACAGCGGCCGGTGCATCGTGATATGGTTCGACACCGCCGAACGGTTGCCGTCGGGCGCGAGCACGTACACGTCGGCGACGGCGCGGAGCGCCTGCTCCAGGACAGTCAGCCCCTCGCACTGAATGCCGTCGTCGTTCGTCAGCAGGACTGCCCGCCTTTTTTCCGTACCGTTATGAGACAACGTGCGCTCCGTCTGCCGGCTCGATCTCATAGCAGTGGGGATGGAAGCCGAAAATCCGCTCGTATTCGGACAGTTTTTCTTTGAAAAGCGGCATATCCTCCTCGTTCAGGATAGTGTACGCGCACCGCCCGAATCCCTTGCCCGTAATGCGCCCGCACGACCAGGGATTGCGCATGTCGTTCAGGTTCGGGTTGATCATCGAAAGCCGCTTGAGAATCCAATCGACCTCCGGGCAGGAGAGGTCGTAGTCATCGCGCATATTTTTGTGGCTCGCGTTCACCGCGCGCGCAAAGCCGCCGAATTCGTGTTTTTCGAGCGCGCTCACGGCATCGAGCACGTATTTGTGCTCGCGCATGATGCACTGCAAGCGGTGGCGCATGATCTCGCTCACCCCGCCGAGCACTTCATTGATTTCGTTCGGGTTGTCCTCGTAGATCCAGCCGCCCCANACGTTCCGCTTGCGTTCCTTGAGGTCGCCCATCAGCAGCACGTGCTCCGGCTGCTGCAAGTCGCCCTCGTTCCACACGGTCACGCGCTGCACGCGGGCATCGGTCAGCAGGATTTTTTTGCCGGGAAAATCGAACGGGATCGCCTCGTGCGCAGCCGTGGCATAATCGGTAATCATCACGTGCCGTTTCTTCGCGTAGAGCGCGGTGTAATTCGCCGCAAGGAAATTCTGGGTCTTGAGGAACAGCTTGTTCCCGCGCTCAATCACCTGCAAAAGCTGCGCGTCGGAGCAGGAAAACGGCATCGCCTCGCGGATGGCATACGCCGCGCCGACTTTCATCGCCGTGGTGATGCCGAATCCGAGCGAGGGCGGCATATCCGAATAGACCGTCATGTTCATGCCGCACAGCTCAAACCCGCCCGACGTGAACCCGTAGGCGATGGCCTTGAGCGCGTTCGACCAGCGGTCTTCCTTGCGGAATTTGAGCGCGGANAGCGTCGTGTGCTTGCGGTCTTTCTGCTGNGCAAAATAAAAANGCAGCGCGCCGTCCGGGCGGAACGAAAGCGCGATGTAGACGGGNACGTTCACCGCCATGGAAAGNGTCTTGTCCTTGAAAAACCAGGAATGCTCGCCGATCAGGTGCATGTGCGACGGCGCGNAAACAACGATGTCCGGCTTTACGTTATATGCAGTTTCGTGCGCTTCAATCACCTGCTTCATCTGATCAAGATTCCCTCATTCTTGCATATTTGTTTTCTTATTATTATAATGATACAATAATGCGTCGATTTTTACAAGTTTTTTGTCCGTTTTTTTCCGGCGTCGCGCTGGCACTGGCAATTCCCAACGAATTCCTGCCGTTCGGATCCCCGCTCATCGCCGTTTTCTCGCTCCTGCCGTTTTACGTCGCCCTTTCCCGCGCAAAAAGTTACGGAAGCGCGTTCGTGGCGGGCTGGATCCTCGCGTTCACGGTACACATGCTCTCCAGCTTCTGGNTGGGCAATTTCCGCGGATTCGCCTTTTTCACGCTGGGCGCGAGCGCGCTCGGCACGGGATTCGTCTGCGCGTTCTCCGCGCTCGTGTTCTTCTTCCCGTTCTCGCATTTTACATCCAGGCGGCGACTACAGGAGGACGCCGGAACGACGGCATTTTCGCTGCCGCTCCGCGTCTTCTGGTTCGCGGGGACGTACACGGTCTGGGAATGGGCAAAGTCGTTCGGCTTCCTGGCGTATCCGTGGGGAACGCTTTCCATGACCGCCTACACCTGGCCGCTCGTCACGCAGATTGCCGACCTGACCGGCCCCTACGGCGTGACGTTCCTGTTCGCGCTCGTCAGCGCAGTCATGGGCGAAGGAATCCTGCTCATACCGCGGCTCGCGCATGCCGCCGGGAAGACATCGCTGTATGACGCATGGCTCCGCTGCGCCAAGACCTGCGCCGCGCTGTTCGCGGTGACCGTGCTGTACGGCGCGTACCAGTATCTCATGCCGCGCATCCCCGTCAAGACGCTGAACGCCGTGCTCGTGCAGCAGAACCTCGACCCGTGGGATGACAGNGACGAAGAGGCNATCGCGATTTCCACGCGGCTTTCCCAGGAAAAAATCGACGAATTCAGCGAAAGAGGCCTGCGGTGCGACCTGGTCGTCTGGAGCGAAGCCGTCCTGTCGCGCAACTTTCCCAACGCGCAGCACTATTACTCGTACTTTCCCCAGGAAGACCCGCTCGTCCCGTTCATCAGGAAGACGCAGACGCCNTTCATCATCGGNGCGCCGTTCACCATCAACCGCGAAAAGCATCAGTACGGAAACGCGACCGTCCTGCTCGACAAAAACGGCGANTATCAGGGCGCNTACCTCAAGATGCATCTCGTGCCGTTCGCCGAGCGCATCCCGTTCGTGGAATACGAGNCAGTGCGCGCGTTCATCAGGAAAATCGCGGGATTCTCTTACGGCTGGGTGCAGGGCAATACGCCCGTGCTCTTTGAGATTCCTATCAGCACGCCGCCGCACCATACGGCGAATGCCCCCGAAATCGTGTCGCTCATGGAGCAGAACCATACGCAACGGCAATCGGTCTTTGTATCCACGCCGATCTGCTTTGACGACGCGTTCAGCGAAGTCTGCCGCGCGCTCTACCTTGCCGGGAGCGAGGCGTTCATCAACCTGACCAACGACGCCTGGTCGCGCACCAAAAGCGCGGAAATCCAGCACTTTGCCGTGGCTTCCTACCGCGCGATCGAATACCGCACCACGCTCGCGCGCTCCACCAACGGCGGCTACACCACGGTCATCGACCCTGCCGGGCGCATCCTGCAAAGCCTCCCGCTCTTTGAGGAAGGCGCGCTCGCCGCCGAGATTCCCGTGTACGCGCGCACGATGACGCTCTACGCGCGATTCGGCGACTGGCTCGTCGCGCTGATCGCATTGCTCGCGCTCGCCTACATCGTGCTGTCCACCATAGCAGAACGCGAAAACCGCGTCACCGACATTTCGACCGAGTTGATCCGCCCGAAACGACGGCGCGGCAAGCCGCGCAAGGACGAAATCCGCCCCTGATCGTCCGCCTACTGAATCAGCATGGCATCCCCGTAACTGAAAAAACGGTAGCGTTCCTCCACGGCAATGCGGTAGGCGTTCAGGATATGATCCCGCCCCGCAAACGCGCTCACCAGCATGAGCAGCGTGCTTTCGGGCGTATGGAAATTCGTGAACAGCTGGTCAACCACCTTGAACCGGTAGCCGGGATACATGAAAATCCGCGTGCTTCCCGTGCCGCCATGCACGATGCCGTCGTCGTCGCTCGCGCTCTCAATCGTGCGCACGCTCGTCGTTCCCACCGCCATGACCGTGCGCCCCTCGCGCTTCGCGCCGTTGATTTTTTCCGCGACATCCGGCGGAACAGTGTAGGATTCTTCGTNCATCCGATGATCCNCGATGCGCTCCGTGCGGNCCGGCAGGAACGTTCCCAGCCCGACGTGCAGCGTGACCCAGGCAAGATCGATGCCGTTCGCCGCAAGCTGATGCAGCATCGACTCGGTAAAATGCAGCCCCGCCGTAGGACACGCCGAGCTTCCCGTCTGCCGCGCATACACCGTCTGATAGCGTTCGCTGTCCGTGTCGTCGTCCTCACGGCGGATATACGGCGGCAGCGGAATATGCCCGTTGCGCGCGAACCAGTCTTCCTGCAACAGGAACGGAAACCGAATCGTCCTGAATTCCGTTCCCGCGTCGCCGTCGCAATCGACGATCGTCCCGACCGAGCCGTCCGCAAACCGGAACGTGTCGCCCGGCCGCACCTTTTTCGCGCCCCTCACCATCACCTGCCACGCCTCGCCACCGGAAACCGAACGCCGCAAGAACATGAATTCCTGCTCGCGCCCGCTCGTTTCCTTGATGCCGTAGCACCGGCTCCGGCGAACCCGGCTGTCGTTGAAGACCATGAGCGTTCCCGGCGCAATCAGACCGGGCAAATCAGCCATGGCATAATGCGACACGCTGCCGTCCGCGCGGCACAGGCGCATCAGGCGGTCATCGCCGCGCTTCCCGCTCGGCTTCTGCGCGATAAGTTCCGCAGGCAAATCAAACGTAAAATCAGACAATTTCATGGCNTGCGCTCCCNGTCATCTTTTTCCGGCAAAAACATCACCGCACATCCGGCGGTCAGTCGAACAGCGACGGGGTTTGCTCCCGCGTCGCGCAGGGCGTTATGCCCAAATGCTCGTAGGCTTTCGGCGTGACCATCCGCCCGCGCGGCGTGCGCTGCAACAGCCCGCACTGGATCAGGTACGGCTCATAATAATCTTCAAGCGTGTCCATCGACTCCCCGATGGAAATGGCGAGCGTGTCTGCCCCGACCGGACCGCCGCCGAAATGCCTGATAATCGAAAGCAGGATCTCGCGGTCGTAGCGTTCCAGCCCGATCGAATCGATGCCAAGCCGTTGCAGGCCGTCACGGACAATCGGGAGCGTTATGCAGCCGTTCCCGTAGATCTGGGCAAAATCGCGCATGCGGCGCAGGACGCGGTTTGCCACACGCGGCGTGCCGCGCGAGCACGATGCCATCAGCAGCGCCGCATCGGCATCAACCGTGCATTGCAGGATTCCTGCCGAACGGCGGATAATCGCCGCAAGCTCCTCGTCGCCGTAAAAGTCGAACCGCTGGATAATGCCGAACCGGCTGATGAGCGGCGAGCTGACCATGCCCGCTTTGGTCGTCGCCCCGACGAGCGTAAAATGCGGAACGGGAATGCGCACNGTGCGCGCCGCNGCCCCCTGCCCGATAACCCAGTCAAGCTNAAAATCTTCCATGGCGATGTACAGCATTTCCTCAATCGCAGGCTTGAGCCGGTGGATTTCNTCGATAAAAAAGACCGTGCGCGGCGTAATCGTGGAGAGAATGCCCGCCAANTCCTTGGGCTTNTCAAGCNCGGGNGCGCTGGTCACCTTAAAGTCCGCGCCAAGCTCATGCGCCGTGATTTCCGCGAGCGTCGTCTTTCCCAAACCGGGCGGACCAATCAGGAACAGGTGATCGAGCGCTTCCTTGCGCTCCCGCGCCGCATTGATGAACACCGAAAGATTCTCTTTGACCGCCCGCTGCCCCAAGAATTCATCCAGCAGCTGCGGACGGAGCGAGCCTTCCTGCACATCATCGTCGCTTGGCATATCCGCCCGCACGATATGCGTACTGCCGCGCCCCGTGGCAGATGTCACGCCGTCAAAATGTCCGTCCGAATCAGCATTTCTCATTGCGCCAGCTCCACAATCGCCCGCCTGAACAGCACCTCTTCTTTTGCCGACGGCAACATATCGCGGAACGCCTTCTCGCCGTCCGCTGCAGGCTGGCTGGACAGCTCATCCGCCAGCCTCGTGATGACGTTCTCCACGTCACGGCGGTCGTAGCCCATATTCGCGAGCGCGGAAACCACGTCGGCATACGCACCGCCATGCTGCTGCGCCGCCTGCGTCCGCTTCGGCTCGTCAAGCGTGAGTTTTCCTTTGAGCTGCAAAAGCATTTTCTGCGCGGTCTTCTTTCCCAGTCCGGGGATTTTTTCCAGCGCGGCAAGGTTCCCGTCGTCAAGCGCGACCACCAGCTGCTCAAGCGCGACACTNCTCATGATTTTTACCGCGCTTTTCGGTCCCACGCCGTCCACGGTCAGCAAGTCGAAGAACAGGGCGCGGTCACGCTCGCTCGCAAAGCCGAACAGCGTCATCGCCGCGTCCGTGTGCTGCATATACGTGAACACCCGCGCCGTCTCGCCCAGATGCGGCAATGCGTCCAGCGATGTGTCGGGCANCACGATGTCCCATTCGATACCGTGCGTGTCAAGAAAGAGTTTCTGCGGATATTTTCCCGTAATCGTCCCGGAAAGGCTGTTGAACATAGCGTCAGTATATCAGAAAATGCCCGTGCTGTGAATATGGGTGATTGCCGCCGCAAGCGCNTCCGCCGCNTGGTCGGGCTTCGGCTCGGTCTCAAGCCGCANAAGCACTTTCACGCACCGCTCCACCANTTCNTTGTCCGCCCTGCCCGTGCCCGTGACNGAAGTCTTNATTTGGTTGGGCGCATACAGGGCAAGCGGAACGGCGAACTGCGCGAGCGTCATCGTGACCACGCCCTTTGCCTCCGCCACGCCGAGCGCACTGGTCACGTTGCGGGCAAAATAGAGCGTCTCCATGCTCGCCTCGTCTGGCCTGAATTCCTGCAAGATGGCGACCAGACGGTTGTGTATGGCAAGCAGGCGCGTCCCCTGGTCATCGGCGGCAGCGGTTTCGATGATGCCGTAACTGACCAGCCGCTTCTGCTCGCCGATCGCGTCCACAATGCCGAACCCCGTATGCGCCAAGCCGGGATCAATGCCGATTATCCGCCGTTTTCTCATACAAAAAAAGCCCTGACCGAACGTCAGAGCCTTTCCCTTATCCGCCGACGCGCTTAGGCTTCNGCCTCNAAGTCNTCGGGATATTCGACGGTCGAATACACGTTCTGCACGTCCTCGTCCTCTTCAAGCCGGTCGAGCAGTTTCTGCACTTTTGCGGCAGTCTCTTTGTCCACCGCCGTGTATGACATCGGAACCATGTTCACGCCGGCCGCAAGCGACTCATAGCCCTTGCCCTGCAACGCCTCCAAAACGGCATCAAAACTGCCCGGCTGCGTAGTGACAGTGACAACGCCGTCCTCGTTCACGATGTCGTCCGCGCCCGCCTCAAGCGCGACTTCCATCAGCTCATCCTCGCTTACTTTCTCCGCGTCATACTCGATGACACCTTTGCGCTCGAACATACGGCTTACCGAACCAGACGTACCCAGGTTTCCGCCTGTTTTATTGAAGATATTGCGCACGTTCGCCGCCGCGCGGTTCTTGTTGTCGGTCAGCACCTCAACCAGCACCGCAACGCCGCCCGCCGCATAGCCCTCATACACCAGCTCCTCGTAGCTTGCCGCGCCGGTCTCGCCCGTACCTTTTTTGATGGCGCGCTCAATATTGTCCTTGGGCATAGATGCCGCCCGTGCCTTCAGAATGGCGGTGCGCAGGCGCGGGTTTGAGTTCGGGTCGCCGCCGCCCATCTTTGCCGCGATAGAAATTTCCTTGATGAATTTGGTGAACAGCTGACCACGCTTCGCGTCCGCAAGACCTTTCGCGTGCTTAATGGTAGACCATTTACTGTGTCCTGACATGATATGCTCCTAAAAAAATAAATTCAACGTATGGTCATACATGATACCATAAACGAAACAGTCGGGTCAAGCCCGACCAGTGCGCTAGAAGAGTTTCTTCAGCACGTTCTTTGCCGCCTTTGAGGTCGCGTCCTCCACGGCAGCAGCAGCCTTTGAGGCAGCGTCCTCCACGGCAGCCTTGCCCGCATTCGCGAGCGCGTCCGTCAGCTCCTTCTTCTTCGCCTCAAGCTGCGCGTTCAGGTCGTTCACGCGGTCGCCGGACGCGCTGATTGCATCGGTGATGCCCGTGAACGCGGCGATCTGCGACGCCGCGCCGCCGGTCGCCGCGTCAAGCTCAGCCTGCGCCTTTGCGACTGCCGCCGCGCTCGCCTCTTTTACCGCCGTGCCTGCCATACGCTGCATCGCGCCCATCAGCTTTTTGTCCAGGTCNGTGGTGACCGACAGATCGATGCCGNTCTCCTGGCTGAAGCCGATGTTCGCGCCCAGGCGCATATCTTTTATCGTGGCGAGCGCGTCCTGATACAGGCGGTCAACCGTCTCGTTGGGAAGCGGAGCCGCCGTGAGCAGCACGTCCGCAAGGGCGAGCGACCCGTTGATGCCGAAACTGAAATCCTCGCCTGCCGTCAGCGTCGCCGCAATGCCCGCCGTGCCCGACAGCTGCGGAACGCCGGGTGCGCTCACCGTCTTGGTCATGTCGAACGCNAGCGGATAGTTCGTGCCGCTGTAACTGCCCGTAATGAGCGGCGCCGTCGATTTCGTGCGCGCGTCGATCGTGAGACCGGCGGTGTGCGCCTGCCTCGCATTGGTATACGAGCCTTTCGCCACCATCGGTGCGCCGCGCTTGTCCATGTCGGAAGAAATGTCGGTCGCCGTCGCCTCAAAACTGAACGCGTTGTCCGCGCCCCGGCCGGAAGCCGCGAGCCGCTCNACCAGGAACGTCGGCACACGGTCGGCNCGCCAGTACACGTCGCGCCCGTACAAGCGTCCCGTNCCCGTCTTCTTTGCCGCCGCCTTTTTCGTTTTTTTCTTGTCCGACGATTCCGTCTNTTTGCCGCCGGAAGCCGNCTTCATGCTGCCGGCGTAGTTAATCGCCTTTTGCAGGTACGGATAGTATTTTCCGAGCGTCTCATACGCCACGGTGTCGAGCGTTCCCGTCAGGATACCNTTTGCCGCATCAAAATCCGTGTACATGCCCAGCTTTGAGCTGATGAGNTCCTTGTCCGCCGCGACTGCCTTTGCCANCTCGTCGGAAAGCGACTTCACGGTATCGGCATCAGCCTTCACCGAGGCAGTNAGGGCAGTCACCTCCGACTTGACCTGCTTTCCTTTCTCAATCGCGTCGGTGACCTTGGTGATTGCGTCCTGGATTCCCGCCGCCGTCTTCAGGCCGTTCACGTCAATGGAAGCAAGATTCTGCGCCGTCGCCTGGAAGCCCGTCACCTGTTTTTGCAGCTCTGCGGGCTTCTCTTTCCACGCCTCCACCATGCCTTTTACGGTCGCCTCCACTTCCTTCGCCTTTTCTGCGGACGCGAAATTCTCCTTGATGTCCGCCGCGACGTTCTGCGGNTTGTAGGCGGCGAACGCATCGGTCAGGCTCTCCACGGCGTTCTGNGCCGCCGCGCCGCCCTTTTCCTTGAGCGCGGCGTAGAAGCCGGTCTCGTCCTTTTTCTCCTCGGCCTTCTGCTTGCGCTGTTTTGCCGGGAGCGCGCCGCTCGCCGTGCGTTCCGTACCGAGCGCAACGCCCGTAATCTCAATATTCTCCGCGTCGAACCGCCCGCGCAACAGCTGCGTCAGGTTGAAATGCAGGTCGAGGTTGTCGAACTGGAAGATATTTTTCATCGGGTCGTCCTTGTTCGCCTGCGCGAGGTTGCGCACGTTCAGCTGCGCCCCGAAAATCTCCACCCTGACCGCGCCGATGTCGCACTTCGCCTCGAACGCGCCCTCCATGGCGGACGTGATGACGCGCCGNACGATCTGATTCTTGAACGTCGTCACCACGATGCCCACGGCAGCGACAAACGCGACCACCGCCACGAACGGAATCAGNTTGAATCGTCCCTTGCGGTTCGCCACGGCCGCCTTCGCCACTTCCTTGAGGCGCGCCAGCTCTTTCTTGGTGAATTCGCTCGTCATCGGGACGGCAAGCNTTTCCTTTCCCTTGATCTCCGTCTTCTTGAACAGCGAGGCGAGCAGCNCCTTGTCCTCGTCCACGAACACGCGCCTGAGCAGCGCGTCGAACTGCTTCTGGGTGTACGCCTTTTTGAGCAGCCGGGGCAGTTTTTTCGCNCCCAGCTTTTTCGGCTCGTTCTTCTTCTCCGCGACCGCTTTCCCNGCCGTCTGTACGTCCTTGCCTGCCATACCTTACCCCCGCACCTTGCCCGCAATCGTCGCGACAAGCGGAAGCCTGCCGATCGCCTTGATAATCGGCGTCTGCCGCAGCACGGGAACGGCATGAGCGCGCCACAGCCTGAGCAGCAGCCGCGCGATGACGTTCGCCGGAACATAAAGAATCAGGCCGAACAGGAACGAGCCGCAGACCACGGAATTGTTGCATTTCGTGAACGCCACGAACGGNATGTCCAGCAGCCAGCCGAAAAAATTCGCCAGCGACGGAATCGTCAGGAACGCATAGCCGAGCCGGTCGAACAGCGGGTCGAACGCCACGGAAACCGCCGAGCTGAACAGGATCATCAGCAGGTACGCGGCCTTGTTGAACCGCACGAACAGACAGAACACGAACACCAGATACCAAAGCAGGTTATTTTTTGGCATCAGGCCCAGCAGCAGCCCAATCGAAACGGCATGGGCGATTTCTCCGGGATGTGTATTGGAACACAACGCCTTGAACAATTTTACGATTGCTTTCACCATAATGGAGACAGTATACCACAAAAAGAACGAAATAGTATATAATGCCCCCGAAGGATTACGGAAAAATGACAGTCGTAGCAGAAATCGGGACGGCGCACGGCGGCTCCCTTGAGAAGGCAAGACAGCTGATTGACGCGGCGGCGGACGCAGGCGCGCACGCGGTCAAATTCCAGTGGGTGTACGCGGACGAAATCCTGCACCCCGACACGGGCTTCGTCACCCTGCCCGGCGGCAGGACGCGCCTGTACGACCGCTTCCGCGGGCTGGAAGTGCCGCCGTCGTTCTTTGCCGACTGCCGGGACTACGCGCGCCGCAAGGGCACGCAGTTCATCTGCTCGCCGTTCGGGCTGCGGAGCCTCGCCGAGCTGCTCCCGCTCAGGCCCGATGCCGTAAAAATCGCCTCGCCGGAGCTGAACCATTACCCGCTGCTGCGCGCGCTGGCAGACTACCGCCGGACGGACGCGATTCCCGTCATCCTGTCGTCGGGAGTCTCCACCCTGGCAGACATCGAGCGCGCGCTCGCCATACTCGGCACGGACGGCGTGACCCTCCTCCACTGCGTGACGAGCTATCCCGCGCCCGAAACCGACTACAACCTCACGCTGGTACGGAATTTGGCGCGGATATTCGGCATCGCGACGGGCGTGAGCGACCACAGCCTTGACCCCGTGCTCGTGCCGTCACTGAGCGCGGCGGCGGGCGCGGTCATGCTCGAAAAGCACATCACG
>WFLX010080052.1_pt1 | contig 14682 bp, 15 predicted proteins | sample 4967041 | NCBI WGS metagenome assembly WFLX01 (sample SAMN12857096, study PRJNA449069) | gut metagenome | isolation source: stool from male and female vole | host: Microtus ochrogaster | place: USA:Florida | collected 2017
GATGCTGGGTGCAAAAAGATTCACTGTCACGCTGGAGCCGTGCCGAGTCATGCCTCAGTTGCTTTCTGCCAAAACGGTACTCAACAGCGACCGTTTGTTCTGCGGGCGTCATCTCGGGGCTGCGGTACGCTTGCAGGCGTGGATGGAGCAATTGTCCGACACGCTCTTTGTGCTCATTCTGCCTGTGGAAATGAATAGCTTGGTGGATGAATATCCTGTCGGCCGCCAGTTAATGGTCTTCGACACAAAGGAGCGTCTGGTCATGCAGTGCTCCAATGTTTACGATGCCTATCCCATTGCGGGCGATCCGAACGAGATTGACGAGATGCGTTTGTCGCGTTCGTCCTTCGACATAGGGTATATTCCCGGAGCGTCCGACGAGGAACGCTTGTTTGCCTATCCCCGCTTCCTGTTCACGCGGGCACAGCTTGCGCAGTTGTGCGAAGAGCCTTCTCTGCTGGGGCGTATCGCGGCTGATACATATAATGCCAACAATTATTGGAACTTCTTCCCGACGGACAAGACCATAGAACTCATTAGCAAGGTTCTGAAACAGTGAGTGGTGGAGCGGAGTGGCTGCCGTTAATGCAGACGGTAGCCGTTGCTCTAAGAAAACAGACCCTGCGGCAATCAGTTGTCCTCCCTTTTATGCGCTCCTGTGCACCACGGTGAAGAAGCCGCTTCTCTGTGGTGCATGGAACTCCTTGGCACGCTGCATGGCATGGCTGTCAGTGCGATGATGTCGCCGTTGGTCATGCGTATGTTTGCCGAAGACGTGACGCCGGCGGTTTCAGAAGCAGCAGCCGAGGTGGATGCCGCACTCCTGAGTGGTGGGAATCGATGACTTGTCGGGGAAGTCGCGCGAGTAGGAAACGCCCAGAAAACAGCGTCCTACATGGAAGCGGACACCGGCCTGCCATGCCACTTGAGCGCGTTTCCAATCGCCATCGTCAATCAGGTTGACAGTTTTGGCGCTTGCGCAGTCCTTGGCCATGGCTATGAGCCTGCACGACACACCAGCGTAGGGAGCAACGGCCCAATCTTTGTCTTTCCAGGGATAAACCTTGTAAGTGACGTTCACCGGGATGCGGAATGTCAGTGCACGGAGGCATCTGCCCCAGTCTCCGCGCGGGAAACTGTACTTCATGCTTGCGCCGGCCTCAACGAAGAGAGGCTTTTCCTCCANCACCTGTATCCATCTGCTGTAGCCGACAGCCAGTTCGTTGGCNCNTGTCTTCAGGTCATTCGTGCCANGATATTGCGTGGGTGAGTATTGCNGCCAAAAGNNGTTTTTATATTCTTTGTGCTGGGGTTTGGCCGTTTCCTCTTCGTCGAAAGGGAGCGTCCAGTCTTCAATGCCATCGTCGTCATACTGGGCGTGGATGCCTAAACACAGGCAAAGCAAAGGCAGTAGGAGTAGGTGTTTCATAAAGGATATGGATGTATGGGTGATTGGTGTGCAGGGTTCATTGTCCCCTGTCTTTCGGCCAAGGCCTCCGGCGCATGCGCTGTTATGGCATAGCTGCGGTGTACGGACAGTGGCCTCACCGCGTGCAGTTCAGCGTTTCTGAGCGTTTGCCGAGCGCCGGACATTGTGCTGATGGCAGTCGTTTGCTGCCGTCGTGTTATGGCTATCGGCGTTCAAGTTGCAGTTTCTGAACGATATAATTATGCCCCTCGCAAAGAGAGGGGCATAAGGCGTGGCGTTTTTACGAACGCTTTGTCAGCACAACATGGGCTATGATACCCAGAATGATCAGCGCCAACGAACCGCCGTTGTACCAATTGTAGTCAACCAAGTCAACGAAGTAGCTAATTATTAGCATCAGTGCTCCCAGCACGATCATGATGAGACCCAAATTCTTCATAATTATGTTTTGTTTTTGATATTTTCAATATGAAAGCACGGCAAAGTTAGTGAGAAAAAGGGAAACTTCAAAGCAAAAAGCGGAAAAAGTGCCTTCTTTCCTGCAAAATGACTTGTAGCCATTCTGTCTCATAATTGCCACCAGCGTTTCTTGGGCTTTGGCTGATCCATGCCCATTTCTTCCATGAGCACTTGTTCGTAGGTTTTTCCCTCCGTTATCATGCGGTAGATGGTACCCCAGTCGGGCAGCCCGCCTACGTTGCGGTCGTCAATCCAAACATCGACTTTGAGTTTGCGGCTGAAGTGTTGGTTGCGTGTGACGTCTTCTTCGGGGAAATCTTTGTTTATGGCATAGAACTCTACGCCGCGTTTGCGACACCATTCTACGGCATCGTCGAGTAGTTTGCCTTCGCGCACCGACCACAAGATGAGCTTGTGGCGGTCTTCTGTCAGCATTTTCAATGTTTGTGTGGCAAACGGGATTTCTTTTCCAATCTCAGGGTAACGGTGTTCTACTATCGTTCCGTCAAAGTCAACTGCTATGGTCATTGAGTGTTGGTTTAAGTTCCGAACGTGAAACTGTCGAAACGGGAATTGTATAATGGGATATGTTGTAATAGTTTCTTCATGCAAAAGTAGTGAAAAACTTCGCACAAAACAATAATTCCTGACCAAAATGGGAAAAAAGGATATAAAAGCAGAGCATAATTCGCTAAAAAGCCTTAACTTTGCCCGCGAAAATTATCCACACACATACTTATTATGAAAAAATCATTCGCCATTCTTGTGGCACTTGTGGCCATGCTGTGCATGACAGGATGTGTATCCACAAAGAAAATCGTGTATTTCCAAGGCTCTGACAGTATCTTCAAGCAGGAGCAGTTCATCAAGCTACAGTATGAAATGCGTATTAAGCCTGCCGACCAGGTTCTTGTGAAGGTTACATGTAGCGAACCCGAACTGTTGGTTATCTTTGCTCAGGACGTTGTGATGGGCACGCACGCCTCCACCAACCTCAGCAATCTCAACAACAGTGCCGGCATGAGCAATGTTTATGGCTACACTGTCACCAATGATGGCTATGTCGTTCTGCCTGCTGTGGGACGCGTAAGAGTGGAGGGTTGTACCTGCGAAGAAGCCTCCGTGCGCATTCAGAACAAAATCATCGAGTCCAACCTGATAAAGGATCCGGAGGTTACCGTCAGCCTGCTCAATGCGCGTGTGGCTGTGTTGGGTGCCGTCAAGACNCCCCAGATGGTTNGTCTGACCAGTGAGCGCAACACTATACTCGATGNNCTGTCGCGTTGTGGCGACNTCGACGATACGGGTTTGCGCCAGAAGATTANCCTCTATCGCGAGGAGAATGGCAAGCGCATGAAATACAATATCGACCTCACTAAGTGCGATGTGTTTGAGAACCCCGCCTACTACGTTCAGCAGAACGACATGATATATGTGGAGCCCAACAAGAGCAAGAGCGTCAAGAGCAGTGCTTTCTACACCTTCCTTGGTGCTGCGGGCAGCATCCTTGGCGTAGTGTCAACCGTCCTCTCTATCGTTGTCATTGCCACGAAGTAACCGTCGCAGAGGCTGAACAGTGTCAGGGTAGGGTGATGATTCCCCACTCTTGCGGTGCAACCTCCGATANGTCGAAATTCTCCAGCCAGAGGCCTGCGGTAATGTTCCGCAGGCCTCTTCTGTTTCTCAGATAGACGGCAGGAGTGCCGCAGAGCATGACGCATTTGCGGAAACGGGCACTGCCGTTGGGCAACGCAAATTGTTGACGCATCTTGGCGGAAACAAGTTCAACGGGGATGCNACGNGNGGTGTCGGTGCAGAGAGAATCGGAAGAGNGGAGGATGTTGCTTTGGTTGGTGGCAGAAGCCAGAAAGGTAGCCGCGGCCATGCTGCCCGGTGCCGTGCCCACCACATAGCCTATNACCCATGCACTGCCCTCGGNGACCGATGCCCCGGACCGGATGTCGGCTACAGAGTAAGGGAATGCGGCTGTGCCGAGTCCCGTGCCTTGTATTCCGGAAACCTGCGGCAACTCTTCGCCGCTTCCTGCAGTCGGGGTTGTAGTCGGGTCTATCTTCTGGCAGCATGACAGCAGCAGGCAGAAGAGTCCGATGCTATTCCTCCTCAGTGAACGCATCGAAAATCCTTTTGCAGACCTTGGGCAGGTTACACATATAATATAATGTGTCGCACCCAAGCAGCAGATATACAAGGCAGATAAATGCGCACCAAACAAGCAATATAGTCGTTAACATGGTCATGTACAAAGTATGTTTCGTTATTCCCTTGCAAATATAGCAAGAATATGTGGAATGTAACGAAATAATTCGTATTTTTGTATTCAGAACAATAATATATGGCAAATATAATGTGCAGAAGAGTCAAACGAGACGCATTTCTTAAGGTCATCTTGCTTAATGCTATGCTGTTGGCGGCGANAGGCTTGTCGGTATTGTCCTGCCAGTCCGGTCCCGACGGCCCGTCCGACAGCAACGGCGACGGTTTGTTCACCGTCACGCTGACTGTCAGCAACTACAGTCAAATTAGTTTCGACGACCTGTCNCGGGCTGCGACAACTTCCTCTGTGCCATCTGATCACCCTGCCACTCTGGCGCATTTGCTTGTGGCAGCTTTCGATGCAGAGTCGGGTGCCCTTGTCAGCGGGCCGGTGGTGCATGACCAAGACGACTATGAGAAAAATCATGACGCCTATGTGACGTTTACGCTCAAAATGCCGGCCGGCAGCTACAAACTGTTTGCGCTGGGCTACAACGGCCGGCGCAAGTGCCGCCTGGAAGCCCTTGACCGTATATCATGGGAAGAGGATTATGTGCCCCATACGTTTTTCTATTGTAAACCGATTGAGGTGAACGGAAGTGTGGCGGCCCCCGGCAAAGTGACTCTGGAGCGTGCAGTGGCGGCCTTTCAAATAAACACTTCGGATGTGGCACCGGCGGGGCTGAAAGCATTGCGGTTTACGAGCACGGCCGGCGGCACAGTGCTGAACGGCAACACAGGCTGCGCTGTGGAGAACTGCGGCCGCACGTCAGTGATACAAGTCCCCGATGAAACAATCGGTAATCGCGTTCAGGCTACCGTATATTTCTTTCTGCCCGACAATGCGCTTTCTTCCGACATTACGGTTGAAGCCTTGGGAGCGGCAGATAAAGTGCTGTTCAAAAGGCAGTTCAACACCGTTCCCCTTCAGCTGAACAAACTGACAGTCTGGGAAGGCGCATTGTTTGTGGAGCATGCTCCTGTGGTTGATGGAGAGTCGGACCTCAGCCTCTACTGGGATACGCACTGGACAGACACGCTACGCTATACGTCGGACTGAAGTCCTGCATGCCTTTTTCTGCTTTCCATTCGGCGTGCTGTGCCGGTCTGCACGGCACGTTGCNTCGNCCTGCGCAGCNTGCAGTATCGTTCCGCACGGCCTGCTGCGTGGAGTTCTCCGGCTTCCNGTACCGAAAAAAGGAAACAGGCACCAACCCGCATGGGGCTTGGTGCCTGTTTCTGTGTGGGGAGGGCGGATTAAGCCTCCTTCGGGGCAATAACACGCTTCTCGGCGATGCGTGCTTTCTTGCCGGTGAGCTTGCGCAGGTAGTACAACTTGGCGCGACGTACCTTACCAATCTTGTTCACCTGAATGCTGTCGATGTTGGGGCTTGCGATGGGGAAGATACGCTCTACACCAACAGTGCCTGACATCTTACGAACAGTGAAGCGCTTGTTGACACCCTGCCCGCAAATCTTGATGCAGACACCGCGGTAGAGCTGGATGCGCTCCTTGTTACCTTCGACAATTTTGTAAGCAACGGTTACCGTGTCACCAGCCTTGAATGAGGGGTGGCTCTTGCCAGTTGCAAATGCTTCTTCAGCAATTTTGATTAAATCAGCCATAATGCTTTTTTAGTTTTGAAAATTGTTCTGTCGATCACACATAGGCATAACAGGTCACACTATTCCTGCCAGCGACCTACGGGAAAGCGGNTGCAAAGGTACGAAAAAATAGTAGATTACCCACAGNTCATGCTCTAATTTTTTGCGATTAAGGGCATTTTTTATATTTTTGCATGCGAAAACTTCATTGAAATGATGCTCAGAAGAATACTTTCCTTCTCGCTTGCTGCGCTTTGTCTTNGCGTGCAGGCTCAGAATTATAAGGTGCGTTCCTTTTCATGGGAGCGCATTGAAGTGACCAACCGGCTCGATGACTCGCCGTTGCCTGAGGCTTCTGCCATCGTGGCCCCTTACAAGGCCCGCGTAGATAGCATCATGTCGCCTGTGATAGGACTGAGCCGCGTGAGTATGTCGGCCGGCCGCCCGGAGAGTTTGCTGGGCAATTGGGCTGCCGACGTCATGGTGGAAGGCGGTACTGCAACCGGTCTGGACCGCGCCGACATGGGGCTTATCAATGTCGGCGGGCTTCGCAGCAACATGCCGGAAGGTGTGGTGCGTCGTGGCGACGTCATGCTCATCTCGCCTTTCGAGAACCATCTGGTGGTGCTCCAGATGCGTGGCGCGGACATGATGGAACTGATGCACAACATAGCCGCCGTCGGTGGCGAGGGCGTCAGTGCCGGCGTGCGTATGCAAATCTCTGCCGACAACCGGCTCATCGACGTCACCATAGGAGGCGAACCCATCGACCCCAAGCGTAGCTACACCGTGGCCACCATTGATTATCTGGCTGAGGGCAACGACAAGATGTACGCTCTGAAGAAAGCTGTCAAACGCCACGACATAGGCATCTTGGCACGTGACATTATGATGGAATATGTGCTGAATCACAGAGTGATAGACAGCAAACTGGAGGGCCGAATCGTGAAACGTCCATAGACGTTCCGTGCGTAAATAATCCGGAATGAGCAATATCCTACACACTACAAACCCTGCAACATGAAACACTTCGCATGTCTTTTTCTTGCTGTCATCCTGTCTTTTCCCCTCCGTGCAGAAGAGGACGGCACCCTTCTCATTGTCCACACCAGCGACACCCATTCCTGTGTGGAACCCGTTTCCGTCAACTATGGTGATACTGCTACTGCGGGCAAGGGCGGTTTCGTGCGCCGTGCTGCGCTGATTGATAGCATGCGCCGCGCGCATCCCGACAACTTGTTATTGCTCGATTGCGGCGATTTCAGCCAAGGCTCCGCCTACTATAATCTCTACAAAGGCGAGGTTGAGGTTAGGCTTATGAACTGTATGGGCTACGATGCCTGCACACTGGGCAACCACGAGTTCGATTTCGGACTGGACAACTTGGCGCGTCTGCTGCGTATGGCGGACTTTCCCTTTGTGTGCTGCAACTATAGTTTTGCAGGCACTCCCTGCGAGGGGCTGGTGAAGCCGTACATCGTTGTGGAACGCGCCGGCATGCGCATAGGCATCTTCGGGGTCAGTCCGCAGCCGGCCGGTCTCATCACCGGTCACAACTATGAAGGCATGCGCTATGTGCGCCCGGTCAAGGCCGCCCAGCCGGTCATCGACAGGCTGCGTGGGGTAGAGAAGTGCGATGTCGTGGTCTGCCTGAGNCATCTCGGCTGGGGCGAAGAAGAGGATATGGACNTTGATTTCATACGGCACACCACAGGTCTTGACGTACTCTTGGGAGGTCATACGCACACCTACTTCGCCGANCCCCGATATGTTAAGGACAAAAACGGGCACGAAGTCCTTGTTGATCATCAGGGCAAGAACGGTCGCTATCTGGGTGCCATCNCCCTTTCCCTCTGACAGAATGCCCTTCCNGAAGCCGTAACAGACAGGCCCATGCCGCAGGGGTAGCGTAAAACAATAGCGCCTTTCCAGCAACGGAAAGGCGCTATTGTTTTGAAGTATATTCCCTTTGTGGGAAACAGGAAAGGACTGTTTAGAGAGAGATGGCGCCGCTGGGGCAAGCGTCAGCGCAGGTGCCGCATTCGGTGCACTGCTCGGGATCAATAGAATACTTGTCGCCTTCTGAGATAGCTCCCACGGGACATTCGTCGATACATGTGCCGCAAGCAACACAATCATCACTAATTACATAAGCCATAGTCTGAATTACTTTATTGGTTTGTTAATACTGTCTGTAGTTTGTTTTCACTGTGCAAAGATAACTATTTCTGATGATAGCACCATCAAAAACGGCCTACTTTTTCCTCTTTATCATCAAAAATGATGTTTTATGCAATAAAAAGCCCGGCACATGCGTTATATATGTAATGCGCACGAACATATTCCGAGGCTTTGCCTCCGCCCTTTGCCTTCTTCTCGCCCTTTGCCTCGCAGCTCAAGAGCGCAAGGTTCAGAACCGCCCGTATCTCGACCAGCGGAAGTTCCACTATGGCTTCCTCTTCGGCTTGCACATGCAGGACCTTGAACTGCGCAACAACGGTTTCGTTGACCCGGCCACGGGGCAACAGTGGCATGCCGAGATAGACAACTACAGTCCGGGCTTTAGTGTCGGCGTGCTTGGCGACTGGCGACTGAACAATCATTTCTCGCTGCGTGTTTCTCCCACCATCCATTTCGGGCAGAAACACGCCGTATTCTATGAGCAGAAAAGCGGTGCCGACAGCACGCAAGTGTTGAAGAGTACCTACATCTCTGTGCCCGTGGACATAAAGTTCGCTGCCCCACGCTACAACAACTTCCGGCCATACATCATTTCGGGTCTCAATCCGATGATTGATCTCACTACCCGTAAGCATGGGCAACTGCTTCTAAAACCCTTTGATCTCTACTTGGAGGTTGGCATGGGATGCGACATCTATCTGCCCTTCTTTAAGCTTATCCCCGAACTGAAGTTCTGCTTCGGTTTGCTGGACATCGTGCAGAAGAATCGCACCGACCTGACCGATCCCACCATGCTGAAATATACTAACAGCGTCAGTGGCGGTCGTTCGAAGATGGTAGTTCTTACGTTCTACTTTGAGTAAAAAAACCGCCATACGAGGCTATACAATGCAGCATAGCCTCGTATGGTTGCAGGCGTTTACTTCAGCCGTGCCAGAGTCTCCTTGATGCGGCGGAGGGCTTCGATGATGTTCTCGTCGCTGGTAGCATAGCTCATGCGGAAGCACTCGGGGCTGCCGAAGGCGTCGCCGCCAACCGTTGCCACATGGCCTACCTCAAGCAGGTACATGGCCAGGTCGGTAGAGTTGTTTATGATGCGGTCTCCATCCTTTTTACCGAAAAAGCTACTGCACTTGGGGAAGAGGTAGAAAGCACCCTGCGGGTCGTTTACCTCCAGACCGGGAATCTCCTTGGTGAGCTTGACGATGAGGTTCTTGCGGCGCTCGAAGGCCAGACGCATGTCCTCTACACACTGCTGATTGCCTGCGAAAGCAGCCTCGGCCGCCTTCTGGCTCACGGAGCAGGGACCGCTGGTGTATTGTCCTTGCAACTTGTTGCAACCCTTGACAATCCATTCGGGAGCCGCAATGAAGCCGATGCGCCAGCCTGTCATGGCGTATGCCTTGCTTACACCGTTGATGATGACCACGCGGTCCTTAATGTCGTCGAACTGTGCCATAGAAGCGTGCTCGCCGACATAGTTGATGTGTTCGTAGATTTCATCGGCAATAACGATGACGCGTTCATGGCGGAGCAATACCTCCTTTAGCGCTTCGAGCTCCTTCTTGCTATATACGGAACCGGTGGGGTTGCTGGGAGAGCAGAGAATGATGGCGCGGGTCTTGGGTGTAATGGTGGCTTCAAGCTGCTCGGGCGTAATCTTGAAGTCGGCCTCTATTTTTGCTTCGATGAAGACGGGAGTGCCCTCTGCCAGCAGCACCATCTGAGGATAGCTGACCCAGTAGGGGGCAGGGATGATGACTTCATCGCCAGCGTTCACAAGAGCCATGATGGCGTTGCAGACGCTCTGCTTAGCGCCGTTGCTGCACAGAATCTGTGCGGGAGTGTAGTCCAGTTGGTTCTCGTTCTTGAGCTTAGCCACGATGGCTTTCTTCAGTTCGGGGTAGCCGGGGACTGGGCTGTAACGGCTCCAGTTGTCCTCGACGGCCTTGATGGCGGCAGCCTTGATGTGGTCGGGCGTGTTGAAGTCGGGTTCGCCCACACTCATGTTAATCACGTCAATGCCTTCGGCTTTCAGTTCACTGCTGCGCTGGCTCATGGCAAGCGTGGCGCTGGGTGAGAGGCGGTTCAGCCTCTCGGATAATGCGTTGTTCATTGTTATAAAATGTTTTAAGTTTCGATGGAGAGAATCAGAGCTTGTGTCCCATGCGGGTGCGTTTCGTCTCGAGGTAGCGGCGGTTGAATTTGTTGGGCTCTATGACGATGGGCACATTCTCTTCGATGGTGAGACCATAGCTTTCAAGCCCGACACGTTTGACGGGGTTGTTGGTGATGAGGCGAATTTTTCCGACGCCCATCTCACGCAATATCTGCGCGCCGACACCGTATTCGCGTTCGTCGGGCTGGAATCCGAGGTGGATGTTTGCATCTACGGTGTCATCGCCTTGCTCTTGCAGACGGTAGGCAGCAATCTTGTTCATCAGGCCGATGCCGCGTCCTTCCTGACTCAGGTAAACGATGAGTCCTTTGCCTTCGCGCTCAATTATGCGCATGGCTTCGTGGAGTTGGTCGCCGCAGTCGCAACGTTGGCTTCCGAAGATGTCGCCAGTCATGCAACTGGAGTGCATGCGCACGAGTACGGGTTCGTCCTCCTTCCATTCGCCTTTATAGAGCACGACATGCTCCAGCCCGTTGCTCTTCTGGCGGAAAGGAATGACGTGGAAGTGTCCGTAGGCGGTGGGCATGTCGGCTTCTACGCCACGCTCCACGAGCGACTCCTGCTTGAGGCGGTAGGCGATGAGGTCGCGGATGCTGATAATCTTCAGCCCGTGTTCGCGTGCCACTTCCTTCAGTTGTGGCATGCGTGCCATCGTGCCGTCTTCGTTGAGAATTTCAATTAGGGCGGCTGCCGGTTCAAGGCCTGCGAGGCGAGCCAAATCGACAGCGGCCTCGGTGTGGCCGGCGCGGCGCAGCACGCCCTTATCCTGTGCATAGAGAGGATTGATGTGACCTGGGCGGCCGAAGTCGGTTGGTTTGCGTGTGCGGTCGGCAAGAGCGCGGATGGTGGCAGCGCGGTCGTGTGTGCTGACGCCGGTAGTGCAACCTTCGAGCAAATCGACGGTTACGGTGAATGGTGTACCCAGCATGCTGGTGTTGTCGTTCACCTGGTGGTCCAGTTCCAGTTCTGCTGCACGGCTCATCGTGATGGGTGCACAGAGTACACCGCGCCCGTTGCGCAACATGAAGTTGACTTTTTCGGGGGTTATCATTTCGGCTGCCGTGATAAAGTCGCCTTCGTTCTCGCGATCCTCATCGTCAACCACAATGACGAACTTGCCTTGTCGGAAGTCATCGAGTGCTTCCTCTATTTTACTCAGTTGTGTCATGTATGAGTGTATTTATTCGTTAGTCAAATGTCTTTTCTCTATCCTCTCAGCAATGACGGGGCAGAGTTTCCGTATGCTGTCCATGTCGTGTCTCAGTCGGAAACGGTAGCGCCAGATGNGTAGCCAGATGAACAGNCNTANGGGCAGGATGATGCCNNCTATCCTGTTGGCGCGTGCCGATGTGAAGGGGCGCGTGTGCGCATCGGGCTCTACGACTGGAAATTCGTTTAGCAAACCGATGATGANATTGTCGCGGCTGTTGTGCAATTCGTCAATGAGCGCTTCGAGGTGTTTGCAGATGTTGCGGACGTGTGTGTCGTGACTGGAGCGAAAGAAGATGCGCCAGTAGGACGGAACGCGCAGCAGGTGGTGATGCTGACTGTAAGCTTTGCACTCTTCGGCCAACGCGAGGAGGGCAGAGCGGCATTTCTTGTAGTCGGGNTCGTTGATAACGACTTCCTTGCGGTTGAGGGTACGGCTGGCTCGCAGGCCGAATAGCCGCATAAAGAAGTTGCGGTAGCCCTCAACGTTGAAAACCACACTGTCGCTGTTGGCCTTGTGTGTGAGGAAGATGCCGGTGCCGAGCAGCGCGAAACTGCTGAGCCATGTACCGCTTATGATGGTCCAGGCTCCTACTTTTGCATTGTTTTCGCCGGCCTGANTGACAATATAGTAAAAGATGAAGATGAGCACGCTGGTCACTACCGGCACACCGAGACCACCCTTGCGAATGATGGCNCCCAGAGGAGCNCCGATGAAAAAGAAGAGCAGGCATGCCAGNCTCATNGTGTATTTCTTGTACNANTCGATGCGGTGGCGGCGCAGGTTGTAGTTTTTGTCGCCTGTCTGCAAGGCCTGAAACTGGTATTCCGCATTCATTGTCTCGGCTTGTATGAGGGCGTGGCGCCATGCTTTGACNCGTTGTTCATCGGTNAGCGAAAGGTAGATGGAGTCNAAAGGCGCCATCTGCTGGGCNTGCTTCACAATGTCCAGCGAGTCCTTGCGCCCGAAGGGGATGGACTTTTGCATGTGCCATTGGCAGACATTCTTGTAGATGTTGTGGCGTATGCTGTCCATGTTGGCATCGAGCGAGTCGATGCTGTGCTGTATTTCTGCCAGGTTCTTCGCTTGCGCATTTTGTGAGAAGAGGTCGGCATCCATCAGGTTGAAGTTAGAATTGAAAGGGATGAGAGTGACTTCCCGAATGAATGATTCGCGCATGTAGGGGACGTTAGCTCGCAGCATGGAACCTGTTTGGTTGTCCATGTTGCGGAAGCGCTCGCCTCCCCAAAGCGTCAGCTTGAGGTACATTTTGTCGGCGGTGCTTTGCATGCGGCCGCTGTCGGCCAGCACAATCTGCGTGTCGTTGTAGCCGTTGGCATTGGTGTAAATCATCACGCCGTAGAGCATACCGGAACTGGGCTCCTTGCGTTCTACGAAGATGTTGTAGCCGGGTATTTCGCTGTAAAAGATGCCTTCGGGAATCTCCAGCTCGGGACTCTTCTGTCGCATGCTCCATGCGAGACGTGACAACTCACGGGTGGCGTACGGCCCTACCTGGTTCTGGAAGTAGAAACTGGCGCTGCTGATGAGGACATTGAGGAGGATGAGCGGTGTGAGAATGCGGACAAGGGGGATGCCGGCCGCTTTCATGCTGAGCAACTCATAGCGTTCGCCAAGGTTGCCGAAAGAGATGAGGCTGGCCAGTAGTACTGCCAGCGGCAACGACATGGGGATGAGTGTCAGACTGCTATACCAAAAGAAACTGGCGAGAAGGTCGATGGTGAGTCCTTTGCCGATAAGGTCGTCCATCCACTTCCATAGGAACTGCATGACAAAGATGAAGAGGCAGATGAAGAAAGTACCCGCAAACAACTGTAGAAAGCTGCTGATGATGTAGATGTCAAGTTTCTTGAGTACCTTCATTTGCCTTGCGTATGCCTATTCGCACCTGTGTGCGCATTTTTCGGACGCAAAGTTACGAATAAAAGCGCTAACTGCAAAGCGTTTGGCTTTCATTTATTGAAAGTGAGGCATCGGAAAAGAAAAAAGCGCGCTATGGCATATTGGAGCCGTAGCGCGCTTGGTGTGGTATCGCTGTCCCCGCAGAACGCAGTGTCAGTTGGGACAGAAAATAGTAAAGGATGCTATTTAGAGTTTGTTGTTGGAACCAAGTACGTTCACAATCTTGTGGATGTACATCTTCTTCATGTTCTCGCGAGCGGGCTTGAGGTACTGGCGAGGGTCGAAGTGGTCGGGATGCTCTGCGAAGTGCTGGCGGATGGCAGCAGTCATGGCCAGACGAGAGTCAGAGTCGATGTTAATCTTGCAGACGGCACTCTTTGCAGCCTCACGCAATTGTTCTTCGGGGATGCCGATAGCGTCGGGCAGGTTGCCGCCGAACTTGTTGATGGTTGCCACTTCTTCCTGAGGAACAGAAGATGAGCCATGGAGCACGATGGGGAAGCCAGGGAGCTTTTCCTCAATGGCGTGCAGGATGTCGAACGCCAATGGGGGAGGAACGAGGATGCCGTCGGCGTTGCGGGTGCACTGTGCGGGAGTGAACTTGTATGCGCCGTGGCTTGTGCCGATAGAGATGGCGAGGCTGTCGCAACCGGTGCGCTGTGAAAATTCGATGACTTCCTCAGGCTGAGTGTAGTGGGACTCTGCTGCGCTGACCTCATCCTCAACACCAGCGAGTACGCCGAGCTCTGCCTCAACGGTTACATCGAACTGATGAGCGTAGTCAACCACTTTCTTTGCCAAAGCGATATTCTCTTCAAAAGGCAGGTGGCTGCCGTCAATCATTACAGAAGAGAAGCCGTTGTCGATGCACTCCTTACAGATTTCGAAGGTGTCGCCATGGTCGAGGTGCAACACAATCTGAGGGTTCTCGCAGCCGAGTTCCTTGGCATATTCTACGGCACCTTTGGCGAGGTTACGGAGGATAGTGCCGTTTGCATAAGCACGAGCGCCCTTTGAAACCTGCATGATGACGGGAGATTTTGTCTCAACTGCTGCTTGCACGATGGCCTGCATTTGCTCCATGGTGTTGAAGTTGAATGCAGGGATGGCATAGCCGCCGGCCACTGCTTTGGCGAACATTTCACGGGTGTTCACCAGCCCTAATTCTTTGTAACTTGTCATAATGTTTGATTAGTTGTATATTTAACAGAATGTTTGTCGTTTTTCAAATTCGGGTACAAAGATACGAAAAAACGGCTGCTTTGCGTGCTGCATCCTCGCCAAGCGCCTTCTTGATCGCTATCGTCTCGCATACGTCATTCATATTAGTGCCTGTTCCGTTGGCATTGACATAAACAGTCTCCCCATCTTGATAGCCTGCGTCCTTCATGGCAGCCTTCATTGCCTGCGCGCCGCCTCTTG
>WFLX010317996.1_pt1 | contig 14681 bp, 10 predicted proteins | sample 4967041 | NCBI WGS metagenome assembly WFLX01 (sample SAMN12857096, study PRJNA449069) | gut metagenome | isolation source: stool from male and female vole | host: Microtus ochrogaster | place: USA:Florida | collected 2017
AAATTGTCTACTATTTCAGGCGGTAGCAATTCCCGAAGTATATCGATATTTTCCATGCACAAAGATAAGCATTATACGGCAACCTTTCCTCTCCCGCCAACCGGAAAAATCTACTGACCCCCAATACCCCATAAATCATTGATAATCAAAAGGATGCTCCATGGAGCATCCCTACTGTCCGAGGAATCATTTACATCTTCGATACGACTTCAGCCCCTCGAAAGAGGAACAGCGTTAAAAAAATTTGTTTCCGCGAACGGTAGGGCTGCTTCATGGAGCAGCCTCAATCCCCAGTACCCCATAAATCATTGATAATCAAAAGGATGCTCCATGGAGCATCCCTACTGTCCGAGGATTCGTCTACGCCCTAATTCTCTTTCGCACGCCTAAAGACGTGCGCTCCATATTCGTTTGCCACACAGCTTTTTACGTCACTCCTCTTTCCGCACAAAAAACTTGCTGAACATCTATAATCCTATGGCCGGATAAAAATTTATTGAATTCGCCCTCGGCTTCGTTCGCGAAGCCGAGGGGAATGGTGAAAATTTTTATTTGCATTTTTTCGTTTATAGCGGTTGAAGCCTTTTTGGGAGGCCACTCCGTAGGCCTCCTTTTTTGGCTTCAACCGAATTATTGTTTTTTCAGCTCAACTAAAGATGACAACGGATTAAGTCAAATAATTGAACTAATGGGCGAGGCGCAAGCCGAGGCGGCGGTAACTATAAGATGGGCCGCAGTCGCTGCGAAACGACGCACGACAGGAAGTCGCGCCGCTGCCGTAACTACCCCCACGATCCACGCGGCTAGAGCCCGATGGGGGACCGGAAGGGTTGGTCTGCGAGCCCGAAGGATACGAGTCGTACCAATCCTCGCACCATTCCCATACGTTACCGCTCATGTCGTACAGACCAAGCTCGTTGGATGCCTTGGTCTTTACTGGATGAGTTTCATTTCCGCTGTTATCCCCGTACCAGGCCACGCTGCCGAGATTGTCGCTGCCGCTGTACTTATAGCCTCGCGACTTCGAGCCGCCCCGGGCGGCGTACTCCCACTCCGCCTCGGTAGGCAAGCGGAAACGCTGATGCGTAATGGAATTCAGCTTACTGATAAATTTCTGGCATTGATTCCAGCTTACATTTTCCACAGGCAGATTATCTCCTTTATGATAACTCGGATTGCTGCCCATCACGGCTTTCCAAAGAGCCTGCGTGACCTCAGTCTCCCCGATCATGTAGTCGGAAAGCGTTACGCTATGAACAGGTTTTTCATTGTCGTAAACATCATTGCTGCCCATCCTGAATGTGCCGCCTTTTACCGGCACCATCACGAAGCTAACGCCGTTGGCGGTGAAAGTTTTGTTATTGTTCGTAGTTGAGGACGATGAAGTTTGGCGTGTGTTGTCTTTCTTGGGCTTTCTATTATTTGTCGAGCCGCCGTTGTTATTAGGTTTCGGCTTAGGGGTGGTTTGCTCTTGTTTGCGTCGGTCCTTAGGCGGGGCGGCATCGACGGTGACGGTCAGGGCTATTATAGCGGCTAATATCGTCAATATGCAATAGGCTTTTCTCATTGGTTTATAGGTTGTTTAGTGTATTTTATCAGCAAGTATTGTTTTTCGCAAATATACGCATTATTTTTAATTCCCGCAACAAGGCATTTTGTCCCCAGACAGTAGGGATGTTCCATGGAACATCCTCAACACAAGCTAACCAACTGTAAATGAGGAGGCTGCTCCATGGAGCAGCCCTACTGTCCGCAAGCCACACGGCTCGCTTTTTCTATCGCGGGGCTGAAGCCCCACGCTCCATATCTATTAACACGTGCGCTCCATATCTGATTGCCACACAGCCTTTTACGTCGACACTCTTCCGTATGCCATTTGTTAGGCACTCCATATCTATTTGCCAATGTGTGTCCTTAATATCTGGCCATGGCGAGCGAAATCCGCAGTAGTTCAGAATTTGACAGCCACAAATTCTTCACCGAGTGAGCGAATTCCTTCATTAATAACCTGCTCGCGCTCTTTCGACGGTTTTTTAAATCCATTGATGTAATTGCGAAGCAATGCGGCATTAATGCCTATGCGTTTGGCGAACTCCGCAATATTTATCTCCCTGTGGGTCAGAAAAAAGCGCTGCAAAGCTGTCGGATCGGCATCCTCATAGAAAAAACTCTCGAAACTGACATCCTCGTCAACGTCTCTCCAATGAAAGCCGTCCATCCCAACCGTGTAATTATCTCGCTGCGAGTCATTAGCACCCATTAATCTCGGATACCACAACAACGATTGCCGATGTGTCGCACCAGCCTCGTCAATACCGTAAATGTATTCCTTGTCAAACCAAATTTTCTCGATCTTCATATCAAATCTCTTTATCAGCCAATCCAAAATGATTGTTCCACTCTTCAATGATTATATCCTTATTCATAAGTAAGTATCGAAAATTAGTTTATACCAATCTTCAGCTTGCTATTGCGATCTTTTATTTTGTTCATCGGTCATTATGGAACCCCATAACTCCCTCTTCGCAAAATCAAATCTCACTAAGATCAATCTCGAATCTTAATATAAACTAATTTACGATACTTACTTAGTGACAACTCTGCGAATACGAAATACTTCAGGCATACTACATTATATTTTTTTGCAAATATAGGTATTATTTTTAATACCCCGCAACAAGGCGTTGTGTCCCCGAACGGTAGGGCTGCTTCAAGGAGCAGCCTCAACACAAGCTAACAAACTGTAAATCAGTAGGGCTGCTCCATGGAGCAGCCCTACTGTCCGCAAGCCGCACGGCTCGCTTTTCTTTCGCGGGGCTGAAGCCCCACGCTCCATATCTATTACACGTGCGCTCCATCTTCGCTTGCCACACAACTATTTACGCCAATTTTCTTCCGCAGGCGGGAAAATTTTTATGGGGAATTCGCGGATTTTTGCTATTTTTGCGAGACATATAACCNAATCACACTATCNACTTATGAAAAGAAATTTCATNCGATTNCNTNTGATCGCCAACNTAGNCGCNTTNTTGGCAATTGTCNGTATGCTTTCGTCATGCAGCAAGTCGTCGGAACTCGCAGGACTGGTTCCCGCCGACTCCGACCTGATTATTAAGGTCAGCCCACGCATCATCTTTGACAACGCTGGCTGCACTATCGAGAACGGCAAGCTGAAGCTGCCCAACGACCTGATGAATGCGATCCCCGACAAGGAGATAAGACTGGGGCTCAACGTGATCTGCAATTACACCGAGGGGCTTAACCTCGACGAGGTGTTTGTCTTCGCTTTCAACAACGACATCTTCGCCGTGGCTAAGATGGACGACCCCGAAACCGTGGAGCGCAACCTGACCGACATTTTCGACAAACCGCAGACCGTCAACGGCTACAAATGCTTCGACACCTCTGAAGGCATTCTCGCCCTTAAGGACAACATACTGTGGGCGACCGCGACGATGAAAGATTTCGAGCAGTATCTCGACGCCAACGTCAGCAACTTCATCACCGACAACAGCTCGGTGACCGACTATCTCTGCGCCGACAATGCTTTCGCCGCCGTAATCCCCACCAACCCCCGCATGGGCTTCCCCTCGGAATTCAGCGGCAAGTATATCGTGGCCAACTTCAACCTCGACGGCAAGAAGGGCTCATACGAGCTCGGAGTGATGGACAAGGACGGCAAGCGCATGGATTTCAGCTCTAAGTTCGCCGACATCGACCCCGACTTCCTCGCCTATATGCCCTCTGACGCCAACTTCGTGGCTGCTATCGGCGGCGTGGCCGACAGCACGCTGAAAAACGGCATCGAGGCGCTGGCCAACCAGACCGGCATCGCCCCCCTTATCAAGGGNCTGAACGGCACTATCGCCANAGGCATGAGCATGTCGCCCNACATCACTTATGACGAACTCCTCTCACCCAATCCCGACAACCTCTCAAGCATAATGAAAATATCGGTCGCAGCCCACTACGCCGACTCGCAGGCCGAGAGCAATGTCAACTTCCTCAAGAATATGCTCGCCGGGGGCGCCAACATGGTTTCAACCGCCGAGGGCTTCAAATTCAGCGAAGGCGCCAACAGCTTCTACGTAGGCGCGGCCAACGGCTACCTCGTAGGCTCCAACTTCCCCACCACCTCCGAGGGATGCAAAGACCTCAGCGGCAAAGTGAAGGGCTACCCGATCGTGGCCTATACCGCCGTAGCTCCCTGCAAGCTGACCCGCTCTATCGGCATGAACTTCGGCGCCGAATCGCTCACTTGGCTCGACTCCGACGGCCTTAAAGGCGAATTCAAGCTCACCGACACCGACCTCAACGTGCTTCAGGCTTACATCCAGATGTTTACCAACCCTACTTTCCAGCAGTTTTTCGAGCGTTACCTCAACGCCATTTACGGCTACGACAGCTACGATGACTACGCCTGGGAAGAGATGGTGGAGGAAGTAGAGGAAGCAGCCATCGAAGACTACGACGAATTCATAGATTGAGGCCAACGCGGGAGATAAAATAAAATCCCGAAATCCACGTTAACTAATATAGGTGTGAATGTCAAATGAATTCACACCTATAAACGTAAACGTAATTCACATCATCCGACAGAATTGATAAGCAGAATCACACTCGAAAATACCCTGCCCAGCGTCTTCGACGATATGCGCCAGTCGGCGCATATCGTCGCGTCGCAGGTATGGCTGCGCGAAGTGGAGTTCGCCAAGCCGGCCAACTACATGGTCTATGCCGAGTCGGGCACCGGCAAGTCGTCGCTCTGCAGCTTCATCTACGGCTCCCGCCGCGACTACTCGGGGCGCATACTCTTCGACGGCGAGGACGTGAGGGGTTACTCCCCGGTCAAGTGGTCGGAGCTGCGCAAGCGTTCGCTCGCCTACCTGCCACAGCAGCTGAGCCTCTTCCCCGAGCTGACCGCCTTCGAGAACATCGAGATCAAGAATCGGCTGACGGGCTTCAAAACCCGCGCCGAGATACTCGCCATGCTTGAGGCGATGGGCATACCCGAGAAGGCCGACGTCAGGGCGCAATACCTGTCGATCGGCCAGCAACAGCGCGTAGCGATAGTCAGGGCGCTCTGCCAGCCATTCGACTTCCTGCTGCTCGACGAGCCTGTCAGCCACCTCGACGCGCGCAACAACGGCATAGTCGCGGCGATAATCGCCGAGGCGGCCCGCAGCCAAGGGGCCTCGATAATCGCCACATCGGTAGGCAACAACATCTCGCTGCCCGATTTCACCCCGCTCAATCTCTGAGCCGACATAAACCGCATACAACCTCAATGAAGAGCAATCTCGTATGGCGCCTGCTGCGCCGCAACATAAGCATAGCGCAGATCGCGGGTTACGCGGTCGCTAGTCTTGTGGGTCTGACGATAGTGCTCACGGCGTTGCAGTTCTACCGCGACGCGACCGGCGGCGACGACCGCACGGACGACTCGTTTATCTCCCGCGACTACATGATACTCTCAAAGCGCGTCAGCGAGCTCGGGAGCATACTCGGCAGCCCGACGAGCTTTTCGGCCGACGAGATCGAGGAATTGAGATCGCAGCCATGGGTAGAGACAGCAGGAGCGTTTGAGCCCTCGNGCTACAACGNGTCGNCCAGCGTGGATATGGGCGGCNGCTCGATGTCGACCTATCTCTTCTTCGAGTCGATCCCCGACGNGTNTTTCGACGTCAAGCCCGACGGCTGGGACGCCGACCTCGACTCGACGTCGTATCAGATACCCATCATACNGTCGAAGGATTACCTCGCGCTCTACAACTTCGGCTTCGCCGCGTCGCGCGGCATGCCGCAGATTTCTGAGAATCTGATCTCGAAGATACCGCTGCGCGTGTCGCTCAGCGGCAACGGACACCAGGAGTATATGCCCGCCCGCATAGTGGGCTTCTCGTCGCGGCTCAACACCATCGCGGTGCCGAGCAGCTTCATGAAGTGGGCCAACGACCGCTACGGCGACCCCGACGACCCGGGCAGCATATCGCGCCTGATAGTGGAGGTCAACGACCCCGGCAACCCGGCTATCGCCAAATATCTCGACGAGAGGGGCATCGAAGTGGCCGGCGACAAGCTCAATCAGGGCAAAACGGCCTATTTCATCTCGATAATGTCGTTTGTCGTCATAGCCATCGGCGCCGTCATCTCGGCGCTGGCGTTCTTCATCCTGATGCTGAGCATCTACCTGCTGCTTCAGAAAAACAGGGAGAAAATCAACGCCCTGATGATGCTCGGCTACACCCCCGCGCAAGCCGCCCGGCCCTACTACGCGCTCGTCGCGATAGTCAACTGCGCGATTCTCGCGCTCGCCTGCGCGGCCATGTGCGCGGCCTCGACCTTCTGGGCCAAGCCCTTCGGGGAGCTCGGCCTGTCGACCGTCAGCCCCCTGCCGACTATAGGCATCGGCGCGGCCATAATGGCAGTAATAACCGCAGTCAACGCCTCGGCTATACGCCGCATCGTGCGTAAAAACTTTTAAACCGCTACTGTTTATGAAACGTCTGACATATCTTCTCGCCATAGTCCTGATCGCCGTGATGGCCGCTTCGGCAATCGCCCGACCCGCGATACCGCGCAAAGACGAGAAAAAGAAATTCCCGATCGAGAAGCCCGATATGGAGCAAATCAAGAAGGAGGTAAACGACCCTAAAGGGAAGTTCTACTACCCGCGCCTTCTCGCCAAATTCATGAAAAACGACTCGGCTATGTCGCATCAGGAATTCAGGCATCTATATCTCGGCGCGCTGTTTCAGGAAGATTACGACCCCTATCGCCAGAACGATCTCGACGACAACGTGAAAGAGCTATATTACCGCAAGGACCACACCCGCGCCGAGCTCGACACGATCATGGAATACGCCAAAGACTGCCTTGAGAATGACCCATTCGACCTGGAGCAGCTTGAATTTCTCGTCTACGCCTACAATAAGCGCGGCAAGACCAACCTCGCCAAAATATATCAGTTCAAGCTCAACCATATACTCGCGGCCATACTCTCGACCGGCACAGGCTCAGACCGCGACAACGCGTGGATAATAATCTCGCCCAAGCATGAGCATTTCATCATAGAGAAGCATGGCGGAACGATACAGGACGTCGAATATCAGCAACCCTACTACGAATTCGCACGCCTCGCCCCCGCCGACGGCAAACCGAAGTCGAAGTCGCCCGAAGGCTACTACTTCAACCTGAAATACCTGCTCGACGAATACTACCGCAAGTATCCCGACCAGCTGACCCAGTAGCGGCCCCGCTGACATCGAAGCACGGAAACAATCACCCCCAACAAGTAAACACCAGAGATATTGCGCGCCATCAACTACATACGAATCATGGCTCTGACGGTCATCGCGGCCGTCACCGCCGTAGGGTGCTCTATGAAAAAGAATACCGCCGCGTCGCGCCAATATTCCGCGTTCATCACGCGCTATAACATCTATTACAACGGCGACACCCACTTCAAGGAGACCCTGGCCGACATGGAGAAGGGCTACGAGGACGACTATTCGCAGTTTGTATTCATCCACCCCGCCGAGGCGCGCCAAAACGAAAAAGCGCCTCAGCCGACGGGCGATTTCACCCGCTCGATAGAGAAGGCACAGAAGGCGATACAGGTGCGCTCGCTCAAAGTGAAGCCCAAGAAGAAGTCGGGCAAAGCCAACGACCCGGAGTATAAGGCGTGGCTCAAGCGCGAGGAGTATAACCCATTCATGCACAACGCATGGCTGATGATGGGTCGGAGCCAATTTCTCAACGGCGACTTTCTCGGCGCGGCAGCCACCTTCTTCTACATATCGAAGCATTTCTCGTGGCTGCCCGAGGTGGTCACCGAGTCGAAGCTATGGCAAGCGCGCAGCTACGTAGCCATCGACTGGCTGTTTGAAGCCGAAACAATCCTTACCCGCATCAAACCCGACCAGCTGACCAACAAGAATCTCACGTCGCTTTACAACCTGACATTCACCGCCTTCTACATCAAGAGCAACAACAACGAGAAAGCGATCACCTATCTGCGCGACGCGATCGCCTCGTCGTCGGGCTCGCAAAAAACGCGCCTCAACTTCCTCTTAGGGCAGCTCTACGAGGCTATCGGCAACAAAGCCGAAGCCTATAAGGCGTTCGACAAAGCGGGGTCGTCGGCATCGGCGAGCTACCGCACGAAGTTCAACGCGCGCATCAAGCAGAGCGAAGTGTTTCAAGGCTCCGACATTGAGCCTGAAGTAAAGGCTCTGAAGCGCATGGTGCGCTACGACCGCAACAAGGAGTATCTCGACCAGATATACTACGCGATCGGCAACCTCTATCTTTCGCGCCGCGACACCGCGCAGGCCATCGACAATTACGCCCTGGCCGTAGAGAAGTCGACCCGCTCAGGCATCGACAAGGCGTTGGCGCAAATCACCCTCGGCACGCTCTACTTCGAGCGGGGCGACTACGACAAGGCGCAGCCATGCTATTCAGAAGCGATACCCAAGCTACCCGAAAACTACCCCGACTACAAGCAGCTCAAACGCCGCTCCGACTTCCTNGACGAGCTGGCAGTGNACGCGCAGAACGTNCATCTTCAAGACNCCCTTCTCAAGCTGTCGTACATGACGCCTGAGGAGCAGACCGCCGTGGCCGAGCGTCTCATCAAGGAGCTGAAAGAGCGGGAGAAAAAGGAGGCAGAGCAGGCCAAACTCGAAGAATTCAGAGCCAATCAGGCCGCTCAGGGCGACCAATTCGCCGACCAAAACGCCCCCAACTACTCGATCAACACCGACAATTCATGGTATTTCTACAACTCTTCGACCGTCACCGCCGGCAAGACCGACTTCCAGCGCCGCTGGGGAAGCCGCAAACTGGAGGATAACTGGCGCCGCCGCAATAAGGTGGAATACGCCATGAACACTTCGGACGACGAAGAAGAGAACAGCGAGAACGACGAAAACACCGACGCCGCGGAAGATGGCGCCGACGCAGCTTCGAGCAAAGAGAAGAAGGAGGCCGCCGACCGCGAGAACGACCCCCACTACGTCGAATATTACCTTAAGCAGATACCTAAAACCGACGCCGAGCGCGTCACTTGCAACGACGTGATTCAGGAAGGGCTCTACAACGAGGGCGTGATTCTGAAAGACAAACTCGAAGACTTCACCGCGGCCGAGCGCGAGTTCAACCGACTCCTTTCGCGCTACCCCGACAACGTCTACCGCCTCGACACGTACTACAATATGTACCTTATGTACATGAGGGCAGGCAACGACGCCATGGCCGAAAAATACCGCCAGCTGATTATCAACGACTTCCCCGACTCGACATACGGCCACGCCATGCGCGACCCGCAGTATATCGACAATCTGCGCCTTATGGAATATCAGCAGGAGCAGCTCTACGCCGCAGCCTACGAGAATTATCTCAACGACAAGAACGCCGCTGTGCATAAAGCTTACAAACAGATGTCGGAGAAATTCCCGATGAGCAAGCTGATGCCCAAATTCATGTTTATCGACGCGCTGGCCTACGTCACCGAGAACAAGCCCGACAAATTCAAGGAGGTGCTTACCGAGCTTATCGAGAAATATCCCGACACCGACCTTAGCCCCTACGTTACGTCATATCTCAAAGGCATCAACGCCGGGCGTAAGCTACATAGCGGAAGCTCCAATATGCGCGGAATGTTGTGGGACATAAGCCTCAGCAACGACTCGGCGGCTACCCGCGACCCCAACGAGACAATCGAATTCGACCTCAACCCCGACGAGCAGCAATATCTCATACTCCTGTTCCCGACCGACGAGGTTTCGTCTAACCTCCTGCTATACAATATCGCCCGCCACAACTTCTCGTCATTTGCCGTGAAGGATTACGACCTTGAGCAGATGAACTTCGGCCGCCTCGGCCTGCTGATCATAAAGCCGTTCGCCAACGTCGGCGAGGTCAACCGCTATCGCTCGGTCATGAGCACGGCTACCGACCTCGACCTGCCTCCGCAAGTGCGCCCGGTGGTTATCAGCGCGAAAAATTTCCAGACGCTCATAAGCTCAGGCGCCTCATTTGAGGATTACTTCCGCTACATGGAGGACAAGACTTATCGCGACACTGAAGAGCGCGTTCTTCCTCCCGAATTATTCGGCCCTTCGGAGGGAATCCCCTCGCCCGAAAATGGCGTTAATGTCGAAAGCGGCGAGAACCTTGGCGTCGACGGCAATAGCGATAATAGCCAAGCGGCCGGAGAGCCGACCGACGCCGAGCTTAACGAGGATATGCTCGAAATTGAGGATCAGCAGCTTATGCCCGACTCCGGCCAGCAGCGACGCGACGAAGAGCCCGCCGCCGAAACCCCTGGCGAAGAGCCTGAGACCGAGACCGAGACCCCGGCGACCACCCCTGAGCCTAAACCTCAGCCGCAGCCTGAGCCTAAACCCGCTCCGGCCCCCAAACCCGCTCAACCTCAGGCCACTCAGCCTACCGCTCAGCCGCAGACTCCCGCCACAACGCAGCCGCAGCCGAAACCTCAGCCGCAACCTGCTCCCGCTCCCAAACCCGCTCCGGCCCCCAAACCCGCATTGCCGGAATACCCGACGGGGTCGGAAGGCGACGATCCGCTATTTGACTTATAAACTTCAGCTAAAATGGCACACCGCATACTCTGGGCCGACGACGAGATAGACCTCCTGAAGCCCCACATAATGTTTCTCCGCAACAAGGGATACGAGCCCGTGACCGTAAACAACGGCCGCGACGCCATCGAATTGGTCGAAACCGAGCCCTTCGACCTGATTATCCTCGACGAGAATATGCCTGGCCTTACCGGGCTCGAAACCCTGCAGATTATCAAGCAGATCTCGCCAACCACCCCGGTCATAATGATTACCAAGAGCGAGGAGGAGAACATCATGGACCAGGCCGTCGGCAACAATATCGCCGACTACCTCATTAAGCCGGTCAACCCCAACCAGATACTTCTCTCAATCAAGAAAAACCTGCACAGCGACCGCCTCGTGGCCGAAACCGCCACCAACGACTATCGCCAGCAGTTCGCTCAGATTTCCCAAATGATCTCCGAAGCGTCGACCCTCGACGACTGGAAGCGGCTTTACGAGAAAATCGTCTACTGGGAGATGAAGCTCGCCTCTGCCGAAACCGACATGGACTCGCTTCTCGATATGCAGAAAATCGAAGCCAACACCTCGTTCTACAAATTCGTGAAGCGCAACTACGAGGACTGGATCGACGCCGAAGGCCCCGAACGCCCCGAGATGTCCGACACGATTTTCCGCCGCCGCGTTTTCCCTGCTCTCGACAACCAGGAGAAAATCTTCTTCATCCTTATCGACAATTTCCGTCTCGACCAATGGCAGATGGTGAAACCGCTGCTTGCCGAGCATTTCAATTTCGAGGAGAATCTTTACACCTCCATTCTCCCTACCGCGACGCAATATGCCCGCAACGCCATTTTCTCAGGGTTGATGCCTATACAGATAGCCAAGCTCTTCCCCGACCTTTGGGTCGACGAGGATGAGGCAGAGGGCAAAAACCTCAACGAGGAGCCGCTTATCGCCACCCAATTCGAGCGTTTCCGCCGTAAATGTCGCTTCTCCTACAACAAAATCAACGACTCAGCTGCCTGCGACAAGCTTATAAAGGGATTCTCCAATCTCGAAGTCAACGACCTCAACGTGATAGTTATCAACTTCATCGATATGCTGTCGCACGCCCGCACCGAGTCGAAAATGATACGCGAGCTCGCCGCCAACAACGCTGCCTACCGATCGATCACCGAGTCGTGGTTTCGCCACTCCAACATCCTCGACCTCTTCCGCCTGATAGCCTCGAAGGGCTACAAAATCATGCTTACAACCGACCACGGCACTATCCGCGTTGACAACCCGATAAAGGTGGTAGGCGACAAAAACACCAACACCAACCTCCGCTACAAAGTGGGCAAAAACCTCGACTACAACCCTAAACTCGTCTACGAGATCAAGCGCCCCGACCGCTTCGGGTTGCCGTCGCCCAACGTGTCGTCGGCCTACATATTCGCCGGACGCCACGACTTCTTCGCCTACCCCAACAACTACAACTACTACGTGCAGTACTACACAGGCACATTTCAGCACGGCGGCATCTCGCTCGAAGAGATGCTGATACCCTTCATCATCCTCTCGCCAAAAAAACTCTNAGCAGGCCCCTGCAAGAGCCCACCCANCAACCGCCCCTCAAGCTTTCCTCCCAAGGCGCTNCTGAGNGGCGTTAATTTTGTGGNNTATTTCGGCATATAGGCGCTATAGTCGCGGNGCTCTGCCGCGCTATGACCCGACACCATTGAAGGCATTGACCCCTTTTGTGTCAATTCTCTCAACAACTGATTTGTTTCTTCCTGCAGCTGTAGCTTCTTGTTGATTTTGAAATACCATAAAACTAATGGACGGAAAATCAGAGCTATCACACCCCAGGTAAATGCCACTAAAATCACACATAGCAATATAAAAAGAATATATGCTACGCCAAAAGCTAAAACACCATCACTCATAATAATCTACCGGATGCCGACCGTCCTCCCATTCAGCATCATCTTTGTTCTTAAGTTAATAAACGAAAAAGCGCGGGACGATTCACTGAATTTTTTGACTGCTTAAACCCTTTCTTTTGAAAGTTTTGGCGATTTTCGAATTCAGGATTAAGCAAAAACGCTTTTCAAATATGTCAGGTTGCGGCACAAATTGCCTACCGGCTGCAAATGTATGAAAAGTTTTTGAGCTATCATACGCCGCGGTAATCAAAAAAAAGGCNGCGGTCGCAGAGATATGAGCACAAAATGAGAGCGTAGCACTACCTCACGGCACCGCTACGCCAGGTTTGTCCAAATTTCAATTAATTGTTTATAGCGTGGTCAATAATGTTTGACTCTATGAATTGCCAAATCTGGAGGGGGTAAGGTGGTTGTTTATTCCATAGGCGGCATTATTGCTGACGCGAATCTCTAACCTGAAATCAATGAAGAAGACGCGTCGACCGATTGAGTAATCAAGTAAACTGCAGAGCTCAGTCGGCGATCCCGACTTTGAGGGAGGTGATGAAGGGTTTCCCGGCGTCGCCGGGAGGCGGGATGAGGGAGTCTGATAAATCAAAATGGGGTCAGTAGATTTTTCCGGTTGGCGGGAGAGGAAAGGTTAACCGTATAATGCACTTAATCTGAAAAGAAAGAATGCGGTGTCGTTGATTCCCCGGAACTGTCTGCGGAGATCTTTGATTTTAGCGTTGAACGATTCGGCAGACGCGTTAGTGAGCCTTTCGTTGAAATAATTGACGATGGTGTCGCTGTGCGTGGTGAACGTGTCGATGACCACCTTGAAGCGTACCGGGTCAAACCGCTCAAGTTCATTGTACCATCTTGCCAGGCTCAGTCTTGCCGTAGGCGCATTTTCGCTATTGTTGTATATGTCGGTCAGTTTCATCGACAGACCGTATGCGGTCTTAAGCCGAGGATAATGTTCAAAAAGTATTTCGGCCCGTTTCCTCTGGGTTTCATTCCATTTTGACATGTTCCGAGTCATGATGTGCTTTGAGCGCGCCATGATCTGACGGAGTGTCTCGCCGTTGGCCTGGATCTTCGGACGATATTGTGTTTTCTGTTGGCGGCATATCCTGATTTGCTCGTTCTCTGCCTTGATAACATCCCAGCGCAGCTCTATTCGCATTTCATCAACAGCCTGGCTCATGAGTTGTTGGACATGAAAGCGGTCGCTGATCTGTTCAGCCGCCGGGAAGGCTTTGGTGGCGACGTGCTTCATTGAGCCCGACAGGTCGGACGTGACTGTCTTTACCTTACGTCGTTTTGACAGACCGAGGAGTTTGAGTTTCTCGATAACGTTGTCGCTTGCGACACCTTTTATCATTGCCACATGCGCCCTTGCGTCCTTTTGCCGCCTTGTTTGTCACAACCGTGTAGACCTCGCCGTTACTCAGTGAGGTTTCGTCAATGCTCAGATTCTCGCCGATATTGGATCGATGAAGCACGTATTCCTCGGCGTGATCCCGCTGTTCCCACTGGCGGTAGCCGCTCAGCTTCTCCTTGTACAACTTGGTGAACGACCGTCCGTTTACACCGTTGGAACTTGCTATGGTGACGATCGGCATGGTTGTGGTCTCAACAGTCTTCTTTTAAAAAATCCACGAACTCCGCGTTGAGTCGTGTCCCCTCATATTCGGAGGTGTCTATGCTGTAGCTGAAGATCTCTCCCGTGCTCTTGTCAAGCCATTTCCTTTTCCTCAGATGCAGATGCGTGAAACGGCCACGCAACGGAAAATCCTGAATGGCCTTGTATTCTCCGAATCCGTATGCGATGATGTCCTTATTCTCGGCATCTGATTCCTCCTGTATTTTCTTCTCGTCAAACCAGATGTCGAATCTCTCCGCTGTCTTTTCAAAGCGGACGATGTCAAAATTGTCTACTATTTCAGGCGGTAGCAATTCCCGAAGTATATCGATATTTTCCATGCACAAAGATAAGCATTATACGGCAACCTTTCCTTTCCCGCCAACCGGAAAAATCTACTGACCCAAAAAAATCGTCCACAAGGCTTTGAACACAAAAGTTTTTTGGGTCAGTAGATTTTTCAGGTTGGCGGGAGAGGAAAGGTGGGTCAGTAGATTTTTCAGGTTGGCGGGAGAGGAAAGGTTGCCGTATAAT